>Ga0209166_10000177_pt1 | contig 82614 bp, 57 predicted proteins | sample Coa_R1_3_FD_187151 | JGI IMG/M metagenome (GOLD analysis project Ga0209166, IMG submission 187151) | Surface soil microbial communities from Centralia Pennsylvania, which are recovering from an underground coalmine fire - Coalmine... | ecosystem: Environmental > Terrestrial > Soil >...
CCAACTCGACTTCCAGCCATTTGGCGAAGCGGTTGGCATCGCTCCAGACGCGGCCCATTTCTGCTCGGGTATAGCGTGGAATCAAAAGAATTCTCCTTCCGCGCAGCGACGAATCGGCCCAGGCCTTCGGGTACGACCCGTATCCAGCCTGGAATCAACGAGGAATGCGGTTGCGATTCCGCCATCATCATATCGTATCCCGCGCGCCGAGGTCGCGGCAGGGGACATGTCCGCAGGTGGGCTCGAGCTTGAGGCGCGGCGGGCGGAAAAATTCAACCGGAATGTTGAAACTTTTAAGGGTATTGAACGTCTCTAGCCTCAGGGTATAGGCTGTCTATGGCCAGGGTATAGACACTCGATAGCCCAACCGGCAAGGGAGGAGTTGTGGGAGAGCGCTACCAGAACCGCATGGAACTGCTGCAAGGGACGCTGGACCTGCTGATTTTGCAGACGCTGATGTGGGGTCCGCGGCACGGCTACGGCATCGCGCAGGCCATTCGCGCCAACTCCGGCGAGTTGCTGCAAGTGGATGCGGGCTCACTCTATCCGGCGCTGCACCGGCTGGAAAAGCAGAAGTGGATTGGCGCGGAGTGGAAAGTTTCCGAGAACAAGCAGGATGTGAAGGTTTACAAGCTAACGGCGGCGGGCAGAAAGCGTTTGACGGAAGAGCGCACGCGTTGGGAACGCATCACGGATGCTATCGCGGGAGTACTTAACCCGGCCGCGAGGAAGGAAAGCTAGAGCAGAACCGAAGCGACGAAGTAAGGAAGTAATGAGGTAAAGACGGGCGCCGGAACGGCCGCCGATCGGGCGACGGACTCGTGGCGCCGCAAGAAGGAGGGAGGCTAAGCAGCAGCGAGGGGACGAAGGAAGAAAGCAACGGAGTGCCGACGCGCAGTTTTCCAAGCGTGGCGGAAGCAGCGAGGTGTTCATGAAGTTCTGGTGGAATTGGCGGAAGCGGGATGAAGAACTGGAGAAAGAGATCCAGCATCATTTGCGTATGGCGAAAGAGGAGCGCGTCGAGCGAGGCGCATCAGTGAGCGACGCGCGTGCAGGAGCGCGAAGAGAGTTTGGAAATACCGGGCTGGTCAAAGAGCTGGCGCGGGACGTGTGGGGCTGGCGGTGGGTGCAGGATGCTGTGGAAGACGCGCGCTACGGCCTGCGGATGCTGGTCAAGAGTCCTGGTTCGACGGCGGCGGTGATCGTCGCATTAGCCTTGGGTATCGGGGTGAACACCACGGTATTCAGCTTTGTCAACGCTTTGTTGCTCCGCCCACCCGCGCTTGTGAGATCGCCAGGGCGATTGCTGGAAGTCTGGCTACGCAATCCTCGTTCCTCGGGTGTGGAAGGTTATCTGCCGTTGACATATCCCGACTATATCTACTATCGCGACCACAGTCAGTCCTATGAAGGGATGCTGGCCTTTGATGGAGACCCGCACTTGGTGACCTGGAACAAAGCTGGCGAAGGCCAGATTGTGTTGGGCCAGCTTGTGTCCGGCAATTTCTTTTCATTGCTGGGTGTGAGTGCCGTACTTGGGCGCACGATCTCCCCAGAGGATGATCACGAAGCAAATCCTCGGCCTGTTGTGGTCCTTGGTCATGCATTCTGGCGGCAACATCTGGGTTCTGATCCGGCGACCATCGGCAAGACACTGGTATTGAATGGCACAAGCTACAGCGTCATTGGTGTCATGCCGGCAGGTTTCACTGGCTTATTGGTCGGATTCGAGCCGGACTTCTGGGCGCCGCTGACGATGGTGAAACAGGTCACCCGGGATACAGGGAGGCTTACCAATTGGCAAGGTCACTGGCTCTTTGCAGCGGGACGCTTGAAACCCGATGCGAGCGCAAATGGAGCGCGAGCCGAGGCGAGCGTGCTCTCGCGGCAGATCGAGACAGACCATCCGGAACTAAAAAGAAACCTGGAAGCGACCGTCTTCCCCACAACGCTCGTTCCCGGTCCATACCGCATTTACGTCAGCGCGTTTACCGCGCTGCTCATGGCGGTCTTTGTGCTCGTGTTGCTCATCGCGTGCGCGAACGTGGCCAGTTTCCTCCTGGCGCGTGCGACGGTACGAGCGCGTGAAATGGCCGTTCGTTCGGCCTTGGGCGCAGGCCGTGGGCGATTGATCCGCCAAATGCTCGTCGAAAGCACGCTCTTTTCGGTGCTCGCAGGCCTAGTGGGATTGATCTTCGCTTACTGGACGGCGCCACTGCTGGTCGCACTCAAACCGGCCAGCTTACCCATCACGTTGAGGCTCCCAATTGACTGGCGCGTGCTTGCTTTCACGTTGATGGTCTCGCTGATTTGCGGTGTGGCGTTTGGACTTCCTCCGGCCCTTCGCAGCACGAGAGTCCAGGTGGCTTCAAATCTGAAGGAAGAAAGGCAATCCGCCAGTTACCGCAAATCCAGGTTGCGGAGCTTTCTTATGGCGGGCCAAATTGCGACCTGTACGGTACTCCTTGTCGGGGCAACATTGTGCGTGAGAAGCCTGCGGAACGCCAGCTCGATCAATCCTGGGTTCAATGCTCAGCACGTGGTCGCCGCCGCTCTCGATCCTGAAAGCCTGGGATACTCCGCACCACAAGTCCGTGCGTTTTATGACCAGCTATTGGAGCATGTTCTCGCGCTTCCTGGCGTAACGGCGGCCAGCTTCACTGACCATCTACCCCTCGGAACGAACCATGAAGGCGGCTTCGTAACCGATGTCGGGCACCCCGAGGTAAACAAGAGCAATGCGTTGTTCATCGGCATTCTGCGCATTGCGCCTGATTACTTTCAGACGATGGGCATTTCGCTATTGCGAGGCCGCGACTTTACTTCTCCCGAGAGTGTGGAAGGAAGCGGAGTAGCAATCATCAATGAAGCTTTGGCGAAAAGGTTGTGGAAAAACCAAGATCCGATGGGACGTCGATTCAACTTCTTCGGCGAAGAGCCCAGCAGCGAAGTCGCTGTCGTTGGAGTCGTCCCGACTGGAAAATATCGAACGCTTGGTGAAGATCCCCTACCTGTGGTGTACCTGCCGCAACTACGGGCCAGGCGGACGCTCGTGGCGCGCACTTCGGGTGAGCCAGCCACTGCGCTCGAAAGCATTCGGCATGAGATTTATGCAGTTGATCCAAAGATAGCGGCAACCGATCTGGAAACGATGCAGCAGTATATGAGCCTCCCGCTGTTTCCGGCGCGCACGACGGGGCTGTTGCTTGGGGTGTCGGGGGGCATGGCCCTGGCGCTGACGGTCATCGGACTGTTCGGCGTGATTTCCTACGTGGTTTTTCAACGAACCCACGAAATCGGTGTGCGCGTGGCCCTTGGCGCGCAACGCAGTGACATCTTGAACCTAGTCGTCAGGCACGGCCTTGTGCTTACAGCAATTGGCTTGGCCACTGGTCTCGGCATCGCCTTTGGGGCGACGCGGCTCCTTTCGTCCTTGTTATATGGGATTGCTGCGACTGATCCAACGACGTTTATCGGCGTGGCGGCACTCTTGTGCCTGGTTACTCTGCTTGCGTGCTATCTCCCCGCGCGGCGGGCGATGCGGGTGGATCCGGTGGTGGCGCTGCGATATGAGTGAGAAAAAGCATGACGGAACGAAATAAAGAAGTAACGAAATAACGACGAAAAAGGCCAATCGCGGCAGTGCTGAATCCAGCCAAGAAGGAGAACGGCCATGAAGCAATGGTGGAATTCGCGGAAGCGGGATGAAGAGCTGGAGAAAGAAATCCAGCATCATTTGCAAATGGCGCAGGAGGAACGCGTGGAGCGGGGCGCGTCAGTGGACGACGCGCGTGCAGGAGCACGACGAGAGTTTGGAAATACCAGGCTGGTCAAAGAGCTGGCGCGGGATGTGTGGGGCTGGCGGTGGCTGGAAGATTTGTATGAGGACTTGCGGTACGGAGTGCGCGTGCTGCGCAAGAATCCGGCCTTCACGCTGGCGGCGGTGCTGGCGATTGGGTTGGGAGTGGGAATCAACGTCGGAATTTTTTCTGTGCTGAACGGCATCGCCTTGCGCCAGCTTCCGGTTCCTCGCGCTGCGCAGATCGTCAGCGTAAGCCAGGTGCTGCACGGACACTTTTCACGAAACGTGCATGGCGAAGGCGGCCTGTTCTCGTACGCGGAATATCTCGACTATCGCGACCACAGCCACGTTTTCTCGGGTCTGATTGGCTACGAACCTTTTGTGGAAGCGACGCTGGCCGGCGGACGGATGGAGCAGCTTTTGGGCGCGCTGACGTCCTGCAATTTTTTCGACGTGCTCAACGAGCATCCCGCGCAGGGGCGCGGATTCATTGATTCCGATTGCGGAGCGCCGGGCGCGAATCCCGTCGTGGTCATCAGCGACGACCTGTGGAGACGCACTTTCTCCGCGGATCCCTCGCTCGTCGGCAAGACCATCACGCTGAATGGAAGCTCCTATACCGTGATCGGCGTAGCGCCGCCACGATTTACGGGCACGGATGTCGTACCCGCCGCTTTCTGGGCGCCCATCACCATGCAAGGAACTCTCGACCCAGGTGGCGAAGACTTATTGAAAGACGAGAACCTGAGCTGGCTGGCCATGCTTGGGCGCGTTCAGCCGGGAATTGCCACGCCGCAAGTTCGCGCGGATTTAAGCGTGATTGCCGGACGCATTGACGCGCGTCAGTCCGGCCGCAGCACTTCCTTGCTCATCTCGCCCGCGACATTTTTCGGCAGGCCCGCGGAGCGCGAGATTCTGCTTCCGGTGGCTTCCGTCGTTCTCGCTGCCTTCGGACTCGTGCTGCTGGTGGCGTGCGCCAACGTGAGCAATCTTCTGCTGGCCCGTGCTTCCGTGCGCCACAAGGAAATCGCCATGCGGCTCTCCATTGGCGCGACCCGCGGGCGCCTCGTGCGCCAATTGCTGACCGAGAGTCTGCTGCTCTCGCTGGTTGGTGGCGCGCTGGGATCGCTGCTGGCCTTCTGGTCGTTCGCCGCCATCGAGCGGGTCGTGACCTCGCAACTGCCAGCCGAAGTTTCCAACCTCGCCGTGAATGTCGCGCCCGACCTGCGGGTGCTTGTGTACGCGCTGGCGTTGACGCTGGTGACCGGCGTCGCGTTTGGGTTGATCCCCGCTCTGAAAAGCTCGCGGCTCGACCTGAACACCGCGTTGAAGGGGGATGGCGGCGAGTCCGGCGGCAAAAAGAGCGGACGATTTCTGCGCAACACGTTGGTCGGCGCACAAATCGCCGTTTCCATGGTCTTGCTGCTGGCGGCAGGGCTGCTCCTGCGGGGGTTGTACCACGCGCAGACGATTGAGCCCGGTTTCGACATGAAGGACGTGGCGTCAGCGTTCTTCAATCTCAAGAGGCAAGGCTACGACGATAACCGCGCCGCGGCGTTTGTGCAGAATCTGCGATCGCGCGTCGCCGCGTTGCCCGGCATCGTCGAAACAGCCCAGGCGGAATGTGCGCCGCTGAGCCACGACTTCAGCGCCGACCGTTTCACGGTTTCGGGACGTGCGGGGAGCCTACAGATCGAATACAACCACGTGTCGCCGGAATTCTTTTCCGTCGTCGGCATTCCCATCCTGCGCGGGCGCGGGTTTGGGCCAAATGATTGGCGCGATGGAACAGGAATCATCGTCACGGAATCCACCGCGCGGCAACTTTGGCCCGGCGAAGATCCGGTGGGGAAATCGCTGCGCGAGGAAGGCGAACACGGCCCCACGTACGCGGTAATCGGAGTGGCGAAAGACGCGCAGGTCTCGCATCTTGGCGATGTGAACACGCCGTATCTCTATTTCTCAGCCGCGCCGCGGGACGACCACCGTACTTACCTGCTTGTTCGTTTCGCCGGAGGCTTTACGCCGGCCGCCAACGGAATTCGAGAGGCCGTACAGTCGCTCGATCCGCAGATGCCGGTGGAAGTCAGCAAGCTCGAAGACTATCTGGACGTTTGGCGTACCCCTTCGCGCATCGCGAGCGGGCTCTCCGGCGCTCTCGGAGGTTTGGCGTTGCTGCTGGCGGCGATCGGCCTGTATGGCATGGTGTCTTACACCGTGAGCCGGTCCGTGCGCGAGATTGGCATTCGCATGGCGCTCGGAGCGGACAGCAGCAAAGTGATGCGGCACCTGCTGCGGCAGGCGATGCGTCCGGTGGTGCTCGGCGGGCTGATTGGCGTCGGGGGATGTGCCGCGGTGTCGTGGGTATTGTCGAGCATGCTGTTTGGGTTGAATGCGCTGGATCCGATCGCGTTTGTCACGGTTCCGCTGTTTTTGATGAGCGTGGCGCTGCTGGCTTGCTTTGTGCCGGCGCGGCGCGCGACGCGCGTCGATCCCGTCGTGGCGTTGCGGTACGAATAAGCTCCCTCCAAGTCACTGATTGCAAAAGCGTTGACGGTTGGTCTGTATCTTGCTATGCAAGCACCTAACCGCAGGCCGCATTCCCTGTCTAATGAATCGGATGAACGAGAGCGCAAGCGTGCAAGACCGCGAGGCAGTACAAAACGCGGCCCGAGACAGCGACGCCCTGGCCGTCGAACGCACCCTCGCCGGTGAACGCGATGCGTTCCGCGTCCTGGTCGAGCGGCACAGCCAGCAGCTGTTTCGCCTGGCCTACCGCATGACCGGGAACGAACAGGACGCGGAGGAAGTCGTTCAGGAGGCGTTCTTGCGAGCTTACCGGAACCTGGGGCAGTTTGGGTCGCGCGCGAATTTTGGCACGTGGGCCTACCGCATCGCCGCGAATTACGCCATTGACCGCATGCGGCAGAAGAAGAAAGAAGATTCGCGGCGCTCGACGCCCAGCGCGCTTTCGGAAGAGACGGAGCAGGATCCACTGGACCTGGTTCCCGACGAACGGCCCAATCCGGACCGCCTGACGGTGAACAACGAGTTGCGGAAGAAAATGCAGGAAGCGTTGAAGAACTTGAGCTACTCGGAACGAACTGCGTTTGTGATGCGGCACTGGGAAGGCTGCGCGATTGAGGAAATTGCCGCGGTACTGAAGTCCACTACCAGCGCGGCGAAGAACACGGTCTTCCGGTCGGTGCAGAAATTGCGACGGGCGCTCGAGCCGTACGTAGAAGTGCGCGCGCAAGCGCGCGCGGCAGGAGCAGCGCCGGATTCGACGGGAGCGGAACCATGAAACATTTCACGGAAGAAGAATTGATCGCTTACCGGGAGGGTGAGATTACGCAACGCGAAGCCATCGCCGAACATTTGAGCGTCTGCACGGCGTGCCGCGCGGAGCTGGCGCGCATCGAAGCGGTGCTGCGCGCATTGGATAATCTGCCCGTCCCCGAACGCGGCGCGGACTACGGCCGGGCGGTGTGGCAGCAGATTGCGCCGCGCCTGCCGGAAAAAGCCGGACGCGGATGGCGGATCTGGTTTGAGCCGCGGCGGCTGGTGGCGGTCGGCTGTGTTGCGGCCATGGTGATCGCCGCGTTTGTTGCTGGGCGCGTGACCAGCGACCGCAGAACGACTTCCTTGATCCGAACGCCGAACGAGGCGCAAGTTCGCGAGCGCGTGCTGGTGGTCGCGGTTGGCGAGCACCTCGGCAAATCGGAAATGGTGTTGATGGAGTTGGCGAACGCCGCCCCGCCGGAGCGCGGAGCGAAGCAAGTTGATATCTCCGCCGAGCAGAAGCGCGCGGAAGATTTGCTCGATGCCAACCGCTTGTATCGCGAAACGGCCAGGCAGGACGGCGATGCGGCGCTGGCCAGCGTGCTGGATGATCTCGAGCGCGTGTTGATGGACGTGGCGCACAGTCCGGACGAAATCACGCCCGCGAAACTGGAGTCGCTGCAGAAGCGCATCGAAGAGCACGGCATTTTGTTCAAAGTTCGAGTGGTTGGAAAAGAGCTGCAAGACAAGGCGAATTCCGCGCCATCCCCAACGGGATCAGAAACAAGAGAGAGGAACAAGGCATGAGCATCGGAGAACGAACGAGCAAGACCATAAAGGCGTGTACGACAGCAGCGCTGCTGCTGATCGCGCCGGGAATGCTGAAATCCGCGGCGGCACACGCGAGAGCGGCGTCTGTGGAATCCTGGCAGGACCAGGATGCCCAAGACCGCGAGCAGGAAAAGCGCGATCGCGAACAGGAAGCACGGGATCGTGAACAGGAAAAACGCGACCGTGAGCAGGAAGCGCGCGACCGTGCGCAAGAGAAAGTTGAACGGCTCCAGGAACTGTACGACGACGGCCGCGAGGCGTTGGATGACGATGAGTTCGACAAAGCCGCCGCGAAATTCAGTGAACTTGCCGACATGAACGGGCCGCAGACGGACGCGGCGCTCTACTGGAAGGCATACGCGCAGAACAAACTCGGTAAGAAGGACTCAGCGCTGGCCACGATTGCGGATTTCAAGAAGCGCTTTCCGCAGAGCCGGTGGGCGAAAGACACTAGCGTGCTCGAGCTCGAGGTAAAGGAATCGACGGGACAGAAGGTAAATCCCGACGGGAACACCGAGGAGCTCAAATTACTGGCCCTGCGAGGTTGTATGCAGAGCGACCCGGAAAAGTGCCTCCCGGCCGTTGAAAAGATGCTGAACGGTACGGCGAGTCCGAAGGTGAAATCCAACGCGCTCTTTCTCCTGGCGCAAAGCGGTTCGCCGCAAGCACGGGATATCATCGCCAAGATAGCTAAAGGCCAGGGAAATCCCGATCTGCAGCGGAAAGCCATCCAGTATTTGGGAATCTCTGGCGGAGAGCGGTCGCGGCAGATCCTCCAGGATGTTTATGGGTCGACCGCAGATCCCGCCGTGAAGCGCGACATCATACACGCCTGGATGATAAGCGGCGACCGCGACCATCTCTTTGCCGCCGCGAAGGGCGAAAAAGACGAGTCTTTGCGCACTGAGGCCATCCGGCAGCTTGGCCTCGTCCATGCCCCAGATCAACTGCGGCAGCTTTACCAGTCCGAAACCTCGAGCGAGGTGAAAAAAGCAATTCTGCAGGCGTTCTTCCTTTCCGGCGATGCCAAGTTTCTCGGCGAGGCCGCGCAAAACGAAAAGGACCCGGAGGTTCGCCGTTCGGCGATTCACAATCTCGGACTGGTCCACTCCGAGGATGCGCGGCAGGCGCTGGAGAACATTTATGCGAAAGAAACCGACCGCGAGAACAAAGAAGCGGTTTTGAACGCGCTCTTCATTCAAAACAATGCTCACGCCCTCGTGACTATTGCACGAGCTGAAAAAGATCCCGAATTGAAAAAAGCGGCGGTATCGAAACTTGCCTTGATGCATTCCAAAGAGGGCGCCGACTACTTGATGGAACTACTGCAGAAATGAGGAATCATGCGTACAAATTCACTCGCTGGTTCAATCGCGAAAATTCTTGTGACCATGGCCGGCGTCGCGGGCATCGCGCTCGCGACGCTCGGCACTGCCGGAGCAGCCGCTAAGAACTCCCCGGCTTCGCAGACCGCCGGCGCTCAGCAAACTGCCGCCGCTCCTGGGAACATTGAAAATGCGAAGCTCGAAACGCGCGCGGTGATTGGCACGCTTGTGGAATCTTTTCGCGCCATCGAGGCGCAAGCCGAAAAGCCGGAATGGACCGGCTACAGCGTCCCGGAAATCGCCGGCGACCGCACCATGTGCTGCGGAAACTACAGCGACGGCGACAATCGTTGCGGCACGTGCCGCCTTGAACGCGAACACGAAGACGGCACTATCAGCAAGAATTCAAAAACTGGCGGCACAATCGAACTGGAAGGCTCGCGGCAGCTCCTCGTGCTCTTTCGCCTCGAAGGCAAGCAAGTCACCCGGGTTCGCGTGGCTTCCGAGAATTGCACGCTGGACGCCGGTGGCTTGCCGTTTATCTGGCTGACCGGCGTAAAACCCGCGGAAAGCGTGGCGTTTCTTTCGGACTTTGTGCACAAGGCCGGCGTGGAGGGTCATGGCGACCACGACATCGGGCAAGGAGCTTTGTCGGCGATCGCCATGCACGAAGACGCGTCGGCAGACAGCGCGCTGGCCCCGTTTGTCGCGCCGGATCAACCCGAGTCGCTGCGCAAGCACGCTTCCTTCTGGCTCGGGGCCGCGCGCGGTAAAGGTGGCTTGCCGCTGCTGCAAAAAATGGCCAAGAGCGATCCCAGTCCGGAGGTGCGTTCGCAAGTGGCGTTCGCGCTCTTCGTCAGCCACCAGCCGGAAGCGGTGACGGAAATGATGCGCATGGCGAAAGACGATGAGAGCTCGCACGTGCGCGGGCAGGCGCTCTTCTGGCTGGCGCAGAAGGCCGGGCAAAAGGCGATGTCCGCCATCACCGGAGCAATCGAGAACGATCCGGACACCGACGTAAAGAAAAAAGCCGTCTTTGCATTAAGCCAGATGCCGAAAGACGAAGGCGTGCCCAAACTGATCGAAGTTGCAAAGACCAATCACAACCGTGAAGTGCGCAAGCAAGCCATGTTCTGGCTTGGCCAATCGAACGACCCGCGCGCGCTGGCGTTCTTCGAACAGATTTTGGCGCAATAATCGGCCCGGCGGCGCGGGGCGAATTAACGCAGAAGATCTTCCAGCTGAATGCGGGCATCCGTTTTCGCGTCGCGATATTTGACAATCACGGCACATTGCAAGCTTAGTTTGTGCTTCGAGCCGACTGGATGCGCAATCGCACGCGCGCCGGGAACTACGATGGCGGCCTCCGGAATCACCAGTGGCGCTGCTTCGCTTGCCGAATACACCAAATCATTCACGAGATCGTAAACCGGAATCGAACGATTGAGAATCGTTCCCGTTCCGAGCACCGCGCGCGCCTTTACGATCGTTCCTTCGTAAACTCCGGAATTGCCGCCCACCAACACGTCGTCTTCGATAATCACCGGCATCGCTCCCACCGGCTCGAGCACGCCGCCGATTTGTGCACCCGCGGAAATATGACAATTGCGCCCAATCTGTGCGCAGCTTCCCACAAGCGCATGCGAATCAATCATCGCGCCCTCGCCGACGTACGCTCCGACATTGATAAACATCGGCGGCATGCAGACGACCCCGCGCCCCACGAATGCTCCGTCGCGGATGCTCGAGCCGCCCGGCACGATGCGCACGCCCTCGGTGAGCGTCACGGTGCGCGGCGGATACGTGGACTTGTCGAGAAACGGCTGGCGCGCCGCATCAATCGACATGTCCACCACCGCGCCCATGCGAAAGCCCAGCAAGATTCCTTTCTTCACCCAGGCGTTCACACGCCAGCCCGTCGGCGATCCTCCATCCGGCTCCGCCGCGCGCACTTCTCCGCGATTCAGCGCGCCCTTGAATTCGCGGAATAGTTCGAAATGTGCGGCGTTGTAGTGAGCCGGCGGCTCGTCGAAGAGCTTTTCAATTTGCTGCGGCAGCATGAACCTTCCCGGCCAAATCCAGCGACTCGAGCACGGCGCGAATGCGCGCCTCGTTTTCCGCTTTCGGTGCGACCAGCGGAAGCCGCCAAACCGGCTCGAGCAAGCCCATCCGCGCCATCGCCGCCTTCACTGGAATCGGATTGGACTCCACGAAGTTTACTTCCATCAGCGAATGCACGCGACGATGAATGGCACGCGCCGCGGAGAAATCGCCGCCGAGCGCAAGCCGCGTTAACCGCGCCATTTCAGCGGGAATTTCATTGGACACAACGGAGATCACGCCGCGGCCGCCCAGCGCGATCAACGGCAGTGTGATGGCGTCGTCGCCGCTCAACACGATGAATTCGTCCGGAACCGCATTCAGAATCGCCGCCATTTGCGAAATGTTTCCGGAGGCTTCTTTGATGCCGGCGATATTCTCAATCGCCGCGAGCCGCTTCACGGTCGCGGGCTCGATATTCACGCCCGTGCGCCCCTGCACGCTGTACAAGATTATGGGAAGCGCGACGCCTTCCGCGATCGCCTTGAAGTGCTGAAAAAGCCCTACCTGAGTGGGCTTGTTGTAGTACGGCGTTACGGACAGAATTCCGTCGGCGCCAATCGCCGCAAGTTCGCGCGCCAGCGCGATGACTTCCGCGGTGTTGTAGCCACCCGCTCCGGCAAGCACTGGCACGCGCCCCTTCGCTTCCTCGACGGTGATCTCCACGACGCGCAAATGCTCTTCGTGCGTCAGCGTCGGACTCTCTCCCGTCGTTCCGCAGGGCACGAGAAAGTCGATTCCTGCTGCGATCTGGCGCTTAAGCAAGGCGCGCAGCGTGGGTTCGTCGAGCGAACCATCGCGCCGGAATGGAGTGACGAGCGCCGTGCCTGTACCGGTAAACATGGTGTTTCTCCTTCGTTGTTTAAACGTCGAACTGCAAACTCTTCGCTGCGTATGTTTCACGCCGCGCTGCTGCTCCGCGAATTTTCCAAGCCCAGTTCGCCCAGAATTTCCTTGAACTCGAAAAACCCCTTCTTCCCCACCACCCATCTCGCCGCTTGCAACGCTCCGCGCGCGAATCCTTCGCGGCTACGCGCCGTGTGCCGCAACGTAATCGTGTCCGTCAGTGAATCGAAACCGATTTCGTGCGTCCCGGGGATCGCACCCGCGCGATTCGAACTGAGACCGATCGGCCGCGTATATCCTGCGGCACGGATATCTTCTGCTAATTTCTTCAGCGTTCCCGACGGCGCATCCTTCTTTGCGGAGTGATGGATTTCCCAGCCCCACGCTTCGTACTCCGCATGGTTCGCGAAAAGCCCCGCGGCGTGCGCCACCGTTTGCATAAAAAGGTTCACGCCCACGGAAAAATTCGCGGCCCAAACCAGGCCGGTCTGCGCGTGCAGAACGGCCTCGCGCACGGAGGAGAGTTGTTCGAGCCAACCCGTCGTCCCTACCACGCAATTCATTCCCAGCACCGCCAGCCGGCGAATGTTTTCCGGAGCGGCGCTCGGCGTCGTGAATTCCACCGCCACGTCAACTCCGCGCAGCGTTTCGTGCGAAAGCGCGTGCGCCTGCGCGTTGTTGTGCCCGGAAAATCTCGCGGCCACGGAAAAATCGTACTCCGGCGCGAGCCGTTCGATGAGCTGGCCCATTTTCCCGCAGCCGATAATGGCCAGGCCGGTGCTCATGCCCGCGTGTCTCCCGTTGTGAGCAATTGTTTTGTCATGCGCCCATAAATTTCCACAGCTTCCGTGAGTTGTTTTTTGGAAATGCGCTCTTCCGCAGTGTGCGCCACGTGAATGCTTCCCGGCCCGATGAGAAACGGCTTGCCCCAGGCGTCGCCAAAAGTCGGAATATCGGTCGCGAACGCCACAACCGTCGTCGGCAATCCGTCGAACGCCGCTAGCCGCATCGCCGGCGTGTGCAACACTTCGCGTACTTCCACGCGCCCCGCCGCTGCCGCCGCGCGCACGCCCTCGCGAATCGCGCCCGGATCTCCAACCGTGCGAAACATGATTTCCGCCGAGGCGTTATCCGCGACTACGTTTGGCGCGCGCCCGCCGGAGATCGTCCCGACATTCAGCGTGCTGCGCCCAAGCAACGGGTCTGCCGGCAGCGCGATCAACCGCACGTCGCGCAACACATCCAGCAAATCGTGGATCGCCGAATGCCCAAGCCCGGGGTACGCCGAATGCGCGAGCTTCCCGCGCGCCGTCAATTCAAACCGCAGCGCGCCTTTCGATCCCAGCGCAAGCTGATTCTCCGTCGGTTCGCCATTAATCAAGAAGCGCGCGCCGCGCGGATTTCGCGCCGCCGCCTTCGCCCCCGCGCTGTCTCGTTCTTCCCCCACTACGAACAGCAATCCCAGATCCCGCGTTCCCGCGGCGAGCAGCTTGTCCGCAGCCGCCATCATCGCCGCGATGATGCCTTTCGCGTCGCACGCCCCGCGCCCGTGAATAAATTCGTCGTCCTCGCGCGCAGCAAAAAACGGCGGCACCGTGTCCATGTGCGTGGACATCGTCACCACCGGCTCGCCGAACGCCGCAAATACATTCTCGCGGCCCGGCTCAACCGCCATGCGCTCCGCCGCCCCGCCAAAGTGCGCCGCAAGCACGGAAAGCTCGGCGAACAAAAAGTCGCCTACGGCTTTCTCGTTCTTCGTCGTCGATTCAATGTCGACGAGCGCGCGTGTCAATGCAAAAACATCCATTCCGCCCGCAATTTCTGGATGGAAACGCAACGAAAGGAAGGAACCGCGAAGAAACTCGGGGCTGCCGCCTCTCGATAGCGCTCCATCCGGTTCATTTCGCCCGCCAGGCAGGCGCATTTACGGATGACAGTGGACAGGCCTTGGACCCGTCCCCCAATCGCCGCGGCTTCAGCTATCGCTGCGATTTCGGCGGAGAGATTCTCGCCCCTTTCGCCCGGCGCTCCGATGCTGTTCGGAACCGCTCGCCCGGCTACTTATGGCCTCCGCTCCTCTACCAAGAACATTTCGAGTCTAAGATACCGCGCGAAAAAAAGCGAACGGATTTTCTGCGGAATCGCGTCGAAGAATTTGCGAAGACTATCTGCTGCGGGGCCGTAGCGCGCTACAGCTCCAGCGGCTTTAGCGGAACGTCCTGCGAGGCGAGCAGCAATTCGCCGTGAAATGCGCACTCCGCGGGGCGACGGCCAAGCGCCTCCTTGGCTGAAATCTCGGCCGTGAAGGGATTGTTATTCTCCTGCGACAGGTGGGCCAAAACAAGGTAACGCGCCCGTTCATCGAAACCCGTGACACTATCGGAGTCAGCGAGAAACTCGCTGACTGCGTGATTGGAAAGATGCCCAGTATTGCTGAGCACCCGCTGCTTAACGATCCAGGGATACGGGCCGACTTTGAGCATTTCAAGATCATGATTGGATTCGAGTACGAGGCAGTCCGCGTCACGAAGATGGACCTTGACGTGATTGGGCAGATATCCCAGATCTGTGACGATTGCCACCTTCGTACCATTGGTGCGAAACGTAAAAGCGATGGGGTCTGCCGCGTCATGACTGACTCGAATGGCGTGTACATCAATGTCGCCGATGGCGAAGTTCCGACCAGCTTGAATAGATTCGACACGGTTGAGCCGCTTGCCAAAAGTCTCGGGAAGGACTCTCCGGAGCGCATCCATCGTCGGCTCCGTCACGTACAGCGGTGCCTTCCACATTCCCAACATTTGCGGCAAGCCGTTGCAGTGGTCGGTGTGTTCGTGAGTGATGAGGATGCCGTCAACGCGGTCAATGTTTTGCTCGATGGCCGCCAGCCGCGCGAGTGTTTCGCGTTTGCCGAGACCGCAATCAACGATGAGCCGGGTGCGCTCCGTTTCGAGCAGCGTCACGTTGCCCGAACTTCCTGACGCCAAAATGGATACTCGCAAGCCGATCGGTTGCTCCTAACTAGCCCCGCAACAAATTTTCAAAATCATCGCAGAGCGCTCCGCACCCGTCAATCCGAAAAGATGCCTTAAAATGGATCTCCATGCGAATTCCGGCGCCAGAGATGGCCTTCGCCGCGCAAATCGCCCGCGACGGTTTTGCTGTCATTCCAGGCGTACTCAGCGACAGCGACACTTCTGCGCTCGCCGACCACTTGAAATTGTCGCCGCTTCCGCGGACGCGAGCCGGCGCCCGCCACGCCATGCGCGACGCAGCGGTCTCGCGGACAGCGCGAGACTCGCGCCTGCTTCAATTAGCCCATCAAGTTCTCGGAGCCGAAGCTATTCCCTTCCGCGCGACGCTATTCGACAAATCGCCGACGGCAAACTGGTTGGTTGTCTGGCACCAGGACACGGCCTTGCCGCTTCGCGAACGCCATGATACGCCTTGCTGGGGACCATGGTCCGTCAAGGACGGGATCACGTACGCGCATGCGCCAGCAAGCGCTCTAGAGAGCATCCTCGCCTTGCGATTGCACCTTGACGATTCACGCGCGGATAACGGCCCATTGCGCGTGCTGCCCGCAACGCACAAGCTCGGCGTGCTTTCCGACGATCAGCTCCACGATTTATCGACAAAGGTTGCGGCAGTCGATTGTCTTGTGCCGAAAGGAGGCATCGTAGCGATGCGACCGCTCATCGTCCACGCCTCCTCAAAATCGCACTCCGCCCTGCCCCGCCGCGTATTGCATATCGAATATGCTGCTTCGTCCCACATCGCGGATGGCCTCGATCTCGCGATCGTGTAGGTAGCGTTGTTAGCAAATCAAGCGGGAGCGGTCGAGGGTGAAGCCGTTCAAAGGCCCGAGGACGGTGACGGCAATATGTTCGGGACGGAAAAAGTCGCACGCCAGAGCCTGCACGTCGTCGCGGGTCACGGTTTCGATTGACGCCAGGATTTCATCGAGGGAATAAAATCGCCCAAAATAAAGTTCCTGGCGCGCGAGATTCGACATGCGCGAAGTTGTGGACTCCAGCGAAAGCATCAGCGAACCCTTCAGGTGATTCTTCGCGCGCGTGAGCTCTTCTTCGCTGACGGGCGACTCTTTCATCGCGCGAAATTCCTTGATGCCCAGGTCGATGACTTGCCCGATGGTATCTTTCGCCGTGCCCGCGTACACCGTGAGCATTCCCGCGTCGGAGTACGGCGTCAATTCGCTAAATACCGCGTAGGCCAGGCCTTCCTTTTCGCGAATGTTTTGGAACAGGCGCGAAGACATGCCGCCGCCAAGGAGATTGTTCAGGACCGCTGCCGCGAAGCGATCGTCGTGGCCGAGTGGAAGCGCCGGCACGCCAATGCAGATGTGTACTTGCTCGACGTCGCGCTTCGTTTCCAAATGAATGGGCGCCCGCGTGGACGGCGCGATGTGATCCTCGAGCGTACGCGCGGGACGCAATCCGCCAAATTCGCGCTGCACGAGGTCCAGCACTTTGTCGTGACTGACATTCCCCGCTGCGGAAATCACCAGATGGTCGGGCGCGAACCAGTCGCGGAAACGAACGTTGAGGTGCTCGCGGTTGAAGCTGCGCACCGTTTCCGGGGTGCCGAGAATCGGCCGGCCCAGCGGATGCTCCGGCCAGAAGCCGCGCGTGAAAATGTCTTGCAGCAGATACTCCGGATTGTCCAGGTCCATCTTGATTTCTTCAAGGACCACCTGGCGTTCTTTTTTCAGGTCTTCGGAATCGAATTTCGGACGCAGCACGAGATCGGCGATCACATCGAACGCGATCGGCAGATGTTCGTCGAGAACTTTCGCGTTGAAACAGATTTGTTCTTTGGAAGTGAACGCATCGAGCATACCGCCAACGGAATCCATTTCGCGCGCGATGGCTTCGGCGGAGCGGCGCTCCGTGCCCTTGAAAACCATGTGCTCGATGAAATGCGCGAGCCCATTTTCTTCGGCGATTTCGCGACGCGAGCCGTTGCGCACCCACACGCCGACGGAAACGGAACGCACGTGCGGCATCGTCTCGGTGATGACCACCAGGCCGTTTGACAGGACCTGTTTTTGAATGTCCCGAAGTTCGGTAACCGACGCCATGATTAGATTGTGACACACCGCCGCTGCGGAGAGAAACGGTCCCGCAGACCCCAATAACAGCCGTATTTTCTTTGACTTGCAGCTAGACGCGGAGCGATCCGCAGCGCCTCGCGCATGAAGCTCGTCGAGGAAACTGGAAAACTTCGAGAACGCGCGCAGCGCGATCGAATTTCGCGTAGCTGTAGCGTTACAGCAGTTTTTCGTCGGGATGGAGCTTGCCGTACTCGCTGGTGTAGTGCAGCGGGACGTCGCCGTAGGTTCCTTTTTCGCGCTGGTAGATTTCGCAGGTGTCGAACGGTTTCGAATAAACGTGAATGCTGACCGCGCGCTGCTGAAATTCCGGCAAATTCAAAACCTGGTGCACCGGTTCGAGCGGATTCACGTGCACGGGATTGCCCGCGTTCATCTCGTAGATTTCGGTGGGAACGATCCGGCACGTGCCACGCGCGGCGTTTTTGTCTTCCACGCGAAAATTCTGAACTTTCAGGCGGCCGATGGGCGCGGACATCCAGCAATTCTGGTCGCGATGATTGTGGATGCGGCTGGCTTGGCCGATTTCCCAACAAATGGTCATGCATTCAAAGAGCTCGTTCTTGAAGATGAGGTTGCGGGTGTAATTCCCTTTCGAGAAAAAACAGTATTTCTCGAGCGTTTCCGGTGTGACCGCGTGTCGGACAAAATATTCCTGGACATTTTCGAGCGTAAACCGGCGCTCGGGAATGGATACGAGCCCCTTGACCCAATCAGCGATGGAGAGTTTTTCGACCGCGAGATTTGTTGGCATGGTAGAAAATTATAACGCGGAACGCGGAGGCAGAAGCGCGGAATGAAAGATTTTTGCAGGAGAAAACACGATATTCTGTAGGGTGATTGGAGTGATTTGCGGTTGAAGTGCGCGAGTGAGTGAAATCGGAGCCGCGAAAAAAAATCATGGAAGTGCTGGGAAAATCGAAAGAAGAGTTGCGCGCGATGTGCGCGGCGATGGGCGAACCAGCCTATCGCGGCGGACAGATTTATCATGCGTTGTACTCGGAGCGAAGATTTGCGTTTGCGGAGATGACGAATCTGCTGGCAGCGTTTCGCGCGCGATTGGAGAAAGAGGCGAGAATCACGCTGCCTGTCGTGCGGCAGAAATTTGCGTCGGCGGATGGATCGGTGCGGTATCTGTTTGGTCTGCAAGACGAAGAAAAAAAGATTAACGCAGAGAGCGCAGAGGAGACACCTGACATAGAGAATAGAAAACCGCTGACGCCCGCGTCGGTAGAAGCGGTGTTCATGCCGAGCGAGGGGCGGCAGACGATTTGCGTTTCGACGCAAGCGGGCTGCGCGGTGAATTGCCAGTTTTGTTTGACCGCACAACTGGGACTGATTCGGAATCTGACCGCGGGAGAAATCGTGGCGCAAGTGTTGCTGGCGCTGGAACAAAACCGCGGCGAGCGCAGCGCGGGTGACGATCCTGTGCAGACGAACGTAGTGCTGATGGGACAGGGCGAGCCGCTGCTGAATTTTGAGGCGGTGATGGCGGCGCTGCGCATCATGCTCGATCCGGAGGGGATCGGGCTTTCGCCGAAGCGTGTCACGTTATCCACGAGCGGAATCGTGCCAGGGATTGAACGGCTGGGCGCGGAAGACGTGCGGCCGAAGCTGGCGATTTCGCTGAATGCGTCAAACGACGAACAGCGCGATGTGCTGATGCCAATCAATAAGAAGTATCCATTGAAAATGCTGCTCGACGCGTGCAGGCAGTATCCGCTGCGGCCGTGGGAACATTTGACGTTCGAGTACGTGATGCTCGGCGGCGTCAACGACGCGCCGGAAGACGCGCGGCGGGTGGTGCGACTATTGGCACCCCTGAAGAGCGTGAAAGTGAACCTGATTCCGTGGAATCCGGGAGAGTTGCCGTACCGCGAATCGCCGCCGGAGCGAATTGAAGAGTTCCGGCGAATTCTGACGGAGAAAGGCGTGCCGGCATTCGTGAGGTACTCGCGCGGGCGCGACGTGATGGCGGCGTGCGGGCAACTGGCGTTGCTGCAAATCCAGGCGCCAGCGGCCCACGCGAGTAGGTGATTCGCTTCATGGGTATCCGGTGACGCAGCCAGACGATCCTGGCGGAACGGCGACGCGTTCGACGGGTCAGGGGCGGAGGGCGATGGCGGACAAGTGGCGACCCGTGCCGGGGCCCTGTTTGCGGTAGGAGAAGAGGAGGTCCGGGCGGCAGGCGGTGCAGAGGTCGACGACATGAATGTTGCGCGGTTGCAGTCCGGCTGCAAGGAGCTGGGAGCGATTGGCTTTACGGAGGTCGAGGAGGACATTTTTAGGCGGCGGCTGATGGCCGGGAGGGGCCATGTTGAGCCATTGGAGAGGATTGGGCTCATCGCCGGTGCGGAGCTCATCGAAATAGGAGGAGGCGTCGGGGAATTGAGAGAGGAATTGGGTCGCGACTTCGGTGCCAACTTCGTAGCAGCACGGGCCGATGCAGGGGCCGATGGCGGCGAGGAGGTCGCGGGGGCGGGTGGCGAAGTGCATTTGCATGGCGCCGATAGTTTTGGCGACGATGCGGGCGAGTGTGCCACGCCAACCGGCGTGGATGGCGGCGATGGCGCGCTTCTTGGGATCGACAAGGAGGACTGGAACACAGTCGGCAGTTTGCACGGCGAGGAGGAGGCCAGGACGATTGGTGAGCAGGGCGTCCCCGCGGCAGGATTCGGAGGGTGCGGAATCGAAAACGTGGATGACGTCGGAGTGGATTTGCTTCAGCGTGACAAGCGGAAGATCGACGGCGCCAAGGGCGGATTGGAAGCGGCGGCGGTTTTCGAAAACGTTTTCGCGGGAGTCCCAGTCAGTGAAGCTGAGGTTGAGGACGGGGTCGCCGTCGAGAAGACTGACGCCGTCCCGGCGGGTGGAGAAGCCGTGACGGAGCCAGGGCAGTTTGGCGAGGGCCGAAATCTGGACGAGTTCGAGGCCGTCTGAAGTGTGGGTGGTGTGGGAAGAAGCGGAAGGTTTGCGGGCGACGCGCTTGCGTGGGCGTGTTTTCGTGGATGGCATCAGACGATCAGTATAAGCTGCCGCGAAGACTTCGAGAGGCTTCGCGTGGACTTGCCGTCGTCATAGAAAAGGCGAGTGAAGTCGCCGTGAGCAATCATGTCCTCACAGACGTGATGCTGTTCGCGGAAGGCGCGAAATTCGTCAGGGGAGAGGAAGTTGCGGCCTTTCCAGCCGCCCACGTTGGTGGTGCTGCGTATTGAGAAAACGACGGAGCGATTGAAGTCTTTGTAGGGGAACGGGCGAAAGAAAACGTTGTCCGCCACACTGAAGACAACCGTGGAGGCACCGATGCCGAGAGCCAGCGCGCTGATGGCGACGAGGGAAAAACGGCGATGATGCGAGAAATTGCGGCAGGCGTAGCGAAAATCGTGGGCTATGCCCTCGAGGTAGGTCGTCATGTCAATGAGGCTCGTCCACGCGCAGGATTTGGTCGGCTTTTACATTCGTGAGTTTCTGCGCGGTTCCGCCAGGCCACTGAATTTCGAGGCTGGCGATGCTACTTTCTGCGCCAAGGCCGAAATGCACGCGGCGGTCACTTGTAGACATGAAGCCCACACTCACCGAGTAGTGGTTGTAGAGCACTCTCCCGGAGGCGGTTGTGATCTTGAATAGAGCGCCCACTGGATCGCGCGGGCTCTTGTGCCCGTAAGCGTCAATGAGCAGCCAGTGATTGCCGGTGTCCGCAGAATTCATCAGTATGCGCGGGCGCTCATTCAGCGAGGTCACGACCAGATCCATGGCCCCATCGTTATTCAGGTCAACGATCGCGGAACCGCGTTGAAACCCCGCATGCAGGAAATCAGCGCCCAGCTGATCTGAAACATCCACGAAGCTAACGCCATTAACGTTTTCAAACAGGGTGTCGTGCTGGCGAGCATCCGGAGAAATGTCATCGACATCGCCATTGGAGGAGTACAGATCTTTCCAGCCATCGTTGTTGTAATCGATGAAGCCGTTGCTCCAGCCCGAGTACTTGAAGCTTAGAGCGGCAACTTTGGAGCTTGGAGAAGCGTAGAGAAACTGGCGGCCGTGGTCGTTGTGGAACAACCCCCACGATTGCGCCTTAAGATCGTTGTAAAAGACGTCGATCCAGCCGTCGCTGTCATAGTCCCTGGCATCGGAACCCATTCCAGAAACAGTGGAAGCATCGTCATTGTAGGCGACCCCGCGCGCCAGGCCGTCTTCCTTGAAGGTGCCATCGCCCTGGTTGATGAACAGAAAATTGCGCTCCGTATCGTTGGCAATGAAGACGTCCAACCAGCCGTCCTGATTGAAGTCCGCGATACTCACGCCCATGCCCTTGCCAAGGGCCGTAGCGAATCCAGCTTTGCCGGTGACGTCCTCGAAGCGGCCGTTGCCGAGATTGTGGTAAAGGCGCATGGCCACACTGGGGTAGACCTTCGGAGAACAATAGATGGGCCGGCCGGCTTGCGCGCACTGTTGGTCGATCGCGGGCGACCAAGAAGTGTAGTTGGTCACGATGAGGTCGAGAAGGCCGTCGCGGTCATAGTCGAACCACGCCGCCTGCACGCTGAGTAGATCTTTGGGCTTGATGTCGAGGCCGGATCCCGCGGTAACGTCGCTGAAGGTGCCGTCACGATTGTTGTGATAGAGCGTGTTTCGGCCGGCGTTTGCGACGAACAGGTCGGGGAAGCCGTCGTTGTCGTAGTCTCCCGCCGCGACACCGAAACTAAAATCCATTTGTGCGCCGGTAAGTCCAGCCTTTGCGGTAACGTCTTCAAACGTTCCATCGCCTTTGTTGCGCAGCAAGAGGCTGTAATACTCGGGACCGGTTTTTTTAAGTTCGGGAAGCTTCGCGCCATTTGTAAAATACAAATCCATAAGGCCGTCGTGGTCGTAATCCAGGGCCGCGACACCGCCGCACATGGGCTGAGGAAAATACTTCCGCGTTCCGGGACGATAGTCGTTATTCGAGGTGTAGGTAAAATGCGACTTTCCCGCAATATCCGTGAAGTGAGGCCGTCGCGGCGCCGCGTGCACCGGATATCGCCGAGTGGCGGCTGCCAGTACGGCGGCAGAGGCCAGAGCAATGAGAAGAGCGTTGCGGGCGAATTTCGGGGAACAGGATCGCGCGTTTGTTAAAGACATCATCGGGGCGCTTTGGACATGCCGAGTTCTACCGCAGTCTACCTGAAGAAAGGGGTCCTTGCTCCCGGGATACGACGGAGTTAGTTGATGAGGCGGCGGGAGCGGGAGGAGTAGTTTGAAGACGGCGGAGAGTTGGAGGAGTTTGAGGCCGCGACGGGGCCGGCGGTCCACGAGGAAGGGAGGCTCGTGTGAGTATGTGCGGGGGCGCTTGATGCGCGGGTCACGACGCAAAAAGAAAGTGACGCGATATGCGTTGGAACTATTGCGCGGAGCGGGTGGACCGTAGGAGAGTGCGAAAACGCTCGCGCATGAAGTCGCTATCGGCCCACGAAGCACCGAACGCTACCATCAATATCACCGTGGTGAGCCGAATGGCGCCGACTGCAAGGTCTATGAGGAACGAATATCCTCTCTGATGATGCAAAAATAGTGCCATTCGGAAATTTCGGACGCGCATACGATGAGAGCGCATGCAGAAGCGGGCACAATTATGTAATTCGCGAGGGAAAGGTCATGAGATACGCGGCGCCATACAAGCACGCCGTACGCGGCCAAGAGCGCTCCCAAGATAATGCAAGCGCGCATGCCGGCATCGAACAGATGCAACGGCTGTCGAGTAAAAACGCCTCCGGGCGCGGCGGAGTGGAACCAGATAAGGCCATATCCGAAGAGAAAAACACCCGTTCCGAATAGCTTTCTGCCTTGATCGGCCTGATAGTCGGTGTTCATTTCGCCAAGTCCGCGAGTTTGTCAAACGACAAAACTAGGAGCGTCGTGCAATCGTCCGGGGCTGCGAGACGAACAAGTGTGACTTGCGGATGAAGGGATCAGCCATAGCGCGAAAGTACCGCTGTAGCGAAGGGGACAATGCAAGGCAAAACCGCGTTAGACGCGTAATCCGAACTCACAAAGGGCAGTAACAGCGCGAATTCGATGAGTCAGAGCAGGCCAGGAACGTTTTGCACTCCGAGCCAATCCAGGGCTGAGCGCAGGTCATAGAAGACGCGGATCTGGGAGATCTGCTGAGAGAATTCGGTCTCGGCTTCCCACAACCGTCCCATGCCAAAGATGGCGGCGTTGGTGGCGACGAAAGCGCGGCGGGACAGGGGAGAAAAAACCTGGCGAGCGGCGAGGTCGCGGAACTCGTCCACGGAGACGTCGAAGGCGGTTACGGTGCGCAAGTCCACGATTTGGTTGAAGTCGGGATTGAAATGGGGATCGGTGGCAGTCTCATCCTGGCGGGCGCGGATTTCGTCGCACGTGACGCAGCCTGCGCCAGTGCTGACTACAAGTTGCTGGTCTTTGTAGACGGCGTAATTGAAGGGCAAGGCCAGTATCTCCCGAATGGGAACAGCAGGAAGCGCGGGAGAATTGTAGACGGTTACAGGGAATTGCGGAAGAGCGGGGAGACAATCCAGAATATACTAGCGGCGCCGCCGGTAGCCAAGCCGCAGGCAGAAAATGCGAAAGCGGAACGATGGCGCGGGAAATGGGAAGTCACGGGTAACGTGATGATCTGGGTGTCGTAGCGAAAACGGCACGATGAATCGTGCCCGTACAAAGGAAAAGCGAGAGCGACCTCACCCCTGAAGGGGTGAGCTACAGGGTGGGAATTGATCATTGGGATGGGAGTGGACATCGCGGAAGTGGAGCGGATTAAAGGAGCGATTGAGCGGCATGGGGACACGTTTTTGCGGCGGGTGTACACGGCTGCGGAGCGAGAGTATTGCGAAAGATTCAGGAACAAATTCGAGCGCTATGCAGGGCGGTTTGCAGCAAAAGAAGCGGCAATGAAGGCGCTGGGGACCGGTTGGCGGCGGGGAGTGCGGTGGGTGGATTTTGAAGTGGTGCGGGAAGCTGGCGGAAGGCCGACGATTCGGTTGAACGGCGAAGCGAAGAAAATTGCGGACGGGTCGGGAGTGAAGCGAATTGCGTTGAGTATTACGCATACGGAAGCGATGGCGCTGGCGCAGGTAATTTTTGAAAGTTGACAGTTGACGATCAACAGTCAAGAGCGTGAGGAGAATGCGGTGCGAAGCATAACGGTAGCGGCGACACTGGCAGCAGGAATTTTCGGAGTAACATTCTTTGCGGGACGACGGGGAGTCGAGTCTGTTGAGGTTTCTGCCGCGACGACTCACGGGGATCGGGTTGCGTTGGAGAGTCACGCCAGATCGGGGCGAGCTGCGGCGGCGACCACATGGGATGCGAAGGCAGCAGCGGAATACCTGGATCAGAGGATGACGTGGTGGAGGGGATGGGACCGCGCAAAGAGGGATCAAGGGACGTTTTGCGTGTCGTGCCACACAGTGCTGCCGTATACGCTGGCGCGTCCGGCGCTGAGGAAGTTGGACGGAGAACAAGCGGTGGGCGAGGACGAGCGGCTGATTCTCGATAATGTGGTGAAGCGCGTGCGGCTGTGGAAGGAGCTGGCACCGGTATACAGCGATGAAAAATACGGGAAGAACAAAGGAGTGGAGTCACGCGGGACGGAGTCCGTGCTGCTGGCTTTCGTGATGGCGAATCGCGACGCGCAAAGCGGGAAGTTGAGCGCGGACGGGCGAGCGGCGCTGGAGCATTTGTGGGAGCAGCAGCAGAAAGATGGCGAGAGGAAAGGGGCGTGGCTATGGCAGATGTTCGGACTGAATCCGTGGGAGGGAGATATTTCGCCGTATTACGGCGCAGCGCTGGCAGCGCTGGCGGTGGGAACGACGCCGGATAATTACCGGGCGACGCCGGAAATCCAGAACAACATAAAGATGCTGGGGGAGTATCTAGACCGGGAGTACCCGGCACAGCCGCTGCTGAATCGCATGATGCTGCTGTGGGCAGCAGCGAAGATGCCTGGACTGGTAAAGCCGGACCGGCAGAAGGCAATCGCAGATGAGATTCTGAATACGCAACAGGAAGACGGCGGCTGGAATTTGTTTCGACTGGCGATGCCGATGACGGACGTGGATGTGATGACGCTGCTCGGAAGGTTCAAAAGACTGGATGGGAGCTTGCAGGATACGAACAGCGACGGACTCGCGACCGGCTTTACGGTTTACGTGCTGGAGCAAAGCGGAGTGGCGCGGGAGAGCGACGCGGTGAAGCGAGGGCGCGCCTGGCTGGAGAAAAACCAGAATAAGACGGACGGGTCGTGGATGACGTACTCGATCAACAAGAAACGTGAGCTGTCGTCCGATGCGGGGCGGTTCATGAGCGACGCGGCGACGGCGTACGCAGTGCTAGCGCTGGCCAACTGAGCTGACGGGTTCCCCAAAAACATCAACGCCGAAAATGCGTGCCGCATCTCCGGCGCAGTGTGTTTGCGCGGACTGGCCTCTGGGACAGGTATTCGAGGTGGCACAAGAAACCACGGGAGGATTGCGGGCTGAGGAGTGGGGGCTTCCAATGGAGAGACGGGACCTTTCGTTTGTGCCGGTCTGAGGATCGGCTAATCCATTGATGGAGAAGCTATGAAAAACGTGAAACGAGCCCTACTGGTTCTGTCGATTTTTTCGGTGGCGTGCGCTACAGCGAGCGCGCAGCAGCCGCGAGTTTTTGATTGGCGCCCGGCCAATGATGAATTAGTGCGAATGGATCCGGGAAATTACTACACCGCGCAGACGTATCATCCCGGCCCGCAGGGCGGGAATATCCACCTGGATATCAAGTCGGAACGTCCGGTTACGGTATTCATGACCGACGCCATGGGTTGGGAACTGGCGTTGCAGCATCCAGAGACCATTCGAGACGTACGCATGAGCTGCGCGCAGGAGCATGTGACGCAAGTTACGTACGTTTGTAATCTGCCGGCCGTGGCGATGACCCTGGTGATTCGCGACGAACGGCGCAACCGCGAAAGTGAGGCGGCTGCGGAGTTCGGGGCGGTGATGAGGCCAGCAGAGGATACAAATGCCGGGATCGGGGCAGGTATGGATGCAGCGCGGATCGCGGAAAGCTTCGGGCGCAGGTTTTCCGAGCCGAACGACCTGCACATCCAGTATTACAGGTGGGATTGCGTGCAAAACTGCGTGCAGCCGGAATTCCGGTGGATCGAGCAGGTGAAGGAGAAGTACGACCTGACTTCGTTCCTGAAGGTATATGGCGGGTTCACACCGGACCACGACCAAACGCAAGTGAGCATCAAGATCAAGGCGCCCGTGCCGATGATTGTGGCGATGCTGCCATCGAACGCGGCAAATGAACTGCACGCGCGACCGGAAGTGCTGGACAGCGTGTTGGAGAAGAGCCCGTGCCAACAGCGCGGCGTGCAGAAGATGGAATTTCAGTGCACGTTCAACGCAGCAGACGGACCGCAATCACTGATCGTGGCGCCGGAAGACACGGAAAAAGTGCCGCACAAGAAGACGGAAATCGAGATGCAAGTGGTGAAGTGCGTGGACAACTGCCAACTCATCGAGACGGGACAAAAGTCCGCGGCAGCAGGCGATACGCCGAAGCAGAATTAGCGGGCGGCGCGACGAGATAAACCCGAAAAAAGTGAACGAAAGTTCTTGTCGCGGGAGTGTCCGTGGGGAGCAGTAGTGTGGGCGAGCGCCGTGCGTCTACGGACTAATCCGCGCAGAGAGAACAAGACAATGTTGGTACGAGTGTCGGCCTGCGGCAGACTGGCCGGTGCTCGCTAGCGGAGGCGCGGCGAGAAGTCGGTGAGCGTGAGGAAAGTGGAATCGACTTTTTCGACGAGCTTGCCGTTGGCTTCGGATTTGTCCTTGACCGCAATCCATTCCGGATCTTCACGAAAAGATTTCCAGTTAGCGTCGGCGGCTTCGCGCGACGGATGGATCAGCATATAGACGAGCGTGTGGCCCTTGAGAGGATCATCCGTGGGCAGCCAATAAGCGAAGTTTTTGATGCCGTGCTTTTCAAAGATGCGCACGGTGTGATCGCGGAAGCGGGCGAGGAGCGCGTCGAGTTTGCCCTCGGCCGCGTGATAAATGCGGAGTTCGTAGACGGTACCGGGAGACTGCGGCAAAGCGGCCAGGGCGCTTGGAAGAAATGCCGCGGCGGGGACGGACTTGAGAAGTTGGCGTCGTTTCATGGCAAAAGATTGTAGCAGAGGGAGGGCGGGCAAAAGGGGCAATGAGAAGAAAATGGGAAAAAACGATGGAACAATGGGCTTTGTGCTGGCGTCTTAGAGACTAGATCGGCTTTAATCGATGTGGGTAACGGTGTGTGCGAGCCGTGTTCGGCCAGCGAAGTAATATAAGCGGGCTGGGATGTGAAACGGCTGAAGCGCGAGGCTCGTTGGGCATTAAGGAGGTACGCCACCGATGGGCGCCTATGGATTAATCGAGACTTTCTGGCAGGACATCCGGCTTGCGGCTCGGGGACTCCGCAAGAGCCCGGGATTTCTCGCGGTCGTGGTGTTATCGCTGGCGCTGGGAATCGGAGCGAACACCACGATCTTCAGCATGCTGAACGCCTTGTTGTACAGGCCGTTGCCGTACGCTCACCCGGAACAGTTGACGGTGATTTGGGAGACGGAAAAAGAGCATCCCGGAGACTGGCAAGCGCCGCCGATCGCGGAGTTGTCGGACTGGAAAAAGCAAAACACGGTGTTTCAGGACATCGCGCTGACCAGCTCCACCGAGGAAGTGATTATGTCGCGTTCCGGCGAGCCGGAGCCGATTCGCGTGCAGTACGTCACCCCGAATTTTTTTGGATTGCTGGGCGTGCAGCCGATTCGCGGAAGAATTTTTAACGCCGACGAAATGCAGGACCATTCCTACGCTGTGGTTATCAGCGAGGCGTTCTGGAAAAACCATTTCAATAATGATCCGGAGATATTGGGGAAGACGCTCGACGTGGATAGCGTTCCTGCGACGGTGGTCGGAGTGATGCCGGCGGGATTTGCGCCGTTTTACGGAGGGCGGCTGGATCTGTGGGTGCCGGTGAATCCCGATAGCGCGAGATACTCGGAGCGAATCGATCATTGGCTGATGCCAGTGGGGCGGTTGAAACCGGGGGTGACGGTAGCGCAGGCGCAGGTGGAGATGGACGTCATCGCGAAGCGGCTGGAGGCAGCGTATTCAAAGACGAACAAAGGCGTGGGCAAGCTACTACGGCCGCTACAGAAAGATTTGTATCAATGGGCGGGGCAGGCGTTGTATCCGCTGCTGGGAGCCGTGGCCTGCGTGCTGCTGATTGCGTGCGTAAACGTGGCGAATCTGATGCGCTCGCGCACGGAGACGCGGCGAAAAGAGTATTCCGTGCGAGCGGCTCTGGGAGCGGGACGCCGGCGGTTGATGCAGCAGTTGTTCGCGGAAAGTGGCCTGCTGGCGTTTTTAGGCGGCGGGCTAGGAATTTTACTCGCTTATTGGGGCATACAAATTCTGCGCAAGGTGCTCGGCGCCGATTTTCCGAATATAGAGAGCATCAACATCGATGGACGTGTGCTGCTCTTCACGCTGTGCGTTTCGCTGGCGACGGCAGGAATCTTTGGACTGGCTCCGGCGCTGAAAGCTTCGAATGCCGATGTAAACGCGACGTTGCGCGAGGGGGAAGGCAGAACGGTGGCAGGCTCACGCGGGATTACGAGGCACATCCTGGCGGTTTCTGAAGTGGCGCTGGCGATGGTGCTGCTGGTGGGCGCAGGATTGATGATCAATACCGTCCTGAGGCTGCAGCAAGTGAATCCGGGATTCGATACCAGAAACCTGTTGACGATGCTGGTGCAACTTCCCGAAGGCGGAAAGTATTTGCAACGAGTACCCGGCGGAGACATGGAGAAAACGCTGCCGACGGTGGCGGCTTTCAATCAGCGACTGACAGAAACAATTGCGCAGCTACCAGGGGTGGAAGCGTCGGGCATCATGAGTTTCATACCGATGCGCGGCGCGTATACGTTCAGTTTTTCGGTGCTGGGGCGCCCGGAACCGCCGCCAGAGAGCCGCCCGCATGCGGGTTATGACGATGTAAGCCCCGGAATATTCCAGACATTGCACATTCCCCTGAAGAAGGGGCGATACCTCGATGAACACGACACGCAAACCGCGCCGTGGGCCGTAGTCGTGAATGAAGCGTTTGCGAAGAAGTATTTTCCGAACGAAGACCCCATCGGACAGCAGATTCAAGTGCGGTTCACTCCGTATCCAGTCAACGAGGACCGCCCGCGACAGATCGTGGGCGTTGTCGGCAACGTAAAGCACTTCGGGCTTGGGCGGGAGGCGCCGCCGTTTATGTACGCTTCGTATTTGCAACAACAGGCGGTGTTTCCCGGCGGAACGGCTATCCCGCATCTGCACCACTACGTGGTGATTCGAATGGCCGCCGGAAGAGGGACCGTCGGGACCGGGCTGGCGGGCGACGTGAAGAAGGCGATCGCGGGAATCGATCCGGATTTGCCGGTGACTGCGGTGAGTACCATGGACGAGGTGATCGCGGAATCCCTGGGGGACTATCGGGCGTATATGGCACTGCTGGGAGTGTTTGCGGGCGTGGCAGCGCTGCTGGCGGCTGTCGGGATTTATGGAGTGATGGCGTATTTCGTAGGCGAGAGAACGCGGGAGATCGGGATTCGCGTGGCGCTGGGAGCCGGGCGAGCGGACGTACTTAGGCTGGTGGGAATTCTGGGCATCAAACTGGCAGTGACCGGAGTTGTGGTGGGGCTGGCGCTGGCGTTTGGATTGACGAGGTTTATCTCGACATTTTTATATGGAGTGAAGGCGACGGATCCCTTGACTTATGCGATTGTCGCGGTTGGATTGATCAGCGTGGCGCTGGTGGCATGTTACGTTCCGGCGCGGCGCGCGCTGCGCGTGGATCCGATGATCGCCCTGCGGTATGAATGAAGCCATCGCAGCGTGAGGCCATCGCCCGCGGAACGACTGAACGATTCGAAAGTTCGACCAAAATCCGAATAAACTTCGATATAGTGTCACCGCGGTGGCTAAGAATTGCTGTCGGCGGACGATGGAGGAGGATGGAGCATGTGGAAGGGATGCGCAGTGAGAATGATCATTACGGGCATGATTGTCTGTTTTGCGGCGATGAGCGCGAAAGCGCAGATGATGCCGAATCCATACGGGGCGAGTGTGACACTGGAGAACGCGAAGAAAGCGGCGGCGCCCGCGGTGGCGGAGGCGGAAAAAAATCACTGGAATGTGGCCGTGGCGATCGTGGATACAAGCGGCAATCTGGTGTACTACGAAAAGATGGACAACACACAACTGGGGAGCGCGAATGTGGCCATTGATAAGGCGCGGACGGCGGCGCTGTTCAAGAGGCCGTCGAAGTCGTTTGAGGACGCCGCGGCCACGCCGGGAGGAGCGCGGGTGCTGAGTTTGCGAGGAGTGACGGCGGTCGAGGGAGGGATTCCGCTCGTGATGGACGGAAAAATTGTGGGAGCGATTGGAGTGTCCGGAGGGACGAGCCCCCAGGACGGGCAGTGCGCAAAAGCGGGGGCGGACGCTTTGAGATAAAGCCTTGAGAGATAAATATTGGACCGACTCAATTCCGTGAAACATCTAAGTGGCCGAGGAGTGCTCTGACGTGGACGCCGGCAAAAAGAACGCGGAGGCGCAGATCATAGTCGCAAGGACTTCGCCTCAGGATGTGCAACAGCGGCAAATCGTGGTGAAGCTGGATGGGGAAGAAATCGGGGAGTTGATGTACGGGGAGACGCTGACGATACTGGTGAAGGCGCGAAAACACCGGCTGAAAGTGGACAATACGTGGAACTAGAAGACGGTGGAATTAGATGTGGCAGCGGGAGAGCACGCGAAATTTCAAACCATCAGCAAAGCCGGAAAATTGACGTGGTTTCTCGTGAGCATCCTGGGAGGAGGGCCGAACTACGTGTCGATCAAGCGGGAAGCTTGAAGAATGCGGCTATCGGTCACGAATTAATCGCGCGATTTCTTGTCGGCGAAAGCGATGGCTTCGGCAACGACTTTTTCGAGGCGGCGAACGCGGGCGTCGGGAGAACGGTAATAGAAAATAGCGATGAGCAGGCTGCGGCGGCGAGTGGGGGTCATGAGACGCCAGCCTGCAAGCGCGCGGGGATCGCTTGAAAATGCGAGCTTGACCGCGGGAGGGAGCTCGCGCTCGGCTTGCATCGTGGAGAAGAGTTGTTCGGCGACCTGCTCGGCGCGGCGGGCACGAGCGGCGGCGCTTTTCGGCTGAGCGATCAAATCTGCAAACCACTTGTGATAGGAATAGGGCAAAGCGCCGACCCACGAAGCGAACGCCCGGTCTTCGGCAAGGATGCGCTTCAGTTCCGGCGGAAAAACAACGACGCGCTTTTCGATATCCGGCTCGAGAGAGAATGCCGCGGTTGAACCTTCGGAGGCGCCGGAACCTGCCTGCATCTTTTTATTTACCAGCAAAAAGTGATCGCCTTTGCGCGTAGGAAACAGCGAGGTGCGAAACGCGAATCCGTTTATTTCGCCGCGGACTTTGAGGCGGCCGCGTGCTCCCCAGACTTTCTGAACATCGAACGGAATCCAAACGACGATCCAGCCGAGATTTCCGCGTAAGCGTTCGAGAGTAGCTTTGAACGTTTTTTTGACAAGCTTTAATTGAGACTTGCTCGGAGTTTTCTTCGGCATGATCGAGGCTATGGATGCAGGATTTTAGTACGAGCAAGAGCCCCGGAGAATTATTTTTGTTGCGGCTTGACGGGGACACCGGAGCCTTCCTTGGCGGTGTGAATCTTGTCCACGGCGAGCCCGTCAAAGCGCTCGACGAGGCCACTGGGCCAGCGGATTTCGATGGAATCGAGCTTGGAGAGTGAGCCGAGGCCGAAGTGTACGCGCATGTCGCTGTTCGAATCGTAGCTGGAGCCGCTGCGGACTTCATCGACGAAGATACGTGCGCCGGCTTTCATGATGATCCGGGCGCCGATGGCGTCGCGAGAAGTGGCCAAGGAGGTTAAGGAAGTAGAGGAGATTGAGGAAGTGAAGGATGCGGAGGGCGGTCGGGAACTGTGCGCGAAGGTTGCCAAAGAAGGCGTTTTTGAGAGTGGCTGCGCTGCGGATCTGTTGGACTGTCTTTGCGGAGCGGGGTAGGAAGTGCCGATAAGGTGGAACGCGATCCAGTGGTTGGTCGGACGAACGTCGTTGATGAGAAGGCTAGGCGGAGCGTTCATGTTGCTGATGACCGCGGAGAGCTGGCCAGTGTTCCAAAGATCGCCGACGGCGAGGCCGCGAGAAGATGCGGGAGTGGTAATGCCGGGACCGGCGTCGGCGGAGATGTCGGTGAAGGTGCCGTTGCCGTTGTTGTGATAGAGGATGCGCGGCTCCTGAAACGTGCTGCCGAGATGCTGGCTGTCAACTTCGGGATAGACGTGGCCGTTGACGAGAAGGAGATCGGGCCAGCCGTCGTTGTCGAAATCGAAAAACATCGTGCCCCAACCGAGACACCTGGTGTTGAGGCCAAGACCGGCAGGAAACGTGACGTCGTCGAAGGTACCGTTGCCATTGTTGCGGTAGAGCGTTGAAGTGTCGTCGGAAAAGTTGGTTTTGAAGATGTCGAGACGGCCGTCGCCGTTGAAGTCGGCGACAGTTGAGCCCATGCCGGCTTGAGCGCGGCCGTCGTCGTTGAAAGCGGCGCCGGCGACGATGGCCACGTCGGTGAAGGTGCCGTCGCGATTATTGTGGTAAAGGATGCTGGCAGTGCTGTCGCAAGCAACGAAAATGTCGGGCCAGCCATCGTTGTCGTAGTCGAGCGTGGATACGCTGAGAGAATAGTGGCCGTCGGCCTTATCGATGTGGGATTTTGCGGAGACGTCTTCGAAAGTGCCGTCGCCGCGATTGTGATACAGAATATTCTTCGCAGGAGGCAAGCCTCGCGGGCCGCACATCACGGCAACGCCTTTCCACATGCAGGACGCACTTGCGCCCGGAGATGGAGCCGTGGAGAGATCGAAATCGACGTAGTTGGCGACCATGAGATCGAGGTGGCCGTCGCGGTCGTAGTCGAGGAAGGCGCAGCCGTTGCCCCAGGATTTGCCGGAACCAGCGACGCCGGCTTTTTCTGTGACGTCGGTGAACGTGCCGTCGCCGTTGTTGTGATATAGGACGTTTTTTCCGTAGTACGTGACGTAGAGATCCTCGAAGCCGTCATTGTCGTAGTCGCCGATGCAGACACCTTGGCCCCAGCCGGTGTGAGTCAGGCCGGCTTTACGCGTGACGTCGGTGAACGTGCCGTCGTGATTGTTGTGGTAGAGATGGCTGGTGGGAGCTTGCGAGGCAGGAGCATCGAGCGTCGTGCCGTTAACGATGAAGACGTCCGGCCAACCGTCATTGTCGTAGTCGAAGATGGCGACGCCAGTGCCGGTGGTTTCGATGATGTATTTCTTGGTGTTGACGCCGCCGAAGACAACCGGGGAAGCGAGGCCAGCTTTTTCTGCGATATCGGTGAAATGCGCCAGGGGTTTAGCGCCGGACTGCCGGGCCTGCGCGGAACGCAGATGGAAAGGCGCGAGCGCGGCAACAGCAAGCAGAAAAACGCAGAAACAAGGTAGCAAACGATGGGTCGGACCGGAAATCATGAAGTCTTGGCATACTAAGATGCGGGTTCCGCGTGGTCAAGGCGATGGATGGAGCCCTAGCGAACGCGCGCAAGAAAAGTGGCACGCGGAGGAAGTAACTGGTTTTTTGCGATGAGAGTGACGGAGTGAGTTTTACGCAACGAATACGCAACGAATGCCGCAGCTGCGCCATGGTTCTTGCGCTGCTGATGGTTAGCGGAAGCGTGCGTGGCCAGTCTACCGAAACCAAATCGAGCCAGGACGCTGCCGCGGCAAGTTCGGCGTACAGCCAAGGCATGCAAGCGCTGCAGCAGAGGGACTTACGAGCAGCGCGCGCAGCATTTGAGAAGACGGTGCGTTTGGCGCCGGGGAGTCCGGAAGGGCACAATTCGCTCGGATGGGTCTTGTTAGCGGAAGGGCAGACCGCTGGAGCAATTGCGGAATTTAAGGCGGCGCTGCGATTGAAGCCGGATTTCGTGCAAGCGCGAATGAACTTGTCGAGCGGATTGCTGCAGAAGGGCGACACAGCAGGCGCGGTGAGAGAAGGTCAGGAAGCAGTGCGGTTGGGCGTGAAGGATTCGGAAACGCATCACATATTGGCGCGAGCGTTGGCGAAGGCGGGAAACCTGGCGGGGGCTGCGAACGAATTACAAACGGCGATTGAACTCGAACCAAATCGCGCGGAGTTGCATGACGACCTCGGGGTAATTCTGGTGCAGGACTCGAAGATGGACGAGGCAGCGACGGAATTTGGCGAAGCGCTCAAACTCCAGCCGCAATTTGCACAAGCACACTTGCATCTGGGTGTGCTGAAGTTGGAACAAAAGAAAACGGAAGAAGCCGAGCAAGAGTTGCGGGCAACGATAGAGTTGCTACCGGAGAGCGCGCAAGCGCATGAGTACTTCGCCGAAACACTCGCGGCGGGCGGCAAGAGTGACGCAGCGCTGAAGGAGTTTCACGAAACGGTCAAGCTGGATCCAAGCAATGTGAATGCGGAAAAGGAAGTAGGGATTCTGGAACAGAGAGCGGGAAATACCGACGAAGCCGTCGCGGCGTTCCAGCAAGTCGTGAAGCAACAACCGCAGAGTGCCGATGCACACAACGATCTGGGACTCGCACTACTTCAGACGGGCGATGCGGAAAAAAGCATCGCGGAATTTCAAGCGGCGCTGAAGTTGAAACCAAATGACGCGGGCTATGAGGCTAATTTGGGCGATGCGTATTTGCAGAGGACAGATTTTGACGCCGCGGAGGCGCATTTCCAGTCGGCGATAAAATTGGCGCCGCAGGATGCGACGTATCACTACGATCTAGGACTGGCGTTGAAGATGAAGGATCAATTGCCCGGCGCGATCGCGGAGTTCAAGAAAGCTGAGGAGCTAGACCCGAAGCTAGAAGATGCGCACTACACACTTGGTGTGACGCTCTGGCAGCAAGGAAGTTTAGCGGCAGCAGCCGACGAATTGCGGCGGGCGGTCAAGGCAAAACCCGACTACGCCGAGGCGTATTACACTCTGGGTTCAGTGTTGAAGCAGGAAGGCGACTTACAACCTGCTGCCGATGCATTGCGAGAAGCGATTCGTTTGCAGCCGGATTTCGCGGGAGCGCACACAAATCTTGGAGCGGTGCTGCGACAACTGGGAGACGCGGACGAAGCGGCGGCGGAAAGCCGGAAAGGGCTGGAACTGCTGAAGGAAAAGTCGAACGAACAAGCCGCGGCGATTGCGACGAACTCCGGAAAAAAACTCTTGGATGCGGGAGACCTGGAGGGCGCAATCTCACAATTTCGGGCCGCGATTCTAGATTCGCCTTCGTATGCGCGAGCGCATTACCAGCTGGGGATCGCGCTGAAACGAAAAGGAAATTCCGAGGAAGCGTCGAGAGAATTCAAGAAGGCCGGCGAACTGGATCCGAGACTGAAAGCGTCCGAGTAGCAAACCCAACCAACAAACAGTTAAGCCGCAGTTTTTCGAATGGCGACCAGTTCCGTTTCCACGGGAACACCACGGACGACTTTGACATGGATAACCGATTCGAACGGCTTGAGTTCACCGTTTTGCGCGACGGATAACCGCAAGAGCAGCTCTTCGACGGAACTCTGGCGGCAGACATATTCGACGGCCGCTTGCGTCCCGATAGTGGTGGTGCCCGCCAGAATCAGCACAAACTGATCCGGGTTCATTCCCCTAACCAATGCGATAACCGCATAGTCTTCCGTGAGCGTCGTACCGGCGGGGCTTGCGAGAAACTCTTTTTGCTCATCGGGAAGCGGATGCACGTTGACGATGGCTTGATCGCCCTTGCGCGGGCCAGACGTAAGACGCTGAAAAAGGAATTCCTGAGTTCCCGGTATCTCGAGCAGAGAGAGATTCTCCGAGGGCGAGCCGATGAAAATCAGATTGTTGTGTTTAGCATCGTCCAAGGAGAAGAGACTGCCTCGCTTGACGCGGATGCGGTGATGCAGGAGTTCAAAAACACCGTCCAGTTCGTGAACGCCGAGGACCTCGCCGACACCGGTGTAGTGATCAAGTATGGCGGCGTTGGCGTCGCGGCCGGCGTCGCGATAACGCATGCCGGTCTCAGGACGGCCGACGAAGGCAGCGTTGCTGAAAATGACCCAGGGCTCGTCGGGAGCAGAAATGAAGCCCTTCCAGAAGACGCGGAAGGCGGCGGGGACCGGTTCGGAAGAAGCGGAAATGCTGGCGGGGAACGGCGCGCGCGTGGCGAGAAGCCAAACAATTACGGAGACTGCAGCGGCGAGGAGAATTGTCAGAGCGATGACTTCGGTGCCCCAGCGGCGCTCAGTCCGAATATCGGCTTCATCTTTGGCAGCAGCATTATTCGAAGCGTTGGAAGTCTTTGAATGATTGGAGTTGCGATGGTGGAACGAAAGGACGTAAGTGCCTTTGGGGAGTTCGACGACGATCGCGTCGTCTCCTCCGTCAGAGGCGTAGTACTCGCTCAACTTTGAACGGAGACGGCCGGCCTGAACGCGAACCATGGAGTCGAGTTGCGGATCGAAGTCGGCGGAGCGGCCGAAAACCTCTGTCGCGATTTGAAACTCTTTGATCGGGGAACCGGGGTGATCGGTGGCGTGCTTGGCAAGGTAACGGAGCAATTTGCAGAGGGACTCCGAGCTATGCAGAGCACGGCTGGAGACGAGCCGATTAATCTGCTCAAGAAAAAGCTCCCGATCAGTCACAACAACCCCTGATACGTCGAAGTAACGGGAGTGTAACAAGTCACGCAACTTCAAGCAAGCGCGACAGTTATTGGAAGTAACGGTATCAGACGCAACGAGACTTCTATGTTCGACGAGAAAAACAAATAGTACGCATCATTATTGCCGCTCTATCGGCGCTGGGACTGGTGCAGGGGTGTAGTTTGATCCCAGCGAAGATTGGGTAGGGCGGGCTGACTACCAAGGTGCTTTTGTGCACAGCGCAAGTCGAGTGCGCTTTTGATGCTGTGGGGGTGCATTTGCCGGTTCGCCTTGGCTCGTTCCGAATGAGTCGCGGCGGTACCTTCCTTAGATTTTTCAACCAAATCAACCATGTGGATCCGCTTGGCTGGGCGTAAGCCGTTTCGGTCCGCGGATTAGCGGCTGGAATTCAATATCAGACGGTACGGCAAGGGCAACGAGACTTGGCAAGGAGGGGTGGAATGGCGAAGCGACTGATTGGGGTGGGATTGGCAGTTTTGTTTTGCGCGTTCATGCTGGGAGCACCAAATGCTTCGGGGCAGGCAGTGTACGGGAGCGTGTTCGGAACGGTGACCGATCCACAAGGAAATTCCGTCGCGGGCGCAAAGGTGACGGTTACCTCGGTCACTAAAGACACGGCTTTTGAAACCACGACGAACGAGAGTGGCAACTACACTGTGACGCACCTGATTCCCGACCTTTATAAGGTCAGGATCGAGGCGCAAGGATTCAAGGCCTTCGACCAAACGGGAGTCACGGTATCAGCGGACGCGGGCGTACACGTGGACGCACAACTTCAGGTGGGAGATGTAACGCAGTCGGTTGAAGTAACCGCGGAAGTTCCGCAGTTGAAGACGGACCGTGCGGATGTAGCGATTACGTTCAACGAAAAGTACGTCGAAGACCTTCCCATTCTAAATAGAAATTTCACGAACTTCGAACTACTTTCGCCTGGCACCCAGAAGTTGGTAGGCTGGAGTCACGCAGCCACGGAAAACCCTCAAGGCGGCCAGCAGATTTTCGTGAATGGACAGCACTTCAGCGGCACCGCTTTTGAGTTGGACGGCACGGACAACCAAGACCCCATTCTAGGCATTATCGTTGTGAATCCGAACTTGGACGCAATCGAAGAATCCAAGATCGCGCTGCAGAACTATGACGCGGAGTTTGGCAAGGCCGTAGCGGGTGTGGTGACAGTGCAGACGAAGTCTGGAACGAACGAACTGCACGGCACCGGCTTTTACGATTTCCGCGGGGATGGCCAACAGGCGCGCGATCCGTTCAAGAATGCGCCAGGGGTTCCGCTGCCGCACGCTAGCTTTAAATCGTTTGGCGCTGCCGCTGGCGGCCCAATCATCAAGGACAAGCTCTTCGCCTTTGGCGACTACCAAGGGACCCGGCAAACGGGCGGTATCACGAACCAATTGACGATACCGACTGCACTTGTCGAACAATCGTGTAACCCCGCGACGAACACCACGGGCTTCTGCGACCTCAGCGAGTATCTGGGAAATCCCTCAATCAATCAGGGAGGCCAAGTGTACGACCCTGCCACCGGTAATCCCTTAGATGGATCGGGTCGCACCGCCTTCGCGGGGAATCACATCCCGATTGGGCGGATTTCGCCGCAAGCCGCCAAAATCCTGGCGGCGTTCCCCAAGCCCACCACAAGCGGTGTCATCAACAACTTTATTGGTTCGGGCTCCGGGCCATATAACCAAAACAGCTTTGACACTCGAATCGACTACAACGCGCCCAAGGGCTTCAATGTCTTCGGTCGGTTCAGCCTAGATTACTTCTCGCTTTCAGGCGCAGGTTCGCTTGGCCTTCTGGGCGGTCCTGGGTTCGGCCCTGGCGGTTTGAATGGAACGTCGACTGTACACAACTACAGCTTGGCTACTGGTTTTAACAAGGCGATCGGTACGAAATGGCTGACCGATTTACGCTTTGGGTGGTTTCGGTACAATCCGCAAACGGCCTACTCCGACGCAAGCACGACTCCAATGACTACGTTCGGTGTGCCCGGCTTGAATCGCGGGACTGCTGATACCGGCGGCTTGGCCTCCTTCTTTTTCGAAGGAAACGGTTTGCGTAACGGCACTGGTAGCACGGCAGCCGGTAATGACTCCGGGTCGTTCGGTGACGGTTTGAACATAGGTCGTTGTAACTGCCCGCTTACCGAAAAAGAAGACCAATTCCAGGTGGTCAACAACTGGACACGCATCGTCGGGAACCATGAGGTCAGGTTCGGGGCCGATATTCGCTATGCGAAAAACCTGCGCGTGCCGAGCGATGCGAATCGTACAGGTATTCTCAATTTCAACTCGGGCGATACCGCAAACGCAGGAAACGCCGGACTGGACCTTGCCACTTTTCTGCTCGGAAACGTAACCAGCTTCAACCGGTTCGTGAGCACAAGCCTCAACGCCGCGGAACGTCAGAAACGCTGGTTCTTCTATGCGCAAGACACCTACCGCGTTACTTCGAAGTTTAGCTTTAATTACGGATTGCGGTGGGAGACTTACTTCCCCGAGACTGTAAATGGCAAGGGGAACGGCGGCTTTGCAAATATTGTCGACGGGACAATCCGTGTAGCTGGTTATGGCAATGTCGGGCTCAACGGAAATGTCAACAACACGCTTCACGCCTTCGCCCCACGGATCGGCATTGCCTATCAGTGGGATCCCAAGACTGTGCTTCGCATCGGATACGGGCGGAGCTTTGACATCGGCGTGTTTGGCTCGAATTTCGGGCATGTTGTTACGCAAAACCTACCTGTTTTAGCTAATCAGGACATCAGCGATTCCAGCGTCAACGCTGGAGCCACCAATGACCGTAGCGCAGTATTCACGCTAGCGCAGGGTCCACCCACATTGGCGCCAGTCGTCATTCCCGCCGATGGTATTTTGCCCCTGCGCGGTCCTCAAAATGCGGTTGACCCACGAGTGAGACCTTTAACGCAGCGTTTGCCGACCCTCGACGCGTGGAACGTCACTTTGCAGCGTCAATTGACCCCGACAATGAACATCGAGGTCGCATACATCGGGAACAAGGGTACCCACGGGTTTGCTGGCAATGGCCCCGCTTACAACGCCAACGAGGTAGCAGTTGGCGGGGGAACCGATTTTGGTGCGGCGGGTTTCAAAGCTTCCCTTCCTTCGGCCGACAGGCGGCGCCTGTTTCTGAATGGCGTTCCCGCCTTCACCTATACCGGTGCGTTTGCTGGCTTGACTTGTTGTTCAACCGACGTCGGCAACTACTTTGGAAATGACTCCAGCTCAAAATATGACGCTTTACAGGTCAAGCTGGAAAAGCGCTTCGCGCAGGGACTACAGTTCCTAGGGCACTACACGTATGCCAAAGCATATAACCATGACAGCAGCTATTTCTCCGTTGACCCGCGAGTTGGCTGGGGACCCGATGACTTCAACCGGAACCATGTGTTCGTGCTCAGCACGGTGTACGAGCTCCCTGTGGGACGCGGCAAAAAGTTCATGACCGACACCAGTCGGGCCATGAATCTCGTGCTCGGCGGCTGGCAGATCAGCAACACGACGAATTGGAGCGGAGGCTTGCCGTTCACCCCAAGCATTGGGGAATGCAACCAGATCTCGGACGCTGGCCCGTGCCGTCCAGATCTGCTGTCCGGCAAGTCTTTCACAACTGGTCTACGTCGCGACGCCAGTGGAAACCTCACTTGGTTCACGCCTATAGCCGCACTGGCCTACGGTACGGTCGCGGCTGGCGTTGATGCGTGCACCCTTGCCAGGCCGACCGCTGGTCCGTTCGCCTTACCAGCTTGCGGGCACATTGGCGACGCCGGACGAAACTGGCTGCGCGGTCCCCACGCGTTCTTCTCCGACATGTCGCTGGCGAAGAACTTCAATATCACCGAAAAATATAAGGCGCAGTTTCGCTTTGATGCTTACAACGTGTTTAACCATCCAGTCCTCGGTTTTAGCTCAACGCAGGGCAATACCTGCATCGACTGTGGCGGAGGTGGCATAATCAGCTCGATCGAGGCCGATGCTTCTCCGAATGCGCCAAACGGCATGCGGCAACTGCAGTTTGGCTTCCGCTTTACGTTCTGACAAAACAACACAAACAAACACCCCAAACGGACGGGGAGTCCTCACGGGCTCCCCGTTTTTTTATGTTCAAATCGAGGTTCGCGCTCTACACTGCAAACGAATGAAACGTAGCGCATCAGCTTGGATGATACTGGCGAACTCTGCGCTTCTGGCCGCGCTGTTAGGCGCAGGCGGCTATTCCGGTGCAGCCGAAGTTCCGCGTCTTGATTCGCAAGAACCCGCCGTGCAAGAGCCGGCGAAGGCGGCCGCTTCTGAGTTTGGCCAGGCGCGTCAACTGCTCCTGCAAGGCAAATTCGATGACGCGCTGGCGCTGTTGCATCAACTGGAATCGCGACAGCCGCCTCCCAAAGACCTGGCGCACGAACTCGGCACCGCGTATTACAAGAAGGGCGATTTTTTGAGCGCGATCAGCGCGTTCAAAACGGCGTTGGCGGAGAATCCTTCCGACCAGGAAGCGGAACAATTGCTGGGCCTCTCGTATTACTTGGCGGGAAAGCCGGCCCAGGCTATTCCGGAGCTAACGAAAGTCCAAACCTGGTACGCCAGCGCCAATGTCGACGCGGCGTACATCCTTGGAATTTGTTTTATCCAAACGAAAGACTACCCGAGCGCGCGAACGGCATTCGCGAAGATGTTTGACGTGCCCGGCGATTCGGCGGCGAGCTATTTGTTCACCGCGCGGATGCTGCTGCGGCAGGATTTCGGCCCGGTCGCCGAAGAGTACGCGAAGAAGGCGATTGAACTCGATCCCAAGCTGCCGCTGGCGCACCAGCTACTCGGTGAGTTGTATCTTTACCAATCGCAGATCGACGCGGCCATCTCGGAGTTGCGCAAGGAGTTGGAAATAAATCCGGGCTACGCGGCCGCGTATTACAAGCTAGCGGATGCCTATTCACGAGTGCAAAAGTTTGACGATGCGGAACGTTTGCTGCAGCGGTCGGTTTGGCTGGACCCGACTGCAACGGGGCCGTATATCCTGCTCGGCAAGGTGCTTGAGAAAAAAGGCGAAGCGGAACTGGCGGTGCGGGCGCTGCAACGCGCGCTCACGATGGACCCTAACAATCCGGTGCCGCACCATCTGCTCGGGGAGGCTTACCGAAGTCTCGGGAAAGGCGAGGAGGCGGAGAGGGAGTTGAGAATCGCGGGGCAACTCGAGCAGGGTCAAAATGCAAAGCCTTGAGCTTCGCTCACCGCGGAACAGTCGGGACGCGATCGGGAACCACGAGTTGTTCACGAGGTACCGAGCTGGCACAAAGCGGCGTTTGCGAGCGTGAATACATCGACTGCATATTTTTCTGGATCGATCTGGCGTGGAAACATTCGTAAACGACGGAGAAGTGATGCTCAAGGACTGCGTCTATCCATCATCCGAAGACGACGGCATTGACGTTTATACGAAGGGCGGTGAATGAGTCCCGCGATGACTCGCAATCTGGAAACAGCGTTCCGGCTGGAAGGACGATGTCGCAGCCTGAATCGGGCCAACCGTAAACAGAAGGTGTAGGTGCAACGGCGAAGAGCATCTCGCGGCACCGGATAGATCCTAAATGAAAAAGTTTGTGACGGTCGGTTTGGGCGAATTGCTTTGGGATATTTTCCCGGAGGGCCGTCAACTTGGCGGGGCGCCGGCGAATTTCGCGTATATGACAAGCTTGTTGCGCGATGACGGAATCGTCGCCAGCCGCGTAGGAGATGACGAGCTAGGAACGCACGCGATTCAGCGATTGGAACAGCTCGGCCTGAGCACAACCTATATTCAGAGAGATAACACCCACAGAACCGGCGTCGCTCAGGTAAAAGTTGATGGTACGGGACAACCTTCCTTTGAAATCGCCGCGCCGGTGGCATGGGATTTTTTTGAGTGGAACCCTTTATGGGAAGCGCTCGCAAAGAATGCGGACGCTGTCTGTTTCGGCTCGCTAGCACAACGCTCACCAAAGTCGCGCGAAGCGACTCAGGCGTTTCTTCGACACGTTGGCCCGGAGGCGACACGGATTTTTGACGTAAACCTTCGGCAGTCCTACTACTCCCGCGAGGTTCTCGCCGACGCAGCGAAAAACGCGGACATCATGAAACTTAATCATGACGAATTACCGGTGGTTACGCAGACGATTGGATATTCGTACAAACAGGAAGCGCCGGCAGCGGAATGGCTTTTGGCTGAGTTCAGTCTGAAGCTGGTGTGCGTGACGCGCGGAGCACGGGGAAGTCTGCTCGTCAGCGAACACGCGCAAGATGAACATGCAGGAATTCCCGCAGTTATTGGCGACACGGTAGGAGCCGGGGATGCGTTCACTGCCGCGCTGGTATATCACTATTTGCGAGGTGCGACGCTGCGGGAGATGAATGAAGGGGCCAATCTGATGGGATCCTGGGTGGCCAGCCAAGCGGGCGCGACGCCAGAGAAAGACCAAGCACGAATCGAGAGCATTCGGCGCGCGGGCACATAAAACACGGTCTCGCACGGTGGAGCGCGCAGCACCTGTCGCCTAATTCTTGTTGTTTTCAAGACGAGCGCGCGCATCCTGTGGAAGCTCGTGGAGCAACGCGAGGAATACTCCATTGGTCCAGCCGAAGCCGACGATATTCATGTGGTAGCCGGCGGTCACCTGAGTTTCTGACGAACGTTTCACGGCGTCGTATTTTTCGCGGATGGTGCCGTCGCGCTGAAAATTCTCCATAACCATGGAAAGAAACTTGAGCGAAACCCGATCGGCATCCGCGTTGAATCCGTAGCGCCGCATGCCTTCGATGGCGAGAAGTTGCGTGGGCGCCCAGGCGTACGGGAAATCCCATTGGCCGCCAGTTTCGTAGGGGCTCATCACGAGACCGCCGGGTTGTTCGAACCGGTCGATGTGCCGCATCACGTCTTTAGCTTGATCGGGTGTGGCGATTCCAGCCCACAACGGATAGAAGGTGGTGATGTATTCGTACGACGAGCGCGCCTGCTTATCGAGATCAAAATCAAAAAACTGGCCGCGCGCACCGTCCCAGAGATACTTTTGAATCGCGGCTTTACGTTGTTCCGCAAGCTGGCGCCATTTCTCGAAATCTTCTTTCATTCCTAGCGTCGCACTCATTTGCGCAAGGTCCGTCTCGCTTTTGTAGAGCAAGCTGTTGAGGCAAACCGGCGCGAAGTGGTGCGTGCGCGCGCCGTACGCGCCGAAGCGAAACGATATGTCGAAGCCGGATTCGCGCATGGAACGGTCGCCCTTGTAATAATCGGCGCTCAATGCAACCGTCCCGGCTGGGTCGCACGGAAGCCGCTCCATGGTCCGCGTGACATCGCAAATTTGCAGTGCATACAGCGACCCCGCAGCAAGCGGAGAGGGCTTAGAGGCGGAGGATTCGAGCACGTAATCTCGTCCGAGATCAGGCCGGCTCAAAAAATACGCCGCGACGTGACGGTAGTGCCCGGTTTCGTCCTTGACGCTTTCGGCTGCGGGACCATCTCCGAAATCGTAATAGCGAGAGAGGCCGGTTGAGCCGGCAAGGTGCGGATCGCTGGTCCACAACGCATGGTCCTTCACGGCGTATTCGTATGCGGTCTTCAACCATTGGTCGTCGCTGTGTCCCGCGGAGTGTTGCGCGTCATATACGGCCATGATCATAGAAGTCAGGAACGGAGGTTGCGATCGAGTGAGATAGTACGAGCGATTCGCATTGAGCACCGCTCCGTAATGTTCAATCTCGTAGAAGAAATTCTCGACCATACCTTTCGCGAGATCGATTCTCCCGTCGCGCAACAGCCCGCGGATAATGAAGTAGCTGTCCCAGCCGTACATTTCATTGAACCGGCCGCCCGGGACGACGTAGCGATTTTCAAGGTAGAGAAGTCCCGCCGGTTCGATTTTGGCGGGATCGATTTCATCCAGGTGATGGATCGCCACCGGCAAGTGCCGGACTTGTACGTTGCACTTGCTCTCAAGTTGGTGCACCGAAGCAGGCTCAGCCACATCAGCAGGAAGATACAGAAGCGAGGCAGAGGAAAGTTTTGTGTCCACCACGGTGTTGCAATCTGTAGGTGATCGGGTCAATGAATCCCATGCCAAGAAAATGTACGCGCGAATCTGCTCGACCGAACCGCTGGAGGATTTCGGGGCCGGATCCGCCAACGAAGAGTTGCCATGCAGAAGAACTACGCTGACGAGGGCGACAAAAAATTTCCTTAGCGTTTGCATGCACCGACCACGCTGTCGCTTCTTGAAAGCATTTCAGCCGTAGCAGAATAGCCCGAACGGCCAAGTGGAGCAACCGAAGTGAGCTCACCACGGGGCGCGACCGAGTGGTCCATTAATCGCAGTCCGGCGACATAAAAGTGCTTTATTTATAGATTTTTATAAGCGATAAAGTCGGAAGGACGCAGCCGCCGCCGGGTTCGAGCCGCGTTAGTCAAGCGTTGTACTTGCGGTCGTCAACAAGACGGAGTTTGTAGCGCTGAATTTGCACGGGATTCTGTCACGAGTTCCATCGCCGTAGCGGCTACAAAAAGCCGGGATTATGCTGAGGGCGAACCGAGGGACAGGTTGCAAACTGCTTCAATTTCTTACACACATTTTCGGCCACAAAACCACGCCGCTCTCGATCAGACACCACCAGGAAGGCCCAACCTGCATTGTGAAAGAGCATCTCCACAAGAGTTCGCCCCAGACGGTTGATTGGCATAGAATGCCAATCGCGTAAGACTCCAGGAGAGAAGGAGCCGCATGATTGATCGGACGCTGTCAAATATTGTGGTTTGTATCGGGGTTTTTGTGACCATCGGGTGGGGTGGGGTGCTCTCTCCGTTGCGAGCGGAACAAAGAAGCCCGAACGATTCTGCGGTCATCGAGCGCGGGAAAAGACAATTCAGTGAGTCCTGCGGATTTTGTCATGGTACGGACGCCACTGGTGGGCGCGGCCCGGATCTGGTGCGCTCGCCGCTGGTGGCGCACGACGTCAAGGGGGACAAAATTGGAGACGTTATCCTGCACGGGCGGCCGGACAAGGGGATGCCACCGCAGTCTCTGACGGAACAACAAATATCTGACGTTGCGGCGTTCCTGCATTCGAGGATGCTCGAGACGATCGAATCGTCAGGCGTTCCGTCAGCGTACCCGATCGAGAAGTTGCTCACGGGAAATGCCGAAGCCGGTAAAGCGTATTTTAATGGCACAGGCGGTTGCAAGACGTGTCACTCGCCGACCGGCGATTTGGCGGGCGTGGCGAAGAAGTATTCTTCGATCGAACTCGAGTCGCGCATGATGTATCCGGACGGACCGCCTCTGAAGTGCACTGTGACACTTCCCAGCGGCGAACGAATGAATGGAACGGTCAGGCACATTGACGAGTTCACACTAGTGATGAAGGAAGATTCTGGCTGGTTCCGAACATTCTCCCGCGACCAGGTAAAGGTCGAGTTACGCGACTCGCTCGCAGCACATCGCCAGCTGCTCGAAATGATTACGCCGACTCAGTTTCACGATTTATTTGCGTATATCGCGTCGTTGAAATAGCCAAACACGTTTTCTCAAGGAGCTCTCGTGCGACCTCATTTCTGCAGCCGGGCCGTCGCGCCGCGTGAATGCAACGTCAAACGACCTCGGCCTTCCGCTCGGCGGGTCGCAAATTACAAAACGATGGTTCTCACCGTGTTCGCGGCGCTGCTCTGCCTCTTTCTGCCTACTAGCCGGGCCCAGGGACTCGATCCAGCTGAACTGCTCAAACCGGCCACGGACACCTGGCCGACATACAACGGAGATTATTCCGGCAGGCGGTTCAGCACGCTGGATCAGATCAACGCCAGCAATATTCACGCTTTGACGCTTGCGTGGGTGTATCGGGCGGGCCACACCGTGAAATCGACGCCGCTCGAAGTGAACGGCATTTTGTATTTCACGTCTCCAGACAATGTATGGGCGATAGACGCACGTTCGGGGCGTGAATATTGGCACTACGAACGAAAATCGCAGGGGGATCACATCGGGAACCGCGGCGTGGGGATGTACGGAGAATGGCTCTATTTCACGACGCCCGACGCGCAACTCGTGTCTTTGAATGCGAAGGATGGCACGGTGCGATGGATCAAAGAGATTGCAGATCCCAAGCTCGGTTACTTCTCAACCATGGCGCCGCTGGTCATTCGAAATCACGTTATCGTCGGGATTTCCGGGGATGTAACGGACGTGCGCGGCTATCTCGAATCCGTAGACCCGGAGAGCGGAGCAATTCAGTGGCGCTGGAATACGACGCCCGACCCTGGCCAGCCGGGTTCGGAAACGTGGCCTAAAGATCCGGATGCGATGCTGCATGGCGGCGGCATGACCTGGATGAGCGGTACGTACGATCCCGCGCTAAATCTGCTCTTCTGGGGAACGGGAAATCCCAATCCTGTCTTGGCAGGCGAGGGTCGGCCTGGCGACAACCTCTACACTTGTTCCATCGTTGCGCTCAATCCGGATACCGGAAAACTGGTTTGGTATTTCCAACCTTCTCCGCACGATCTGCATGACTGGGACGCGGCGGAAACCCCGGTGCTCTTTGATGCCGATTTTCGGGGGAAAACGCGGAAGCTTTTAGCGCAAGCAAGCCGCAACGGATTTTTCTTCGTTCTTGATCGCACGACGGGCGAACACCTGGTCACAGCTCCATTCATCGACGAGAATTGGGCGTCAGGAGTTGACTCGAAAGGCCGCCCCGTCGCGAAGCCTGCGGCGACACCCAGTCCTGATGGTGCGTTGGTCGAGCCCGGTTCGGACGGCAGCACAAACTGGATGGCTCCGAGTTTCGACCCGATGACGGGACTCTTCTATGTCAACGCGCGAAGAATCTTCAGCATTTTTTTCCAGACTACGGAGGGCAAGGCCGAAGGATGGGCGGGTCGAGACAGGAATCTGTGGGCCAACTCCACGTTGCGAGCGCTGGATTATAAAACCGGAAAAGTCGTTTGGGACCATGAAATTGGCGAGGGAGAAACTCTCGCCGGAATCCTTACTACCGCCGGGCATCTTTTGTTCAGCGCCGACAACTCCGGGAACCTGCTGGCCCTCGATCCCGCATCCGGAACGACGTTGTGGCACGTAAACATTGGAGGTGAGTTGCTGGCGTCGCCGATGACCTATCAATTAGATGGGCGGCAATATCTGATCTTTGCGATACAAGACGCGGTTTACGCGTTCGCGCTTCCCGAGCCGTCCAAGCCTTCTACCTAACTGGATAGAACCTGACGTAGCGTTTTGTGTGCGTTGGAACACGGGCGTTTCCGCCACGACACGCTTTCGGTTACGATGTGACGCGGTTTCCCTGCTGAAGCGGGCAGTTTCGCGTGGCATAATGCGTGCAAAGTCACGCTAGCGACGGGGTGATTTACCTTTGTTCGCCGCCATGCGCCAGCCAAAATGGTTTGTCAAAGCTCTCAAGACTGCCTTCATTGCCGCCATCGCGTTGGCAGCGGTATTCGAACTTTCCCTAGCTTCCGCGTCGGGCAGACTATCGCCGGTTCCCTTGGTAGCGGCTCCAAAGACGAATTTGCCAGCGGCTTCGGTATCATCTAGCGATCGGTTAGGCGACGGCACGCCTGACTTCGTGCGCCTCGACTCTCCTTCAGACCAGGAGACGTTCCGCCGATGGTTTGTACTGATTGCTGAGTATCAGGCCCTGCGTCCCGCAGAGCAGGTGCCGCGCGAGATCAATGACTGCGCTGCGCTACTCCGCTATTCATATCGAAACGCTCTGCGCACGCACGATTCGAACTGGCTCCGCGAGGTGCAAATCGAACCGCCATCTGCGCTGCCCTCGCTCGAAAAATATCGCTATCCCTTCACACCGCTCGGGGCGTCGTTGTTCCGGATTCGCCCGGGGAAATTTCAAGTATCCGACCTGAAGGATGGCACCTTCGCGGAGTTTGCCGACGCCAAAACTCTCAAAGACTTCAATTCGCACCTCGTGTCTCGCGACGTTCACGATGCGCGCCCGGGCGATCTGCTTTTTTACCGGCAACTCGAACAAGACACGCCTTTCCATTCGATGATTTTCGTTGGACGCAGCGCGTGGCAGCCCGAGTCAGACCCAACTAATAACAGCGACGTCGTCGTTTACCACACGGGTCAGATTGGCGGCGCGCCGGGCGAGATGCGTCGCGTCACCGTCGCGGAACTTTTGCAACATCCGTCGCCTCGTTGGAGACCGGTGGCGGGCAACAGTAATTTTCTCGGCGTGTACCGGTGGAACATCCTGAGAGGAGCAACCTAGTGGGCCGTAAATCCGTTTTGCTGCTCATCTTGATTCTCTGCCTGGTTGCGCCAACTGAAGGCCAGCGATCGAACGCATATTTCTCGCTTTCCACCAACAAGACGTATTTGCCCGGCGAAAAGATCGCTTTGCGCGTGTATTCCAGCAATGTTCAGGAGCTCGAATTCCGCCTGTACAAAATCAAAGATCCCGCGGTCTTCTTCGAAAGACTCGACAATCCCCACAGCTTTGGACATATCACGACGCCGAAAGAGCGCGTAGAAAATGAGAGCTTTCTCGAAAGATTCGAGGATTGGAAGCACGGCCTGTGGGTCGACATTCGAGACTTCTTCCGGTACCAATTCTCGGCGCGGTCCCGAGCGGAAATCCGAGAGCAGCGCGAAGCCAAGGCAAAGGCGCCGGCTGCGCCGGCAGCGGACGTCTTCGCGCAAGCACCCGTGCTCAACAGTTCGCAACTCGTAGCGCGCTGGCGTCAAGCTGTCAGCCCGCGCGCGTACTACGAGCTCGAAAACAATGTCCCCGTGCAAAATCTTGAGAAAGGCGTCTATCTCGTCGAAGCAACGGACGGCTCACTCCGTGCGTATACCGTTCTCATTGTCAGCAGCATTGGGCTCGTGACGAAAACCACCGAGGGGCAGGTGCTGGCATTTGCGGCCGACAGAAAATCCGGCGCGCCCGTTGCTGACGCAGAAGTCCGAGTGTGGGCAGACGCGAAAGAAAAAGCACGCCTGAAGAGCGATGCAAACGGACTGGCAGAGACAACGGTCGCCGCAGGCCGGTACGAAGATGTTCGTGTGTTGGTGGTTCACGGCGACGACGTTGCGCTCGTAACTCCGTACTCCTACAACATGAGCTCGAACCCGGCAGAGGACTGGACGGGCTACGTCTACACGGATCGGCCGGTGTACCGGCCCACCCACACCGTACACTTCAAAGCCATTCTCCGCTCGCGCGCCGGCGAACAATTCAAGATTCCCGCGGGGCAGCAAGTACAAGTGCTCATCGAAGATCCAGACAGCAAGCCGGCGTTGCAGTCCACGTTTCAACTGAATCAGTACGGGAGCGTGCACGGAGATCTGGACCTGTCGGCCACCGCAGCGCTCGGGTACTACTCCATTTCCGTGAATGGTCGAGGAGGCGAGCGCTACCCGATCAACGGCGGGTTCTATGTCGAGGAGTACAAGAAACCCGAATACGAAGTGAAGGTGACGCCATCGGCACCGCGCATTCTGCAGGGCGGATCGATTGAAGCGACGCTCGAGGCGCGCTACTACTTCGGCGAACCAGTAGCGAATGCAGACGTGAAATACGTTGTTCACACGGTGCCGTACTGGACTCCGTTTATTGACCGTGATGAAGACGAAAGCTTGCCGAACGAAACGTTCGAGGGTGAAGGCGACTCTGATGATTCCGGAGACTACGCGGGCGTACAGATTTCCGAACAATCCGGAAAGCTGGACGCGGATGGAAAACTTAAAGTTTTGATTCCCACGCGCGTGGACGAACATCATCGGGATGTGCGGTACCGCATCGAAGCGCGCGTTACAGACGCTGCCAATCGCGAAATCGCGGGACATAACTCCGTCATCGCTACATACGGTTCGTTCGCGGTCGGAATCTCCGGCGAAAGCTATGTCTATCAGGTTGGCGACACGATTCGCGCGACCGCCGTCGCCAAGGACTATGACGGAAATCCCGTTCAGGCTGCCGTGCGTGTGGAGCTGCTTCGCAGCAACTGGTACTACAGCGCGAATCGGCAGGAAACGATTCTTGACACGCGAGATGCCGTGACCGGAGCGGACGGAACCGCTCATGTCACTTTCAATGCCAAAGACGCGGGAAGCCTTTATCTGCGCGTCAAGGCGAACACTCCGGAGAGCCGTGAAGTGCAAGCAGAAACGTTTCTCTGGATCACCAGCGCCAATGCCGGGTGGTGGGGAACCGAACACCGCGAAATTCGCATGGTCGCCGACAAGAAATCGTACAAAGTTGGCGACACTGCCCATGTGCTTGTTTTGACCGGAATGGAAGAAGCCTACCTGCTCGTGACTACCGAAGCCCGCACGATTCAAACGAAGCGAGTTGTTCACGCGACGTCGGCATCAGTGACCATCGACGTGCCAATCACCAGCGATCAGCAACCCAATGTTTTCCTGTCCGCAGTATTTCTGCGTGACAACAAACTGTACTCCTCGGTGCGCACTTTAAAAGTGCCTGCGGTGCAGCAGAAGCTGCAGGTCGAGGTTCGGCCGTCGCAGAAACAATTCCAGCCGGGCCAGAAAGGGAGTTACACGATTCTCGTCCACGATTCCACGGGCAGACCCGTTGCAGGCGAATTTAGTATCGGAGTTGTGGACGAAGCCATTTATGCCATTCGTCCGGATACCTCCGGAGATCCGTACGATCTATTTTATGGTCCGGTCTACGATCGCGTTGCACTCAGCTCTTCGCTGAATTTCTTTTTCAGCGGAGAGGCAGGAAAGCGCCAGATGTTTCTCGCATACCGCGGGAACTCAAGCCAGCGCGCGCTCGCGCAATTGAAGCCCACAGATACATTGGTGCAGCCCAAGATTCGCAAAGTCTTTCCGGATACCGCGCTGTGGCTCCCGGATATCCACACGGACGCAAACGGACGGGCGGAGGCGCAGTTGGCCTTCCCCGATTCGCTCACCACTTGGCGGGCGACCGTGAGGGGAGTCACCACCGAAACAAAAGTTGGTGGCGTGACCAATACGGTGATCGTCCGGAAAAACATTATGGTTCGATTAGCCGTGCCGCGTTTCTTCCGGCAGGGTGATGAGGTCACGATTTCGGCGATCGTTCACAACTATCTCGCGACAGCGAAAACCGTGCAGGTTTCCCTCGATCTGAAAGGCCTCGACGTACTAACCGGACAAACTGCTCAGATCGAAGTTCCCAGCAAGGGAGAAGCGAAGGCGGACTGGCGCGTCCGAGCGCAAACGGTTCACGAATCGGATCTGCTCGCAAAAGCGCTGACCAACGAAGAGTCCGACGCAATGGAAATCACACTCCCCGTTATTCCTGTTGGCGTAAAGCAAGTGGACGCGAAATCCGGCTCGCTGAGCGGCGCAGACCAGGAAGAAAAAACCGTCGTCAATCTTCCCGGGAGTCCCGACCAGTCGTCGCCCGCATTGGACGTGACGCTATCTCCGTCGCTGGCGGGGAGTATTTTCTCCGCGCTCGAATACCTAACCAGCTATCCGTACGGTTGCACGGAACAAACGATGTCCAGCTTCCTGCCGAACATCGTCGTGGCCAAAGCGATGAAAGAGCTGAAACTTCAAGCGACCGTGGACACGCCAGAACTTGAAAAGAAAATCGCGGCGGGAATGGATCGACTGAAAGACTTCCAGCATTCGGACGGCGGCTGGGGCTGGTGGAAGGAAGATGACAGCCAGGTGTTTATGACCGCGTACGTCGTCAGCGGATTTGGACAGGCGCGCGAAGCTGGCTATGACCCCGGGGAGGATTCACTTAACCGCGCTATACAGTATCTGCACACCGCGCTCAGCCAGCACGAAAATATGCGTTACGATCTGCGCGCGTATGTCGTTTACGCACTCGCCCTGAACCACGCCGCAAAACCGGAGGAAATCGCCGACGCCTGGAAAGCGCACAGCAATATGACCACGGAAGGGCTCTCCATGCTGGGGCTCGTGATGCTTGCCAGCGGCGATCAAGCGAAAGCCCAGGAGATTACAAAGACGCTGGAATCGCAAGCAGTGGTCACGGACTTCGAGGCGAGCTGGCCCGCCACGTACGATTACCTCATGGAATTTGAAATTGATGATTCCTCTGAAACGACCGCTTATGCCGTGCGGCTCTTGAGTATAACGGACCCCGCTAGTCCGCTGCTTGCGAAGGCGGCGCTCTGGCTCGTGAATCACCGCGAGGGCTACTTTTGGTACAGCACCAAGCAAACGGCGATGGTCATTTTCGGACTCACGGAGTACGTGAAGTCCAGTCACGAGCTCGACGCTAATTTCCGCGCTGAGGTTTTCGTTAATGGCAGGCAAGTTGCATCGCGGCAATTCTCGCAAGCTGATGCTTGGAATCCCGCGCCGCCGTCAATTCATCTCGACGCTTCACAGCTCCAGACGGGCGCGAACGAAATCCGCATTCACAAGGCAGGCACTGGTCGCCTGTATTGGTCTGCTAGCGGCAGCTATTTCTCGAGCGACAAGAGGTTGGTGCAAAAAAACAAGCTCTCGCTGAACATCACCCGCGACTATTTCAAGCTCACGCCCCAGCAGTTGAATGGACGGATTGTTTACAATCTCGATCCGCTGCAAAGCGAAGTTCATGTCGGAGACATTCTCTCGGTACGGGTCACAGTTGGAGGCAGCGAGTGGCGCTACCTCTTAATGGAAGATCCAATCCCCGCTGGCGCCGAATTTATTAGCCGCGACGACCTGTATGAGCTCAAGGAACGGCCATCGTGGTGGGAATACTGGTTCACTCGGCGCGAATTTCATGACGACCGCGCGGCCATTTTTCAGACGTATTTTAGCGGAACGCATCAATACGTATATCTGCTGAAGATCGTAAACCCAGGCAAATTCCAGGTCAGCCCCGCAATGGTTCAGCCAATGTATCAGCCTTCCATCATGGCTACGAGTGACGCCGCGGTCGTGGAGGTGAGGTAATGTCGCGCTTCGAACCAGTTCGTGACGCTTTCTTCGATTGCGTCCGCAACGGCCGCCTTTTGCTATTACACATCTTCGCCAATCCTGTACTGTTCGGGTTCTTCGCTTTGTGGCTGCTGATCCCTGTGGCGAGCGGTTTTCATCTGGTGCTCAATTTTATTGTTGCAGTGGCGCTGCTCGGCGTCGTGATCACGCTGCACGCCGGTACGCTAAACTACTATTCCGATTGCCAGTTTGGAGGAACGCCTTTCATTTCCCCGTTTCGGCGGGCGCTAAGGCATTTGCTCCCAGTCGCAATCTGCGTCGCCGCTTTGTGTGTGTTCTGGTTGTTCGTTGACAAATTGGAATCCTATCAAATCACCTTCCCGACGTATCTTCGTTCCACGTTTCCCGCTTCGCTTCGGCGCCACGTCACGCTGTCGTCGCTCGAACATCTGTTCACTGCGGCAATTTTCTTCGTTCGATGGATTTTTGTGCCGGCGCTCATCCTGCCGCTTACTTTTCAAGCTGCCGACCGCGGTTTTCGCGGGTTCGGGAAAGACGGTCTCTCGGCTTGGAGCAGGACCGTATTCAATTTTTCTTACTGGATCGTGCTGCTCGTTTGCGGGCTGATCGGCGTCCTCGGGTCAGTAAAAATCATGGTTCTGACCCCCGACTTCAAAACCTCGACGTTTCACGGCGAACTGGCCAGCCTGATCGTTCGTCTTCCGATCGCGTATCTGCTCGGACTCTTTCCGTGGCTTTTCGCTTGTTCAATGGTTGGTCGGTGCGGGCTCGCTGCCGACAGCGGATCGGACGTCTCGGGGAATTCCGCCGCTTAGCCAGCCGAGTACGGCTTCTTGCCGATACTGCTGCATTAAAGCCGAGACGCGGCTCGCCGCCGCTGCGTATGCTTTTTGAACTTCCTGACGATTCGTCGGCTGCCGCAGCACGGCCTCGATTTGCCCATCCGTCATCTCCCGTGTCGCGGAGCCTTGCGCACTTTCGTTCGAAAGAACCAGCACAATACCTTCGCGAAACCACAGCGGTGTGTTCGATGCCGCCCTCGCCTCAACGAGAACGTGAAGAACTTCATGTCGTAGCGTGGATTCGAGGATTCCTCGCTTCTCTAATTCCTTCAATGGCTGCAAACGGATCGTCCGGCCTCTCGTAGATGCCGCTACCCATCCGGGTTGCCCCGTTGAGTTCCGATAGGCATCCAGCGTCGGATAGATTTGTATGCGGACTGGCCCGGTTGCATTCCAGCCTATTTGATCTTCATCCGCCTTGAGGATACGCGCCGCGATTGCCAGGACTCGTGCGTCTTCGTTTGGCTGTGTGCTGAGCAATTCCACGCGGTCGGCGCGGCGCATCTGCCATTCTGTTCGTTGTGATGACTCTTTATCTGCAATCTGCGTCCCGGGGTAGTAGAAACCTAAAATGTCCCGGTAACCCATACCCTCTCGCGCCATTTCTTCCGCGCCCGCCTGGCAGAGTCCCACTCCGTGCCCGGAGCCGCGTCCGGAAAAAACGAGCCCATCCGGTTGGGAGCGAACGTCGAAAAAACTGCTGCGGATTTTGTCCCACCCTAACACGCGGTTCACTGCAAATCGGAAAGTGGAGGCCGATACGAACGCGTTTCCGGCCGTTCCCCCTTCGAACTTCAATCTTTGCGCGCGGCCGCTCGCCGTCCGTTCAACAATCAGAAGTCTCCTCCAACCTGTCGGCGTGACAACCGAGTTGGATCGCAGTGCCCGATCTATTTCTTCGACCCGAAGCGTTGTTTCCCAAAGCATGGCGCCTCGCGTCACACAAAATCGATCGGCGTGCGATGTCAAATACGGCTGCGAAGCGTCGGGCCATACTTCGGCTGCCGCGGTTGTCGTCCCGCCGCAATTCTGGTGGTAATACGCCTCCACGAGTTTTCCCGCATACCGCAGCGTTTCGCTCGTTGTGGCGTCAACTGCTGAACGGACGGATGGCGGCGCACTTTTCCAGCCGAAGACCTGGCAGTGCGTTGTGTCGCAGAAATCGAAGCCGTCTTTCGCGTGTTGTCCCAAAAAACGAAGCGCGTACGTTCGTGCAACAACCGCCATCGCCTTTTGCGCTTCCTCATTTTCAAATCCACCGCTCTCCGCCTGGAGCACGGCAGCAACGTACTCTTCGAGTGGTAACGTGACCGTCACCAGGAGGTGCCCGCCTTGACGTTCAATGTGGCTGGGATTGACGGTCGTAATAGTTGGCCCGACGTTTGGCCGCAATGCGTACCTTCCGCTTAAGTAGAATTCTTTCGAATTGGCATCGACTCCGCCGCTTTCAAATTCTTTTCCGATCTTGAGTTCGTTTGCGGCGCGCTCTTCGCAGCTCTCACAAGCTTTCCAACGAAGTTCACCGCGAACCGATCGCGCAACGAGAGAGTCCGGAGGCCTGTTCGTGTACAACCGCACTCGGACGTTCTGCGCGCACGCCGCTCCCGGCGTCAGCACGCAACAAATGAGAAGGGTTCCGATGTTCCTCACTTTGCGGCGCTTTCCTTTGCAGACTCTGCAAAAACCGCTTGCGCCACGGCTGCAGCGTCGCTCCCGCGGCCTTGTTGTAGATAAACCACAAGTACGATCGCCGGCTTATCCGCTGGAGCAAAGCCAACAAAAAATCCGTGCTGCCGCGCAGTCTCGCGCGACGCTGCGGTTCCCGTTTTCCCGGCGATCCTTATGCCGTCAACATATGCTGCATGCGCCATGCCAAATGCAACCGAGTCCTCCAAGCCCGCAAAAACTGCCCCGTCTATCTCCGGGACGCCTTTTCTCTTGATAAGCGCTAGTCTGCGGTAGGCCACCAGAAGCTCCAGCGGCGTGACTTCTACTCCGCGGTCGCCGAGCGCCTCGAGCTGTAGCAGTTCGAGCCCGCTTGGCATTTCGATGTGGCCAGTCGCTTCGCTCTTTGCCAGCCCGCTCGGAGAATCCAAGCCCACCTTTCGCAGCGCTTGCTGCAGTTCCGCCCAAGTCAACCGAGTCGCGGCTTGCGCGAAATAAGAGTTGCACGAATACGCGATGGCCTCTTTGGCGTCGAGCTCTGCAACGGAAGCCGGGTGCGTGCAGTCCATCTTCACTCCTCCGATCCGCAGTACCCGCCGGCACAAGAGTTTTTGATTTGCATCCAGCTTCCCCGACTCAAGAAGCGTCATTAAAACGAACGGCTTGAGGGTGGAGCCCGGCCGCGCCAAGCGTCCCGCGGCCAGCGCGAGATTATGGGAGGCGATAATCTCTCCGGATTCGACAGCGGCCACGACAACCGCGCCAACTTGACCCTGCATGGAGCGATCAACGGCTGCTTGTAAGGCTGGCTTGCTTTCGGCAACAAGTCCGGAAAATTGACCAGCTAAGAAACTTAGCGCCAATGCACAAACGTAACTGCGGCCAGGCATATTTCGGCATTGTAAACCCGCAAGAACTTGGGCAATTGTGGCTTCGACTTTATTTTTGGCAAAGGAAACCGATCCGGCGCTCAACAATGTTTCGGGACTGAATTCGAAGCAACGCGCGATCACTCAAGCTTTTCGTAGATCGCCTTGGCTTCTGCCAATCGTTTCAGGACGTATGCTTTTTCTTCTGCGGAATTCCAATCGGGGTATCGCGAGGTTATCTCTATGGTCCGCGCCACCCACGCCGTAAAAAACTTCGCGTCTTCTGGCGAGCGCGGCGGCTTTCCACCGATCGCCACGTAAACCGGGCTAGTCGTCGCGTAGACATAATTGTCGAGCACCGGAAACTCGTCTTTGTCGCTGTAAGCCCGCACAACGCACCAGCCGCTGTCGCGGAGCGGCAACCTCCCGGAAACATCGGCGGATTCCCTCGTCGCTTCTAACTTAAGCGTCCTCACGACGCGCCCATTGCACACGACCTCTAAATGGTCCACTGGCACAATAGAGCGCAGCTTCGCCGTGAACGCCACACTCTCGCGCGGCATTTCGTATCTCAATTCCTCGCCGACGCGCTGGCCGTCCAGCGTGAACTCAAGCAGCGGTCCGTTCGTTGCGAACGTTCGGCCGCGTTTCAATGCGTCGAACCACAGCTCGATATTCAGCGGCCATTCCGGAACCCACGCGTACACACGGTCCGCGCCCAATTGCGATCGAATCGGTGCCGCATAATCCGTCGTCGCGTCCGTCCCTGCGCCCGCTGGAATTCGAAACCCGAGATTCAGCAACTTGTACCAAACCGCTACGGTCGATTTGTGATCGCTAAAGCCTACGATCTCCATATAGTCAAGCTTTCCGAGTGCGACGTCCACCGGAAGCTCGTCGGTGATTTGCTGAGGCGGAGTCGCGAAAGGATCCGGCACTTCGTCAAAGGGATGCACCGCTCCAACAATCGCACCTTGCGCGTGAGCCATGTCGTATACGTCCGCGTTCATGGGATAAAGGCTCGCCGCCGCAGTGTTTGGATAACCCGCATATCCCGGAAGTAAAATGGCACCCTTCAGTCCTAATATTCCGCGGTGTCCCCAATAACTGGTGTGAAATTCCTGCCCATGAAAGATGAGCACATCCTCATCTGAAGCGCCATCAAGCTCGCGACCACTGTAGCCAATATCGGGGAATCTCTGCTCCTTGTTGACAATCAAATTGTTGACGATCTGGAGTCCTTCCGCATCTGCCTGGTCGCGAAGATTCCGCGGATCGTTGCGGTAAGCTCCGCCGTAATTCATATGTACGTGCGCATCCCCGCTGATCCAGTGGCCGCTGGTCCCGTTTTTCCAATCTAAGTCCACGAGTTGGACCGCTACGTCAGCGTCATCGCCGCGCGTGATAGTTAAAGTTTGGCGATTCGGTTTTTGCTCAAGCCCTCGTTGTGCTTCAATCGTGATGGTATCGAGCGGCACATCCACGGTCATCGCATGGTGCGAGTTCGGAGGAGCGTGGGTCCCCGCCGCGGGAACCGTGAAGAATACCTCGTTAAGCGGATAGACCGCATAAAAGTAGTGTGGTTCAAAGGGCCGCTGGCTCCTGTCAAACCCGTCGTCCGCAAATATCCAACTTTTGTCCGGGGCATAGAATTTCCCCCGCGCATCGGTCACAGAGACTCGCGCATATTCTTCATCGCCCGAATCATCCACAACGGTGAGATGCAATGAAACGTGCGGTTGAATATAGTTCCGCTTCTCGCAAATGACTTCGGTTTGGTTGCCGCCGGGCAGCGCCATAACCCATAATCTTGTGTTCCCATCGCGATTTGAGACAAATGCCAATAGTTTTCCGTTTGGCGACCAACGGGCGTTCGTCTCGTCCCAGTCGCCGTACGAAATCGGAGATGCGTCGCCGCCGTTCGCTGGCATGACCCACAACTGGTGCCACTGCCTTCCGAGGTACGAGCTATAAACGAGACGCGATCCGTCGGGCGAGATGTCTGCCCGCGCCTTCCAATTGGTCTCTTCGTAGTGAATTTCCCACGCTACCGCTCCAGGCTCTGCCCGCATACGCCAAAAGCCGCCGGTTCCGTAAATGTGGCCGCGATTCGAGACAAAGAGGATTTCTTTTCCGTCGCGCATCCAGACCGGACTGATCTCCGTGTCGTATGCACTGTAGTAGTAACGCGGCAGATCACTCTTTGTCTCGCCCGTTAGTCGCACGACGTTTTCCAGTTTTCCGCCGTTCACGTCCCCGCGAAAAATATGGAATCGCCTGTTGTACATTGTCGAGACAAACACGATTCGCTTGCCGTCCGGTGACCATCGCGGCTCGACATTCACGGCTCCGCCGCTTGTTAGCTCCACAGATTTTCCCGAAGATAAGTCCAACAGCCACAATTCCATCGCGTCGTTCTGGTATGAGACATAAATCACGCTTTTCCCATCCGGCGCCCAGTCCGGCTGATAGTCGTAGCCAAGACCATCCGTGAGTTGCGTGGCATCGGTGGCATCGATTCTCTGCCGCCAAAGTGAGCCTGCCATCGAATACACCACTTCCTTCGAGTCGGGCGACCAGGCCACGCTGCTCGGCCCGCTCGTCAGCTGGGGAAGATACATCTCGCGGAAATAATAAGGGTGAGGCAGATCGATCTGTGGCAAGACCGGCCGCCGCTGCGCGACCGCGGGCACACTCGCAACGGCAAAAATCAATATCGCGACGAACAGTCTCATGGACGAATTCGCCCCGCCGGCGGATAAACCTTGTGGATGGATGACGCGCCTTTGTTTACCGTTGCCAGCTTACGCAAGGCCGGCTTTGGACAGAGGCAATTCGCGAATGCGCTTTCCGGTCGCTGAAAAGATCGCGTTGCACAAGGCTGGCGCAAATGCCGGCAATCCAGGCTCCCCGATTCCTCCTGGAGGCGCTTCGCTCGCAACGATATGAACGTGAACCTCCCGCGGCGCGGTGTTCATGCGCGCCACCGGATAATCGTTGAAATTGGATTGGTCGATTGCGCCGTTTGTCGCGGTTATCGCGCCGTACAGCGCAATGCTCGTCCCCATTACCGCGGCGCCTTCAAACTGGTTTTTCACCATATCGGGATTCACCACCGTGCCAGCGTCGAGTGCAGAATCCACGCGGTCCACATGCACGCGCCCGGCGTCATCCAGGTGCATCTGCACGACGGACGCGACGTACGTCAGGAAACTTCGATGCAGTGCAACTCCAATGCCCGCGCCATTACCCGGCTTAAACTTCCTCCACCCCGATTTTTCAGCCGCGACCTCCACGACGCGCTTGAATCGCGCGATATCGATGGGATATTCCGAGTAATCCTGGCCATAGTTTGAATAGTCTTTTGGAAGTTCGCTCTTCGGAATGATGCGATCGGGTCCAAGAAGCTGTAGTGCATATTCCACCGGGTCTTTGCCCGCGGCCCGCGCCAATTCATCGGCAAAGCTCTGGATGCCGAACGCGTGATAAATGTTCGCAACCGAGCGGAACCAACCGATTCGTACGTGCGCCGTGGCCGGACCATTTTCCGAGCGATGATTCGGAATCGCATACGGCAGGTCGCTAAATCCCAGACCGAGTTCATCCGCGTCTGAATAAACAGCCGACGCGTTGAACGTCGATCCAATCGGCGGGAACACCGTTCGCTGCAGCCACGCCGTAGGTTTGCCGTCCGCGCCAAGCGCGGCTTTCATATACATCGCCGAAACGGAATGGTATGTATCGAACTTGATGTCGTCTTCTCGGCTCCAGACGACCTTCACGGGTTTCCCGGTTTTCTTGGAGAGAACTGCCGCTTCAACCGCGTAGTCCGGAAACGATTTGCGGCCGAAAGCTCCGCCCAGCAGCGTGACATTCACCGTCACGTCTTCCTTCTTGGCTCCGACGGCCGCGGCAATTGCATCTCGCGCGCCCACCGGGCTCTGCGTTGGCGCCCATACTTCCACTTTTCCTGCGCGGTAAACCGCCAGTGCTGCCGGCGGTTCCATCGGCGCGTGCGCGAGCAATGGCGCGTAGTATTCCGCTTCCACCACTTTGCCGCCATTCGAAAATGCAGCGTCTACGTTGCCGAATTCTCTGACCACTTTTCCCGGCTTCCTGGCTGTTTCCTGCAGCTCCTTTTTATACGGGTCGGAATGGAATACTCCGTGGGAGCTCACATCCCAATCGATCTTCAGTTGCTTACGGCCCTGCATCGCCGCCCATGTGTTATCCGCCAGCACGGCCACGCCGCCGAGCGCCTGGAAAAGAACCGGAGGCTTGAACGTGTCGATTGTGGCAGTCTGCTTGACGCCGTTCACTTTGAGGGCTGCCGTATCGTCCAGCTTTTTCACGGTGCTTCCGAGAACCGGGGGATGCGCGACGGTCGCGTACAACATCCCGTCCATTCGCGTGTCCTGGCCGTAGAGTCCTTTCCCGGTGCAAAGACCTTTCAAGTCATAACTCGGCGCCGCTTTCCCGATATAACGCCAAGCGCTCCGCGGTTTTAGCTTCAGCTCATCTTTTTTGGGTACTTCCAATTTCGCGGCGGCCGTGACCAGATCGCCGTATGCGGCTTTCCTTCCAGAAGTTTTGTGTTTTACTTCGTGGAGTTCTGTGGAGCATTCCGCCTCGGGCACGTTCCATTGTTGTACGGCTGCACGCACGAGCATCAATCGCGCGGCGGCTCCCGCTTCGCGCAGCGGCGTGAAGAAACTGACCACGGAGTGGGAGCCATCCGTGTCTTGATCGCCATACTTTTCGCTTCCAATCGCCTGCACCACTTTGACACGGTTCCAATCCGCGTCCAGTTCGTCTGCAACGATCCGCGGCAGCGAAGTACGTACACCGTTGCCCATTTCCGAGCGGTGTGCGATCACATAAGCGGTCCCATCTGTGTCTATCGCCAGATAAACGCCGGCCTGCAACGCTGCTTTTTCCATCGGCGTGCGCAGATCACCTACGAGACCGGCATTTTCCTCCGCGAGGACGCGCTCGGGAAATAAAGACACACCCAGCACGAGCGCGCCTGCGCCGAGCATTCCTTTCAAGAACTCACGGCGGCCGTTTGTATCGACGAGCGCGTGTTTGGAAATATTCGTAATTTCGACCATGACGCCCCCAGTGGAAACATCTGGTTAACGGATTTACAACAACATCCTACCGCCAAATTCGCGCACCGCAAACCACGTTGAAGCGTGTTCGATGGTTTTTCGGGGCAACGCTTATACCGGGATTCTGGTTGAAATAATCGGTTATTGCTCGGGCCACGCGCCGAGAGCGCGGCGCAAGTCAACCAGTTGGCCGAGATGGTACGCATTGTGATCGGCGAGCAGGAGCGCTTCGCGCAGAATCGTTTGTCCATCGCCGTGAGAAATCTTTGCAAATAAATCCGTGCTAGGATTTCGCACGAGCTTGACCATTTCTTCCAGGTCACGTTGAAATGCGTCGACGCTTTCTCCCCAGGCCGCTTCATTCGGCGGCATCGGAGTCTTGGGCCAATATCCACCGGGAAAGTCCGGCGATACGTGCTTCGGATTCCGGCTGAATTCCAGGATGTCCCACTGCGCGATGCGCGTATGTTCGAGGAGTTGCCAGCCGGTGTGCGGAAGCGGGTTCGCGAAAACTCCATATTTTCCTGCAGGGAAGCCTTCGAGCGCGTCCATGAAGTGAACGTGAGCGCCGCCGCCTTTCAGCAAATACACCAATTGTTCGCGCAGATCGCCTTCCGTACTTTTGGCGGGCTTTTGCCGCTTTGCCGGTTTTTTTCCTGACTTTTTCTTCTTCATGACGTCTTCTCTGAAACAAGGACTCGCTGTGGCATGTCCGGAATCTGGTGAAGAGTCGTCTTCGCAAAGCCGGTGTGCGCAAACATTCTTTCATACTCCGAGAACGTGTAAGCGTCTCCCGCATCTGTTCCTACCAACATATTCAGGCTGAAAGCCGCGGCCATCGGCGGAGAAACGCGATCTTCGTTTGGCACGAACTCCAACGTAATCGCCTTGCCCTCGGGTTTCAATGCGCAATGAACTCTGCGCATCAGAGTCTCGCAAGTTGGTTGGTCAAAGTGATGGAAAATATTAGTCAGCAGGACCACGTCGTAGCCACTTCCAAACTCCGCCTCGAAGGCGCTGCCGGGCCGCGTTTCGTAGCGATCGGCGACTCCTGCTGCCGTCGCATTTTCTCGCGCCACCGCGAGCACTGCGGGCCAGTCTAGTGCGACGATTCGCGCATTCGGGTTCTTTCGAGCGATAGTGATGCCATACATTCCGTGTCCAGCGGCAATGTCCAAGACAGTGGATGGTCGGCCTTCCGCAGCGCCCACGAGCTGCGCGATGAAATTCGCCGCTGGGGTGGTCAGCGGTGCCATGGACTTCGCGAACGCCACCCACACTTCATCCTGCGGTTTCGAATTATCGCCGTGCCTACCAGCCGTGCCGCCCGTCCGCACCGCGGCTGTTAGCGACTGAACATTCGATCGATGCCATTCAGCACCCACGAATCCGGCTACCGACGCCAAGCAAGCCGGCGAGTGGCGATCGAGGAAAATTGCTGAATCTTGCGCGAGGCCGTAGCGGCCGTCCTCTTTCGTCAAAAGACCCATAATCGTGAGGTAGTCGCAAAGGATGCGAAGGCCGCGCTCGGATGCCCCGGTCTTCGTGGCAAGCATTGCAGGCGTATTTGATCCGGAACCAATCGCCGTAAAGACGTCGAGCTCAATACCCGTTTGCAGAGCTGCGGTGTTCTGGAATGCGTTGAGTAGGGAAAAAATTCGCTCCGGACTTGGGCGGCCTGTTGCGGACGGCGTAGCCATATATCCTGACTCCTTGGGAAAATGCGCGAACATCGCAGTATACAACGGCGGCTGAGGCTTTGCCGGTGAGCAAATTCGTTGCCCGCGGCGCGGCACGGCTGGCATACTCTCTGTCCGCGCGAGGTGCGTGCGACAGGATCATGAAACGCGAATATCACCGCTGGTATTCTCACCGGCTCGGTCTGGAACTTGGCGTAATCGTTCACGGCCATTGGGGCGCGCCAATCCTTGGTTTTCCCACCAGTGCCGGTGACGAGAATGAACTCGAAGGCCAGAGCATGATTGGCGCGCTCGCGGAATTCATTGATGGAGGAAGGATCAAGTTCTTCAGCATCAATTCCATCAACGGCTTGAGTTTCTACAACAAGGGCGCGCACCCCTTCCACCGCAGCTACGTTCAGTTCGTATTCGATTCTTATCTCCGCGAAGAAGTGGTTCCTTTTATTTGGGATAATTGCCAGGGTCGCGTCGCGATTACCACCATGGGCGCCTCGTTCGGCGCGTACCATGCCGCGAATTCCCTGTTCAAGCATCCCGACGTCATCAAGCGCTGCTTCGCGATGTCTGGGGTCTACGACGTCCGGAATTTCTTGGATGGGCTGTACGACGACAATCTCTATTTCAATAATCCCGTCGACTATCTGGCGAATATGAGTGACCCGTGGTTTTACGAACAAATCGCGACATGCGACATTCACTTAACGACGGGCACGGGACCGTGGGAAAACAGCGGCCCCACGTACCGCCTCTCGGATATTCTTACGAGCAAAGGAATCCGCCATTCCGTGGACAATTGGGGCCCCGAAGGCGGCCATGATTGGCCCTACTGGAAGCACCAAATGCGGGAGTATGTCTCGCGGCTTCTTTAACATCGCTTCGTTCACGCCAACGCCTCTGAAGCCCGGGCACTTGCCCAACATTCCTGACACCAGCCGAACGCCCGCGGCGCGAGGAAAACGGGCCGCGATTCGAATCGCAGCCCCACCCATTCTTACTGCACTGTCCTCGACTTCGAATCGGACGGTGTCAAGCAGTTTTCCGGCGGTTCGCCGTACGCCAGCAGAAGAGGAAGTTATTCAACTCGCTCGCGCGTGCGTTCGCCGACTTCAAGTTCGCATACTTGGATCTCGGGATTCTCAAACGGAGCAGGCGAATTGAGTCAGGACAAGCGCTCGGGCGTGAGCCGCGCCGTCATTTCCACCACTCGCCGGTAATAGTCTTTCTCTCTTAAGTGTGACCCCGCCGCTTCATCAATCACAAATGTCACGTCCGGGTGCAATTGCAAGCAGGACGCGGTAACGGACGCAGTGATCGGTCCTTCAATGGCCTGAGCTACGGCTGCCGCTTTTGCCGCGCCCGTCGCCAAAATCAAGATTTCCTTCGCTTCGAGAATCGTCCCGAGCCCCATCGTGATCGCGCATTCTGGCACCGCTTCACCCGCGCTGAAGAATTTGCGGTTGTCCTCAATAGTTTCGCTCGTCAGCACTTTCAAGCGCGTTCGCGACGCGAAGCTCGATGCCGGCTCGTTAAACCCGATATGTCCGTTTCGTCCAATTCCCAGAACTTGCAGTTCGATTCCGCCAGCGTCCCGGATCGCCTTTTCGTATGCAGCGCAGTATTGCTCGTATCCTCCGCGGACAGTTCCGTCAGGGATATGGATTCGCGAAGCATCCACATTTACGTGGTCAAAAAAATTCTCACGCATGAAGCAGTGAAAACTCTGCGGATGCTCCGCCGTGAGACCCAGGTATTCGTCGAGATTGAAAGTCACAACTTTCGAAAAATCGACGCCGACCTCTTTATGTGCGCGCACGAGTTCTTTGTACAGCCCGACCATCGTGCTTCCCGTTGCTAGTCCCAGCACTATTCCCGGATTGCTTCGCACAGCGTTTGCAACGATTCGCCCGGCTTCACGGCTCAGTTCTTGGTAGTTGGGTTTGATGAGAACTAGCATGCCTAAGCCGATTTAATCAGTTTTCTGTCAACTTTTGGAATTGGGAGTGGACACCCTGCGTGCTTTGAAAGCAACTCGAATCGCTCACCGGAAGCGCCGGATCACGAGATTGTGCCTGTCGGAGCGATAAAATCCCAGAACATACATCATTGGCTTGCCATTCGACGTATAGATCACCTGCCGAATGCGCAGCACCGGGTCTTTCTTCAATACTCCCAGCAGTTCTGCCGTTCTGGGATCGGCCGCCGTCGCATCCACTTCCTCATCCGCATAACCGATCTCCACTTTGTACTCACGTTCCAGCAAACCGAAAAGGGATTCCCGCCCCAGCGTCGCGGACAGCAACCGCGGAAATTGTTCCGCCGCCAGATAACACGTTTCCAGCGCGAATGGCTCGTGCGACGCGTGCCGCAATCTCTCGATCTTAATGACATTCGTCATCGGCGGCAGGCTTAGTCTTGCGATTACTTCCTGCTCGTCACTCACAATCTTTGCCGTCAATACTTTCGACGCTGCGGTCAGGCTTCGGCTCGCCATCTGTTCCGTGTAGCTCATCAGCTTATTGAAGTGAATCTTCGGCGCCGCAACGAAAGTGCCGATGCCTCGCCGCCTTTCCACGATCCCTTCGCGCTCCAGCGTTGCCAGCGCGTGCCTCGCGGTCATCAGACTCACTTGATGAATCTTGGCCAGGTCTCGCTCGGAATCTACAGCATCACCCGGGCGCAACTGTCCCGCCTCGATCCGCTTGCGGATCGCCCCTTGAATCCGCTGATACGCCGGAATTGTCCCGTTGGTTTTCTGCGGCATTACCTCTCCCTGCCCCCGCTACCGGCTTCTCCCTCGCGTCGCGAGACCTCCATACCTGACGACTCGGGACTGATTCGAGCCCCGGCACGCGTGCACTGCGCCGCGTCGAAGAACTCCTCTCCGGATTGTGTTATAGAGCGCACTCTGCTTACCGCTATAGCTCTGTGCCGATGCCCTCCTTATAAAGCATTTCGGGAAGAATTGCTCTAATAAAATATTTCTCTCAATTTCAACTTTTCTATTGACAACACTGCCGTGCCGCTATATAGCTAGTGCCCATTCGGACCTATAGCTGGTCAGGGGTGCGGGTTGCAGCCGAGTTTTACTCATCTGGAATTCGCAATACATCCGGGTGGCCGGCCGTTTCGTTTTGGAGGATTCGACATGAATAAACTGAAGTCCTGGAGGTTGGGACTTGTGCTGTTCGCGCTGGTTGCGCTTCTTCTTAGCGTGTTCCCTGCGCAAGGTCAGGATGTCACCGCAACAATCACTGGAACCGTCACGGACCCAGCCGGGGCGCCCATCGTGGGTGCCAAGGTCACGGCTCATGACACCGATCGGGGCACAAACTGGACTTCGCTTACCAACGAAGCCGGCATCTACAACATCATTCGCATTCCTGTCGGAACCTACGACTTGAAGGTTGAAAACCAGGGCTTTCAGACCGCCGCCGTTCCAGCCCTCACCCTGGTGCTCAATCAAACAGCTCGTATCGACGTTCAACTCAAAATGGGCGCCGTTTCCCAAACTGTCGAAGTGACCGGGGAGACTCCGCTTCTTCAGACCGAGAGCACCGAAGTTAGCGACCTCGTAGACGCGCACACCATCACGACTCTACCGCTTGCAGCTCGGAACTATGTCCAGTTGGCACTGCTCTCGCCCGGCACGACTACCGTCAATCCCAGCAGCCTGTCGCAACCACAGCTCATGACCGGCGCGGGCCGTCCGAATATCAACGGCAACCGTGAACAGGCCGTCGCCTTCCTTCTCGACGGCGTCGTCAACCAAGAAGCCAAGAACAATGAAGTCGCGTACATGCCCAACGTCGATGCCATCGAGGAATTCAATATCGTTACGCAAAATCCGGGAGCGGATTTTGGCAACTACGCCGGCGGAGTCATTAGCGTCAGCATAAAGGCCGGCACCAACCGCTTTCATGGCGATGCCTTTGAATTCTTCCGCAATGATTTTATGAACTCCAACTCCAAAACGGCCGCGTGGGCCACTGGCGTCGCATCACCTACTCCCACGCTGCGCTACAACATGTTTGGCGGGACTCTTGGCGGCCCGATCTTCAAGGACAAGCTCTTCTTCTTCGGAGACTATCAGGGCATGCGCATCCCTTCGGGTCAAACGGAGCACGCTCAACTCCTCACGCAAAGCGAGCGCGGCGGCGACTTTGGCCAGCTCTGTACCCAGTTACCAACGGCGGAGGGTGGGCCGGGCACATTCAGCGCTGCCGGCGTGTGCAGCAATCCGGCGGGGCAACTTGTAGATCCCAGCAATGGCAATGCTCTCATTGCATTCAACAAGATGGCCAACTCGAAGCTGAAGGAAAGTACCTTCGCATCCGGTCTCTTTGCCGATACGAAAGACTACCCGTTGCCGACCGCGGACCTCGCCTACGGCGCCAACTATTCCTTCAAAGCGGGCAATCACTTCAATAGCGACCAGGGCGATCTGCGCATCGACTACAAGCCCTCTAACTCAGACTCCGTGTTCGGGCGCTACTCCAAGTTCGACACCAGTCAAGGCATCTTCACCGGACTTCCGTTCGCCAACGCCGGCGCCGCGGAAGGCACCGACGAGCCCGGTTGGAGCAGCTCCATCAATTGGACGCACTCGCTCACGCCCAGCCTGCTCAACGAACTCCGCCTGGGCGTCAACGCGTTCCGGTTCAACCAGAACCAAACTCCCACTACCGGTCTCGGCAACGTCAGTGAAAAACTCGGAATAACTGGAGCCAACGCCCAAGCGCCTGGTCTTCTGCAGGTTACGATTCCCACCGGGCTCGGCGCCAACGCCAGCTTGGGCCTTATCAACTTGTGGCAGATCTTTCGAGACACGGAAATTCAACTCGATGACACCGTGATCTTCACCAAGGGCCGCCACACATTGAAATCAGGCTTTCAGTTCATTCGCGAACGCAATAACTATGTTTACCCGGGCAATGAAGGCGCCTTGGGCAATATTAATATCGGATCCCAGACGAATAGCCTCGCTCCTGCCGCGGATCAGGTAGGTGTTGCCGACTTCTGGGCTGGCATAACCTCCGGTGGCAGCTTCCGTGACAGCGGTTCCGCTACGCTCGAGCAGCTTCGCGGCAGCGTTTTCGGCGGATTCTTCCAGGACGATTGGAAGCTCAAACCGAATCTGACTCTAAACCTCGGGATCCGCTTCGAAGATCACACACCACTCTATGAAGTGAACAATCGTGTCGTGAACTTCGGCCTTACCAGCGGTGCCATCCAGACCGTAGTCCCCGGCGCGACTGGCTACAGCGACCGCGCTCTCTACAACAACTACACCGGCCTGGGCGACTGGAACCCGCGTCTCGGCGTCGCTTGGACACCCGGCTTCCTGCACGGCAAGACCGTGGTGCGCGCCGCTTACGGAAGCTCGTCGTACGTAGAGGGAGGCGGCAGCAACGAAGAGTTGTCGCTCAATCTGCCGTATGGCAACTTCGAGTCCACCTATCCCACCGGGGTTGGCGCACTCGGTTCCGCTTGGGGCGGCGCTCCGCCTTGCCCAGCTCCGCAATTCAGTTGCTACGCGGGAAGCCGCATCCGGATTTTTGACCAGAATTTCCGGCCGGCTCTAATCCAACAGTGGAACTTCATGATCGAACAGCAGCTCAGCAACACGCTGACATTTCAAATCGGCTACGTCGGCCAAAAGGGCACACATCTTCTCAACTTTGAAGATGTGGCGCAACGCGAAGGCCTGAACGCTCAAGGCACAGTGGCTCTACCGGGACAACAAATCGTCGGCGAGGCAGCTGGCCCGTTCCTCGGCGGACTCGGCGGTCCTTGTACCTTCAATCCGAAGGCCGGCGGTGTCTTCTCGTCGACCGCCTCGCAAGTCACCTACACGGGTACGTGGAACTGCGGCACACCTGGATCGCTTTTCAACGCCGACTCCGGAGGGAACGGCTTCAATTCCTTCGGTGCTCTCGCCGGCGCGAATATGTCCAATTCCAACCAGCGCTACGACGGCTTGCAAGCCGTTTTGCGCGAACGAAACTATCACGGACTCGACGCCCAACTCGCCTACACCTTCTCCAAGTGCCTCTCTAATTCCCCGGGCTACTTCGGCACGGGCTGGGGTGCCACAGGCGCGCAGAGTTCCGGCGGACAACCTGGTTGGGAGAACATTTACAACCCGCAGGCCGACTGGGGCCCCTGCTACTACGACGAAAAGAACATCGTCACTGGCTATCTGACCTACCAGCTGCCCATCGGGCGCGGAAAGCAGTTCGGCCACGATGCCAATCGCGTCGTCGACGCCATCATCGGCAATTGGCAAATCAGCAGCATTATTACTCTTCACAGCGGCAACGCGCTGACCCTCAACGATTTCGGCGGATGGGGCGCCTATGGCGACCATTCCGGCACGAATTCCATCGGACCTTACACCTTGGCTAACCTGCCCAACTGCAGCGGGCCAATCGGCACCGAGAATAAATTCGTTCCGTACAGCGGCGGCGTCGCGGCGCACATCCAGTGGTTCGATCCAAGCAACATCTCGACGGTCCCCACTGCCAACGTCTTTACTACATACACGAATACCGGCACCGCCGCGAACCCCGTCGCCGGCGCTCTCGTCGGTAACGCGGCCACCGGAGGAGGTTCGTTCGGCACTTGCTCCGTCGGCAATATTCGCGGCCCTTGGACCAAGATCGTGGACATGAGCCTCCAAAAGGACGTGGCCATCACTGAAGGAAAGTCCGTACAACTTCGCCTCGACGCCTTCAACGCGTTTAACCACGGTCTTTGGAATTTCAGTGGCGGACCTGCCGGTGGCTCGTTTGATTCCAATAGTGGTCAGCTTGGATGGATCACCGGATCACAGGGAGCCAGACAGCTTCAGCTTGCTTTGAAGTTTATCTTCTAGGCTTTCCACCTCAACACTCGACGGAAATGGCAGGCGCTTCGGCGCTTGCCATTTCTTTTTCAGCGCAATCTCATCCAAGGTGGTTCGATGTACAATTTTCCAATGCTCGTAACCCTGCGGACCCTTCTTGTCGCTACCTCGTTGCTTCTCGCCGGTTTTCCAGCGTTCGCCCAATCACCCTCGCATAAGTCTGCCCCGGCTCCTCAATCACCGGCACAATCCGCTCCTCAACACGCCGTAGCACTTGCGGAGTCAGGGAACTGCAGCGAGGCACTTCCCCTTCTAAGGAGAGCGATCCGCCAGGTTGCAGACCGCGAACTGAAGAAGCGTATCGGCCTTCTCGGCGTGAACTGCGCCATGACCCACAACGCTCCGTACGACTCGCTCGATTTTCTCGCCATCCTGAATCGCGAATTCCCTCGTGACCCGGAAGTTCTTTACGCCGCAACGCACGCCTACTCAGATCTCTCGTTTCGCACTTCTCAGGATCTGGTTCGCGAAGCCCCCTTCTCCTATCAAGTCCAGATGTTGAATGCGGAGGCCCTCGAAACGCAGGGCAAATGGCAGGAGGCTTCCGCCGAATATCAAAAAATCATCGACATCAATCCGATGCTGCCCGGCATTCACGCGCGAATCGGCCGTGCGCTCCTCTCCGCGCCTCAGCCCACGCCGGACGCCGTCGCACAGGCTCGCAAGGACTTTGAAGAGGAGCTGGTGATCGACCCCAACAACGCCACTGCCGAATACGTCCTCGGCGAACTTTCTAAAGACGATGACTTCGGCGCCGCCGTTCGGCACTATACGCGCGCAACAAAGATCGACTCAGGTTTTGCGGAAGCCTACCTTGGCCTAGGCGCTGCACTAGTCGCCCACCAGCAATTTGCCGAAGCGATTCCTCCTCTGGAAACGTATGAGAGACTTGCGCCCGACAGCCCCACCGGCCATTTCCAACTCGCGCTGGCTTACAATGGCGTTGGCCGAAAGGATGACGCTAATCGCGAGGCAGCCCTTCAGCGCGAGACCGCGAAGAACCTGGAACAACTCAAGCGCCGCGTCGCCGAAGGTCTCGAGCGTCAGAAACCTCCGCAGTGATTAAACCTCCGTCGTCACACCTCGTTTTTCCCAAGCCTTTTCATCGCAGGGACTTCCTCCGCGTTCTCGCTGCCTCCGCCGCCGCCGCCGCGGTCCCTTCTTTCGTGGTTTCTGAAAGCCCAACTGTCCCCCCTTACCCCTTCGTCGCAGTGCCGGCCGCCTCTTCCGGCATTCATTTTGTCCACTCCAGCGGCCACTCCGCGCAGAAATATCTCCCCGAATCCACCGGCGCTGGCTGCGCCTTCTTCGATTACGACAACGACGGCTGGATGGACATCTATCTCGTCAACGGCGGCCAGTGCGATTTCTGGACGCCACCCACTCCGCTTCGCAACGCTCTCTATCGCAACAATCGCGACGGCACATTCACCGACGTGACCGAAAAAGCCGGCGTCCCCGGTGGCGGCTACGGCATGGGCGTCGCCGTCGGTGACTACAATGGCGACGGGTTCCCTGATCTCTACGTCACACAGTACGGCCGCAGCATCCTCTACCGCAACAACGGTGACGGAACCTTCGCCGATGTCACCGCCCAAGCCGGCGTCGCCGCTCCCGGTTGGGCCTCCAGCGCCGTTTGGTTCGACTACGACAACGATGGCCGCCTCGATCTTTTCGTTTGCCGCTTCGTGGACTTCTCTCGCGAAAAACATCACGCCTGCTTCGCCCCGAATAATCCCGAGTTAAAAGGCATCAACGAATACTGCTACCCGCGCATTTTCGATCCGATGCCATCCTGGCTCTTTCGCAACAATGGCGACGGCACCTTTACGGACGTCAGCCAAAAACTCGGCATTGCTGACAATCCCGGAAAATCTTGGGGCGTCGTCGCCACCGACATCAACAACGACGGATTCCTCGACCTGTTCGTCGCCAACGACACCACCGCGAATTTCCTCTTCGCCAATCGCGGCGGCAAGAAGTTCGAGGAAATCGGTTTTACCGCGGGTGTCGCTTACGGTCCCGGTGGTAAAGCCCGCTCCGGCATGGGTGTGGATTCCGCCGATTTCGATCAGGACGGCTGGATGGATCTCTTCGTCACGAATCTCGACCATGAGTTCTACGGCCTCTACCACAACAAGCACGACGAATCCTTCGACGATCGTGCTGCTCCAACCGGAATCGCCCGCGCCAGCCAAAATATGAGCGGCTGGGGTCTCAAATTCTTTGATTTCGATAACGATGGCCTCCTCGACCTCTTGATTGCTAACGGGCATCCGGACGATCTCATCAACAAAATCAATCCCTCCGTCACGTACAGCGAGCCTCTTCTTCTTTTCCAAAACACGGGCGCCGGGCTGAAGAATATCAGTGGCGAAAGTGGCCCGATTTTCTCCCGCGAACTCTCTGCCCGCGGTCTCGCCGTCGGCGACTTCGACAACGACGGCGCCCTTGATGTCCTGATCTCCGTCAACGATGGCGCCCCTGTTCTCCTCCGCAATAATGCTGCACGCGCGAATCACTGGCTTGGCCTCAAACTCATCGGCAAAACTTCCAATTCCGATGCCATCGGCGCGCGTATCGCTTACCAGGCCGGCGACCTCAATCAGTTCCGTATGCTGGTTGGCGGCGGCAGCTATCTCTCCTCCCACGACCCCCGCCTTGTCCTCGGCCTCGGAAAACGCACCAAAATCGACTGGCTCGAAGTAAGATGGCCCGTGCCCGGCGGCAAGACCGAGCGCTTCACCGATCTTCCCGTCGATCGCTACATCACCATCATCGAAGGCGAGGGGAAAATTAAGTGACGTGGCTGTAGCTCGCCCCTTGAGGGGCGCGGGGGCGTCAAGCCTCGTTTTTCAGGATCGCAGCGATTTTCGAGCTGCGTGTCCCCGTCACGCCGATTTTGCGGGGTGGAACGGTTCGAGAAAATGGTGGAATTGAGCTATAGAGCAAAATCCACGTATTTCTTCGCTTTCTTGGAGAAATATTAGCGCTGTTTTTATGAGCTATATAGCTGTAAAATACGCCACCGGATTCGCTCGGGCCAGCTTCGCTCTATTGGAGTAACCGACAAATATGCCGCTCACCGCCACCGACTGGATCGTCGTCGTCGCCTATCTGCTTCTCAATCTCCTCATCTCTCTTTACTATCGCCGCCGCTCTTCTGGCAGCACCGAAGAATTTTTCGTCTCCGGCCGCAACGTCTCCTGGTGGCTCGCCGGAACTTCCATGGTCGCGACGACCTTCGCCGCCGATACTCCGCTCCTCGTCACCGGCCTCGTTGCCAAAAACGGCATCGCCGGCAACTGGCTCTGGTGGTCCCTCTGTCTCTCCGGCATGATGACCGTCTTTTTCTTCGCTCGTTACTGGCGCCGTTCCGAAATTCTCACCGACGTCGAATTTGTCGAGATTCGCTATAGCGGCAAACCCGCCGCTTTTCTCCGCGGATTCCGTGCGCTCTATCTTGGCGCGCTGATGAACTGCCTGATTCTCGGGTGGGTCATCAAGGCCATGATTAGCATCACCACGGTTCTTCTGGGCGACGTCATCGCGCAGGGCCGCGTCCTTTCCATCGGCATCGGCGATCATGTTCTGACCACCTACACTCTTGGTGCTCCGGAGCACACTGCACTTCTCATTTGCGTGCTCATCCTCGTTCCGTTCACCGGTATCTACACATTTATCGGCGGCCTCTGGGGCGTTCTCGTCACCGACCTTTTCCAATTCGCTCTTAAGATGACCATGATTGTCGTTCTCGCTTGGGTCGCCGTCTCTAAACTCGGCGGCATGGCCCTTCTCAAAGTGCAACTCTCCCAAGTCAGCGCTTCCGCTCACGCCGCCGGCCAGGCCACCGCCGACATTCTTTCCTTCTTCCCGTCTTTCCACCGTGGCTGGACCTCCGACGCCATCTGGACCCTGCCCGTTCTCACTCTCGCGCTTTACCTCGGCGTCCAGTGGTGGGCCAGTTGGTATCCCGGCGCCGAGCCCGGTGGCGGCGGCTACGTCGCACAAAGAATGTTCAGCGCCAAAGACGAAAAGAATTCTCTCGGCGCAACTCTCTGGTTCAACATCGCGCACTACGCGATGCGCTCCTGGCCCTGGATCGTCACCGGCCTCGTCGCCGTCGCGGTGTACTCCACGCACGGCGGACTGCACCCCAGCGCTGAATTCGCTGCCGAACCAGAAAAGGGCTACGTCATGGTCATGCGCGATTATCTTCCACCCGCGCTCCGCGGCCTCATGATCGCCGCCTTCTTGGCCGCGTTCATGTCCACCGTCGGCACGCAGCTCAACTGGGGCACTTCCTACCTCATCAACGATTTCTATCGCCGCTTCCTCGTTCGCAAAGGCAGCGAAAAACACTACGTCTTCGTCAGCAAAGTCTTCATCGTCCTGCTGGTGATTTTCAGCGGCTACACTGCCGCGCACATTGCTTCCATTCAGTCGGCGTGGCAACTTCTCCTCGGCATGGGCGCAGGCACCGGCGGTGTTCTGCTTCTTCGCTGGTACTGGTGGCGCATCAGCGCATGGAGCGAAATCTCCTCGATGATCGCCGCGTTCGTCGTTTCCGTCTCACTCACGCAAGTGCATTTCTCCGGCAACGATTCCGTGGTCTTCGCAAAAACCGCCATGATCACCACCGGCGCCACCACGCTCGTCTGGACTATCGTTACCTTCCTCACTGCCGCCGAACCCGAACAACTCCTTCTTAAATTCTATCGCCGCGTCCGTCCCACCGCCCTCGGATGGAAACACATCGCCGCGCTCGCGCCGGAAATCCAGCCCGTTCAGGACCTTGCCGCCAACACCTTCGATTGGATAATGGGTTGCGCTCTGATCTACTGCAGCCTCTTCGGCATCGGCGAACTCGTCTTCGAAGATTGGCTCCCCGGTATCATTCTCCTCGTCTGCGCCGCTCTCGCCGGCTACTTCATCTTCTGGAGCCTCAACCGCCGCGGCTGGGCCACTCTCTCCGGCTCCGAACCCGCTGGCGCGCAGCCTATCAACCCACAACTCGAAAAGTAGTCATGTTGAGGCACGATTCATCGTGCCCAACGGTTGAAGACGCACCGACCCGCAGCCGAATCTACGCGCCGACACACTTAGACTCTCGATCATTCTTTCGCGCTTTTCTTGCGCGGCAGGTTTTGCTGGTGGAAATGAATCACCATCTTCTGGTGCACGTACGCTTCACTCGCACTTCCCGCAAAATGAACTCGCAGCTTTCCGCCGCCGCTCGCATCTTTCGTTAGCTCCGCTCCTTCCACCGCATCAATCAGCGCCGGGTTCCACACCGCCAGTTCGTACGTCGCTGCCGCTCGTCCCTCCAACTCCAATTCCATCGGTGCCGCCAGGTCGCTCATCTCTTCCGAAAGAATCCGCAGGTCCCCGCTCGCGCTACCCAACTCCGGCAACCGCGACGCGTACGACAATCCAAAATCGTTCATCATTCGAACGCGCACGACGTTCTTTCCCTCCTTCAGCGCAATCTTGATGCTCGCGTGATGGTGCTCCGCCGAAATGATCTGGTCAAACCTTTGTGGTCGTCCATTCACATCCACGCGAACGTTCAACGCTGAATTCGCCAGTTCGGGTTCGAAATCGAGTTCGCAATTCCCGCCCGCCCGTGTTGCCTCCAACGTGATTTCGCCAATCGCCTTGTGAAAACTCAGTTCAATTCTGCTGTCTCCCACGCGCACGTTCGCAATCTTGAAGTCCTTCCAATCCGCCGGCACGTGCGGCACAAGCGTTAAGCTTTTCTTCGCCACGTTCTTTTCCAGCCCGAACATGCCTTTCAACAGCGGGCTGACCACCATCGCCGCCGACCAAATCTGGTGCGGCGAATTCGTCGAAAGCGGCTGGTAGTAATCTCCCGAGAGCACTTCCGCCACATGCCCGAGCGATCCGTCAAGCGCCAGCAGCGCATTCGCCCGCAAATTCTCATACGCCGGAAATTCCTGGTGATACTTGTACTCCGCCACCGACGCCCACCCCGTGAAGAGCGGCCACACCGACCCGTAATGGTATCCGCCTCCGCTGTACATCGGCGCGCGGTTCGAAATAATTCGCATTCCCCAATCCGTCTGAATATCGGCGTCCGCAAGTTGCTGGATCGTTGACTGCCCCTGACCTCCGCTCGGCAGCCCGAACCACATCGGCACCGTCGTCAGCACGCTCAACTGATCTACTTGCGAGTCGTTTTTATCCAGCGCCAAAGCAAATCTCTTCTTGTCCGCGATCCAGAAGCTGTCGTTCACCAACGATTTTTGTCTCTCGAACTCTTTCTGCAATGCCTGCGCTGCGTCCTCTCTTCCCGCCGCGTGCGCCAGGTTCGCCAGCGCGCGCAGCGCCTCCGCTCCCAGCCCGCTCTGGTAGAACTCCGTCTTCACCGGCAGCAGCGGCCCGCCTTCCACCCATCCATGCCCCACTCCCTGATTCTGCGGCAGTCCCCGAGCGTCGTACGTTGACTTCAGAAACTGGTACGCTTTCCACAATCGCTCCCATTGCTCTTTCGCAAACGCCGCGTCTCCACTCGACGTTACGTAATCGTTCGCCGCGATGATGTACAATGGCGTCGCATCCGCCGACGCATACGGATACGGATAACCCTTGAACCAATCCACAAAATTCGCGCCCTGCGAAATCTCATGCGGAATTTTTCCGTCTTCTCGTTGGAACTTGCTCACGAATTCCAGCGCCGTTCGCGTATTCGCAAAGTCGCCCTCCGCGTTCAGCGCAAACGATGTCCAGAACGAGTCGCGTCCGAAATACCACGCAAAACCCGGCCTCTGGCTCTCTCCGGAAGTTCGGTATCCGGCTACCAATCCGGTCCCCAGAAACGGATTCGTCACCATTCCTTGCAGCACGCTCACGCGCGCCCAGTCGTACGCTTTCTGCAATTGCTCGTCCGGCAGTTCCACGCTCACCGTCTGGTTCAAATAATTCCGGTAATACTCCGCGGAATCCCGCAGCATGTCCGCGTATCCCGCGGACAATTTCTGGTACGTGTTTTCCGCGTCCGCGCGGCCGGTCACCGATCCCGCGATCGCAATCACCTGCCGGGCTTTTCCTTTCGCCACCACTCCCAGTCGAAAAGAATCCTCGTGATACTGCGAAAAGTTGTCCTCGAACTCCTCGCTCGCGTATTCTCCCGTCGGCGAACCGACCACCGACGCGAATTTTCTCTGTTCCTCTCCGAACACAAATCCGTGCAGCGCCTGCTCCCAGTTGATGTATGTCGCGCCCAGCGCTGCTGGCCATTCCACCTGAAAATCGCGATGAAACACCGCCTCGATCTCGATTGGCGTCTCCGTTTCCACATCCACCAGGATCAGCGCGCCCGGCTCCTTCACCGGCACAAAAAACGTCTCGCGCACCGAAAACGTGTCGCCCGTGTAAACGATCGTGCTCGATTCCGGCCGCGTGATCAGCGTTCGCGCCAGATCTTCCGCCGCCAGCACTCTTCCTCCGATGTGAATCTTCAAACGAAAATCGCGAAAAATCTTCAGCGGATAAACCCACGCCTCCATCCGTCCCGCTTCATTTCCCAGCAATCCCGCGCGCATGCCCAATGCCGGCAGAAACTCCCACGGCCGCACGGCCCGCGAAAGTTCCAGCGACCGCGCTCTTTCACCATCACCTGTCGCCCCCGGCGTAACCACCGTCGCGTTTTCGCTCGCCACACTCTTCGGAGACACTGGCTTCTGTCCCGCAGTCTGGGCTGGCTTGCCCTGTCGCGCATTCGCGCCGCCCGCCGTCGCAAGGACCAGCGCAAAAACCGCCGCTCTCCGAATAATGTGGCGGACTACTCGCATTTCAGGCTCGTTGTCTTTTTTCTCGATCACGGTGGGAAGGTCCCGCGCAGCGTTCTCTGCTTCTCTCGCGCCGTTCGTTTCGGATCGCTGCTTTGGCCTTACAATACGAAGCAGCGGCAAATCTTAGCACGAGCCCAACCCGGGAAGGTACGATTCGATTTGTCTTCCTCGCGCCGAAATTTTCTCAAATCTCTTAGCCGCACCGCGCTCGTTCTGCCATTGGAAAATATTCTCGCTCTCGCCCGCCGTTTCCGCTTCAGCAATACTTCCCGCGCCGCGACTCCGGCTCCACTCGCGCAAGTTCCCGCCGCCTCGCCCGTCGCGCCCCCGTATCCTCCCCCGCCGGCTGAACTCGGCGTCTCCTTTCTCAACGTCGCGCGCGAATCCGGCCTCAACGCCAAAACCATCTTCGGCGGCGAGCACAAAAATAAATACCTTCTCGAAACCACCGGCTGCGGCGTCGCCTTCTACGATTACGACAACGACGACTGGCTCGACATCTTTCTCGTCAACGGCTGGCGCCTCGAAGGCTTTCCCAAGGGCTCCGAGCCGATCTCGCATCTTTTCAAAAACAATCGCGACGGGACCTTCACCGACGTCACCGCTAAAGCCGGCCTCATTCATTCCGGCTGGGGCCAGGGCGTGTGCGTCGGCGACTACGACAACGACGGCTTCGACGATCTCTTCGTCACCTACTTCGGCAAAAACGTCCTCTACCACAACAATGGCAACGGCACCTTCAGCGACGTCACCGATAAAGCTGGCGTCGCCACTAACGGCAAGCGTTGGAACACAGGCTGCTCCTTTGTAGATTACGATCGCGACGGCCACCTCGATCTCTTCGTCGCCAATTACATTGATCTTGATCTCGCCACCGCGCCCCTGCCCGAGTCCGGCCCCTGCAACTACAAAGGCGTTCTCGTCGCTTGCGGCCCGCCCGGACTGAACGGCGGAAAAAACGTTTTGTTTCACAACAACGGCGACGGCACTTTTTCCGATGTTTCGCAGCGCTCCGGAATTCTCCAGGCCAACGGCACCTTCGGCCTCGGTGTGCTCACCGCCGATTTCGATAACGACGGCTGGCCCGACATCTACGTCGCGAACGACTCCACCGCCAGCGCGCTCTATCAGAACCGGAAAAACGGCACTTTCTCTGACGTCGCCATGGAAGCCGGTTGTGCTCTTAGCGCCGACGGCAAACCGCAAGCCGGCATGGGCGTTTCCGCCGCCGATTATGACCTCGATGGCAATCTCGACATCGTAAAAACGAACTTCGCCGGCGACACTCCTTCGCTCTACCACAATCTCGGCGGCGGCATTTTCGAGGACGCCACTTTCACTGCGGGGCTCGGCAAGCACACGCAATATCTCGGCTGGGGCTGCGGCTTTTTTGATATGGACAACGACGGCTGGTCCGATATTTTAATTTGCAACGGCCACGTCTATCCCGAGGTCGAGCAACTCCGCACGGAAGCCGGCTATGCGCAGCAAAAAGTTTTGTACCGCAATTCGCGCAACGGCCATTTTGAAGAAGTCACTTCGCAAGCAGGCACTGGAATCACCGTCCCGGTCGCTTCGCGCGGCGCCGCCTTCGGCGATTTCGACAATGACGGCGACATCGACGTCGTCGTGAATACTATCAACGATTTTCCCCAGCTCCTGCGTTGCGATTCTCGCCTCGCAAACAATTGGCTCAAGGTAAAAACCATCGGCACCAAATCCAATCGCAGCGGCATCGGCGCCCGCCTCCGCTGCGTCACGCATCCCCCCGGCGAAACCAGGCCGCATTCGCAAATCGACGAAGTCCGCAGCGGCGGCAGCTACATTTCGCAAAACGATTTGCGCATCCACTTCGGCATCGGCAAAGCCGATAAAGTCGACCTCCTAGAAATTCGTTGGCCAAGCGGCGCCGTTGACACGGTGAAAGACATCAAGCCCAATCAGCTGCTCGTCGTCAAAGAAGGCTCCGGCATCCTCCGCACCGTCCAATTCAAGAGTGTAGTGGCGGGTCTTTAGACCCGTGCTTTTGCAGCTCTTTAGGCGTCAGCCGGCTCTTTCGCGAACAAGAGGAACATCGAATGACCAGACCCAAGTTCTTCATTCTCACTCTTTTCTTGGTCGCAATATATTTTTCTACTCTTGCTGTTATTTTTCCTGCCCCGCAAAAGCCTCCCCACCTCCCGTTCGGCCCGTGGCACCGCGCTTCAGAAACTCCCATTCTTTCTCCTGAGGGCTCGACCTGGGAATCCGCCGGGACGTTCAATCCCGCCATCGTCGCCACTCCCGACGGCAAAATCGTCATGCTCTACCGCGCGCAGGACGCCGCCGGCACTTCCCGCCTCGGCTATGCCGAAAGTTCTGACGGAATTCATTTCACCCGCCGCGCCGATCCGGTCCTTTCTCCCGAAACCGCGTACGAAAAAGATGGCGGCGGCGAGGATCCTCGCCTTCAGAAATTCGGCGACACCTACTACCTCACCTACACCGGCTACAATAAAAAGGACGCGCAACTTTGCCTCGCCACTTCCACCGACCTCATTCACTGGCAGCGCAAAGGCGTCATTCTTCCCGCCTACCAAGGGAACTGGAATGTCGCCTGGACCAAGTCCGGCGCTATCGTCCCGGAAAAAATCTCCGGCAAATATTGGATGTATTGGCTCGGAACCGCGGCCGACAAAACCGACCAGATGGGCCTTTCCTCGTCGACCGATCTGTTGCACTGGACGGAAGAAACGCAAACTCCCGTGTTGCCGCGCCGTCCCGGCAAATTTGATTCGCGCGTCATCGAACCGGGCCCGCCTCCCATTATCACGGATCGCGGCATCGTCCTCATTTACAACGGCGCGGACGACGACCTCGTCTACCGCACCGGCGTCGCCATCTTCGACCGCGCCGATCCCCGCAAACTCCTCTGGCGCACCGATGCGCCTATCTTCGCGCCCGAGAAAGAATGGGAAAAAGTCGGCCAAGTTCCCAGCGTCGTCTTCGTCGAAGGCCTGCTCCACTGGCGCGGCAAGTTTTTCTTCTACTACGGCGCTGCCGATAAATTCATCGGCCTCGCCGAAGCCGACGAAGAGACCAAATAGAACTTGAAAAACCCCACGGCGGGTAAGATGGAGTCATGGGGAACCGGGAAGCCGAGTTGCTCAGGACGCTGAGAAGAGTGCCGCTATTCAACGAACTCTCCGAGAACGAGCTCGCAGCGCTCGCGAAACGAGCAGCTGCCCCCAAACTTGCCGCGAACAAAGTACTTGAAAATACCACTTGATATAGTTTTATAATATGTTAGACATACAATAATGTTCCGGCGCAAGTAGTTTCAGCGCCGAGTAGATATGTTGGCTCGCCGCGTTGTTCTTTCAGATTCGCCCTCCACTCCAGGCCCAAGACAGTTACTCTTTTTCAAACACCACGCTCCCGCAACTCCTTTAGTTGCAACACTTACACGACCGCCTGCAAGTGTTCATGGCTCTGTTGACATCCTCGGCACAGGTTGCAAGACAGGCGTGGACGAAGGGTGGTGTGCGGTGTTTTCTGATCAGGCAGGAGGGACCATGGCCGAGGTCGGACTCTTGCCTTTTGCCCGCGTGGCGT
>Ga0209166_10000178_pt1 | contig 82461 bp, 76 predicted proteins | sample Coa_R1_3_FD_187151 | JGI IMG/M metagenome (GOLD analysis project Ga0209166, IMG submission 187151) | Surface soil microbial communities from Centralia Pennsylvania, which are recovering from an underground coalmine fire - Coalmine... | ecosystem: Environmental > Terrestrial > Soil >...
GCCTTCTGTCTGGCGAGCTTGGCCAGCACCCGCCCGCGCCCCTTGGACAACGCCGTCACCACCCCGCGGAAGGTGCGCACCTCCTGGTCGGTGAAGCTCGCGCGGCCCAGCGCCGAGCGCAGGTTCTGCACCATCGACGGCCGTTTCTCGGGCGGATGGAAGAAGCCGGCGTTGTCCAGCTCCCGCTCGAAATGCTCATAGAGGCCCAGCATGGCGGCCCCGTCGGCGGGCGCCGCGGCGCCGTGGCGAAACGCCTGCGGCGCCTCGTCGGCCTGGGTCAGACGCCACTCATAGGCGTTGATGGCGACCGCCTGGGCGAGGTTCAGCGACTTGAAGCGCACATCCACCGGCAGGGTCACCACCGCCTGGCAGAGCGCGATGTCGGCGGTCTCCAGGCCGGCCCGCTCGCCCCCGAACAACAGCCCCGCCTTCAGCCCCTCGCCGATCGCGCCGGCCAGGTGTTGCATCGCCACACGCGGGGTCAGCACCGGCAATTGCAACTCGCGGGGCCGCGCGGTCGTTGCATAGACAAGGTTGAGGTCGGCGACGGCCTCCTCGACACTCTCGAAGACCCGGGCGGCGTTCAGCGGCCAGTCGGCCCCCGAAGCCGACGCCCAGGCACGTTCTTGCGGCCAGCCGTCCCGCGGATTCACCAGCCGGAGTTCCGACAATCCGAAATTCGCCATCACCCGCGCGGCCGCGCCGATATTCTCCCCCAGCTGTGGCGCGTTGAGGATGATGACGGGTGCGGCAGGAAGGGCTTCGGCCATCACGCGGTTACAGTCGCTTGGCGCGCCAAGCGCAAGGGTGAGTGCAGGTCTGGGCCGGCGCGGCCTGCTGATCGCCGGCGCCGGCCTGGCGCTGGCCGCCTGCAGCAAGAGCCAGCCGCTCACCGCCTCACGCACCCCGCCGCTCGACACCGAACGCCTGAAGGCGCAGGTGAACGCGCTCGCCGTCCGCGCCGCGCCAGGGGTCCTGGGCTTCGCGCTGATGAATCTCGAGAGCGGCGAGTTCTGGGACCGGCTGGGCGACCGGCGGTTCCCGATGATGAGCGCCTTCAAGCTGGCGCTGGGCTGCGCGGCCCTGTCGGAGGTCGACGCCGGACGCCTCAGTCTCGCCGAGACCCTCACGCTCCGGGACGAGGACCTGTCGCCGCCGCTCTCGCCGATCGCCGACGCCTGGCCGGGGCGAACGGCCTACACGGTCGACGAGCTGTTCACCGCCGCCCTGAAGGACAGCGACAACACCGCCGCCGACGTCCTGATGAAGCGCATCGGCGGCCCTGGCGCGGTCAGCGGCTGGCTGCAGGACAAGAAGATCGATGAGGTGCGCGTCGACCGCTACGAACGCGAACTCGGGCCCGATGCCCTGGGCATGGCCTCGTTCCGGGCCGCCTGGAAGGGCTCTGCGGCCTTCAGCGCGGCCATGGCCACCGTACCCCCGGCAAAGCGCCACGCCGCGACGCTCGCCTACATGGCCGACCCGCGCGATACGGCGACGCCGCGCGGCATGTTGGGCCTGCTGCGCAAGCTGGACACCGGCGAGCTCATCTCGCCGGCCTCGACCCGCAAGCTCCTGGCCACCCTGCAGCAGACTCTGCGCGGCGCGGACCGCATCGCAGCCGGCCTGCCCAAGGGCGCGACCTTCGCCCACAAGGCCGGGACGTCGAACACCGACCAGGGCCTGACCGCCGCCTTCAACGACGTCGGCATCTTCACCCTGGCCGACCGGCGCAGCTACGCGATCGCCGCCTTCCTGACCGGTTCGACCGCCTCGGAACGCGACCGGGCGGCCCTCTTCGCCGACCTCGGACGCAGCGCCGTTCGCAGCGTCGGATAGGCCCAGGCGAGGCTGCGCCGTCACGAGCCTTTGCGTCCGCGCGCGCGAAGGCTATTAGGGCCGCAAACCTAGTTTCGCGCGGAGCGCCTGCCCCTCATGGCAAAGATCAAAGTCGCCAACCCGGTCGTCGACATCGACGGGGACGAGATGACCCGCATCATCTGGCAGTGGATCAAGGACAAGCTGATCTTCCCCTTCCTCGATATCGAGCTGGACTATTACGACCTGGGGATGGAGCACCGCGACGCCACCGACGACAAGGTGACGATCGACGCGGCCGAGGCGATCAAGCGCCACGGCGTGGGCGTCAAGTGCGCCACCATCACCCCGGACGAGGCGCGGGTGAAGGAATTCGGCCTCAAGCAGATGTGGAAGTCGCCGAACGGCACGATCCGCAACATCCTGGGCGGCGTGGTCTTTCGCGAGCCGATCATCTGCAAGAACGTGCCGCGCCTGGTGCCGGGCTGGACCCAGCCGATCATCATCGGCCGCCACGCCTATGGCGACCAGTACCGCGCCACCGACTTCCGCGTGCCCGGCCCCGGCAAGCTTACCGTTACTTGGCAGGGCGACAACGGCGAGAAGATCGAGCGCGAGGTGTTCAACTATCCCGGCGCCGGCGTGGCGCTGGCCATGTACAACCTCGACGATTCGATCCGCGACTTCGCCCACGCCAGCTTCGCCTACGCGCTCGCGCGCAAGTACCCGCTGTATCTGTCGACGAAGAACACCATCCTCAAGGCCTACGACGGGCGCTTCAAGGACATCTTCCAGGAGGTCTATGACGCCGCCTACGTCGACCAGTTCAAGGCCGCGGGCCTGACCTACGAGCACCGGCTGATCGACGACATGGTGGCCGCCGCCATGAAGTGGTCGGGCGGCTACGTCTGGGCCTGCAAGAACTACGACGGCGACGTGCAGTCCGACACGGTGGCCCAGGGCTTCGGGTCTCTTGGCCTGATGACCTCGGTGCTGATCACCCCGGACGGCAAGACCATGGAGGCCGAGGCCGCCCACGGCACCGTCACCCGGCACTACCGCCAGCATCAGAAGGGCGAGGCCACCTCGACCAACTCCATCGCCTCGATCTTCGCCTGGACCCAGGGGCTGAAGCACCGCGCCAAGCTGGACGATAACGCCGAACTCGCCCACTTCGCCGACACCCTGGAGAAGGTCTGCGTCTCCACCGTGGAGTCCGGCTCGATGACCAAGGACCTGGCGCTGCTGGTCGGCGACACCCAGGGCTGGCTGACCACCGAGGGGTTCATCGACAAGATCGCCGCCAATCTGGAAAAGGCGCTCGCCGCCTAAGGCTCCCGGTTCGCGGAATCCGGCCGCGGTCATAAGTTTGTTCTTGATTCGTTCTCACCCGCCACTATTCTGGCCATGGGATCGAGAGAGGACGGGCCATGACCATCGGCTACATCACCATCGGCTATAACGACGAGGCGGCCGCGGTCGCCTTCTACGACGCCGTGCTGGGCGCGATCGGCTACGAGCGCGGCCCGGTCGAGAACGGCTGGGCCTTCTACGGCAAGGGCGATGCGCCGGGCGTGGGCCTCTGCAAGCCCTTTGACGGGAACGCAGCGCGCGGCGGCAACGGGGCCATGACCGGCTTCAAGACCGACACGCCCGATCAGGTGAAGGCGGCCTATGCCGCGGCGCTGGCCAACGGCGGCGCCGACGAAGGGGCGCCGGGCTTCCGGCCGCCCGAGCAGGAGAGCGGCTTCTACGGCGCCTATGTCCGCGACGCGGCGGGCAACAAGCTCTGCGTCTACGCCACCGTCTAGCCGGCGGGCGCCAGGGTGATTCCGGTCAGCGGGCCCTGGTGTTCGAGGAGCAGCCGGGCGTTGGAACCGTCCATCCGGGCTGAGCCCACCGCGCCTTCCAGCGAGGTGTAGAACATCCGCCCGGTCGGCAGGTCGAGGGTGACGCCGATCGCCTCGCCCACGCCGCGGACCAGGATCTGGCGGTCGGTGCGCCGGGCCGGATCGACGCCACGCGGCGGGTCCATCGGCGCGCGCGAGACCGTGTGATCGCCGCGGTCGGTCCAATAGAGCAGGCGCCGCGCCGGATCGAAATCCAGGTCGATGGGCTCCGGCAGGCCCGCGAACAACAGCTCCACGTCGGACCTGTCCTTGGGCCCCTGCCCCTTCGGCGGTTCGATGGCGGCGCGGTGGATCGTGCCGCGGCCGGCGTCGCCCTTCTGGGTCCAGTAGAGGTGGCCGCGCGCGGTATCGAGGGCGATGCCCACGCACCAGCGCGCCGGGTCCTTTCGGTCGGCGTCGCCCGTCCCGGTCTCCACCAGCACCTCGATCGCCGAGCCGTCGAGGTTGCAACGCATCACCCGCATCCCTTCACGGTCCGACCAGTAGAGTTTGCGCGCCCGCACATCGATCTTGCACTGCTTGGGCGTGAAGGCCGAGCCCGGCGGGGCGACCATGCGCAGGTCGGAGCCGTCGAGGTTCACCGACTGGATGAAGCCGTCGTCCAGGCTGGCCTTGCCCATGTTGGTCCAATAGAGCCGCCGGCTGACCGGGTCGTAGGCGACGCCGTCGTTCAGTCCGCCGCCACGGCCGGTCGCCAGCGTCCGCACGCCCGATCCGTCCAGCCCCGCCGTCATCACCTTCGAGCCGGCCAGGAAGTAGAGGGCCAGGCCCGCGCCGCCGCCGTTGGCCTGGCTCCGGGCGGCCGCCGGGCGCGCGCCCAAGGCCAGGAGGCCCAGGCCCGCCGCGCGGCGCGTAATCCGAAACGGGGCCGCGGCGCGCGTCGTCATGGGGTCAGCCCAGCGCCGCCTTGACCGCAGCCAGGCCCTCGGCGGCCTTGGCGCCGTCCGGCGCGCCGCCCTGGGCGAAGTCGGGACGCCCGCCCGCGCCCTGTCCGCCCATCGTCAGGACGCCGGCCTTGGCGAGTTCCACGGCGTTGTTGCTGGACTGGGCGGAACCGGTCACGGCAACGGTGATCGCGGCCTTGCCGTCGAGCGTGCCGATCAAGACGATGACGCCGTCGGGAAGCTGCTTCTTATATTCCTCGGCGATGGGCCGCAGGTCCTTGCCGCCGACGCCCTCCATGACGCGGGCCAGCACCTGGACCCCGCCGATCTCTTCGGGGCCTGCCGCCGCCCCGCCGCCGGAGCCGCCGCCCATGGCCAGCTGGCGCTTGGCGTCGCCGAGTTCCTTTTCCAGCTGGCGGCGCTGAGCCTCCAGCGTCGCCACCCGGGCCGGGACTTCCGAAACCGGAACCTTGAACTGGTCGGCCAGGCCCTTGGAGACCGCCGCCTGATCCAGCAGCCAGCGGCGCGCCGCCTCGCCGGTCAGCGCCTCGATACGGCGCACGCCCGCGGCCACGCCCTGTTCCTGCACCACCTTGAACAGCGCAATGTCACCGGTCCGCGCCACATGGGTGCCGCCGCAGAGTTCAACCGAATAGGCGCCTTCGCCGGCCAGCGACTCGCCGAGCGTCAGAACCCGCACCGTCTCGCCGTACTTCTCGCCGAACAGCGCCATGGCGCCGGCGGCCATCGCCTCCTTGGGCGCCATCAGCTGCGTCTCGGCCGGCAGGTTCTGACGCACCACCGCGTTCACCTCGGCCTCGATCCGGTCGATCTCATCGGGCGTCACCGGCGCCCCGTGGCTGAAGTCGAAGCGGATGCGTTCGCCATCCACCATCTGGCCCTTCTGACTGACGTGCGGCCCGAGCACATTGCGCAGCGCCGCATGCAGCAGGTGGGTCGCCGAGTGGTTGGCGCGGGTTTGGGTGCGCCGGTCCGGATCGACCGCCAGCCGCACGCGGGCGCCGATTTTCAGCGCGCCCTCGAGGATCTGCAGATCGTGGACGAAGAGATCGCCGGCCTGCTTCTGGACGTCGGTGACACGGGCCTTGCCACCCTCCCACTCGACTTCGCCCTGGTCGCCCGCCTGGCCGCCGCTTTCGGCGTAGAAGGGCGTGCGGTCGAACACCGCCTGGACCTTGGCGCCGGCCACCGCGCCATCGATTTCGCGGCCGTCCTCGACGAGGGCCAGCAGTTCGCCGGTGGCTTCGGTGGCGTCGTAGCCGACGAACTCGCTCGGCCCCAGCCGGTCGCGGATGGCGAACCATTCGCCGGCGGCCGCCACCTGGCCGGACCCGGTCCAGGCTTCGCGGGCCATGTCGCGCTGGCGGGCCATGGCGGCGTCAAAGCCCTCGAGGTCGACGGTCAGCCCCTTGGCGCGCACCGCGTCCTGGGTCAGGTCCAGGGGGAAGCCGTAGGTGTCGTAGAGCTTGAACGCCGTCTCGCCGGAGAGCACGTCGCCGGCGCCCAGGCCGGCGGTCGCCTCGTCCAGCAGGCTCATGCCGCGGCCGAGCGTGCGGCGGAAGCGTTCCTCCTCCTGGCGAAGCGTGTCGACGATGGCCGCCTCGGCGCGGCGCAGCTCCGGATAGGCGTCGCCCATCTCGGAAATCAGGGTCGGCGCGAGCCGGTGCATCAAGGGGTCGGCCGCGCCCAGCAGGTGGGCGTGGCGCATGGCGCGGCGCATGATCCGGCGCAGCACATAGCCGCGGCCCTCGTTGGACGGGGTCACCCCATCGGCGATCAGGAAGCTGGACGAGCGCAGATGGTCGGCGATCACCCGATGCGAGGGTCCGTTGGCGCCGCCGCCGGAACCGCCCACGAGGTCGCGGCTGGCGGCGATGATCGTGCGGAAGAGGTCGATGTCGTAATTGTCGTGCACGCCCTGCAGAACCGCGGCGATCCGTTCCAGGCCCATGCCGGTGTCGATGGAGGGCTTGGGCAGGTTGGTCCGATCGCCGCCGGCCATCTGCTCGTACTGCATGAAGACCAGGTTCCAGATCTCCACGAACCGGTCGCCGTCCTCGTCCGGGCTGCCGGGCGGGCCGCCGGGGATGTGCTCGCCGTGGTCGTAGAAGATCTCCGAACAGGGCCCGCAGGGGCCGGTGTCGCCCATGGACCAGAAGTTGTCGGCGGTGGCGATGCGGATGATCTTTTGGTCCGGCAGGCCGGCGATCTTCTTCCACAGCTGGGCGGCGTGATCGTCCTCGGCGTAGACGGTGACCAGCAGCTTTTCGACCGGCAGGGCGAACTCCTTGGTCAGGAGCTCCCACGCATATTCGATCGCGCCTTCCTTGAAGTAGTCGCCGAAGGAGAAATTCCCCAGCATTTCGAAGAAGGTGTGGTGGCGGGCGGTATAGCCGACGTTGTCCAGATCGTTGTGCTTGCCGCCGGCGCGGACGCACTTCTGCGACGAGGTCGCGCGCGGCCAGGGCGCGGTCTCGGCGCCGGTGAAGTAGTTCTTGAACGGCACCATGCCGGCGTTGACGAACAGCAGGGTCGGGTCGTTCTGCGGCACCAGCGGCGCGGAGGCGACGATGGCGTGATCCTTCCGCTGGAAGTAGTCCAGGAAGTGGCTGCGGATCTGGTTCAGACTCTGCATCGACGGTGCGCTTGTATCTCGGACATGGACCGGCGAGCGCCAGGCGGCCCTCGCCGCCCCCAGGCAGGGGGCGAGGTTCGTTTACGGGACTCCCCGGAAAAGGAAAAGGACGCCCGGGCGAACCCGGACGTCCCTGCTCCGATTGACGAGCGCCCGCGCGGGGTCGCGCGGCGATGCTGTTGGCGGAAAAGCCCGCCGCGGATGCGGCCGCTCGTCGGGAGACCCTGGTGGCCGCGAGGCCTATTCGTCTTCGGGTTCCGGGCCGCCGACCAGCAGCTCTTCCTCGATGACCGCCTTGGCGCCGCGGACGGCCTTTTCGATGTCGTCGGCGATGTCGGGATTGGCCTTCAGGAAGTCGCGGACATTGTCGCGGCCCTGGCCGATGCGCTGGCTTGAGTAGGAGAACCAGGAGCCGGACTTCTCGATGACCCCGGCCTTGACGCCCAGGTCGATGATCTCGCCGAGCTTCGAGATGCCCTCGCCGTACATGATGTCGAACTCGACCTCGCGGAACGGCGGGGCGACCTTGTTCTTGACCACCTTCACCCGGACGTTGTTGCCGATGATCTCGTCGGCCCGCTTCACCGAACCGGTGCGGCGGATGTCGAGACGCACCGAGGCGTAGAACTTCAGCGCATTGCCGCCAGTGGTGGTCTCCGGCGAGCCGTACATGACGCCGATCTTCATGCGGATCTGGTTGATGAAGATCACCAGGGTCTGGGTCTTGGAGATCGAGCCGGTGAGCTTGCGCAGCGCCTGGCTCATCAGCCGCGCCTGCAGGCCGGGCAGGCTGTCGCCCATCTCGCCTTCGATTTCCGCCCGCGGCGTGAGCGCCGCCACACTGTCGATGACGATGATGTCCACCGCGCCGGAGCGGACCAGGGTGTCGGTGATCTCCAGCGCCTGTTCGCCGGTGTCGGGCTGCGAGACCAGGAGCTCGTCCAGGTCGACGCCCAGCTTGTGGGCATAGGAGGGATCGAGCGCATGCTCGGCGTCGACGAAGGCGGCGGTGCCGCCGGCCTTCTGGACCTCGGCCACCACATGCAGCGCGAGCGTCGTCTTACCCGAGCTTTCAGGCCCGTAGATCTCGACGATGCGGCCCTTGGGGAGGCCGCCGATCCCCAGCGCCATGTCCAGGCCCAACGACCCGGTGGACACCGACTCGATCTCGACGATCTTGCCCTTGTCGCCCAGCTTCATCACCGAGCCCTTGCCGAAGGCCCGATCGATCTGGGAGAGCGCCGCTTCCAGAGCGCGCTGCTTGTCGCCGTCTTCCTTGCCCACCAGCTTCAACGCCATCGCCTGTGCCATTTCCGAGACCCCTTATCCCACGATTCCGCCAACCGGACCGGCCAAGGCCCTCGCCCCAGCTCAGGACTCAGTTGTACTCATTTTGTTCAGGTTGGCAAGATGTTCTCTTTTCGGAGGCTGGCGTCGAGGCGGAAGGGGTGGTTAGCCTTGGCAAACGGCGAACGCGGCGGATCGCCGAACGGGGAGCAAAACCATGGACCAGGACCGCAAACGCATCCCGGCGGAGGCCGTGGACCTCTATACTCAGTTCATCCATGGCGAGATCAGCCGCCGCCGTTTCATGGACGGCCTGAAGCGGTTCGCGGCCACCGGCCTCACGGCCGGCGTCCTGGCCGACGCCCTGATGCCGAACTACGCGCTGGGCCAGCAGATCCGCAAGGACGACGAGCGCATCAAGGCGAGCTACGTGACTGTCCCTTCGCCCAGCGGCAACGGCTCGATCCGCGGCTATTTCGTGCGGCCCAACAGCGCCGACACCCGCGACGCGACGCCCGCCAAGCTGCCGGCCGTCCTGGTGGTGCACGAGAACCGGGGCCTCAACCCGCACACCGAGGACGTCGCCCGCCGCTTCGCGCTGGAGAACTTCATGGCGTTTGCGCCCGACGCCTTGAGCACGGCCGGCGGCTATCCCGGCGACGACTACAAGGGCGGCCAGCTGTTCGCCAAGATCGACAAGCCCAAGCTGACGCAGGACTGGCTGGCGGCGGCGCGCTGGCTGAAGGCCAGGCCCGATTGCACCGGAAAGGTCTGCGCCACCGGCTTCTGCTACGGCGGCGGCGTGGCCAACACGCTGGCCGCCATGATGGGGCCTGATCTGGCGGCGGCCGCGCCCTTCTACGGCGCGCCGACGCCGCCGGCCCAGGTCCCGAACATCAAGGCGGCGATCCTCATCAACCACGGCGCCTTGGACAAGAACCTGGCCGGCGGCTACCCCGCCCAGGAAGCCGAGCTGAAGAAGAACAACATCCGCTACGAGGGCCACCTGTGGCCGGACTCGGTGCACGGCTTCTTCAACGACGCGACGCCCGAGCGCTACAACAAGGTGACCGCGCCGCAGGCCTGGGCCCGCACCATCGAATGGTTCAACCAGTACGCCCGCACGGCCTGACGGCCCGCGAACTTCAGATCAGCACACTAGTGCTCGTGGTGCATGCCGCCGCCGCACATGCGGTGCTCGGCGCCGTCCATCCACATGATCTGCACGCCCGGGCTCCAGACCAGGGTCCGCTGGCCGTCGCTCCAGGTCAGGCGCACCGCCCCGCCGTCCCAGGGCGTGATCGGCAGGGCGTGAGGCCCATCGCCGGCATCGACGATCATCAGGAGCTTGGGCCCGCGGGCGTCGAAGCGCGCCGTCAGGTCCGCGGCGGCCTGGCACTTGAAGCGGGTGGGCGGGGATTCGGCGGCGGCGGTCTCATCGGTCCAGGCCGAGCCGGCGGGCGCGACGGATTCGCCGGGAGCGGGTTTTCCGGGGGAATGGCCTCCGGCGACAACCGCGGCCAAGGCAAGGGCGGCTAGAACCACGGTGTTTCCCTCTTCGACCCGGGCGCGGGTTTGGGCTTCGCCGGCGAAGCGCCGGTATCCCGATCATGGCCCAGACACCGCCCGCTGGCTATTCCCCGCGTCGCCCGAGGCGATCGACGCACAGAGAACAGGCCCTCCTGACCGGCGGCAACGCACGCTCTGGCGTTTTTGGGGCGTCCCGGCGTAGGAGGAGCCATGACCGACACGCCCCACATCCTCGTCACCGGCTCCACCCGCGGCATCGGGGCCGCCATCGCCACGTCGTTCGCCGAGCGCGGCGCCAGGTTCATCGGCCACGGCCGGGCGGACGGCGAGCTCGTCCTGGGCGCCGACCTCGCGCAGGCCGGGGCGGCCGACGCCCTGTGGGACCGGGCGCTGGCGCGGCTGGACGGGCGGATCGACGTGCTGGTGAACAACGCCGGGGTTTTTGAGCCGATAGAGGTGGGCTCGCCGACGGACGCCTGGCAGGCCGCCTGGGGCCGCACCATGCAGATCAACCTGCAGGCGAGCGCCGACCTCTGCCGCCGCGCGGTGCTGCACTGGCGGCAACGCGGCGTTGGCGGTCGGATCGTCAATGTGGCGAGCCGCGCGGCCTATCGCGGCGATTCGCCGGCCCACTGGCACTATGCGGCGTCCAAGGCCGGCATGGTGGCCATGACCAAGTCGATCGCCCGCGGCTTCGCCGGCGAGGGCATATTGGCCTTCGCGGTCTGCCCCGGCTTCACCATGACCGGCATGGCCGAGAACTATCTGGCCAGCCGCGGCGGCGAGAAGCTGCTCGCCGACATCCCGCTCGGCAAGGTCGCCGACCCGGAAGAAGTGGCGAACGCGGTGGCGTATCTCGCGCTCGAGGCGCCGCCCTCGATGACCGGCGCGGTGCTCGACATCAATGGCGCGAGCTACGTGCGTTAGGCCTAGGTCGCCCGCAAACAAACTGTCATCGTCGGCGGGCACAGCAGGACGACACGGCGACGGGGAGCGGGTGATGCGGAAAGCGGCGTTTCTGGGCGGTCTGGCCGCTGTATTGGTCCTTCCGGCCATCGCCCTCCCCACGATGGCATGGGCCGCGCCGGTGCTGATGATCTCCCTCGATGGGCTGCGGCCCGCCGACGTGCTGGACGCCGACAAGCGCGGCCTGAAGGTTCCCAACCTGCGCAAGCTGGCCGCCGAGGGGGTCTATGCCAGCGGCGTGCGCAATGCGCTGCCGACTGTGACCTATCCGAACCACACGACCCTGATCACCGGCGTCTGGCCCGCCCGGCACGGCATCGCCAGCAACAACACCTTCGATCCGCTCAGTCAGAACATGGGCGGCTGGTACTGGTACGCCTCGGACATCAAGGTCGCGACCCTGTGGGACGCGGTGCACAAGGCCGGGCGCAAGACGGCCTCGGTCTATTGGCCGGTGAGCGTCGGGGCGACCTCGGTCGACTACGACATCCCGGAATACTGGCGCGCCCATATCGCCGAGGACGCCAAGCTGCTGAAGGCGGTCTCGACGCCCGGCCTGGTGGACGAGCTGGAGGCGGCGACCGGGCGCCAGCTGGTGGAGATGACCGAGGAGGAGCCGCAGAACAACGTGGCCCGCGCTGTCTTCGCCGAAGCTCTGATCAAGGCCAAGAAGCCGGCGTTCATGACCCTGCACCTGGCCGCCCTCGACCACGCCCAGCACGGCTTTGGCCCCGACGCGCCGCAGAGCCGCGCGGTGCTGGAGACGCTGGACGGCCTGGTGGGCGACCTGGTGGCGACCGCGCGCAAGGCGGAGCCAGGCGTGGTGGTGGCGATCGTCTCAGACCACGGCTTCGCGCCGCTCAGCCACGCGGTGAACCTGCAGAGCGCCTTCGTCGAGGCCGGCCTGATCACCATGAACGAGCGCACGGGACGGCCGAGCGCCTGGCTGGCCGAGCCCTGGGGCGGCGCCTCGGCCGCGGTCGTCCTGGCCGATCCGAACGACGCGGCGGTCAAGGCCCGGGTCGCGGCCCTGCTCGCCAAGCTGGCGGCGGACCCCGCCAACGGCATCGCCCGCATCGCCGACGCCAGCGAAATCTCGAAAATGGGCGGCACGCCGCAGGCCAGCTTCTGGGTCGACTTCAAGCCCGGCTACGAGGCGGGCGGGCGCCCCGGCGGACCGATGGTTTCGCCCAGCGGGACCAAGGGGACCCACGGCTATTTCCCCGACCATCCGGAGATGCGGGCGACCTTCATCCTGGCCGGTCCGGGCGTCCCGGCGAGGGGGTCGCTGGGCGAGATCGACATGCGCGATATCGCCCCGACGCTCGCCAAGGTGATGGGTGTCGCCCTGCCGAGCGCGGACGGCAAGCCGCTGCTCTAGGGGCGGTTCAGCCGCCCGACCGCTTCAACAGGTCCGCCAGGTCGTTCTTCCAGAAGACGGCCCAGGTGTGGGTGCCGTGCCCGTGGGTGTCGGGGCGGCAGGGGATGAGGACGAACTTGCCCCCCTTGATGCGCTTCACCTCAGCCTGCGCCAGGCCCAGTTCCGGCGGGTTGATGAAGTCGTCGCAGGAGTTCACCCAGGTGAGCGGCGCCTTGATCTTCTCCAGGTCTTTCGACGGATCGTAGGTGCGCGACGCCTCCAGCTGGTAGATCAGGTCGTTGGCCTCCGCGGTCTTCATCCGCTGCGGCAGCTGTTGAGCGTACCAGGCGTCCACTTGCTCGCCGGTGGGGAGCTCAATCTGCATCGGCCACGCCGAGGCGCCGGCCAGAATCAGCATGTTCTCGGCGGTCCGAAGGCCCAGCTGCGGCTCGGCCTTGTACTCGCCGCCCATCCAGGCCGGATCGGCCTTGATCCCGGTGATCGACATCTCGCGCCACAGGCGGTTGCGGCCGGCCAGCGCCACGGCCTGGCAGGCCAGCGGCATCGCCGCCCTCGCCCCATCCGGATACATCTCGGCGTACATGAAGCTGTGCATGCAGCCCATCGAGGTGCCCATCACCAGGCGCAGCTGCTGCACGCCAAGGCTCTCGGCGACCGCATGCTCGCCGATCACCATGTCGGCGTAGTCGTACTTGGGGAAACGCATGTGCATCCCGTCCGACGGCTTGGATGAGGCGCCGTGGCCGATGTCGTCGGGCATGATCAGGAAGTATTTGGCCGGATCCAGCAGGCCGCCCGGCGCGAACAGCACGTCAGCGAACTGCGGGGCGGCGAACTGATGGCCGGAGCCCCCGGTGCCGTGCAGGATCATGACCGCGTTGGTGACGTGGCCGGCGGCGTCCTTCTTCGGCTGGCCCAGCGTCCAGTAGTGCAGTTTCAGCTCCGGTAGGGTCTCGCCCGACCGGAAATGAAAGTCCTTGAGGACCAGGTCGTGCTGCTGGAACGGCGGCTCCGCGGCCGAGGCGCTCCACGCCAGACACCCGGCCGCCAGGCCCGCGATCAGTCCCAGAACCCTGCGCATCGATTCCTCCCGCACCTGAAGCCGGGAACCTAGTCGCCCGCGGGCCGATCCGGAACCTCTGCCTTCAGCCCACGTTCATGCTCTCTAAGCGAGGGACACGAACATCGCGTCTCCCAAGGAGCACTCTCATGCGCAAGCACCTTCTGACCGCCGGCGTTGTCGCCGCGGTCCTGATCCCGTCCCTGGCCATGGCCCAGGAAACCTGTGAGCAACGCAGCCAGAACCGCGCCGCCGGCACCGTGCTGGGCGCGATCGGCGGCGCCCTGCTGGGCAACGCGGTCTCCAGCCACGGCGGCAAGACCGGCGGCACGATCATCGGCGGCGTGGCCGGCGCGGCGGTCGGCTCGAACCTGGCCAAGGGCCCGCGCGATTGCGTCCACGCCTATGGCTACTACGACAACGATGGCCGCTGGCACGACAACCACGCCGACCGGGCGGTGGCCTATGGCTACTATGACCGCGAAGGCGTCTGGGTCGATGGCGTGCCGCCCAACGTGGAAGGCTATTCCGCCAACACGGCCTACGTGAGCCGCCAGAACACCATGAGCGTGGACGAGCGCATCTCGCGCATCGACCGCCGCATCCGCGACGCCCGCGCCGACAACAGCCTCTCGGGCCGCGAAGCCCGCGACGCTCAGCGCAAGCTCAATGACATCCGCCGCCAGGAACAGGACATGCGCGGCGACGGCGTGCTCAGCGACCGCGACCGCGACCTGCTTGAGCGGCGCCTCGACGGCCTGTCGGCGCAGGTCCACATGGACCGCAACGGCGGCTAAGGCCTAGGTTCGACACATGCAAAGGGCCCCCGGCGCAAGCTGGGGGCCCTTTCGCATGGCATCCGATGACGGCCGTCAGCCGATGTAGGGGCTCCGGTAGCCGCCGCCGGAAAAGGCGCGACGAAACGCGCCGAGAAGGCCGTAGGCGCGGACGCGTTCGCTCATGAAGACCGCGGCGCCAAGGCCGACGACGAGGCCCACGCCCAGCAAGACCAGCAGAAGCTCAAGATTGAGATCCATGGCGAATAGTTAACGCCCAAGCTTGGTCGCATGCCAAGAGTGTTTTTCGCCTGCGCCGCGAATTCAGGTTCCGCGCGCGTTTCGCGCGCCTACACGCCCAGGTGCGGCCGCGCCGGCTAGTAGCGCTGCTCGACCGGCGCGACGCCCCACTTCGGCGGCGGCGGCACGTAGGCGCGGAAGGCCTCGAGGGCCGGGGCGGTGGTGTCGGCATAGACCAGCATGTCGACGTACTGCTGGGTGAGGAAGCCCTTGTCGGCCATCTGCTGGATGGAGGCGCGCATCGGGTCGTAGTAGCCATTGACGTTGACGAAGCCGCAGGGCTTGGCGTGGAAGCCCAGCAGCGCCCAGGTCCACTGCTCGAAGATCTCCTCGAAGGTGCCCGGCCCGCCCGGCAGGCACAGGAACCCGTCGGCGAGCTCGGCCATGGCCCATTTCCGCTCGTGCATCGAGTTGACGACGCGCAGTTCGGTGAGGCCCGTGTGGCCGATTTCCTGGTTCACGAGGTCGGCCGGCATGACGCCCACGACTTTACCGCCGGCCGCCAGCGCCGCGTCGGCGACCGCGCCCATCAGGCCCACCTTGCCGCCGCCATAGACCAGCGTCAGGCCCTGCTGGGCGATCAGGGTCCCGGCGGCGACCGCCTCCTCGAGAAAGGCAGGATCGTTCCCGGCGGCCGATCCACAGTAGACACAAATGCTGTTCAAGACCGCTTGTCCCGGCGTCTGGGAGTGTTGTTGAAGGGGCGCTCCAATAGGCCGATTGCGCGCTTATGTCACGGTGCGGCTGGTCGAGTGGCTTTTCGCCCGCTACATAGCTTGCACGGACAGCCAAAATCGGGGTCCGGGCGACGGCGTTTTTGCCGGCGCAAGACTCTATCGTGGTTAGGTCAGGCGAATGGCGAGCGGCACGGTCAAGTGGTTCAATACCGCTAAGGGCTTTGGTTTCATCCAACCGGACGACGGCGGAAGCGACGTCTTCGTCCACATTTCAGCGGTCGAACAGGCAGGCCTCCGCGGCCTGAATGAGGGCGACCTGGTCAATTTCGAACTCGAGCAGGATCGACGATCCGGCAAGCTTTCGGCGGGCCAGCTGGTGGTCACCGGCCAGGGCGCGGCTCCGCCGCGTAGTGGCGGCGGCGGCGGCTTCGACCGTCCGCGCGGCGGCGGCGGCGGCGGTTTCGACCGTCCGCGCGGCGGCGGCTTCGGCGGCGGCGGTGGCGGCGGACGCCCGGCGGGCGACCCGGCCGGCGCCGGCGCGGGCACGGTGAAGTGGTTCAACCCGACCAAGGGCTTCGGTTTCATCCAGCCCGAAGACGGCGGCCAGGACGTGTTCGTGCACATCTCGGCGGTGGAACAGGCGGGCCTGCGCGGCCTGAACGAAGGCCAGCACGTGGCCTACGACCTGGAAGCCGACCGCCGCAGCGGCAAGACCTCGGCGACCAACCTGCGAGTCAACGACTAAGCACCCTTCAGCGCCTTCCCCGCTCCCGCGGGGAAGGTTGTGACCGCTCTAGAACAACCCCGCCGTCAGGTTGATGGTGAGGGCCACGATGATCGTGTTGAAGGCGAAAGCCACCAGGCAGTGGACGGTGGAGAGCCGCCGCAGCCCCTTGGAGGTGATGTTCGCGTCCGCCGTGGCGCAGGCCACCCCGATGACGACCGCGAAGTACAGAAAATCCCAATAGTCCGGGTCCAGCGTCCCCGGGAACTCGATGCCCATGGCGTCGCGCGCGCCATCGTCCTCGTCGACCCCGTAGTATTCGTGGGCGTAATGCAGGGCGAAGATCATCTGCACCATCAGCCACGACGCCACTACGGTGACGAAGGCGAGCGAGATATGCACGACCTTCATCGCGGCGTGCGCCTCCTTGGCCATGGAAAGCTCAACGCCCACGGCCCAGACGCTGGCCGAGGCCGCGATCAGCACCAGGCCCAGGATCACGCCCTTGCCCTCGTCGTCGAGGGCGGCGCGGGCGCGGATTTCGGTCGGGCTATGGCTGATCATGCTGACGAACATCGTGCCCAGGAAGGTCATCGAGAGCGCGTCCCAGCCGAGAATCCAACGGGTCGAGACGTTCATCTGCGGGAAAGCCAGGCAGCCCAGGCCGACGATCAGGCCGATCAGGATGGAGACGAACAGCCGCGGGCGCGCCACCACGACGTCGGGCATCCATCTGGCCGGGTTCGATGCGGGTCCGGCCATGGCAAGCGCTCCTCCAAGGACCGGAAGCATCGCGCGAGTCCGGGCAGCGGCGCCAGAACCTAGGGGCCGGCCAGGCGTTCAGCAGCCTTCACCCGTTGGGCGAAGGAGATTTGCGATGCGTAGCGTACTGATCGCGGGCCTTGCCGCCGCCCTGGCGGCGCCCGCCATGGCCCAGCCCGTCACCCGCATCCACGACACCCCGCCGGGCGAGGAACAGCCGCCGCCCAGCGAAGCGCCGCCGGCCCCTCGGCTCGACGCGCCGCCCGACCAGGCCGCTCCCCCGCGCGTGGAACCCGCCGCGCCGGAGGACCGCCCCGCGCCCGCCGAAGCCGCGCCGCCCGACGTCTCACCCTGGGGCGACAAACTGCGGCCCCCCGAGCCGGAACCGAAGCCGAAGCCGAAGGTCAAGCTGGACGAGGCCGCAGGCGGCGTGGCCGGCAGCCTGGCCGCCCAGGTCGCCGGGACCGCGGTCGCCGGTCCGATCGGCGGCATCGCGGCGAGCTTCGTCGGCGGCCCGGTCGGCAGCGCCACCGTCCGCGCCGGCAAGCGGGTGTTGGGCATCGGCCACAAGCCCACGGCTGAACAGGCGGCCGCCGCGCCGGACCGTGGCGTCCCAACCGCCGCAACCGAACGCGACCCGCCCGAGCCGGCGTTGCGGCCCGAAGACCGCGAGGAACCCGCCGCGCCGCCCCCGCCGGCGGAGGCCCCTCGCCTGTCCTAAGGGCGAGGCTGCGGTGAGCCGCCCTTGGGCTTGTCGGTCTCCATGAAGGCCCAGGCCGAATAGCCGAACACATAGGCGGTGGCGGAGCCTAAGATCGCGAGCGGCACCGCGTCGGGAAGCGGCAGGAGCGAGGTCACCGCATAGCCGGCGCCGCCCAGCATGAAGGCCCAGCCGGCGGCCCGCAGCGCGGCCTGCATGCGGATCGCCTGCGCCGGATTGCGAACCCGTCCAACGGTCTTGGGCAGGAAGTTGCCATAGATGGCGAGCACGACCCCGCTGAACACCGCGAGGGCGCGCACCACGGTGTCGTGCGACAGGTAACCGGCCCGCTCCGCGAGCTTCAGGCCGAAGGCGCCGGCCATGTAGCCGCCGGCGAAAATCAGGGCGACGGCAGTGTTGCGGTGAATTTTCATCGGGGGGTTCCCTTCTTGAGAACGGCGGGCTCGGCAGGCGTCGTGGCCGCCGTAACGGCGCTGAAGGCGCCGACGAAGCCCAGCAGCGCATCTTCCAGCACCGAGAGCTTGAGAGCGTAGATGACCAGTTTGCCGTCCTTATGGACGTGCACCAGATCGGCCTCGCGCAGGACGGCGAAGTGGGCCGACATGGTGGGCTTGGAGACTGGAAAGTGGTCGGAAAGCTCGCCGGCCGTCATCGGCCGGTCCCGGAGCAGTTCCAGGACGTGGCGGCGCGTCGGGTCGGAGAGGGCTTTGAACACGGCGTTCATGAGGTGACATTTAGCTAAATATCGAATTGATGTCAATGCAACCGTCTGGAGAAACGCTGAATTAAGGCCGTGCGGATAGTTTATCGTCTGGGAGGACGTGCGATTTGCCGCTGAAAGCGCGCCGACTGCTGGGTTTCGCCTTCGCCAGCGCCGATCTCTTGATCGAGATTGCGCCCGACGGCCAGATCGCGTTCGCGCTGGGCGCGAGCGAGGCCCTGTCGGGCGCGGCGGAGACCGAAATCGCCGGCCACGCCTGGCGCGACTTCATCGATCCAGCGGACCAGCGGATGCTGGCGATGCTGATCGAGGGCCTGGAAACCGGCCGCCGCTGCAGCCCGGTGATCGTGCGCCTGGCAGCGCCGGAGCGGGCCGCGAGCCTGACGGCGCTGCGCCTGCCGGAAAACGGCGGCGCCATTTCCTGCGCGCTGGCCCGCGCCCGCTACGAGCCGGCCCAGTTCGCCGGCCGCCTGCCCGACCGCGCCGCCTTCGAGGCGCTCGCCAGCGACCTGATGGGCATCACCACCGGCGCGGTGCGCGAACTCGAGCTGGCGCTCGTCGAGCTCGACGGCCTCAGCGCCGCGCGCAGCGAGGGCTCGCCGGAGGACCGCGAGGAGCTCGACGCCGGCGTCGCAGCCCTGTTGCGCGCCCAATCCTGGGGCGGCGCGGCAGCCACCGAGTTGGAGCACGACCGCTTCGCGCTGGTCCGGGCCCGGGGCGAGTCGCCGCAGATCCTGGCCGCGCGCCTGAACCAGCTCCTGCGGGGCGTCACCGACAGTCCGATCACGCCGTCGGCCGGGACGGTCTCCATGTCCGGGACCGAGCGTCCGGCGCAGATGATGAAGGCGCTGCGCTACACGCTCGACGGTTTCTCGCGCGAAGGTTCCGGCTGGCCCGCGCCCGGCAACCTCGCCGAGGCGCTGAACGCGGCCATGGACCACACGCTCGCCCAGGCCGGCGCGCTCGGCACGGCGATCAGCGGCAAGGACTTCCAGCTGGCCTATCAGCCGGTGGTCGACCTGGCGAGCCGCGCGCTGCACCACTACGAGGTGCTGGTCCGCTTCGGCGACGACAAGAGCCCGTTCCCGCAGATCCGCATGGCCGAGGAGATGGACCTGATCGAGGCGCTGGATTTCGCCATCCTCGAAAAGGCCGCCGCCGAGATGGCGCGGGACGCGGCGCTCAGCCTCGCCGTCAATGTTTCCGGCCGCACCATCGTCAGCGCCGCCTACATCGACCGCGTCCTGGGCCTGGTAGCGCGCCAGCCGGACCTCAGTGGGCGGCTGATGTTCGAGCTCACCGAGAGCGCGGCCATCGACGACCTGCCGCTCGCCGACCGGCACCTGCAGGCCCTGCGCGGCGCCGGTTGCCAGGTCTGCCTGGACGACTTCGGCGCGGGGTCGGCTTCGCTGGCCTATCTGCAGCAGCTGCATTTCGACGTGCTGAAGATCGACGGCCGCTACATCCGCGACCTGCAGTTCGGCGGCCGCGGCACGACCTTCATCAAGCACATCGTCGAGATGTGCCGCGACCTGAAGATCAGGACGCTGGCTGAAATGGTCGAGACCTCGGCGGTCGAGGACGAGGTGCGCCGCGCCGGCGTCGACATGGCCCAGGGCTGGCTCTACGGCCTGGCGGCGGACGAACCGATCGCGCCCGTGGCGAAGAACCTCTGGAAGAAGGCGATCTAGCCGCCCACCAGGGCCAGCCATTCCTCCTCGCTGATCACCTGCACGCCATGCTTCTGCGCGTCGGCGAGCTTGGAGCCGGCGCCGGGGCCGGCGACCACCAGGTCGGTCTTCTTCGACACCGAGCCCGAGACCTTGGCGCCCAGAGCCTCGGCCTGGGCCTTGGCCTCGTCGCGGGTCATCTTTTCCAGGGCGCCGGTGAACACCACCGTCTTGCCGGCCACGGCCGTGTCGGTCTTCGGCCGCTCGGCGTCGATGACCGTCAGCTGGCCCATCAGGTCGTCGACCAGCGCGCGGTTGTGATCCTCCCCGAAGAACTCGGCGATCATCCGTGCGGCGACCACGCCCACCGCGTCCACCGACGCCACCTCGTTGAAGGCTTCGCCGGGGGTCTCCGCCGCCGCCTGCCGCGCCGCCGTCTCGAAGGCCGCCCAGTCGCCGAACCGGACCTCCAGCGCCGCACGGGCCTTCGAGTTCAGCTTGGGGATGGCCAGGCGAAGATGGCTGTCGAACGACAGGTCCGGCGGCGCCAGCACGCCCTGCCCGGCCCGCGCGAACTCCAGCACGGCGGACACCGCGGTGGGGCCGAGGCCGTCGAGATTTGACAGCTCGGCGAAGACGGCGCCGGCCATCTGGGTCGCGGCGAGCTTGGACGTCTCGACGAAGCGGTGGGCGGTCTCGAAGTGTCGCGCGAGCGCCAGTGAGGTGGTCTCGCCCACGTGGCGGATGCCCAGGCCGTAGATGAAGCGGTCGAGGTCGATCCGCCGGCGGGCCTCGATGCTCTCGAGCAGGTTGCCGACGCTGGTCTCGCCGAAGCGCTCCATCTCCAGCATCTCAGCGCGCCGGTCCTTCAGCCGGAAGATGTCGGCGGGCGACTCCAGCCAACCCTTCTCGGTGAAGAGAACGATCTGTTTTTCGCCCAGGCCTTCGATGTCGAAGGCGCGGCGGGACACGAAGTGGCGCAGGTGGGCGAGCCTCTGGAAGGGACAGGCGAACTCGCCGGTGCAGCGGCGCACGACCGTCTCGGCGCCGGCCGCCGTGGTCTCCTTGGCGATCTCGGTGTGCAGCGGGCACGGGCAGCGGGTGGGGAAGGCGAAGGGTTCGCTGCCCTTGGGACGCTCCTCCACCACCACGCTGACGATCTGCGGGATCACGTCGCCGGCCCGCTGCAGGATGACGGTGTCGCCGATGCGCGCGTCGAGGCGCGCGATCTCGTCGGCGTTGTGCAGGGTCGCGTTGACCACGACCACGCCGCCGACGGTGACCGGATGCAGGCGCGCGACCGGGGTGATCGCCCCGGTGCGGCCCACCTGGACGTCGATGGCCTCCAACACGGTGCGCGCCTGTTGCGCCGGGAACTTGCGCGCGATCGCCCAGCGCGGCGTGCGGGTGACGAAGCCCAGCCGCTGCTGCCAGTCCAGCCGGTCGACCTTGTAGACCACGCCGTCGATGTCGAAGCTGAGCTTGGGCCGCTGCGCCTCCATGTGGGCGTAGGCGTCGAGCAGGCCCTGGGCGTTCTCGACCCGGCGGCTATCAGCGGTGGTGGAAAAGCCCCAGGCCTTCAGTTTCTGGAGAGCTTCCCACTGCGTCTCCGCGAACGGCTCGGAGAGCAGGCCCCAGGCGTAGGCGAAGAAGGCGAGCGGCCGCGCGGCGGTGATCTTCGGGTCGATCTGGCGCAGCGACCCGGCCGCGGCGTTGCGCGGGTTGGCGTAGGTCTTCTGGCCGGCCGCAGCGGCCGCGGCGTTGAGGGCGGCGAAGGCGTCGTGGCCCAGATAGACCTCGCCCCGCACCTCGATGATCTCCGGCCAGCCGGAGCCCTTCAGGCGGTTGGGGATATCGTCGATGGTCATGACGTTGGCGGTGACGTCCTCGCCGGTGCGCCCGTCGCCCCGGGTGGCGGCCTGCACGAGCTGACCGTTTTCGTACCGGATCGAGCAGCTCAGGCCATCGATCTTGGGCTCGGCGGTGTAGCCGACGGTCTCGTCGGGGCCGAGCCGCAGGAAACGTCGGATTCGCGCATCGAACTCGACGGCCTCCTCGTCGGCGAAGGCGTTGTCGAGAGAAAGCATCGGCACGCCGTGAGTCACCGCCGAGAACTGCGCCGCCCGCGCCGCGCCGACCTTCAGCGACGGCGAGTCCTCGCGGATGAGGTCGGGAAACCGCGCCTCGATGTCCAGGTTGCGCCGCTTGAGCGCATCGTAGTCGCCGTCCGAAATCGTCGGCGCATCCTGCTGGTGATAGCGGATGTCGTGGCCCGCGATCTCCTCGGCCAACCGCGCCAGCTCGGCGGCGGCCTGGTCGGGCGTGAGGTCGGCGACGGGGATCATTCCCCTCCCCTTAATGGGGAGGAACAGGCCGCGCTAGCGGCCAGGGTAGGGAACTCGCGTTCAGCTGCTGACTCAGCACGCTGGCCCATGCTTCCCCACCCGTCTCGCTTCGCTCGCCACCCTCCCCGGCACGGGGAGGGAAAATTACGCCTCCATCAGGGCCCGGGCCGCGGCGCGCGCGGCGTCGGTGATTTCGGCGCCGGCGAGCATGCGGGCGATCTCTTCCTCTCGGTCTAAGGGCGAGAGGTCTTCCAGGGTGGTGCGCAGGCGCTCGCCCTCCCCGGCCTTGGCGATCCGCCAATGGGCGTCGCTGCGGGCCGCGACCTGGGGGCTGTGGGTGACGACGAGCACCTGGGCTTCCGCCGCGAGGCGCTTGAGGCGCAGGCCGACGGCGTCGGCGACGGCGCCGCCAACACCCTGGTCGACCTCGTCGAAGATCATCAGGGGCTGCGGGCCGCCGCCCCGGCCGGCCAGCGCCGCCTTCAGCGCCAGCGCGAAGCGGGCCAGCTCGCCGCCGGACGCGATGGCCCCCAGGTCGCCGAACGGCGCGCCGGGGTTGGTGGCGATCTCGAAGGCCACGCGGTCGAGGCCGGTGGGCCCGGCCTTGTCCTCAGGCTGAGCTGTCACAGCGACCTGGAAGCGGGCCTTGTCGAGTTTCAAGGGGCCGAGTTCCGCCGTCACGGCCATCGCCAGCCGCGCTCCGGCGGCGGTGCGGGCGGCGGTGAGCTTGCCGGCCTCGTCGAGATAGGCCTCGCGCGCGGCGGCCAGCGCGGCTTCCGCGGCCCGGAGCGCGTCCTCCGAGGTCTCGGCGGCGCGCAGGCGTTCGGCGAAGCGGGCGCGGAGCGTCGGCAGCTCCTCCACCGGCACATGCAGCTTGCGGGCGAGGCCGCGCAGGTCGAACAAACGCTCCTCGGCCTTTTCCAGGCGGTCGGGTTCGAAATCGAAGGCCTGGGCGGCGGCGTCGACGGCGGCTTCCGCCTCGGCGGCTTCGATCAGCACGCGCTCGATGGCGGCCGAGGCTTCCGTCAGCCGCCTGACCGCCGAGCCGGTCTCCGTCGCGCCGGCCAGCAAAGCGCGCTCGTGCGCCCGGCTGAGCGAGCGCGCGGCGCCGGCGACCTTGCCGGTCAGGCCCTCGAACACCTCGCGCGCGGCGGCGATGTCGGCGAGCGCCTTTTCCGAGGCGCCCAGGATGGCGCGCTCCTCGGCCAGCTCCGTCTCCTCGCCCTCGCGTGGGTCGAGGCGGTCGAGTTCGGCCAGGCGCAGCGTCAGTTCCTCGGTCTCGGCGTCGGAGCGGGCGACCTCGGCGCGCAGAGCCTCGACCGCCTCGCGCGCCTCGCGCCAGGCCCTCCAGCGCTCGGCCACGCCCCGCGCGTCGATCCCGCCGAAGGCGTCGAGCAACGGCCGATGGGTGCGCGCGTCCAACAGGCCCACGGTCTCGTGCTGGCCGTGCACCTCCAGCAAGGCCTCGCCGACCTCCTTGAGCACGCCGACGCCGGTGGCCTGATCGTTGACGAACGCGCGGCTCCTGCCGTCGGCGCTCAAGGTGCGGCGCAGGACCAGGTCCTCGTCGCGGGCGTAGGAGAGGCCCTTTTCCTCCAGCAGGTCCCAGACCGGATGGTTCGGCGCGGGTGCGAAGACCGCCGAGGCGGCCGCCTGGGCCGCGCCGCGGCGCACCAGCCCGGCTTCGGCCCGCGCGCCGACCGCCAGGCCCAGCGCGTCCAGGATGATCGACTTGCCGGCCCCGGTCTCACCGGTCAGCACGGTCAGGCCCGGCCCGATGGACAGGTCCAGGGCCTCGATCAGCACCACGTCGCGGATCCAGAGCCCGATCAACATGCCAGCCAACACGCCACAGAATCAGCCGGCCGCGAAAGTGCGGCCGCGCCACAGTTGATCACTCTTTGTTCTCATATCCAAGGGGGCGCGGCGTATCGCGCCGCGCCCGGGTGTCTTGGCTTCGGCTAGAGGCCGGGCGTCGGCGTCGGCACAGTGTCCGGCGCAGTCGGGTTGCCCTTGTCCCCGCCGCCGACGAACGGGATCGAGATGTGCGGCATATGGAAGAAGCTCTTCTTCTTCGGCGCCGGCGTGGCGGTGGTCGTGTCCGCGGCGGCCGTGGCGGCAGGGGCGGCCGGGGGCGCTGGCGTGTCAGCCTTGACCGGCTTGGCGGCGAGCGAGGCCGCGGTCGTATCCGGCACATTGGTGGGCGGAGCCACCGTGTGGATCTTGTCCTTGGTGTAGGCCGGGTGGAACACGCTGCGCTTGGAGGCCACCACCGGCACCAACGACGGGCGCAGGCCCTTCGATGTGAGCAGGTTGTAGGCGTCGATGTACCATTGGTCGCCGGGGTAGTTATAGCCCAGCACGGCGCCATCCCGCTTGGCCTCGTCCAGCAAGCCAAGCGACAGATAGGCCTCGACTAGCCGGTAGAGCGCCTCGGGCGCGTGGCTGGTCGTCTGATAACGCTCGACGACGGTCTTGAAGCGGCCGATGGCGGCGAGCGTGTCGTTCTGGCGCAGGTACCAGCGGCCGATGGTCATTTCCTTGCCGGCCAGCTGGTCGTTGACCATGTCGATCTTCAGGCGCGCATCCAGCGCGTATTCGGTGTGCGGATAGCGCGAGGTGACTTCGCGCAGGTTGTCCAGCGCCTGGCCGGTGGCGGCCTGATCGCGGCCCACGTCGACGATCTGTTCGAAGTAGCAGATGGCCTTGATGTAGTGAGCGTAGGCGGCGGCCTGGTTGCCCGGATAGAGCGAGATGAACCGGTCGGCGTCGCCGATCGCATCGTCATAGTCGTTGGCCTGATAGTGGGCGAAGGCCTGCATCAGGATCGCCCGGCGCGACCACTCCGAATAGGGGTGCTGGCGCTCGACCTCCTGGAAGTAGTCGACGGCCTGGTTCCAGAGGTGCTTGTCCATCCGGTCGGCGCCGGTGGAATAGAGCAGCTCCACCGGGCGCTCTTCATAGGCCAGCTTGGTCTTGGGGGCCTTCTTCGCCCCGCTGGAACACCCGGCGACGGCCAGGGCGCAGACGACAGCGACAAGAGCCGCCTTGGTCAGTGAATTGGGGCGAGCCCACTTATTTCGTACCAAGGACACCGACACCTCAAATGAACCGAACGCGCGCCCCCACGCGAGGAGTCGGTATCTACACTACCAACTGTGGCGCGCAAACGGCGGCAGGGTCGCAGTGATCAGACCGCGACGGCGATCTCGTCGGCGAAGGTGACGATGCGGTAGGCGTCGGGGCGGGCGGCGAGCGCGCGGACGAGCGCGTTGTTGATGCTGTGCCCGGCGAGTTCGCCCTCGAAGCGGCCGAGGATCGGCGCGCCCAGGACATAGAGGTCGCCGATGGCGTCCAGCGCCTTGTGGCGCACGAACTCGTCGGGCCGGCGCAGGCCTTCGGGGTTCAGCACCCGGTCGCCCTCGATCACCACGGCGTTCTCCATGGTGCCGCCCCGCGCGAGACCCATGGCGCGCAAGGCCTCGACCTCGTGCAGGAAGCCGAAGGTGCGGCAGTCGGCGAGCTCGCGGCGGAAGGCGTTCTCGTCCATGGCCAGGTCGATTTCCTGGCGCCCGATCACCGCGGTGGGGAATTCGATGGCGAAGGCGACCTCGAACTGAAGGGCCGGCTTCAGCGCCGCGCGCTTGTCGCCGTCGATGACCTCGACGGTGTCGATGATCTCGATGAAGCGGCGCGCGGCGGCCTGCGGACGACGGCCCGCGCGGTCGAGGATCTGCAGGAACGGCCAGGAGGAGCCGTCCATGATCGGCATTTCCGGCCCGTCGAGCTCGACCACCGCGTTGTCGATGCCGCTCATGACCAGCGCGGCCATCAGGTGCTCGATGGTGGCGACGGTGACCCCGGCGGCGTTCTCGATGACGGTGCCAAGCTGGGTCTTGCAGACCGCTTCCGGCGAAACGGGAACGCGGTTGTCGCGGTCTAGGACGTCGGTACGGACGAAGACGATGCCGCTGTCGGTGTCGCCGGCGCGGACGGCGACCTGGGTGTATGCGCCGGTGTGGACGCCGACGCCGGCGAACAGCCCCGGGCTCTTGACGGTGTGCTGGAAGGCGCCGCTCTGGAAACCGTCTGCCGCCACGCTGAAGCCTTCCCCTGGAAACTCAGGCGTTCGCCCTACACGCGAACCCAGTCTTGCGGTTAAGCAAAGTGGTGCGCCGCAGCAAAACAATCCCTGTTTCGCAATGTTTCGGTTAACGGAGTCCGAAAACAGAAGCGCCGCGGAAGCCCTTCAAGGCCGCCGCGGCGCTCTGTGGTTCGTTAAGATTTTCAGTTAGTTCGCGAGACGCCGCAGGAACGACGGGATCTCCAAATCCTCGCCCTGATGCGCCTCCTGCTCGGGCTCGATGGCCTCCGCTGTGGCCGCGCCGCCACGGCTGGGCGCCGGACGCGGCTGGGCCGCCTGGGGCGCCGGCTGCGGGGCGTCGTAGCGCGGCCGCGAACCGAACATCGACAGGAACCCGCCGCGCGGCTTGCGCTCCTCGTAGGCGGGCTCGGCGAACAGCGGCTCGTCCTCGGTCTCGGCGGCGGCCGGATCGACGATACGGGCCACGGGCTGGACCACCACCGGCGCGGCCGGGGTCGCGGCCACGGGCGCGGCGTAGAGGTCGGGTTGCTCTTCCTCGACCGTCTCGGCGGCGAGCACGGGCTCGGCGACCGGTTCCGGCGACGACGCGTAGGCCGGGGCCGCGGCGGGCTCGGGCGCAGCGGCGCGTTCCGGCATCATCAGCGGCGGCGCGGTCATCGGCCGGCGCTCGAGCTTGGGCTCGATGGCGGCGATCGAGGCGCCGTCCATGCCGGTGGCGACCACGCTGACGCGGATCATGCCGTCCAGCGACGGGTCGAAGGCGGCGCCGAAGATGATGTTGGCTTCCGGATCGACCTGTTCGGAGATGGCGTTGGCCGCCTCGTCGACTTCCAGCAGGGTCATGTCGAGACCGCCGGTGACGTTGACCAGCACGGCCTTGGCGCCCTTCAGCGAGACTTCGTCCAGCAGCGGGTTCTGGATGGCGTTCTGGGCGGCCATCAGGGCGCGGTCTTCGCCCGTGGCTTCGCCGGTGCCCATCATCGCCTTGCCCATCTCGGTCATCACCGTGCGCACGTCGGCGAAGTCGAGGTTGATCAGGCCCGGCAGGACCATCAGGTCGGTGATCGAGCGGACGCCCGAGTGCAGCACCTGGTCGGCCATGCCGAAGGCTTCGGCGAAGGTGGTCCGCTCGTTGGCGACTCGGAACAGGTTCTGGTTCGGGATGACGATCAGGGTGTCGACGTAGCGCTGCAGCTCGCCGATGCCGGCATCGGCCAGGCGCATGCGGTGGCGGCCCTCGAAGTGGAAAGGCTTGGTGACCACGCCCACCGTCAGGATGCCGCGTTCGCGGGCGCACTTGGCGATGATCGGCGCGGCGCCGGTGCCGGTGCCGCCGCCCATGCCGGCGGTGATGAACACCATGTGGGCGCCGTCGAGGTGCTCGCCGATCTCCGGGATGCTCTCCTCGGCCGCGCTCATGCCGATCTCGGGGTGGGCGCCGGCGCCCAGACCCTGCGTCGCCAGGACGCCGAGCTGGACCCGGCGGTCGGTCTTGGCGAAGGCCAGTTGCTGGGCGTCGGTGTTGGCGACGACGAACTCGACGCCTTCCAGTCCCGCCTCGATCATGTTGTTGACCGCATTGCCGCCGGCCCCGCCGACGCCGAACACCACGATGCGCGGCTTCAGTTCCGTCGCGCGTGGCGCTGAGAGAGAGATGCTCATGGGACCCCTGCGTCCTTCCCGATTCTGCGGCCCGACGCGCCCCGGTTAACCGACCGAAGCGCCCTCGTAAGGAAGCGTTAAGTACGCGCCCACATCCTTAATCGAGCGTTAACCGCATACCGTGAGTCGGGCCGGGGTCGAGCGCTGCGGTGAGGAAAAATATCCTTGCGTCACAAGGCGTAAGCCGAATCAGGCGCGCGCCTGCGGCAAGGTGACTCGCCTCAAGACTGTGGACGACCGCCTTGAGTCGGGAAAGGCGGCCCTATCGGTCCCACCACGGGTAACCCTTGGGCATGTCTGAAGAAACCCGGCCCGGGAAGACCGGCGGCCGCTTTTCGAGGAAGGCCGAGACGCCCTCGCGGACGTCGTCAGTGGCGCCCAGGGCCATGGCGAGCGCACCATCGACCTTCAGCGCCGGCCAGGGCGCCGGCTCCGGCGACAGGCGCCACAGCATCTGGCGCGTGATGGCCACTGAGATCGGCGCGGTGTTGTCGGCGATAGAGCGTGCGATGGCCCGGGCGCGCGGCAGCAACTCGTCGGCGGAGACCACCTCGCTGACGAGGCCGCCCGTCAGCGCCTCGCCCGCAGAGAACAGCGCCCCGTCGAGGCACCAGCGCAGCGCCTGAGGCAGCCCCACCAGACGCGGCAGGAACCAGGCGCTGCCGGCCTCGGGGACCAGGCCCCGGCGGGCGAAGACGAAGCCGAACTTCGCCGTGTCGGCGGCGATGCGGATATCCATGGGCAGCGTCAGCGTCAGGCCGACGCCGACCGCGGCGCCGTTGAAGGCGGCGATGGAGGGTTTGCGGCACTCGAAGATCGCCCCCACCATCCCCGCGCCGCCCGCTCGCCCCTGGCGCCCCTGCGAGACATCGCCAAACGAAACCGACCCCTCCGCCGAGGTTGTGTCGAAGGCGTCGGCTCCCGCGGACATGTCGGCGCCAGCGCAGAAGCCGCGGCCAGCGCCGGTGACCAAGACCACCCTCACCTCGTCGTCCAGGTCGGCCGCGTCAAAGGCCCGAGCCAGCTCGGCGCCCATGGTGGCGGTGTAGGCGTTGAGCTTCTCGGGCCGGTTCAGGGTGATCTGCATGATCCCCTGCTCGACCTCGCAAAGGATGTGTTCGTAGGCGCCCGACATGGCGAAACCTCCCACTGCCGCGCTGCAGGAACGCCGGCGTTTCAGGGCAGGTTAGGCTCTTGACCCCGCGTCGGGACAGAGGCGCGGTGAAAGGCGTCGGTTCGGCGCAGGCCGGGAGGTCTCCCCCAAGCCAGATCGCCGGGCTGCGGACCGCCTGCATGCAACTCGCTGACGTGCGCTGCAACTGCCCGCGTGTGAGGTTTTTCGCCACAAACGGCGTCCGCTGAGGGGGCCAGGTTCCGTCCCGGGCGACGGAGGATGGCTATGAAGCGAGTTGTTGTCGCGGCCCTGGCCGCTGGCTTGACGCTGGCCGCCGGCGGCGCCCTGGCGGCGGATATCATCACCGGCGCGGGACCGGGCGGCGGCCCGCAGGTCAAGAGCTTCGCCACGCCCAGCCTGGCGGCCGACGCCTCGTTCTACGCCTACGCACCCAGCTTCACGGGCGGGGCGTTCGTGGCGGCGGGGACCGAGGGAGGCCAGTCGGTGATCGTGACCGGAGCGGGCGCCGGCGGCGGCCCGCACGTCAATGTCTTCGACGCGAGTGGCCAGACCCTCCTCAAGAGCTTCGACGCCTACGCGCCATCTTTCACCGGCGGGGTCTCGGTGGCCACCGGCAATTTCGGCGGCACGGACGTGATCATTACCGGGGCGGGCGTCGGCGGCGGCCCGCACGTGAAGGTCTTCGACGCCGGCAGCCTCAACGTTCTCGCCAGCTTCGACGCCTTCGACCCGGGCTTCACAGGCGGCGTCTCGGTGGCCTCCGGCGATGTGAACGGCAAGGACGTGATCATCGTCGGCGCGGGCGCGGGCGGCGGGCCGCATGTCAAGGTGTTCGACGCCGCGACCCTGGCGCCGGTCTACAGCTTCGACGCCTTCGACCCGGGCTTTACGGGGGGCGTCTCGGTGGCCTTCGGCGAAGTGAACGGAAAGGACGCGATCATCGTCGGGGCGGGCGCCGGCGGCGGGCCGCAGGTCAAGGTCTACGACGCCGACACGCTCGCCCCGCTCGACAGCTTCGACGCCTTTGCGCCGACTTTCCTGGGCGGTGTCTCGGTGGCGGGCGGGCTGTTCGACGGCCATGACAGCATCATCGTCGGGGCCGGCGCGGGCGCGGACCCGCATGTGAAGGTATTCGACGCCTCGACCCTCGGCCTTGAGGCCAGCTTCGAAGCCTACAGCGAGACCTTTACCGGCGGCGTCCATGTCGCCGGCAGTTTCGACGCCCCGCCAGGCGGGGTTCCCGAGCCCGCGGCCTGGGGTCTGATGCTGGCGGGCTTTGGCCTCGTGGGCGCCGCCCTGCGCCGCGGCGCCGGATCGCGGCCTGCAGTCGGCTAGACGCTAGAGGTTTTCCCGAAGCCAGCTCGCCGCCTTGGCGACCGGGTTGGCGCGCGGGTCCAGCGGCTCGCGGCGCAGCTTCGCCGAGGCGAGCGCCTTGGCGCTGACCGCCTCGCGGGGGCCAAAGGCGGCGCGGTGCAGGATGCCGGCGGCGGCGGTGAAGGCGGGCCCGCTCGCGGCGTCGGCCAGGTGCGGCACGCGGCGCGGCCGCCCCAGACGCACCGGGCGGTCGAAGACGCGGACGGCGACTTCGCGGACGCCGGCCAGCTGGCTCGCGCCGCCGGTCAGCACCAGGCCCGCGCCCGGCTCGACCGGGGCGCCGGAGTTCTTCAGGCGGTCGCGGAGCAGTTCCAGGGTCTCTTCGACGCGAGGCGCGATGATTCCCTTCAGGAGGCTACGCGGCGCGATGACCGGGCCCGCGCCGGGATCGTCCCCGCGCGGCGGGGCTTCGATCATCTCGCGGTCCTCGTTGGCCGACGCGATGGCGCTGCCGTGCAGTGTCTTGATGCGCTCTGCGCCGGCGATGGAGGTGGAAAGCCCGCGGGCGATGTCCTGGGTCACGTGCTGGCCGCCGACCGGCACGGTCTCCACGTGAACCAGGGAGCCGGCCGTGAACACCGCCGCGGAGGTCGAGCCGCCGCCCATGTCGATGCAGACGCTGCCCAGATCCATCTCGTCCTCTTCCAGCGCGGCGAGCGCCGAGACGAAGGGGGCGGCGACGACGCCCTCGAACTGCAGGTGCGCGCGCTCGACGCAGGCGCCCAGGGTCTGGAACACGGCCTCCGAGACGGAGACGACCAGCAGCTCGACGCCGAGCGTGCGGCCGAACATGGCGCGCGGGTCGCGCACCCCGCCCTGCCCGTCCACCGACCAGGAGATCGGCAGGATGTGGGCGGCGCGCCGGCCCGGCAGCTTGATCTGGGCGAGCGCATTGCTGATCGCGCGCACCAGGTCGTGGTCGCTGATCGGCCGCGCGCCGATGGAGACCCGGCCGGCGACGCGGTTGGAGGTGAGCTGGCCGCCGGCGGTGGCGACAGTCACGCTCTGGACGTTGACGCCGGCGACGTTCTCGGCCCGCTCGACGGCCTGAGCGATGGCTTCCGAGGCCTCGTCGAGGTTGACGATGGAGCCGCCGCGCACGCCGCGCGATTGGACGTACCCAACCCCAGCCGTCGTGAGCGTCCGGTCGCCCTTGTGGACGCCCTCGGGCTTCATGATGAAACAGGTGACCTTGGAGGCGCCGAGGTCGACGGCGGCGACCACCGGCGGGCGCACCAGGGCCGCCTTCAGCCCGTCGCGGCCATCGCGCCTATCGCCGCTGGCCGGGACCGGCCCCTGGGACTTGCGGCGCTCGGCCTGCCGCTCTGGGGGCGCTTCCGCGCGGGTGGCCAACTTCAACATCGACTAGGCTTCCATCTGGGTCATTGCCCCGCCGCGGTCGGCGAGGGTTGTTGCGTCTGGACAGGCAGCGCCTGGTTGGGCCTTGGGCGGACCGAGACCACGTCGGGATTGCGCAGATCGATGCGGTCGAAGCCGAGTTCGAGGATGCGCGAACGCTGGTCGAGGCGCTCCAGATGCATCAACGCGCTTTCGACATTGTCGGCGGGCAGCTGGATCAGCGAACCGTCCTTCATGCGCACGTCCCAGCGGCGGTCGTCGACGCGGACCAGCGCGTCCATCTGGCCGATCAGGCGCGGGCGCTGGGCGATCACCGGCAGGATCTCCGGCGCGTGGGCCGCGGCGCCGTCGCCCACCACCAGCGGCAGGGTCGCAAAGCGCGCCGGATCGGCTTCCTTGATCACCTGGCCGTGGTCGTCGATCACCAACTGGCGCCCGGCGTGCTGCCAGACGGCGAGCTGGCGATGCTCCACCACCGCGACCACCAGAGTGTCGGGCAGCAGGCGCACGACGCGCGCCTCCTTCACCCAGCCGACCCTCTCCACGCTCTTGCGTAGGTCGGTGAGGTTGAGGCCCAGGATCGGCTGGTTCTTGTAGACGCCGGCCGCCTTGACGATGTCGGCGGTGGCCATTGGCGAGGCGCCCTGCACCTCGATGGTCTTCAGCCGGAAGCCGGCGGCGCCGAAGCGGGCGTCGACGCCGCTTCCGATGGCCTCGGCCAGGCGTTGGCCGCGGTGGCCGGTGGCGAGCGCGCCGACGGTGGCGAGGGCAAGGATCGCAGCGGCGCCGATCAGGACGACTTTCGCCGACGGGCCGTGATGGTCGCGGGCCGGCTTGGGCGCCCGGCGCGCGGCCCTGGCCGGTGCGGCGGCCGGACCTGAGCGCGCCGCCTTCTGGGGCGCTCTAGCCGGGGACTTCGCCTGTACGCGCGACCCTCCCCGCACCGCCGCCGCCATACGCGTCCTCCGTGATCCAAAGCACCAGCCGGTCGAAATCCACGCCCTGCAGAGCCGCCTGCTCAGGCACGAGCGAAGTGGGCGTCATCCCGGGCTGGGTGTTCACCTCCAAGAGGACAAGAACATCGTTAACATCGTCGTAACGAAGGTCGGATCGGGTGACCCCGCGACAACCGAGCGCGGCGTGCGCCATCTCGGCGAGTTTCAGCGCCTTTTCAAAAGCATGCGGCGGGATGGGCGCGGGCACGACATGTGTCGATCCGCCATCGGCGTACTTGGCCTCGTAGTCATAAAATCCGGTGCGCGGAATTATGTCGGTGACGGTCATGGCCTTGCCGTCCATCACGCCCACCGAAAGCTCCTTGCCGGCGATGTAGGGCTCGATCATCACCTCCTCGCCGAAGGTCCAGCTGGGCGCGATGAGCTCCTGCGGCGGACGGTTGGCGCCCTCAAAGACCAGGAACACGCCGACCGACGAGCCCTCGGCGTTCGGCTTGACCACATAGGGCGGCGCCATGACGTGGTCGGCCGCGGCCTCGAAGCGGTTGAACAGGCCGCCGCCCGGCACGGCGACGCCAGCGGCGGAGAGGACAGCCTTGGCCTTGGCCTTGTCCATGGCCAGCGCCGAGGCCAGCACGCCGGAATGGGTGTAGCGGACGCCGATCGTCTCCAGCACGCCCTGCACGCAGCCGTCCTCGCCCCACTCGCCGTGCAGGGCGTTGAAGCAGACGTCGGGCTTCAGCTTCGTCAGCACCTGGGCGAGGTCGCGGCCGGCGTCGACCCTGGAGACCCTGGCGCCCAGGCGCTTGAGCGCGTCGGCGCATTCGCGGCCCGAGACCAGGCTCACCTCCCGCTCGGACGAGAGCCCGCCCAGGAGGACGGCGACATGGACGCCTGAAAGGGGTGCGGTCATCGGCTTCGACTCAGGGACAGAGGGTTCGGCGAGGATGACACGCCGGTGACCGAGACGGCAGACCGGGTCAAGCGCGCCCGATCCGTTTGATCTCCCATTCCAGATCGACGCCGGTCTTGGCGCGCACGTCGGCCCGGACCGCCTCGCCCAGGCCCTCCAGGTCGGCGGCGGTGGCCTCGCCGGTGTTGATCAGGAAGTTGGCGTGCAGCGGTGAGAACATCGCCCCGCCATAAGGCTTGCCCCGCCAGCCGGCGTCGTCGACCAGCTTCCAGGAGGAATGGCCGGGCGGGTTCTTGAAGGTCGAGCCGCCGGTCTTCTCACGGATTGGCTGGGTCTGCTCGCGGCGCGCGGTGATCTCGTCCATGCGCGCGGCGATGGCGGCGGGGTCGTCGGGCCGGCCCTGGAACAGGCCGCCCAGGAAGACCAGCGGCTCGGCCGCCGCGCGGGCCGACCTGCGGTAACTGTAGCCAAGGTCGGCGTTGCTGAGCGTCAGGCGTCGCCCGTCGCGCGTCAGCGCATAGGCCTCGACCAGCACGTCCTTGGTCTCCGACCCGTAGCAGCCAGCGTTCATGACCAGGGCGCCGCCGACCGAACCCGGCACGCCGCGATAGAACTCCAGCCCGGCGATCCCGGCCTTGCCCGCCTCGCGCGCCAGGAGAGCGTCCAGCACCGCGGCCCCGGCGAAGATGCGGCTCCCATCGCGAGGCTCTGTGGCCGCGAACGCCTTGCCCAGCCGGATCACCACGCCCTCGACCCCGCCGTCGCGCACCAGGGTGTTGGAGCCCACGCCCAGCAGGGTGACCGGCACGCTGGCGTCGAGGCCCTTCAGGAATTGCGCGAGGTCGTCCTCGTCCTGCGGCAGGAACAGCACGTCGGCCGGGCCGCCGACCCGGAACCAGGTGAAGGGGCCAAGCGGCTCGTCGCGGATCAGCTTGCCGCGAACCTCCGGCAGCCGGTCGCGCCAGGTCATTCCGCGGCAGCCCCGTTCGCCGCCGAAAGGGCTGTCAGCTGATCCGGCAGGGCATAGGACCAGGCGGTGATGTCGCCGGCCCCCAGCAAGACCACGAGATCGCCGGCCCTGGCCTCCTCGCCGACGATCCGCGGCAGGTCGGCGGGCGTCTCCAGGGCCAGCACGCGGCGATGGCCGTAGCGGCGCAGGCCCTCCACCAGGGCGTCGCGGTCGACGCCCGGAATCGGCGCCTCGCCGGCCGCATAGACGTCGGCCACGATCACCACGTCGGCGTCGTTGAAGGCGTGGCAGAAGTCGTCGAAGAGGTCGTTCAGCCGGGAGTATCTGTGGGGCTGCACGACCGCGATCACCCGGCCGTCGGTGACCGCGCGCGCGGCCTTCAGCACGGAAGCGATCTCCACCGGATGGTGGCCGTAGTCGTCGATGATCCGCACGCCGTTCGCCACGCCCGTGGTGGTGAAGCGCCGCCGCACGCCGCCAAAGCCCGCCAGGCCCTTGCGGATGTCCTCCGGCTTCACGCCCAGCTCGCGCGCCACGGCGATGGCGGCCAGCGCATTCATCGCGTTGTGGTGGCCGGCCATCGGCAGGTGCAGGCCGTCGTAGCGGATCGCCGTTCCATCCTTGCCGGCCTGGGGGAGCGGATGGATCACCACGTCGAAGTGGCAGCCATCCGGCCCCATCGTCAGGTTCTCCGCCCGGACCTCGGCCTGCGGATTGACGCCATAGGTGACCAGGCGCCGGTTCTCCACCCGGCTGGCCATCGCCTGAACCTCCGGGTGGTCGGTGCAGACCGCCGCGAAGCCGTAAAAGGGGATGTTCTCCACGAAGTCGCGGAAGCCCTTTTTCACCGCCTCGAAGTCGCCCCAGTGGTCCAGGTGCTCGGCGTCGATGTTGGTGACGATGGCGACCGTCGACTTGAGCTTCAGGAAGGTGCCGTCGCTCTCGTCCGCCTCGACCACGATCCAGTCGCCGGCGCCGACCTTCGCATTGGTGCCGTAGGCGTTGATGATGCCGCCGTTGACGACGGTAGGATCGAGCCCGCCGGCGTCCAGCAGGCAGGCGACCATCGAGGTGGTGGTGGTCTTGCCGTGCGTGCCGCCCACGGCGACGGAGAACTGCAGCCGCATCAGCTCAGCCAGCATCTCGGCGCGGCGCACCAGCGGCAGGCGCCGCTCGCGGCCGGCGACCATCTCCGGATTGTCGGCCTTCACCGCGGTGGAATAGACGACGGCGGAAGCCCCATCCACATAGGCGGCGTCATGGCCGATGAACACCTTGGCCCCCAGCTTCTCCAGCCGCTCGGTGTTGGCGCTGGCCTTGGCGTCGGAGCCCTGCACCTGATAGCCGATGCGCAGCATGATCTCGGCGATGCCGCTCATGCCGATGCCGCCGATGCCGATGAAGTGCACGGGGCCGATGTCGAAAGGCACGGGGCGGCGGGTCATGGTCCGGTGCTAGCGTTTTTCGCACGTCCTCGGAATGGCGAAAACTTCGCATCCTGGGTGTGAACCGTTGTTATGCGAGCGCGGCCTGTCAGGTTGCCGCCCGAAGCGCACGCCTGGGGGCGACCGCGCGTGGAGTCCAAGATGCGTAGAATTTCAATCGCGCTGGCGGCGATCGCCGGCGCACTCGGCCTGACCGCCCAATCGGCGCAGGCGACGCCGATCACCTTCATCGAGACGGTGAACGCCAGCGGCATGCTCGGCGCCGACGTCTTCTCCGACGCCCTGGTGACCTTCACCGGAACGGCGGACACGACCGACGTGGTCGGGGCTTACCAGATCAGCCACCTGCCGATCAGCGTCGACGTCGCGGGCCTGGGGTCGGCTGCGTTCACCGACGACTTCCTGCTGTACGCCAACAACAACGGCCCCAACATCGGCATGGGCGACATCACGACTGGCCTCGCCCTCCTGTACGTCGGCGGCCCGCTTGGCGGCTACGACCTGCAGAGCAACTTCTCGCTGACCGGCATCTCCCAGAAGAACCTCGGCGCCAGCTACAACACCACCGCCGGCGCCTTCAGCTTCCGCACCACGGCCGAGACGGCGACCTTCCAGGCGCAACTGGGCGCCGTGCCGGAACCGGCCGCCTGGGCGCTGATGATCTCGGGCTTCGGCTTGGCCGGCGCCGCGCTCCGCCGCCGGCGCGCGGCTTTCGCCCCGGCTTAGACCGCCGCGCAGGTCAGACGCCCGGCGTGCAGCGCGCACCGGGCGATCGGCTTGTCGGTGAGGTCGTGGAAGACGCCGATCCAGTCGTCGCCGCGCCCCTGCCGGTCGAGGACGAAATAGCCGAAGCGGTCCATGCCGAAGGCCTGGGCCTGGCTTCCGTCCACCGGGATCGTCGCCTGGACCACAGACGAGGCCTTGTCTGAGTCCAGCACGTCGCCGCCGGTGCCGACCACCAGCTCGCTCGGCCGTCCGGCCCCGAAATCCAAGCTGTAGAAGGTGTGCAGGTGACCGGCGAGGATGGTCTCGGTCTTGCCCAGCCCCTGGGCCTTGACGGCTTGGCGCTCGTTGACGTTGCCGCCGGTGTCGGTCAGCGCCGGGCCGGTGCGGAAAATCTCCCAGAGCGGCCGGTGGGTGATCAGCCAGACCGGCTGCTTGGCCGCCGCCAGCGGTTTCAGGTCGTGCGCGAAGGCCTCGGCCTCGGCGGGGACCGGTTTGCTGTCGTCGGGGTCGGCGCTGTCTAGGACGCCCAGGCTCACGCCGCCGATGTCCACCAAGAAGGTGTCGCTGTGCGCGGGGCAGGCCCTCACCTTGAGGTCGGCGTCCAGCAGGCGGAACCAGCCCGCGCCGCCCCGTTGGCAGTCTTCGTGGTTGCCGCGCGCGAAGACCCAGGGGGCCGCGGCCAGCAGACCGGCCGCCGGGTCGAACAGCTCGGCCTTCCACGACGGCCAGCGGTCGCCGTAGGGGCTGCCCGCGCAGCCCGCCGCCCCGGCCGGGCACGGCGTCTCGCGATAGTAGTAGTCGCCCACGTGGATCACCAGGTCAGGCTTCTGGGCCGCCGCCAGGTTGGCCACCCGGGCGAAGGGCCAGCCGGCGACCGGGTCGTTGCAGTTCTGGATCACCTTACCCTTCAGCCGGCAGCCGCTATCGCCCAGGATCACGATCCGCTGCGGCAGGGTCCGTGGCAGCGGCAGGGCCTGACCTGCAACCGATGCGTGTTTCACCCCGCTCGGCAACGCGGCTTCGCAGACGCTGTTGGCGAAGGCCTCGCTCGGCGCGGCGCGCAGCGTCATGCGCGCGGCCTTGCCGTCCACCTCCAGGACCGGACAGGCCTCGCCCTCGGCGACCGCGCGGACCTGGGCGCCGGCCCCGGTCATCTGCACCCAGGCGGCCAGCGGCGCGGCGGCCGCGGGGCCGGCCAGACACAGCCATGAGACCAGGGCCGCCGCGGTGATTCTCATGGACGCTCTCCCCGAGGCCGAACGGCCCGACGGCGGATCATAGCCGCTCGCGAGCTCGGCGGCACCGTCGTTGGCGCAGGTCGACGCCGTTGCAAACACGTATCAAATGGGCCGAATTCGCCTGTGACGGTAACAGAATTGACAATATTTCAGACCGGGCGACACTACCCCAGGTCGAGGGCTGCGCGGCGGATGCGGATTGGCGCCGACAGTTGCCGTTTCCCTCGTTCGACGGGCCGTGCGCGGCCGCTTGTTTTGGGGTGATCGGGGGGTTCCGCTCACACCGCTTTTGGGGAGGGCAGCAGATGTCCCGGACTCGGCTCTTTGACCGTAAGCGCCTGCTCGGCGCCGTCGCGGCCTCGGCACTGCTCGCGGCGGCAAGCCAGGGCCACGCCCTGACGATCAACGCCACCTTCGACTCGTCGATCACGAGCCTGTCGAACGCGGCCGCGGTCGAGGCCGCGATTAACAACGCCGTCAGCTTCTACAGCGTGTTCACCAACCCAGCGACAGTGAGCATCGACTTCCAGACCGGCGGTGGGTTGGGCAGCAGCAATACGGCTCTCTACTTCGACAGCTACTCGGACTACGTTTTCGGCGGCCTGACGGGCAACTCGCTCAGCAATCCGCAAAACACCGTCCTGTCGACCGCGCTCCAGCCCGCAAACCTCGCAGCCGGCAACAAGGCCGACATCATTATCGCGACCGCCGCCGGCTTCCGCGCGCTTGGCTATGACGCGCCCGGCTTCCTGGGGGCCGACGGCCTTGCGGGCGATGGAACGTTCGACGGCGTCGTCTCGCTCAACACGGCGATCATGGACTTCACGAACACCCCGAACGGCGGCCTCTACCCGGCCAACAACGTGATCCAGCATGAGGTGGACGAGGTGCTCGGCATTGGCGGCCCCGGCACCTTCGTCTCTCAACCCTTCGGAGCGCATCCCTTCGGCGGCAATTTGACCTACATGGGCGCCGAGGACCTTTATCGCTACGGCGCGCCTGGCGTCGCCAGCTTCACCACCGATCCCCACGCCAAGTCGTATTTCTCCTACGATGGCGGCAATACCGACGTCCAGGACTTCAACCAGGTGGGCGGCGGCTCCGACTATGCGGACTGGAAGACAAGCTGCAGCGGCCCGCAGAACGTCCAGGACGCGTTCGGCTGCCCGGGCAAGCCGCAATTGCACCTGAACCTCGGCTCTCCCGAGGTGACCGCCCTGCAGGCGATCGGCTACGACGTCACGGTTCCTGAGCCCTCGGCCTGGGCGCTGATGATCGCGGGCTTCGGGTTGGCCGGCGCGGCGCTGCGGCGGCGTCGCGCGGCGATCGCCTAGACCCCGGCGGTCTGCTCGACCACGTCGGCGAGGCGCTCGGCCGCGTCGGGGATCGCGACGGCGCGGGAGGCCGCGGCCATGCGCGCCAGGCGCGCGGGGTTGGTCAGCAGCTTCTCCAGCGCGCCGGACAGGCTCTCGACGGTGAGCTGGCTTTCGCGCGCCACCTCCGCGCCACCGGCGTCGGCCAGCAGTTTGGCGTTCTGGCCCTGGTCGTCGTCGAGCGCGATGGCCAGCGGCACCAGGATCGCGGGCTTGCCGGCCACCGCGAACTCGCAGACCGAGCCCGCGCCGGAGCGGCCGATCACCAGGTGGGCTGACCCCAGGCGGCTGGCCATGTCGCGGAAGAACGGCGCGATCTCGGCGTCGACCACGGCGTTGCGGTAGGTGCGCCGCGCGACCTCCATGGATTCCGGTCGGGTCTGCTGCTGCACCATCAGCCGCTGGCGCAGGCCGTCCGGCAGGGCGGCGATAGCCTCCGGGACCAGCTCGGAGAGCAGGCGCGCACCCTGGCTGCCGCCGGTGACCAGCAGGCGGATCGGCCCCTCCGCGCCCGGCGGCGTATAGGGCAGATCGGCGAGCGCCCGGATCGCCGGGCGCACCGGATTGCCGACCACGGTGGCGCGGCCGGCGACGTCGGCTGGCGCCTTGAGGAGGGTCGGGAAGGCGCAGGCGACGCGGGTCACCCGGCCCGCCAGCATCCGGTTGGCGCGGCCCATCACCGCGTTCTGCTCGTGGATCACCGTCGGTCGCCTGTCGATCAGCGCGCCCACCAGGGCCGGGGCGGACGGGTAGCCGCCAAAGCCCACCACCACGCGCGGTCCGATCTCGCGGTAGAGGGCGCGGGCCTGCATCGCGCCCCGCAGCACGGCGATCCCGGCGCGGGCCATGCCGATCGGGTCGCCGCGGCGGAAGGTGGCGGCGGAAAGCCCGATGCGGCGCTCGGCCGGGAAGTCCTGCGACAGGCCCGCCACCCGCTCGTCGGAGGCCAGCACGATCGACCAGCCCCGCGCGATCAGCACCTCGGCCAGCGCCTGGGCGGGGAACAGGTGTCCGCCAGTGCCCCCGGCGGCGAGAACGGCTGTCTTACGCATGAAGCTTCTGGCGCATGGGTTCGCTTAGGCGAACGCGCCGGCCTTGGCGAGGCCTTCGCCGACGGTATAGGCGCCGGGCCGGCGCCGCGTCAGCGCCAGCGCCATGCCGAGCGTCAGCCCCATGGCCAGCATGGACGAGCCGCCATAGCTGATGAACGGCAGGGTCATGCCCTTGGTCGGGATCAGGTCGAGGTTCACCGCGATGTTGATGATCGCCTGCTGCCCGACCAGCACGAAGAGGCCGGCGGCCGCCACCTGCTCGAAGGGGTCGTTGAGCTTCATCGCCCGGTAGAGCCCGCGGACCACCACGAAACAGAACAGCGAGATCACCAGGATCAGGAACACCAGGCCGAATTCCTCGGCGCCCACCGAGGCGGCGAAGTCGGTGTGGGCGTCGGGGATGGCGCGCTTGAGCACGCCCTCGCCCGGGCCGCGCCCGAAGAAACCGCCGGCCGCCTGGGCCACCTTGGCGGCGTCCACCTGGTGGGTGTCGGCCTTGTCCGGCGACAGGAACCGGTCGACCCGGCTGGCCACGTGGGGGAACAGGAAATAGGTCGAGCCCAGGCCCGCGACCGCCGCCGCGCCCAGGCCCATCACCCAGGACATCGGCACGCCGGCCATCCAGAACGCCGCCCCGAAGGCCACCGTGATCAGCACCGTCTGGCCAATGTCCGGCTGGATCAGCAACAGAGCGATCGAGACGAAATAGAGCCCAAAGGCGATGGAGACGCCGGGCACGCCATTGCCCTTCTGGCCCTCGGAGAACATCCAGGCGACCAGGATGATCAGGGCAGGCTTCATGAACTCCGACGGCTGCAGCGAAAAGCCGCCGAACTCCACCCAGCGCGTCGCGCCCTTGGCGTTGTGGCCGAGCAAGGGCAACGCCACCATGATGGCGATGGCGATCAGCCAGATGAAGAAGGCGCTTCGTCGGACGTTCTTCACGTCGAGCATCGAGACGACGATCAGGATCATCGCCGCTCCAGCCGCGAAGACGCACTGGCGCACCGCGAAGTGGAAGGGGTCGCCGATGTTCATCCGCGCCGCCGCCGCCGGGCTGGCGGCGAACGCGATGACCATGCCGATGGCGATGAGCAGCGCGACGGCGCCCAGGATCCAGTGATCCACCGTCCACCACCACACGCCCACCGGCGAGCGGTCGGAGCGGGCGAAGGCGTGGGTGGCTTGGGCGCGCGAAGATTGGGCGCGAGACGATTGGGCGCGCGAAGACGGCGTGCGGGGCTGATCGGGCGTGGCCACGGTCATGCCGCACCTTTGGCAGCATGCGTGAGTCGTTGCACGGCGGCTCTGAAGGCTTCGCCGCGCGCCTCGAAGTCCGGGTACTGGTCGAAGGAGGCGCAGGCGGGCGACAGCAGGACGATGGCGTCGCCGCCGGCCTTCGACGCGTCGGCGTAGGCCTGGGCCACCGCGACATCGAGCGCGCCGCATTCGACGGCCGGCGCCTTGCCCTTCAGGGTCTTGGCGAAATCGGCGGAGGCCTCGCCGATGAGATAGGCCTTGGCGACGCGGCCAAAGAGGTCTTCCAGCGGCTCGATGCCGCCGGTCTTCGCCCGGCCGCCGGCGATCCAGTAGGACTTGGGATAGCTGGAGAGCGCCTGACGCGCGGCGTCGGCGTTGGTGGCCTTGCTGTCGTTGACGAAACGCACGCGGCCCAGCGTCGCCACCGTCTCCATCCGGTGCGCCAGGCCCGGGAAGGTCAGCAGGTGCTCGGCGGCCTCCTGCGGATCGATGCCCAGGCCCTTGGCCGCGGCATAGGCGGCGGCGGCGTTCTGCCAGTTGTGGCGGCCCGGCAGCGAGCGGGCGCGGTTGAGGTCGGCGACCTCCTGGGCGCGCTCTCCCATCGCGTCATAGAGCAGGCCGTTCAGCACATAGACCCCGCGGCCCATGGCCTTGGACGCCGAGACCGGCACGATGGTGCGGCGGTTGGCGGCGGTGATCTCGGTGCAGATCTGCTGGCCCCAGGCGTCGTCGACGCCGATCACCGCGGTGTCGCCCTTGCCCTGGTTCGCGAGAATCCGGCGCTTGGCGGCGACGTAGTTTTCCATCGTCCCGTGCCGTTCCAGATGGTCGGGCGAGATGTTGAGGATGACGGTGACATCGGCGTGCAGGCTGGAGGTCAGGTCGAGCTGGTAGGAGCTCATCTCCAGCACGTAGACCGCGCCCCCGTGCATGTCCTCGAGGTCGAGGACTCCGACGCCGATGTTGCCGCCGATGCGCACGTCGCGGCCGGCCTGGGCGCAGACGTGGCCGATCAGCGCGGTGGTGGTCGACTTGCCGTTGGTGCCGGTGACCGCGACGATCTTCGGGCGCTTGTGCTCGGGCGCGGCGTTCACGGTGCGCGCGAAAAGCTCCATGTCGCCGACGATCTCGACGCCGGCGGCCTTGGCCTTCTCCACGGTCCAGTGCGGGGCCGGATGGGTCAGCGGCACGCCGGGCGACAGCATGAGGGCTGCGAACTGCGACCAGTCGGCGGTGGCAAGGTCGACCAGCGGCAGGCCCTCGGCCTGCGCCGCCGCCCGGCTTTCCGGCTTCTCGTCCCACAGCGCCACCTGCGCGCCGCCGGCCACCAGCGCCCGCGCGGCGGCGAGGCCCGTGCGGGCGAGCCCGAACACGGCGACCGTCTTTCCCTCGAAGCCGCGGACCGGGATCATGGCGTGCGCCTGGCCTCCCCTACCGCAGCTTCAGGGTGGCCAGGCCCAGCAGGGCCAGCATGATCGAGACGATCCAGAAGCGGATCACGACGGTCGACTCCGACCAGCCGAGCTTCTCGAAATGGTGGTGGATCGGGGCCATCAGGAAGATCCTGCGCCCGGTCCGCTTGAACCAGGCGACCTGGATGATCACCGACAGGGTCTCGGCGACGAACAGGCCGCCGATCAGGGCCAGGATGATCTCCTGGCGCGTGGCCACGGCCACCGCGCCCAGGCCGCCGCCCAAGGCCAGCGAGCCGGTGTCGCCCATGAAGATGCGGGCGGGCGGCGCGTTGTACCAAAGGAAACCCAGGCCAGCGCCGATCATGGCCCCCAGATAGATGGCGATCTCGCCGACGCCGGGCACGAAGTGGAGCTGCAGGTAGTTGGCGTAGATGAAGTTGCCGACCAGGTAGGCGATCAGGCCGTAGGCGGCGGCGGCGATCATCACCGGCACGGTCGCCAGGCCGTCCAGGCCGTCGGTGAAGTTGACCGCATTGGCGGCGCCGACGATCACGAAGGCTCCGAACACCAGGTAGAACCACGACAGATTCACCACCACGCCCTTCAGCAGCGGGAAGGCCACCGAGGTGAGCAGGTTCGGCGCCTCGGGCGGCTTGGCGGCGAAGAGGATGATCAGCGCGATCGCGGCCATGGCGATAGCGCTCTCCATGACCAGGCGCGCCTTGCCGGAGATGCCGTCGGTCGAGCGCTTGGTGACCTTGGAATAATCGTCGAGGAAGCCCAGCAGGCCGTAGCCGGCGGTCACCAACAGCACCGCCCAGACGTAGATGTTCGAGAGGTCCGCCCACAAAAGGGTGCCGACACCCAGCCCGGCGAGGATCATCACCCCGCCCATGGTCGGCGTGCCGGCCTTCTCGACGATGTGGCGCTGGATGCCCTCGGCGCGGATCGGCTGGCCCTTGCCCTGCTTGGCCTGCATCCAGCGGATGAAGCGCGAGCCCATGGCCACGACGACCACCTGGGCGGTCAGCACCGACATCATGGTGCGGAAGGTGAGGTAGCGGAGCAGGTTCAGGATGGTCACGTGGCTGTGGCCACCCATCGAGAAGTGCTCATAGAGCCAATAGAACATCAGCCGGCCTCCCCTGGCCGGACGTCGAGCGAGCGCAAGGCCTGGGCGATCAGCCCCGCCTTCGATCCGTTCGAGCCCTTCACCATCACCACGTCGCCGGGCTCTGCGGTCCGCGCGACCAGCGGCGCCAACTCCGCCGCTGTCCCGGCGTAGCCGCCGCGCCGAGTCGACGGAAGGGCGTCCCACAGCGATTGCATCAGAGGGCCGGCGGCGAACACCAGGTCGACCTTGGCGTCGCTCAGCGGCTCGGCCAGGGCGGCGTGGTAGCCGGGCGCATGGGGGCCCAGCTCCAGCATGTCGGTCAGGGCCACGATCCGCCGCCCGGCGGTCTTGCGGGCGCCGAGCGTGGCGATGGCCGAGGCCATGGAGACGGGGTTGGCGTTATAGCTCTCGTCGATCAGCGTGAAGCCGCCCTGGGCCAGGGTCACGGTGCGCTCGGCGCCCCGGCCCTCCAGCGGCTCGAAGCTGCCGAGCGCGGCCAGGCCGTCGCTCAGGCTGACGTCGAGCGCTTCCAGCATCAGCAGCACGGCCATGGAATTCAGGCCCCAGTGCTGGCCGGTCTGCAGGATCGGGAAGTCCAGGCCCTGGCCGTGCCAGCGGGCCTGCACCACAGCATGACCCTCATCGCCCTGGAAATCGATCAGCCGCGCGTCGCAGCCTTCTGCCCGGCCAAAGGTGCGGACCTCGGCGCCGGCCTTCTCCGCCTCGGTCTTCAAGAGGCCGAACCAGCGGTCGTCGGCGTTCAGCACGGCGACGCCGCCCGGTTGCAGGCCCTCGAACACCTCGGCCTTGGCGTGGGCGACGCCGGTCTCGCCGTCCGGGAAGTTCTCGGTGTGGACGGGCCCGACGGTGGTCACCACCGCGGCGTGCGGCCGGACCATGCGGGTCAGCGGGCGGATTTCGTCGGCGTGGTTCATGCCGATCTCGAACACCGCGCGCTCGGTGTTGCTGGGCATGCGGGCCAGCGTCAGCGGGACGCCGATGTGGTTGTTGTAGGACTTGACCGACGAGTGCGCCCGGCCGGCCAGCTTCAGCCCCGCCATGATCGCCTGCGTCACGCTGGTCTTGCCCACCGAACCGGTGACGGCGCCCCGCCTGGCCTTGGGCGCGCGCTCGCGGGCGGCTTCGCCCAGCCGCTCCAAGGCCGCAAGCGTATCGTCCACCATCACCGCCGAGCCCAACACGGCTTGCGAGGCGAGCGCGCCGGCCGCGCCCTTGCCCCTCGCTTCATCTACGAACTCGTGGCCGTCGCGGACGCCGCCCAGCGCCACGAACAGGTCGCCAGGTTCGATGGAGCGGGTGTCGATGGAGACGCCGCTGGCGACGAAGGCGTCGCCGCGGAGCTTGCCGCCGGTGGCCGCTGCGATCTCGGCAGAGGTCCAGAGCGGCTCAGCCATGGAGAGCTTCCGCGGCTTCGGAAACGTCGTCGAAGGGATGGACCACGTCGCCCACGGTCTGGCCCTGCTCGTGACCCTTGCCGGCGACCACCAGGATGTCGCCCTCGGAGAGCTCGGCGGCGGCGGCGCGGATCGCCTCGCGCCGGTCGCCGATTTCCTTGAGGCCAGCGTTTCCGGCCATGATCTCGGCGCGGATGGCGGCGGGGGTTTCGCTGCGCGGGTTGTCGTCGGTGACGATGGCGAGGTCGGCGAGGTCGGCGGCGATCCTGCCCATGAGCGGGCGCTTGCCGCGGTCGCGGTCGCCGCCGGCGCCGAACACCACGATCAGCTTGCCGCGCACGTGAGGACGCAGGGCCTTGAGCACCGTCTCCAGCCCGTCCGGCGTGTGGGCGTAGTCCACATAGGCTTCGCCCCCCCGCGGACCGGTCCCGACCCGCTGCAGCCGGCCAGGAGCCCCCTCGATCTTTTCCAGCCCCGCGAAGGCCTGCTCGGGCGAGAGCCCCGCGGCGATGCACAGGCCCGCGGCGACCAGCGCGTTGGAGGCCTGGAACGCGCCGGCCAGCGGCAGGGTCACGTCATAGGTCTTGCCCAAATGGGCGATCTTCAGCGCCTGGCCATTGGGCAGCAGGCGGCGGTCCAGCAGTTGAAGCCCCTGCCCCGCCTCGCCGACGCTCATCACGCCCTGGCCGGCGCTGACGGCGGTCCCGGCGAACGCTGCGTAGGCGTCACTGTCGGCGTTCAGCACCGCGGTCTTGCCCCGCGTCAGCAGGGTCTCGAACAGGCGCAGCTTGGCGGCGCGGTAGACGCCCATGGTGCCGTGATAGTCCAGATGGTCCTGGGTCAGGTTCAGGAACCCAGCCGCCGTCAGCTTCACCCCGTCCAGGCGCCGCTGATCGATGCCGTGCGAGGAGGCTTCCAACGCGAGGTGGGTGACGCCGGACTGCGCCACGCGCGCCATCAGCTCGGCGACGTCGGCGGCGTCGGGGGTGGTGAGCCCCGGCGGGGTCACCTGCTCGTCCGCGATCCCCGGCGCGCTGACGCGGACACCCAGCGTGCCCATAGAGGCGGCCTTGAAGCCGGCGGACGCGAACATCTGGCGGCAGAAGCCCGCCACCGAGGTCTTGCCGTTGGTGCCGGTCACCGCGACGCAGGTCGCCGGCTGCGCGCCCCAGAAGGCGGCGGCGGCCAGGGCATAGGCGCGGCGCGGGTCGGACGCGATCACCAGCGGCGCCGAGACGCCCTCGATCTCGCGGCCGGCCAGGATGGCGGCGGCGCCCTGCTCCAGCGCGCGCGGCGCGAAGCTGCGGCCGTCGACCTTGGCGCCCGGGAGCGCCGCGAACAGCCAGCCGGGCCGCACCTTGCGGCTGTCGGCGGTGACACCCTGAATCTGCGGGTCGACCGACAGGTCGCGCTTCACGAGGTCGGACAGGCGCATGGTCAATGCTCCTCTCCCACGTCAGGGGCGGCCTGGGAGTCGGGCGGCGGGAAGGGATTGGTCTCGGCGCGCTTCTGGATGCCCAGGATCGGCGCGATCCGCTCGATCACGCGGCCCGCGGCCGGCGCGGCGACGATGCCGCCGGTGGGGTCGCCGCTGGTCGCGGTCCGTTGCGGCTCGTCCAGCAGCACCAGCACGAAGTAGCGCGGGGCGGTGAGCGGGCCGTCGGTCGGGAAGACGGCGGCGAAGGATGAAACCTGCCGGGTGTTCGAATAGTGTTTGATCGCCGGGTCCCACTTCTCGCCGGTGCCGGTCTTGCCGCCGACGTTCAGCCCCGGAATGTTCGCCGACTTGCCCGAGCCGCAGGTGCAGCTGACGTTTGAGCGCATTATCTGCAGCAAGGTGAGCGCCGTCTGCTCCGACACCATCCGCGGGCCATGCACCACCGTGCCGGCCGGCAGCTTCTTGATCGTCAGCGGTAGGAGCTCTCCGCCGTTCATCAGGCCGGAATAGGCCCGGGCCACCGCCAGCGGCGTGACGTTGATCCCGTGCCCGAAGGAGGTTGAGGCGATTGCGTCTTCGTTCCAGATGCGCGGCGTCAGCGGTCGCGCCGATTCCAGCAGCTCCGTCTTCGCCGGCTGGGTCAGGCCGAACTTGTCGAAATAGGCATGCAGCCGCTCCGGCCCGATGGACTCGCCCAGCCGCGCGGTGCCGATGTTGGAGGAGTGCTGGAACACCTCGACCAGGGTCAGGACGGCGTGGGTGGCGTGGTAGTCGGTGATCGGGCGGTTGCCGACCATGAAGGGGTGGGTTGCATCGAAGGTCGAGGTGGGCGTCGCGATGCCGAGGTCGAGGCCGGTGGCGATGGTGAAGCCCTTGAACGTCGAACCCATTTCATAGATCGCGTTGGCCGCCCGGTTCTGGCGCGCGCTCAGGCTATAGGCGCCCGGCTTGTTGGGGTCGTAGGTGGGGAAGCTCGCCAGGCCCAGGATCTCGCCGGTGTGGACATTGACCACCACGCCCGCGGCGCCCTTGGGATGGAACTGGGCGGTGGCCTTGTAGAGCTCGTCTTCCAGGGCCGCCTGGATGCGCAGGTCGATGGAGAGCGGCACCGCGCCATTGCTGGCGGCGGCCTCGCGGACCTCCTGGTTCAGGGCGGCTTCCGCGCCGGCCAGGCCCTGGCCGCCGGTGTCGGCGAAGCCCACCAGGTGGGCGGCGGTGTAGCCCAGCGGATAGACCCGCTTCTGCTCCGGCTCGAAGCTTACGCCCGGCAGGCCGAGGTCGTGAATCTGGGCGCGGACCTCCGGCGTGAGGCCGCCGATCACGAAGGTGCGGCGCCCGGCGCGCAAGGCCTTTTCCAGCCGCTCCGGCGTCAGGTCCGGCAGGTTGGCGGCCAGGACGCGGCGCGTCTCGCCGGCGTCCCAGATCTCGCGCGGGTCGATGTAGAGGCCATAGTGCAGGAGGTCGGCGGCCAGCATCTGGCCATTGCGGTCGACCAGGTCGGCCCGCGCCGCCCCGATCGGCGTCGAATAGCCGTCACCCTCGCCGGCCTTTGAGAACAGCGCCGCGCGGGTCGCGCCGATCGCCAGCACCACGAAGCCCAGGCTGAACAGAATCAGGACGAAGAAGATGCGGATGCGGGTGTCGTCCTCGGCCCGGCCGGAGGCGCGGGCGCGCTCGAAGGCGTGCTCGAAACGCCACATCATTCCGGCCAGGCGGCGCGAGAACCACGAAGGCCCGAAGCTGAGCTGGCCCAGGCTCATCGCGCGGCCACCTGGGTCGGAGCGGCCAGCGGCGCGGCGGGCTCGGCCGGGGCCAGCGCCATGGGGTCAGGCGTCACGTCGATCGGCTTGGCCGAGGGCGCGATGGGCTTGCGCGCCAACTCCGGCAGGGCGTCCAGATCGGCGACGCGCCGCTCGGAGACCGGCGCCAGGCCAAGATAGGTCTCCGACAGACGCTCGATGCGCGCCGGCTGCTCCAGGTGGCTGACCTCGGCCTGCAGCAGGCGCACGCGGGCCTTTTCCTCGCCGATCTGGCGTTCGACAGCGGCGATCTTCGCCCGCTCGCCGCCGGCCATGGTCTTGGCCAGGTAGACGCCCAGGATCAACACGGCCAGCAGGCCAAGCGCGATGAGGTCGACCAGGCGGAATCCGCGGACCCTGCGATTGAGCCAATTCACGCTGCAGCCCTCCACACCGGCGCGTCGGTGCGCACCGCCGCCCTCAGCTTCGCGGACCTCGCCCGGGGGTTCGCCGCCAGCTCCGCCTCCGACGCCGATTGGGCGCCGTTGAACAGCAGCTGGAAGCTCGGCGCCGCGGCGGTGGCCAGCGGCGGCGCATGGCGCGATCCCGCCGGAGTCTTGCCCGCCCGCACCGCGAAGAAGGTCTTCACGATTCTGTCTTCCAGCGAATGGAACGTGACGACGCAGAGGCGGCCGCCGGTCTTCAACGCCCGCTCGGCGGCAGCCAGCCCGGCCTCCAGCTCGGAAAGCTCCTCGTTCACTGCGATGCGGATCGCCTGGAAGGAGCGGGTGGCCGGATGCACCTTGGCGCCGCGCCGGCCGCCCAGCGTCTTCTCGATGAACTCGGCCAGTTCCAGAGTGCGGGTGAAGGGCTGCTCGTCGCGGCGGCGCGCGATGGCGCGGGCGATCCGGCGGCTTTCGCGCTCCTCGCCATAGACGAACAGGATGCGGGCGATCTCGGCGGGGTCGGCCTCGTTCACGAGGTCGGCGGCCGTGGGCCCCTCGGCCGCCATGCGCATATCCAGCGGGCCGTCGCGCATGAAGGAGAAGCCGCGCTCGGCCTCGTCCAGCTGCATGGAGGAGACGCCGATGTCGAGCACCACGCCGTCGACGGCAGCGAGGCCGGTCTCCTCGTCCAGTTCGGAAAAGCGGCGCTCGACCAGGCGGAAGCGGTCGGCGGGCAGGCCGCCGGCGAACTTCGCCGCGCTTGGATCACGGTCGAAGGCGATGACGCTGGCGCCCTTGTTCAGCAGGGCGCGGCTGTAGCCGCCGGCCCCGAAGGTGCCGTCGACCAGAAGCTTGCCGGCGCGGGGTTGCATCGCATCCACGACCTCGTCGAGCAGGACGGGCACATGCGGTGCGTTCATCCGGCTGATCCCGCAGCCAGTTTCGCGGCGCGCTGCTGGGCGCGCATCGTCGCCAGGCCCTCGCGGGCCACCTCGCGCTGGGCGGCGCGGTGCGCCTGGAAGGCCTCGCGGCTCCAGATCTGAAAGCGGTCGCCCAGCCCCACCACCACGACCCAGTCGGTCAGGCCGAACTGCTCGCAGAGGATTTCCGGAAGCGTGATGCGCCCGGCGGTGTCGTAGGAGAGCTGGGCCATGCCGCCCAGCACCGAGACCTCAAGGGCGCTGCGGATCGGGTCGCCGAACTCCAGCTCCTCGATCACGCCCACGTAACGGTCGAACAAGGATTTGCCGCCACCCTCGATGCAGTCGGCCTCGATGGAGGGGAAGCAGAAGACGCCGTCAAAGGGCCCTGCGGTCTGGGCGCGGAAATCCGCCGGCACCACGATGCGCCGCTTTCCGTCCAGCTGTTTCTCGAAGGTGGAGAGAAACACAGCCCAAGCCCCAAAACCAACCGCCCCGCCAGCGGTCCCGCGCCTCGCCCTCCAACCGGCCGCCCCAACGTCCGGGTTTGGTTAGCGAAGTACGAACGGGGTAACATGGGATGAATTGGGAGTAAATGACTCCAATTGACCTTTTGTTAGAGAAACCAACGAGTCGCAGGCAAGTATGGTTAACCGGATATTGTTATCCACAGAACATACAGCGAACTTCTGCCACAGCTGTTAACGAACTGGGCCGTAGCCGGCGGCGCGGTGTCATTGCGTCCCATTGAGGCGATGGACCAGACGGCCTGTAAGCCGGGTTCTGTGCCGCCCGGAACCGAAGTCCCGGACATTGGCGATCATTCCTCTGGACCGCCCCTCGCGGGACGGTTCTCGCGACCTACCCGGACCGCTCAGGCCTACGACAGCCCTATCCTCCTTCGCCAAGGCTACGGAGGACGCACGGTCCCTATTCGGTCTTGCTCCTGGCGGGGCTTGCCATGCCGCGACTGTTACCAGCCGCGCGGTGGGCTCTTACCCCACCCTTTCACCCTTCCCCTCCGATGCCTAGGCGAAGGAGGGAGGTTTGCTTTCTGTGGCGCTATCCCTGGGGTCGCCCCCGGCGGGCGTTACCCGCCGCCATGTCGTCGTGGAGCCCGGACTTTCCTCGACCCCCTTGCGGGAGCCGCGATCGCCCGGCCGTCTGGTCCGCGCGGAACCTGAGGGTTCGTGGCGCGGAGGTCAAGCGAAGGGCCGGGCCGCCTCCGGGGGAAGAGGCGGCCCGGCGTCGCCGCATCCTAGCTCTCGTGGCGGCGCAGACGGACTTCCTGGCGGTGCAGGCGATGAGCCTGGACGCGGGTCAGGTGGCCGCCGTGCATCCGCGCGCGCCGCGCGATGTGGCGGTCGACGACGCGCATGCGGTGCGCCTGGACGCGGCTGATCTCGCCGCGGCGTTCTTCGGTGTTGATCTGCGCGCGGTGGGTGGCGATCTCGGCGCGGGCGGGCGGCGCAAGCGGTTGGGCCGAGGCCGCGGTGGCGGCGGCGCCCAGGGCGGTCGCGCCCAGGATCAGGGCGATGGCGGTGGTCTTGAAGGTCATGTCGCAGTTCCTTTGATCAGGTTCCGCTTGCGCGGCGGGCCGTAGCCGTCGCCAAGCCCGCACAAGATGCAGCTCAGCTGCTGAACCCGATCTGAGGGCTAGGAATTCGCGCCGTTCATCAAGGTGGCGGGATTGCGGCGCGCATCAGGGCGGCCACTGGGTGGTCGCCGAGCGCCGCCATGACGCCTTGGCGGTCGGTCTCGGTCTTGTTCTGGGAGAGCTTGAACGTCCCCTCCAGCCGTTCGACGACCATCCGCGCGCCGATGATGCCACGCAGCATTCCGCCGAACCGCCCCGGCGACATCTTATGCCGCGTCCACGCCGGCTTCGGCGCCAGCCGCGCCTCCTCCTGCGCCGAAAGTTCGTCGAGTTGGCGCACCAGTTCGGACTCGTCCAGCGCCTCGACCCGCCCCTCGGCCTCGACGGTCAGATAGTTCCAGGTCGGGACTTGGTCGACGCTCTCGTACCAGTCGGGGCTGACATAAGCGTCGGGCCCCAGGCCAACCGCCAAGGCTTGGAAACCGTCCGCCAAATAGGGCGCGATCGCATTGCCGCGAGCCAGGTGGAAGTCGAGCGTGAGATCTTCGCCCGCGCCACCCACCACGACAGGCGCGTGCGCGACGAGCGGGCGGCCTGCCGGTGCGGCGCAGAGCGTCACGAAGGCATGGCGCCGCAGCCACTCCAGCAAGGGCGCCTCATCGGTGACCCTGTAGAGTCCTCCCGGATGCATCAGCCCGCGAGCCTCAAGAGCGCGATCAGCCGCGCGCGGGTCTCACCGTCGGCGACGCCGTCGACCTTCTCCTGGCGCCAGTGGCGCTGGAAGGCGGTGACCACCTGCTGCGTCGCTTCGTCGAACTTACCGGACGGCGGCAGGTCGTAGCCGAGCCGCGTGAAGCCGGCCTGCAGGGCGAAGACCTCGACGCCTTCCACGCCCAGCGCCAGCGGCAGGCCGGGCGCGGCGGGCGCTTCCACCCAGAGTCCATGGCCGGCCTCGGCCAGCCGCTTCCAGGGGAACAGCTCGCCCGGATCGTCCTTCCGCGCGGGCGCCACGTCGGAGTGGCCGACGATGCGGTCGTCGGGAATCTGCCAACGGCTGCGGATGTCGGCCGTCAGCGCGATGACCGCGGCGATCTGCGCGTCGGGAAACGGCCGGTAGCCGAACTCGTGGCCGGGATTGACGATCTCCACGCCGATGGAGACGCCGTTGATGTTGCGCTCGCCCTTCCAGTAGCTGACGCCCGCGTGCCAGGCGCGCCGCTCCTCGGGCACCAGGCGGAAGATGCGGCCGTCCTCCTCGACGACGTAGTGCGAGCTCACCCGGGGCGCGTTGGGATCGCGCAGGCGGTCGAGCGCCTCCGGGCCGGTCTTCATGCCGGTGTAGTGCAGCACCAGGATGTCCGGCACGCCGACGCGGGCGTCGAAGTTCGGACTGGGCGCTTCGATGAAGTCCAGGCTCATTGGGCGCGGTTCCGGATGGCGAGCAGCAGCGGCATGACGTGGTTCCTTCGGACCGCGATGATCAGGACGCCGGTGAGCGCCAGGAGCGTGCCCGCCGCCATCCGCAGGCCGAACGGATCGTGGAAGATCGCGACGCCCAGGGCAATCGTCGCGAGCGGCGTCATCAGGGTCAAAGGCGAGATCAGGTTCGCCTCATAGCGGCCGATCAGGAAGTAGTAGCCGGTGTGCGCGCCCACCGAGACCACCAGCCCCGAATAGAGCACGGCGGCGGCGAACGGCCATCCCGCGGCCAGCGCCTGGCCCACCTGCCCCGGTTCCAGCCAGGCCGAAAGCGCCGCCAACGGCAGGACCGAGGCGAAACCCACCCAGGCCTGGAACTGCAGCGGCTTCACGCCCTCGATCTGCTTCATCATCACCGCGCCCAAGGCGCCCGCGAAGGCGGAGGCCACCACGTAGAGCAGCCCGGGCGAGAGCGCGAAGCCGCGCGGGTCGTACATCACCGCCAGGCAGCCCGCGAAGGTCAGCGTGATACCGAGCGCGCGCCGCCAGCGGATCTTCTCGCCCAGCATGACCATGGAAAGCAGCGTCGTGATCGGCACGCCGATCTGGCCGATCACCGCCGCCGCCGACGGCGTCGAGGTCTTCAGGCCCAGGAACAGCAGGGCGAAATTGCCGCCGCCCATCAGCGAGGCGACCGCCAGCAGCCGCCAGCGGGGCCGCGGCATCGGCAACAGCCACGGCAGGGTCGCGGCCGCCACGATCCCGAACCGCACCGCCGCATAGAACAGCGGCGGCAAGCCCAGATGGCTCACCACATACTTCGAGACGATGTTGTTCGAGGCCCAGACCAGGCAGACCAGCGTGAGCAGCCCGAAGTCGCGCAGGGACATGAGAATTGCCCTTAAGCTGCGTCGTGCGCGCGGTCACCTTCGCCGGTGCGCCGCCGCTGGATGCGACAGGACCGCGTCAGCCCCTCCCCGCCAACCCCGAAATCCGTCGCGAATGTTTCTAAGGTTACGAAATGAGTTGTTTGGTCAGTATTCGGGACATCCTACGGATACATTACAATAACCCGCCATTATTATTTTGATTGAATAATGCTTTCGGGGGTCGTCAACTTTACGGAGCTTTCAAATGTCAGTGTCGTCCATCTCCAGCACTCCGCCTACGCCGCCCGCGCCGCCGGTTCAGGATCCCACCACCAGTGACGGGATCCAGAAGACGCATCGCCATCACCACCATCACGGCGCCAAGCCGGCCGCGAGCTCTCAGCCGGCGCAGGCGTCCGCCGACAGCACGGCCACGACCGACACCACGGCGACCGCCGCCGCCTCGTCCAGCAGCAATCTGCTCGACGTCACCGCCTGACCAGCCATCGGCCGCCACGGACCCGCGCGGCGGCCGACTAGCGCCGCGCGGTCTCGTCCAGCCAGCCCAGGATCTGCGGATTGAGCTCGCGCGGGTAGGTGTGGCTGAGGTCGGGTAGTTCGACATAGGTCACCTGAGCCCCCGCCGCCGCGAGCGCGCGCTCGGCTCCGCGCGCCATCTCCACCGGGAACATCCAGTCGAGCGCCCCGTGGGCGATGTGGACCGGCAGGCCCTTCAGCCGGTCGGGATCGGCCATCTGGGCCAGCATGGGATGGAAGGCGGCGGCCACCGGCGCCAGGTGGGTGAAGGGCGATCCCGGTTCCAGGCCGCTGACATAGCTGAAGGTGCCGCCATCGCTCATGCCGGTCAGCAGCAGGCGCGTGGGATCGACATGCCAGCGCCCGCGCACCGCCTCCACGATCGCCGCCAGGTTCGGCGTATCCGGGTCCTCGCCCGTCAAGGCCCAGGTCTGGCCGATGGCGGTGGGCGCGGCCAGGATCGCGCCCTGGCCGCGGGCGTCGCGTAGCCAGCTCCACAGGAAAGATCGCCCGCTGCCCGCGCCGCCGTGCAGGGCGACCACCAGAGGGCATGGGCTGTCCGGGGAATAGGTCTCCGGCACATAGAGCGAGACCCCGCCGCGGGCGCCCGGCTCGCCAATGTGCATCACGCCGGTGTCGCCGCGCTCCGGCGCATCCGCCAGCCGCGCGACCAAGGCCGCGTCGCCGCGCAGGGCGGGCGACAGGAAGAAGCGGCTCACCGGCGGCAGGCCGGCGGCGAACGGATACAGCGCCTCCTGCGCCCGGGGCAGGCCGCGCAGCGCCCGGAAGATCGCGCCCATGTCGCCGCCGGCGGCCTCCGCGGCGCGCAGACCCGCGAAAGCCTCCAGCACATGGCCACAGGCGGAGTCGAGCCGCCCGCGCAGGAACACGAGTTCCACCGGCCAGTCCGAGAGGCCGCCCATCGCCGCCCGCAGCGGCGCCTCCGGCTCGCCGACCGCCGCCAGCACGCCGGAGAGGTCCGGCGGGGTCAGGTAGCGGGCGACCAGGCCCAGGGCCTCCAGCGCCGCCAGCAGCGGCGGGATGATCGAGGCGAGGTCCTCGGGTGTCCGGTCCTCGCTCATGAATCTAGGTCAGGCGCCGCACGAAGCGCAGCGACGTGTGGGTGTCGGAGAAGCTGACCACCTTGTTGTCGACCAGGCCATGGGCCTTGGCGGCGGCCATCACCTCGACGTCCTTCAACGTGGCCGCCTTGCCCTTGCGCGAGACGATCCACAGCGCGCCCTTCTCGGCCAGCATAGGGACGAGCGCTTCGACGCGGGCCAGCTCCTCGGCGCTGTCGGCGGCGTAGAACAACAGGTCCAGGTCCGCGAGTTCGGTCACCGGCTGCGCCCCGCGCTCGCTCAATTCCGCCGAAAGGGCGCCGTCCGCGACGCCCAGGACGGCGGCGCGCATGCCGGGCTTCACCCCGATCTTGTCCATCCGGCCCTTGGGATTGAGGATCGCGTCGACCCAGCTCGCCGCCTGCTTTTCGCCGAGCGTGAAGCGCGAGCCGTCGGCCAGCACGAGATCGGCGCCATCAGCTGTCACGCCCTGCAACGCCTCGCCCTCGAACACCCGTCGCTGCGCGCCCCGGAACAGCAGCTTCGGCGGCTCGTACTGCAGACGGCCCTCGTCGGGGCCTTCGGCGAACGTCGCCTGGACCGTGGCTTCTTTTCCCAAGATATCTCTCCGCTCGATCCCGCCGGGCGGATGGCCGCGCGAGACGAACGCAGGCCTATAGCACTAAGCCGCCTGCCCCAGGCTCAGGAACTCGTAGCGGGCCAGGAAGTGGTCGGTGGAGCCGAAGGCGCTCTCGATCATGGTGGCGCGCTTGAAGTAGTGGCCGATGGCCATTTCGTCGGTCATGCCCATGCCGCCGTGCAGCTGGATGGCGTTCTGGCCGACGAAGCGGCAGGCCTTGCCGATCTGCACCTTGGCCGCCGCCGCCGACTTGGCGCGCTGCTTGTCGTCGGAGAGCTTGATGGTGGCCATGTAGGTCATGGAGACCGCCTGCTCGACCTGAATGAACATGTCGACCATGCGGTGCTGCAGCACCTGGAAGGCGGAGATCGGCTGGCCGAACTGCTTGCGTTGGCGCGTGTACTCCAGCGTGCCTTCGTGCAGTTTGCTAAGCACCCCGCAGGCCTCACCGCAGGTCGCGACCACCGCCTCGTCCACCACCTTCTCGATCAGCGGCATGGCCTGGCCTTCGGGGCCGACCAGGGCGTCGGCGCCGAGCTTCACGTTCTCGAAGACGACCTCCGAGGCGCGGAAGCCGTCGACCGTCGGATAGTCGCGGGTCGAGACGCCCGCCGCGGCCTTCTCGACGATGAAGACGCTGACGCCTTCCTGGTCGCGCTGGCCGCCGCCGGTCCGCGCGGTGACGATCAGGTGGCTGGCGTAGGGGGCGCCGATCACCACGGCCTTGGCGCCGTTCAGCACCCAGCCGGCCCCGTCCTTCTTCGCCGTCGTCTTGAGGTCGGCGAGATTGTAGCGCGCCTGCGGCTCGGCATAGGCGAAGGCGAAGATCGCCTCGCCGGAAATGATCTGGCCGATCAGGGCCTCGGCGCCCGCATGGCCCGAGTGCTTCAGGAACCCGCCGCCGATCACCACCGTGCCGAGATAGGGCTCGACCACCAGGGACCGCCCCATCTCCTGCATGACGATCATGTTCTCGACCGGCCCGCCGCCCAGGCCGCCCAACTCCTCGGAGAACGGCGCGCCCAGGATGCCGAGCTCTTCGGCGAAGGCCTTCCAGACCGCGGGGCTCCAGCCTGGCTCCTTGGCCAGCATCGCGCGCCGCTGATCGAACGAATAGTGGTCCGCCAGATAGCTCGCGACCGTGTCGCGCAGCATCGATTGTTCGTCGGTGAAGCTGAAGTCCATAGGTCGGGCAGTCCGTAAGAACGTTGGCGGAAGGAGGGGTGGAAGCGGCCTAGAGCCCCAGCACCATCTTGGCGATGATGTTGCGCTGGATCTCGTTGGAGCCGCCGTAGATCGAGGTCTTGCGGCCGTTGAACATCTCGCCCGCCAGGCCGTCGGCGTAGTCGGGCCCGATGCCGGCGTTGTGGCCAAGGTCGCGCAGGAATGGCGCGCCGTAGTGGCCGACCGCCTCGAGCGCGAGCTCCTGCAGGCGCTGCTGGATCTCGGTGCCCTTGATCTTGAGGATCGAGCTTTCCGGCCCCGGCCCCTTGCCGCTCGACTCGCCGGCGAGCGTGCGCAGTTCCGTGAACTCCAGCGCCGTCAGGTCGATCTCCAGCTCGGCCACCTTGCGGCGGAAGAAGGCGTCTGTCAGCAGGGCGCCGCCGGCGTCGGAACGCTCAGTGGTGGCGATGGCGCGCAGCTTTTCCAGGTTGCGCTTGGACCGCGCCACGCCCGCGATCCCCGACCGCTCGTGGGCCAGCAAGGCCTTGGCGCAGGTCCAGCCCTGGTTCTCGTGGAAGATGCGGTTCTCGACCGGCACCTTCACGTTGTCGAGGAAGACGTCGTTCACCTCGTGCCCGCCCTCCAGCGTGATGATCGGCCGGACCGAAATGCCCGGGCTCTTCATGTCGATCAGCAGGAAGGAAATGCCGGCCTGCGGTTTGGCGTCGGGGTCGGTGCGGACCAGGAAAAAGCCCCAGTCGGCGTGCTGGCCAAGCGTCGTCCACGTCTTCTGGCCGTTGACGATGTAGTACTCCTTGCCGTCGTCGGCGGTGATCCGCTCGGCCTTGGTCTTCAGGCTCGCCAGGTCCGAGCCCGCGCCCGGCTCGGAGTAACCCTGACACCACCAGACCTCGCCATTGTAGATGCCCGGCAGGAACCGCTTCTTCTGCTCCTCGGTGCCGAAGGTGTAGACCACCGGGGCCAGCATCGAGACGCCGAACGGCAGCACCGGCAGGGCGTCGGCCTCGGCCAGCTCCTCGGACCAGATGTACTTCTGCGTCGGCGTCCAGCCGGTGCCGCCGAACTCAGTCGGCCAGGACGGCGCGACCCAGCCCTTCTTGGCCAGCACCTTGTGCCAGAGCAGATATTCTTCCTTGGTCAGCGGCCGGCCAGCGTCCTGCGCGGCGCGCAAGTCTGCGGGATAGTTGTCCTTGATGAAGGCCCGGACTTCCTGGCGGAAGGCGTTCTCTTCGGGTGAGAAATCGAGGTTCATCTGGGGCTCCCTGGACGCCTGGCTTACGGCGTATCCGCCTTCGCCCGACCATAGGCCGGAAGCTGCCGCTTAGGGAAGATGACGTTTACGTAAACGTGAGGCTTCCATGGCTATTTGGCGAGGCGAAACCCGACGGGAATAATAATCGACCGACCCGCGACCTTCTCGCCGTAGAGATCGACCTCCCGCAATTTGAAGAGCGGGGTCAGCGTCATCGTGGCAGCGCCGAAGTCCTGTCCAGCGGGCGCCTCGCTAAAGATGACACAGGAGTCGAGGCGGCCATCAGAGGTCACCTGGCATTTCACGGCTCCGCGGCCCTCAAGTTTGTTCTGCCTGGCGGTCGCAGGATAGGCCCGCTGAACATCCGATGGGCTGGGTGTGTGCAGCAACACAGGACGCAAGACAGGCCCGCCTGGGGGCGGCGGCTCAGTCGGAATGAGCGTGGGCTGTAGTTGGAAGCGGACCGGAATTCGGATCACCCCGCCGGCGACAGGGTGACCGTCCTTGGTCATCGGCAGCATCCTGAAGAAGGCTGACAGCTTCAAGGCAGCTTCACCGAAGCCTTGCTCAGCCGGATCCTCCTTCAGGACCTTGCATTCATGGAGACGGCCCTCGACTCCCACCTCGCAGCCTATGGTGACGCTACCCTCAACGTGCGCCATCAGTGCCGGCTTGGGATAGACAGCGACTACATCACGGCCGTCGGGCTTCGCGGCCCAGTCCGGCATGGTTATGACGCTAGGCGCGGGCGCTGCGGCCTGCATCAGCATCGCGGCCAGAACGGACAACATTTCGACTCCCCCCGAAGCGCTGCCGCAACTTAGCCGCGAACCTCTGCCCTCGGCCAGCCGTTCCGCAGGCCTTGCCCCTGCGTCAGAACCCGTGCACGCCCAAGCCCGATGCCCAGGATCGTCACCTACAATGTGCACCGCTGCGTCGGGAACGACCGGCGCCTCGACGTGGGCCGGATCGCCCAGGTGCTGGCGGCGCTGGAGCCGGACATCGTGGCGCTGCAGGAACTCGACGTCGGCCGCGCGCGGACCGGCCGCGTCGACCAGGCGCACGAGATCGCGCGGCGCCTGGATATGGCCTGCCACTTCAACGCCGCCCTGACGGTGGAGGAGGAGCGCTACGGCGACGCCATCCTGACCCGCTATCCCGAGCGTCTGGTGCAGCTGGGTCCGCTGCCCGGCCACCCGGCGATCCCTCAGCTGGAGCCCCGCGGCGCGCTGTGGGTCGAGGTGGAGATCGCCGGCGCGACGGTGCAGATCGTCAACACCCACCTGGGCCTGGTCCCCAAGGAACAGCAGATCCAGGCCGCGCACCTGGCCGGTCCGGCGTGGCTCGGTCATCCGCACTGCAAAGGACCGCAGATCCTGCTGGGCGACTTCAACGCCACCGCGACCTCGGTCGTCTACCGCACCTTCCTGAAGCGCCTGTCGGCGGCGCGGACCCTGGCCAAGGTGAAGACCCCGACGGCGACCTTCCCCTCGCCGCTGCCGGTGCTGCGGATCGACCACCTGTTCGTCAGTCCAGAGATCAGAGTGGCCGACGTCTTCGCGCCGTTTTCGCCCCTCACCCGCGTCGCCTCCGACCACCTGCCCCTGGTGATGGACTTCGAGCTCTAAGGCCTAGTTGTCGATCGCGTCGATGGCGGCGGGGCCGCCCAGCATCTGGAAGCTGCGGACGGCCTCATAGAGGCGGGCGCGGCGGCGGCCGGGGTTCCAACTGTCCTTGGGATCCTGCGGATCGCCCAGGTGGTACTTGGCCACGAACTCTCCGAAGGCGGTGACTTCGGGCGGCTCGATGGGGCGCAGACGGTTGTCGCGGTTCAGCGCGTCGATGGCGCCCACCAGCCCGCCGTAGTCGGCGCGCGCCTTGGCCACCGCATCGCCCGTCAGGCCCATGAAATGGCCCACCAGCCGGTCGCGGAAGGCGCCGATCGCCACCCTCGCCGCCTCGTCCCCGCCCTCGACGGCCAACTCGCACTCGGTGTCGAAGCCGCCGGAGCGGTTGTTGAGGTTGGCCGAGCCGACCCGGGCGATGCGGTCGTCGATGACGCTGGTCTTGGAGTGGACGATCACGGTGTCGCCTTTCGCCGTCGCCGGCCAATAGGCGCGGAAACGGCCGAAGACGTCGGCGGTCCTCAGCCGCCAAATCATCGCGCCCCGCGCCCGGTCCATGGTCAGGTGGTCGAACCAGCTCGGCGCGTGGCCGGTGGAGACCAGCACCACCTCGGGCCCCTCCGGCTCGGCCAGCCGCGCGGCCAGCGCCTCGGTGACGAGCGGCGAGGTGAAGTACTGGTTCTCCAGATAGATCGTCTGCTCCGCCGCGGCGATCGAGGCGAGCGTCAGGCGGCGGATCTCGTCGATCTCGGCCTGGCGCTTCCAGGTCGGCGCGGTGCGCGCGATCCCCACCTCGACGTCGAACAGCGCCGGCGGCACGTGCTCCGGCCAGGGATCGCCGCCGGCGTCGGGCGGCGGCTCAAGGGCCTCGCCGGTCGCCTTCTGCCAGCGGGCGCGGGCGAGGTCGCCGAGCGCGGCGGCCGCGGGGCCATCGACGACCATCATCACCTCGTGCCGCGGCGCGTGGAATTCCTGGTCGGGCATGATGCGGCGCGTGTCGTCATCGCGGTGGCCGGGCGTATCCCAGCGGTCGACGCTGATGTCGCCGCCGCCGCAGAAGGCCACGCGATCGTCGATCACCAGCACCTTCTGATGGTGACACGCCCCGAAGGGCACCTGATCGTCGAGCCGGAACTTCACCGGCGAGCCCTTGAACCATTGGCGCGCCCGGTGCGGAAAGAACTCCTGCTGCGCCGCGATCGGGAAGGCCGAGCGCCAGATCAAGAGGCGGATGTCGAGGTCGGGCCGCGCGCGGGCCAGCTCGATCAGGATACGGCCGATCTCGTCGGGGTCGTCGGGGCCGTCGTACCCGTCCGGGAACAGCCGCGTGCGCGGATCGAACCCCCAGCCCAGCAACAGAATCGAACGGCGCGCCTTCTGCAGGGCGTCGAAGACGGCGGTGAAATAGGCCTCGGTGTCGATCAGGAAGGCGGCGCGGTCGGCGCGCGCGGTGCGCCAGCAGGTGTCGCCCACGCGCAGGACCCCAGGCGCCGTCGAGGGCCGTATCGCCATGTTCAAGCTGTCACGGCCCCTTTCACGCGTCCGCCTCCCCTCCCGACCTTCACCAGGACGAAAGGCGTCAGCGAACCTGGGGTTCCCGAACCGTCACCGCAAGAAAAAGCGCGCCAATCCGCGAAGGGCGACGCGCTGGCTTAGAGGCCGAGTTGGGGCAATTGGGCTAGTGGACCGAGGGGCTGCTCGCCTTGGCCGCGGCGTCGTGGGCCGCGCCCAGATAGGCCATGCAGGGTCCGTTGAGTTCGGCGCTGAGGCGGTCGCGGGCGTCGCGGCTGGAGGCGTCCCGCTTGCCGCGGGCCATTTCCACCTGGCCGCGCTCATAGACCGGTTCGAGGCGGCTGCGGCCCTCGGTCTTGATCAGGCTGTCGAGGCCGGCGGTGTCGCCCGCGCCCAGGCCCTCGGCGAGGCCGCGGCAGCGGTTGGCCTTCAGATAGTCCACGTCGCTGAGATGGTCGGCGGCGGCGGCTGCGCCGGCAGCGCAGAGGCCAAGACTCAGGGTCGCGAGAAGGATGGCGGCGGTCTTCATGATGATATCTCCCTCAAAACAGTCCCCGCACTAAATTTGATCCCTGATTTGTGATTTCTCAAATTAATTGGAAGCAATGAACAGTATTTAATGTTCCAAGTAACAGAGTTACATGATGCATTTACTTATGACTACAATTTACTTGTCCGTGAGCCGGCGTGGCTGGCATGAAGGCCCATGGCCGAGCTGACCCCCGTGCTGGACGCCGCGGGCGTCAACGCCCTGCTGCGCAAGGCCTTTCCAGACGCTGTGCCGGCGGCCTTCCCCACCGTGCTGGAGGTCGCGCCGGGCCGGGTGAGGGTGATGGCGCCCTACCGCGAGGGGCTGCTGCGTCCGGGCGGCGTGATCTCCGGCCCGACCCTGATGTCGCTGTCGGATACGGCGGCCTACGCCCTTGTGCTCGCCCACATCGGCGACCAGTTGATGGCGGTGACCTCGTCCCTGACCATGAACTTCCTGCGCGGCGCCAAACCCGGCGACCTGCATGCAGAGGCGCAAATGCTGCGCCTTGGCCGGCGCAACGCCGTCTGCGACGTGCGCCTCTGGACCGAGGGCCCCGACCGTCTGGCGGCGCAGGCCGTGGTCACCTACGCTCTGCCGCAATGAGCAATCCGCCCGAGCCCCCGAAATCGCTGAAGGACGGCGGCGGTCCGCCGAAAGCCATCGCCACGCCCTGCATCAAGGTCTGCGTGGTGGACGGCGAGAGCGGGCTCTGCATGGGCTGCTACCGCCAGCTCTCGGAAGTGGCCCAGTGGGCGCGGTTCAGCGACGACGAGCGCGCCCAGATCATGGCCGAGCTGCCCAGCCGCCGCAGCCGCATACGGCCGGAAAAGCTCGCGATGTTCGGTTAAGCCTGCCCGTTCATCCCTTCAAAACACCCCTGACTTAGTCTGCCCGATCGAACGGCGGTCTTTTGGGGCCGCGGCGGACCAAGTCAGAGCACGTGACCGAGGCCTGGAAATTCATCCTTGTGGCGGGACTGGCCAGCGTCTCGGCCCTGATCAGCGCCGAGACCGTGGTCGTGGCCTCGCAGCGCGTCGCGCCCCTGCGCGCGGCGGCCGCGCAGTCGCAGGCGCCTTCGGCCCAGGCCGAAGCCGGGCCGGCGTCGGGCCCGGCGACCATCGCCAAATCCAGCGACGGCCACTACTGGGCCGATGGCCAGGTGAACGGCGCGGCCGTGCGCTTCCTGGTCGACACCGGCGCGACCGCCGTGGCGCTGACGCCGGACGATGCGCGGCGCCTCGGCTTCACGCCGGCCAATCTCACCTACGGCTATCGCGTGGTCACCGCCGCCGGCCAGGCCCGCGCGGCGTCGGTCAAGCTCGCCTCGGTGACGGTGGCGGGCGCGCGGCTGGAGAACGTCGACGCCCTGGTGATCGAGAAGGGCCTCGACACCTCCCTGCTCGGGATGACCTACCTAGGCCGCCTCGCCAGCTTCCAGGCGACGCGCCAGGCGCTGATCCTGCAGCCCTGAGACAGCCGCGAGCGCGGCGTCGACCACCTCGAGCCCCGCGTCCGGCTTGACGCTCTCCACCGTCAGGATCCGCCGCCAGGTCCGCGCGCCGGGCGCCCCGTGGAACAAGCCCAGCATGTGCCGCGTCATGGCCGCCAGGTGGGTCCCGGCCGCCAGTTCGCGGGCGATATAGGGCCGGTAGCGTTCCACCGCTTCAATCGCGGTGACCACCTCGCTGTCGCCGAACAGCCGCGCGTCGGCCTGCCCCAGGATCGCCGGCGTGTGATAGGCCGCGCGGCCCAGCATCACGCCGTCCACATGCGCCAGATGCGCCTGAGCCTCGTCCAGCGACGCGACGCCGCCGTTGATCGTGATGGTCAGCTCCGGGCGTTCCGCCTTCAGCCGGTAGACCAGCGGATAGTTCAGCGGGGGCACGTCGCGGTTCTCCTTCGGCGACAGGCCCTGCAGCAGCGCCTTGCGCGCATGGACCACGAAGTGGCGCACGCCCGCCGCCGCGCAGAGGTCGACCAGGCGGAACAGGCTCTCCTCCGGATCCTGGTCGTCCACCCCGATGCGGCATTTGACGGTCACCGGCACGCTGACCGCCGCGCCCATCGCCGCCATGCAGTCGGCGACCAGCTCCGGCTCGCGCATCAGGCAGGCGCCAAACCGCCCCGACTGCACCCGGTCCGACGGACAGCCGACGTTGAGGTTGATCTCGTCGTAGCCGCAGGCCTCGCCGATCCGCGCCGCCGCGGCGAGGTCCGCCGGCTCCGAGCCCCCCAGTTGCAGCGCCACCGGATGCTCCGCCGGATCGAACGCCAAAAGCCGCGCGCGGTCGCCATGCAGCACCGCCCCGGTCGTCAGCATCTCGGTATAGAGCACCGCCCGCCGCGACAGCGTCCGGTGCAGACTGCGGCAATGCCGGTCCGTCCAGTCCATCATGGGGGCACATGAGAATATCGCCATAGCTAACGGATTTTATTGACCTTATTTTTCGAAAAAGTTCCGATGCCGGACTGGACGGACTCAATAGCATTTTCAAGCACTTACGCGAAGTCGCGTGCAAATGTGGACTTGCGGGAGTGTTCAAGTGTGGACATGTACTCACGCGAAGCGCGGGCCGAAACCACTTTGGGAGTCGAGGAGCGATGGCGGAGAAGGCATAAATTTACAACAGCGATATTCTTCGCTCGCTCCATCGCAGCGTAACTGGACTGCGCCGGGCCCGCCTCGTCGACGAGGCCACGATGTGCAAGTTCGACGCGCAGTGTCTGACAGCGGCCTCTCGAGCATCAGCGCGGAAGACCACCGCACGGCGCGATCACGAATAGGACCGGCTAGGCGCCAGAAGCAGAAATCGAGGCCCTGCCGGAAGCCCGGCCTAGCGTCGGTCCTTCAACTTCTCTTCAAAAAATGTGGCCATGACCTTGTAGGCCTCGCGCGCCTCGGGCACGCGCTCATCATAGAAGAAGGCGTGGCGACCGCCCTCCCAGACATGAAGGTGCGCATCGACACCGGCCGCGACCAGCTTGCTGTGCAGATTGACCGCGCTGCTCATCGCGAAATCCCTGGTCCCGGTCACAACCAGCGTCGGCGGGAACTTTCCAAGCACCGATGCATCCCGCGCCGGATAGGCTTCGGGGTCGCTCGGCGAGGCGCCGGCCATATAGCCAAGGCCCGCGTCCCCTCGCGGCGCGGGGTCCGGAGCTTCGCCGTCGCCCAACAGGTTGCCGATAATGCGCGAGTCCCCGCCCATCGACGCATCGCCGCCCGCACAGTAGACGCCCGCAGCCGCCGGGGACGGTAGGCCGTGGCGCGAGAACCAAGCCAAGCTCTGGGTCGTAAGCAACCCGCCCGCCGAACAGCCGAACAGTCCGAGGTGTTTGGGCGAGACCGTCTTCAGCACCTGGCGATAGACCGCGACCACATCCTCCGTCGCTTCGGGATAGTGGTGCTGCGGGCCTTCGCGATAGTCGATGCTGATCACCTTGATCCCGGTCAGCGCCGCGATCGGGATCGATTCCATGCCGCCGCACTCGGCGAAGCAGGCGGTGAAGCCGCCGCCATGCACATTGATCAGCAGCAGCTTGTCCTTGGTGGGCGAGACTCCGCCCTTGGGCTCATAGATCAGCACCGGCACGCCGCCGATGGTGTCCTTGCGGATGCCGACCTGAGGGAACGCCGCCTTTGTGCGTTCCAGGCCCGGCCCGAAGACGCCCCGATAGAGCTCGTCGGTGGAGCGGCCCTTGAAGGACCGCTTGAGCAGGATGTGCTCGACCCGCGAGGCGTTGCCGGCCTCGCTCATCAGGGCGCTGCTGGGCACCTCGACGGCGGGCACGGAGGTCGCGCCCGTGGGGCTGACCGGAACCGGCGCGGCGCTGGCGAGCGGACTCAGCGCCGCGAACGCCGCGGCTGTAGCGGCCGTCAACAGAGGCCGAAGGGTGCGGCTCATGCGTGGGTCTCCCGGGTGGTGGAATTGGGGGCGGGCTTGCGACGGGGCAGCAGGCGCTCACCGAGCAGGACGAGGGCGGGCAGCGCCGCCGCCACGTACATGTTGTCGACGCCAAAGGGGTTGCCGAACAGGTACCAGGCCGTGGTGGCGAGGCCGGAGCCGACCAGCGCCACGACCGCGGCGCGACCCGAGCGGACCCAGGGCAGATAGACCCCCATCAGTGCGACGATAGTGATCGAGAGCCGCAGCGCGCGGGTGAAGAACGACAGGGTCTGGATGTGCGGCGCCAGCAGGACCACGACCAGCGGTGCCGCGCCGACGGCCACGCCCACCAGGCGCGTCACACTCAGTTCCTGCTCGGGCGTGGGCTTGCGCCACGGCACATAAAAGTCGCGCATGATCAGGGCGGTGATGCCCAGGGCCACGGTGCTGACGCTCACGAGGACGGACGCCACCAGAGAGACGGTCACCAGGGTGGCCAGCGGCGTGTCCATGTGGGCGATGAACACCGGGAGCGCGAAGAGGCTTTTCTGGGTCGGATAGAGGTAGCGGGCCGCCACGCCGATAAAGCCGATGGCGACGCCCAGGGGCAGGCAGAGGGCAGACGCCAGGAACGCCGCGCGCTGGGCCGACTTCGGTGTCTGGGCGGCGGCGATGGCCTGGACGATGAACTGGCTGGAGAAGATCGCCCCCGTGGTGCCGACGATCCAGGCGATGATCGTCGAGCCGCCGACGGCGCCGTCCCAGGTGAAATAATAGACGGGAAGCGCGCGCTGCATGGGCTCGATCCCGCCGCTCAGCGCAATCGCGACGGCGACGATGACCCCGATGCCGACCACCTTCACCAGACTATGGAGGACGGTGACGTAGGCGGTGCTCTTGAGGCCTCCGAACACATAGTAGATGGAGCTGGCGGCGGCGATGACCACGGCGCACCCGGTGAGACTGAGGTGCAGCGCCGGGCTGAGGGCCGCAGCCCCGCTCAGGTAGTTGCCGGCGTTCACCAGCAACAGGGCGAAGATCATCATCACCGACACCACCGCGCGCGCGGTGGACCCGAACCTCTGCTCGATCAGGCCGGAGATCGTGACCTGCGACGACTCTCGTATGGTCCGCGCGAACCCTATGGCCAGCAGCAGGAAGCCGATAGCTGCGGCCACCACTGCCCAGCCGGCCGCCATGCCCTTCTCGAACGCGGCCTGCGACCCGCCGACGCTCGAGTTGGCGCCGATGAATTCCGACATCAGGAAGACGCCGATCACCCCGGCAGGCAAGGCCCGGCCCGCGACCATGAACTGAGCGCTGGTCTTGCTGCGCAGCACCCAGGCCAGGAGGCTGGTCAGCACCATGTAGACAATGACGCCCGCGATGATCAGGCCTTCGCGCCCCAGCAGGAAGCTCATGGCTTGGCCTCTGATCGCATGGCTGCGCTCGCCTTCGTCATTCGGCGAGCTCGCGCATCACCTTGATCAGATCCGACTTGCCCTCGAACCCGATGCCGGGAAGGTCCGGCATGACGATGTGGCTGTCCTCCACCTTCACCCCGTCGGGGAAGCCGCCATAGGGCTGGAACAGGTCCGGGTAGCTCTCGTTGCCGCCCAGGCCGAGCCCGGCGGCGATGTTCAGCGACATCTGGTGCCCGCCGTGCGGAATGCATCGCGACGGAGACCAGCCCGCGTGATCCAGCACCTCAAGGGTCCGCAGATATTCCACCAGGCCGTAGGAAAGGGCGCAGTCGAACTGCAGCCAATCGCGGTCCGGCCGCATGCCGCCATAGCGGATCAGGTTGCGGGCGTCCTGATGGCTGAACAGGTTCTCGCCGGTGGCCATGGGCCCCGGATAGAACTCCGCCAGCACAGACTGCAGGTGGTAGTCGAGCGGATCGCCCGCCTCCTCGTACCAGAACAACGGATAGTCGCGCAGGAGCTTGGCGTATTCGATGGCCGTCAGGGTATCGAAGCGGCCGTTGGCGTCGACCGCCAGCTGCGCATCGGAGCCGATCTCCGCGAGTACGGACTCGATCCGACGCGCGTCGGTGGCGAGGCTTTCGCCCCCGATCTTCATCTTCACGACCCGATAGCCGCGGTCGATGTAGCTGCGCATCTCGGCGCGGAGCGCCGCGTCGTCCTTGCCCGGATAGTAATAGCCGCCGGCGGCGTAGACGAAGACTTGGGGGTCGGCCTCGCGGCCCTTGCGCTCGGCCAAAAGTCGGAACAGCGGCTTACCGGCGATCTTGGCAACCGCATCCCAGACGGCCATGTCGATGGTGCCGACGGCGACCGACCGCTCGCCATGTCCGCCGGGCTTTTCGTTGGTCATCAGGGTCGCCCAGATCTGGTGCGGATCGAGGTTCTCGCCGGTCTCATCCAGCAGGTCGGCGGGATCGGCCTGGCGAATGCGGTCGACGAAGCGCTCGCGGATCAGCCCGCCCTGGCCGTAGCGGCCGTTGGAGTTGAAGCCATAACCCACCACGCGCCGGCCATCGCGCATCACGTCCGTCACCACCGCCACCAGGCTCGCGGTCATCTTGCTGAAGTCGATGTAGGCGTTGCGGATCGGTGACGAGATCGGCTTCGTCACCTCGACGATGTCGATAATACGGGGGCAGGACACAGCGGTTCCTCTTGCAGGCGGGCTTGGGCGGAAGGTCACAGAGAGGCTCCGCCGCAGATCAACAGCTCCTGGCCGGTGATGGCGTCGGCGTCGCGGGACAGGATGAAGGCCGCGTAGGCCGCCACCTCGTGGGGGCGGATGAAACGGCCCATCGGCGGTGTCTTCGGTGGCGCGCTCTCACGGCTGGGCGCGGAAAGCAGCCCGGTTTCGGTAGCCGCCGGGGCGATCACGTTGGCGGTGACGCCGCGCGCCACAAGCTCCATCGCCCAGGACCGGATCAGGCCAGTGACCGCGGCCTTGCAGGCGGTGTACTGGCTGCGCCCGGCGGCGCCTGCGCTAGTCCGGCTGCCGATCGCCAGGATGCGTCCACCGGCGCCCATCGAGGGGGCCAGCCCATTGGCCAACACCGTCAGGGCGCGGACATGAACCGCCCACATGGCGTCACCGTCAGCTAGGTCGATTTCGCCCAGCGGCGCGGTCCGCATGAAGCCCGCTGCGTGGACCAGCGCATCGGCGCCCCGCAGCGACGTCGCGAGACGCGCGACCGCGGCTTCGTCCGCGAGATCGACGAGCCGGGAGGCGGTCGATCCCTTGGACTCGGCCCGGTCCACGCCGACCACCGACCAGCCCTCGGCCGCCAGCCGCGCAGCGATGGCTGCGCCGATGCCCGACGCGGCGCCGGTCACCACCACGGTCCGCGTCTCGCCGGACCCGCTCATCGTCAGGCTGCGGTTTTGCGCGACAGTCCGGCGCCGGCCACGGCGGCCTCGATCCGGACCAGTTCGTCGGCCGACGGCGCGATGGTCGGCGGCCGCACGGTGGCGCGGTCGATGACGCCGGCCGCCGCCATCGCGGCCTTCATGCAGGCGTGCGCCTCGCCGGTCGGTTCACCGTCGCCGTAGACGGCGTCCTTGAGCGGATCGATCAGGCCCTGGATCGCCATCGCCCGCTTGAGATCTCCGGCTGCGACGGCGTCGAGCAGGTCCTTGATCAGGCCAGGGATCAGCGAGGCGAACCCGACCAAGGCGCCGTCGACGCCCTGGACGAGCGAGGCCAGCAGGTATTCGTCGTGGCAAGTGAGCAGCGCCTTCTGCGGCGCCACGGCCCGGATGGCTTTCACGTCGCGGGCGTACTTGTTCATCTCCCGCGTGCCGATCTTGAAGGCGTGGACGTATTTGAGTTGCGCGAGTTCGGCCAGCAGCTCCGAAGAGAACGACGACTTGGTCCAGGCTGGATAGACGTGGACCACCAGCGGCAGGCCGGCCCCTTCGCCGATCGCCGTGAAGTAGTCGATGACGTGCTGCGGCCGGAAGCCGAACCGCAGCCAGTGGTGCGGCGGCATGATATCGAGAGCCTGGGCCCCGGCTTCCTTGGCCCAGCCCGCCTGCTCCACCGCGTCGGTGATCCCTTCGCAGACGATGGAGGAGATGATCGGGATGCCACCGTCCACGGCATCCACGGTGATGCGCGTAACCTCGGCGCGCTCGCGCGGCGTCAGCGAGAACACCTCGCCCGTGTGGCCGTTGGTCATCAGCGCCTTGATCCCCGGAAGGGGCGCCAGCCAGCGAGCGAGGCGGGTGAGGCCAGGCGCGTCGATGCTGTAGTCCTCGTTGAACGGCACAGCGATCGCCGGGATCAGACCTTTGAGATCAAGCTCGACTGACAATTCGTATCTCCAGCGACGCCGCGAAGGCTAGGTTGTGGTGTGTTGGGCAGCGGTTCCGCCCGCGGCGCGAACGGCCAGCGACAAGCGCCGCGCCGCCTCGCAGGTGGCTTCACTTGCATCAGCGATGAACTCTTCGAGGGTGCGCCCGAACGAGGGGGCGACAGCGCTCAGGGCGGCAATCGGAACGCCGTCTTCGTCGAGGATCGGGGCGGCGATGACGCGCAGGCCCGTGACGGTTTCCTGGTCGGAGACCGCATAGCCGTCCGTCCGCGCCTGGGCGATCTGGGCCAGGAGGCGGTCGATCTCGGTGACCGTGTGCGCCGTCAATTGGCGAGGCGAGCTGGCTTCCAGCAGAGCCCGTTGCACGTCCACCGGCATCCGGGACAGGATCGCGCGGCCCAAGGCGGAAGAATAGGCAGGGATGCGATAGCCGATACGGACATCGACCGCGAGGCGCGCCAACCCGGCCTGAATCCGCTCGATGTAGACCACCTCCTGGCCGTCGAGGACACCGATCGAAGCCGCCTCGATCCGGTCGCTGACCATCGCTCGGAGCAGCGGGCGCGCGAGGCTGCGAAGATCGGACCGCGCGATGGCGTTGAAGCCAAGGTCGAGGCATTTGAAGGTGAGCCGGAAGCGCCGGGTGTCGGGCACCTTCTCGACATATCCGAGCGACACCAAGGTGTTGAGCAGGCGGAAGGCCGTGCCGTTGTCGAGGCCGGCGGCGCGCGCCACATCGGCCAGCACCAATTCCGACGCGTCCGGACCGAAGGCCTGCAGGACCGTGAAAGCCTTCACCACCGATTTCACGGTGTTCTTGTCATCACTCATCGACGAATCCCCAGCCGCGCCAGCAGCCCCGAAGGCCGCGGAGGAGACTATTCCGTAACTTGCCGCGCGGCGCACGCCGCTGGCGCCAGGCCGGCCCCGTGGCGCGGTGCGGATCGGGGCATCGCTCATCGCTTATGCTCAGAGAAAAAGTCGAAGATGCGAGGCAGGGTCATCTCATAGGCGCTGGCATGGGTGCCGCCGGCGACCTCGACATATTGCGGGTGGACGCCGCCGGCCTCCAGGGTGGCGACCGAGGCCTTTACGCGGGGCAGCATGCCGACCTCGTCGTGGTCGCCGACCACGGCCATGATCGGGAAGCGGCTCAAGTTCGCCACGTCCTCGGGCAGCACGCCGCCATAGGCGGCAGGCGCAATGGCCGCCCAGATCTCGGGGTGATGTCCGCCGATCCACCAGGTCCCACCGCCGCCCATGGAATTTCCGGTCAGATAGCGTCGGGCGGGGTCGACGTTGTATTCGGTCTCGACCTTGGCAAGGACCTGCATCACGTCCTCTTCGCTTCGCCTGCGGCGTTGCAGGTCATCGCCGGCGATGGCCTTGGCCATACCGCGCTCGGAGCCGTAGGCGCTGTTCAGGCGGTAGCCGAGCGGTGTCACCACCACGAAGCCGTGCTGCTCTGCGAGCTTCTGCATCTCGCCGCCTGCGCGGCCCAGCATGTTGGTCTCGTCCAGGTTCGCCCCATGCAGGGCGACCACCAGCGGCCAGCGCCTGGTGGGCGTCCAGGTGCTCGGGACATAGATTTCATAGGGGATCAGTTCGCCGGTGGGCGCGAAGGCATAGGCCCGGTCCTGCAGCCCCTTCGCCTGCCAGACGTCGTCCTGTCCCCGGGCAAGATCGTCGGCGATCCGCATGGACCGGGCGATGCCGCGCGGGAAGTCGTAGGCGATGATCTGGCGCGTGCCGGCGCGCAGGCCCTCAGCCAGGGCGAAGGGATATTCCGCCGTCTGCTTGGCGGCCTCGTGGCCGGAGACCTTGGCGAGCCTGGCCTTTAGGGCGGCGGCGCGGGCCGCCAGGTCGCGCACGACATAGATGGACTGGGCCAGCTCACCTCGCGCCTCGCCGTCCGCGGTGACCGTGGCGATCAGCAGATAGCCACCGTCGGCCACTGCGCCAAGGTCGATGTCGATGGAACGGGCGGCGCCAAGCTCTCCTTCCGCCAGGGTCTTGACCAGCGGGCCACGCCTTGGCGTCGCGGATGACGTGGCGTCGGCCCGGTAGAGCGCCAGGCTGAAATGGGCGTTGGCGCCGGCGGGCAGTGGATAGAGCGTCTCGAACCGGATCGCCTCGCGTCCCCCGGTAGACACGGGCGTGCCGGCGCGAAGCGCGAGCGCGCCCACCGCCTCTTGCGCCGGCGACCAGCGGCGGCCGAGCAGGACCGCGGCCGCATGCCAGAGCGTCCGCCGGGCCTCAGGCTCCGGCTGCGCGGCGGACGCGGCGATCAGCCGATCGGCCTCCGCGAGCGCCGCCGGCGAAACGCCGGGTGCGGTGCGCAGCTGCGCCACGCTTTGGCTCAGCACCGAGGTCACCGGCCGGAAAGCCAGCCGCCACTGGGCCGATTCCACAACCGGCGGCGCCTTGGCCGCGGCTTCGTAGTCGACGAGTGGCGCCTGGGCCGCCGCTGGCCACGCCGCCATCAGGGCTGCCGCGCCGCAGAGGCCAAGCAGGACCTGTCGTCTAAGCTGATAGGGCATGGCCGGCGCTCCCACTTAGAAGCCGAACCGCAGGCCGACCTTGAATGTCCGCCCGACGTAGTCATAGGGGTTGCCGCCGAGATTGATCGCCGCGATGGCGTAGGACGGCGGGTTGCGGTCGAAGAGGTTGTTGAGGTTGGCGAAGGCCTGGAAGTTCCGCCCCTCGGCCGTGAAGTCGTAGGTGCCGTTGAGGTTGAAGTAGGCCAGGCCCGGGAAGATGTTCTTGTTGATGCTGTTGGCGAGCGTCGGCGAATAGCCCGACTGTCCTGGCCCGATGTCGGACGGCGAGAAGCCGATCGAGGTGAAGGCGCGCATCTGCAGCCCGATGGTAATCGGCTTCAGCTCATAGGTCAGGAACGAGGTCACCACCCACTTCGGGGCGCCGCCCTGATAGCCGGCGTTGTCGAGCGTGACCCCCGCGGGACCCGGCCGGTCGGTCGTCCTCAGGTGCTTCAGATAGGTCGCATAGGTGGCGAAATTGATCGTCCCCGGGAGGCCCAGAGGCTCAAGGTCGTGCCGATAACCGCCCTCGACGTCCACGCCTTCGACGAACAGCCGCGACTGGTTGAACGGCTGTACGGTGATCTTGGCGATGCCGAAGGTCGAGTTGTCGAACTGGATCGCTGAGCAATAGGTGGTGATGCCCTGGAAGCAGCGCTGCAGGATGTCGGTCGCCGCCACCGAGGCGATCACGTCATTGACCGTGATCCGGTAGTAGTCGAGTGACAGGCGGGCGCCCGACAGCCATCCATCCCGCGCCTCGTAAGTGCCGCCGAGCGCGAACGTGTCAGCCTTTTCCGGCACCAGGTTGGGGTTGCCGGCCGTCTGCTGGGGAAGCCGGGACGACTGGCCGTTGAACGGGTTGGTAGAGGAACCCGTCGCCGAGAAGGCGCCGGTGCTGAAGAGGTCGAATAGGGCCGGCGCGCGGATGTCGTGTGAGCGGGTGATGCGGAAGCGCAGGCCGTCCACCGGCTCGTAGGTGCCGCCGACCTTCCAGGTCGTCACGCCGCCGCTGGTTTCGTAGTCGGTGTAGCGGACCGCCGCGTTCAGCCCGAGGTCCTTGACCAGGGTGAGGTCGCGCAGCAGCGGCGCGTTCACTTCCGCATAGGCTTCCTTGACGCTGTTGTGGCCAGTGAACGGCTTGTTGTTGCCAGAGGAATAGACGCCCAGCACCTGGAGGGCGTCGGCCTGCTGGTCGAGGCCATCGTAGCGGTACTCCGCGCCGGCCGCGACATCGAGCGGGCCTGCGGGCAGATCGAACAGCGGGCCGTTCACGTTCAGCGCCACGTCGTGCCGCAGCATGGTGTCGGTGGTGTATTCGATGCCCGCCACATAGGCCCGCGCCGCCGCCGATGAATTGCCGGCGCCGAAGGGGTTGAGTGGTGCGCAGCCGGGTTGGACGAGCGCGGTCTGGATCGTGTTGGTGAGGCGCGCCGCAGCGAAGTTCGGATTGGTCGCCAGCGGACCGCAGACGATGTTACCGCTGGCGTCGGTGACGGCATATTCCGCCGCGGCCAGGTTCGCCTCGCGGGTGCCATAGACGTGGGAGTCGATCTCCGAGCGGCCGTAGGCGTAGGACAGGTCCCAGTGGAATTTTTCGAACACCTTGCCCTTGATCCCGGTCATGGCCTGGAACGTCGAGCTGGTGTTATCGCCCGAGGTGCCCAGCCACTCGGTGTCCACCCGGCCCATGTCGAAGGAGGCGAGGTTGTTGGCGGTCATCAGCGCCTTGATCGACGCCGGCAGATAGGGGTTTGACGCAAGGATCGTGTCGGTTGCCGTCTGGTGAAACTGCGACACGGCGAAGACGTGGCTGCGCGCATAGCTGAGCTGCACGTAGGCCTGGGTATCGTCCGACAGATCATAGGTCGCTCTTCCCAGCGACGAGACCTGTTCGAGTGGCTCCTTCAGTTGCCACTGGGCGATCGGCGTCGCGACGTGGTTGCTCGACGAGTTGATCATCAAGTTGCCGAAGACCGGTCCGCGCACGAGCGGCGTGACACTGCCATCGGGGTTGAAGGCCAGCTGGTTGAGGATCGTCGAGGTCACGCCGGCCCCGTTTCGGGCGGTGTTGATGACCCCGCCAGGAGTCTGCGCCGCGTACTCGACGCCATTGGCCCATCCCAGAGCGGGCGTGCCTGCAGCGCGCGCGGCGCCGAAGGAAATCGGCGTCCCGGAGTTGCCGGGCTCCACCCGGCTCCAGTCGCGCGAATAGATATTCCCGATCCCGTCGTTCTTGTCGTAGTCGAGCCCGCCGACGACGTGCAGCTTGCCGTCCAGGGCGGAGAAACCGTCCGCCAGGCTCACGCCGAAGTCCTTGTTGTCGCCCTGCTGGCTGACGCCGCCGAAGACCGAACCCTGCAGGCCTTCGAGGTGGTCTTTCAGTACGAAGTTCACGACGCCGGCCACAGCGTCGGAGCCGTAGGCCGCCGACGCGCCGCCGGTCACTACGTCGACCCGGCTCACTAGCCCGAGCGGGATGATGCTGGTGCTGGTGGTCCCCTGCGCGTTGGTCGGCACCGGCCGTTGCCCGTCGATCAGCACCAGGGTCCGCTGGGCGCCCAGACCACGCAGGTCCGCGGTGCTCTGGCCGGTAGAGACCGAGCCGGTGTTGCGGGTGACCTGGTTCGGCCCGGAGTCCTGCCGTAGCTGCGGGATGACCTGAAGCACATCGTCGATCGTCGATGGCGACGCCTGCTTAATCTGGGCGGCGCCAAGGACGGTCAGCGGGGTGGGCGATGCAAAGCCCGGGTCCTGAATCCGCGAGCCGGTCACGACGACCTCTTCGACGCTGGCGGTGCTCGTCGCGGCGGCGCCGGCCGGCGCCGATTGCGCATGGGCGCCCTGCGCGAACGCCATGAGCGCGATCCAACTCGTGGTCGCGATCAGACCACCGCCCCGTGAGAGCCGACCCATCCTGCATCCTTCCCTATTTCTTATTGTTCGGATTACGAACTTTTATTCGCCATATGAAATAGCAGGGGTGACGGCCTCTGACAAGGCTGAGCGATCAAATGCAGATTTGCCGCGCAGCGGATGACCACGACTGGAGCGAGCGAGCGCCATACGGCGCCAATACAGAAGGGATTAGTGAGTTGTTGCGGGCGTAACGGGACCACGCCTGAGCCGCAGGTGGTGCTGGCAGGACTCATATAGCGCTCGCGGAAGGTCATCGAACCTCGCCAACGCACCAACAATGGCGCCAGAGAGATCGTTCGCTTGGCGCGCTACGGCCTGGCGGCCCGACACCGGATTGGACCGCCGATAAGCTCGTTTGCAGGCGTGGTCCGCTTTGCGCCAGGTGCGGAGGTTGGCCTGCGATCCGAAGGCGGTATCGCCCGATGGCCGCTATGGGTGGAAAGCGGATGTCGAAGCCCTCCCCTGCTTTCCGGACCCCGGACGAACAGCGCGGCTGGCAAGATCGCCGCAGCGTCGAAGGCGGCGAGCACCTTCACGCCTGCAGGAGATGATTTACTTTGGGGCGGTTGGCCTACTGTCAGGGCCTGACAAACCGATAGGCGAAGCGGTCGGTCTGGCCCTTGATCGCGGGATCGAACACCTTGATCGAGTGCGGATCGTCCTTGTTCGAGAGCAGGCTGCTTACCGCGTCCAGCACAAAGCCGGCCGCCTCAACCTCCTCGCGGACGGACGCAGGGTCGATCCGATGCAGCGCCTGGGTGTCGCTCGTGCCCGACCCTGCGGCGGCGGCGTGGTCGACGATGACGTAGGACCCACCCGGCTTCAGCCGCTCGTAGACCGCTCGATTGAAGTCGGCCGCCGTCGCGCCCTTGTCCTGGATCAGCGCGGTGTGGAGATCGTGGTAGAACAGGTGCAGCCACAGGACATCCGCGGGTTGCGTGACCTGCGGCATCGCGCCGAGGGCCGCCGAGACGGCTTCGACGTTCTCTCGGCCCGGCCCCTTCGCGAGCGTTTGCATGAGGCCGACCGGATCGTTCTTGAAGTGGGCGACTTCGGCCGGAACGAAGCTGAAGACCCGCCCTTCGGGTCCCACGACATCGGAGAACAGGCGCGTCCAGTCGCCATCGCCTGGGTAAACGTCGATGACGGTGGAGCCCGCCTCGACGCGTGCGAACCGGATCAATTCGGATTGCTTGGATTGGTCGTACATCGGGATCTCCGTCAGGTGGGCCTCACGAGGCCCGTTGTGCGGCGGCGGTATCGACGAAAGACCGGCTTCCGCTTCCCGCGCGTCCGGCGCGAATTCAGATGGCCGAGAACCCGCCGTCGACGGACAGCGCCACTCCATTCAAGAAGCTCGAATCGTCCGATGCCAGGAACAGCGCGGCTTCCGCGATTTCCTCAGGACGACCCATCGTTCCCCGCGGGATCAGGGCTTCGAACATCTGCTTCGCCTCCGGGGTCAGAACCTGGTCCTGCATCGGCGTGGCGATCGGCCCCGGGTGCAGCACGTTCACCCGAATATTCCGGCCTTTGAGTTCGTTGAGCCACCCGCGTGCGAAGGCGTGCAGCGTCGCCTTGCTCGCCGCATACACGCTGTAACCGGGGAAACCTTTGAGGGAAGCCACCGACCCGGTCATGAAGATCGATCCGCCGTCGTTGAACAGCGGCAACGCCTTCTGCACCGTGAACAGCGTGCCGCGGGCATTCAGGCCGAAGGTCGCATCGAAATGCTGTTCGGTGATCTCGCCCAGTGGGAGGGCTTCGCCCGTGCCGGCGCTCGCGTACAGGATGTCGATCCTGCCCTTTTCCCGTTTGACCGTATCGAACAGGCGGTCGAGGTCGTCGAGATTGGCCGCGTCGCCGCGCACGCCGGTCACGTTCCGGCCGATCAGCTTGATGGCCTCGTCCAGCGTCTCCTGCTTCCGCCCCGTGATGAAAACGTAAGCGCCTTCTTCAACGAACCGCTTAGCGCTCGCCAGCGCCATGCCGCTCGATCCGCCCGTGATGACGGCCACCTTACCCTCAAGCTTTCCCATGACTTCTTTCCAGTTCCGTCTTCGGTTGTTCGGAGAAACCCCCGAGACCTTGGAGATGGGGCCGCCGGTGTCGGGCGTGGAGTGCGGAATCGCGCACATCGGTGGTGCGAAAACGCTCCAGCCTGACGACTGAACGCCGTGTCGTAGACGCACACTACGGCGCGGCGTGTTAGAAGGGGGCTTCTGAAGGCGCACCTCCACGGTGCGAAGCTGCACCATGATCGACTGGGACGACGTTCGCTACTTTCTGGCCGCCGCGCGCGGCGGCTCGGTGCGGGCCGCAGCCAAGCGACTTGGCGTGAACCACGCGACCGTGCTGCGGCGCATCGCCCAGCTCGAGGAGCGCCTCGGGACGCAGATGTTCGAAAAGCTGCCTTCGGGCTACCGCCTGACGGCTGCGGGCGAGGAGGTTCTCGAGCTCGCGGAGCAGATGGAAGCGTCATCGCACCAGCTGGAGACGCGCGTCTTCGGCCGCGACCGAAGCGTGCGCGGGCTTCTGCGGGTGACGCTGGCGCCGCCGCTCGCGACCCACCTGCTCATGCCGGACTTCGCCGATTTCGCGCGTCTGCATCCGGACATCGAGATGGACATCTTGTCGTCCGGCGAGCTGGCGAATCTGACCAACCGGGAGGCCGACGTGGCGATCCGCGTCGTCTACGACCGCAAGACCCTGCCGCTCAATCTTCACGGCCAGAAGGGACCTGAGCTGTTCGGCGGCGTCTACATGTCCCGCGATCGATTAGCCGCGTGGCGTGCGGGCGCCTCTGATCCCATCCGGTGGATCGTCATAAGCATGCATGGAATTCCGGATTGGGCCGGCGAGGGTGAGGTCCGCGTTGCGGGGGTTCCATTCAGGGTGACCGACGCCGCGGCGCAGATCGCCGCTGCACGGCAAGGGCTCGGGATCACGACACTGCCGTGCTTCGTCGGAGATGCCGACCCCCTGCTGGTCAGGGTCCCCGGCGCCGACCTGCACATGTACGGAACGCTCTGGCTTCTCACACAGGGGGAGACGCACAAGACGGAGCGCGTCCGGCGGTTCACGGAGTTCGTGTCCCGCAGGCTCGCCGCGCACGCTCCGCTTCTCGCGGGGCTGTCTGTATCGGGCGTTTGATGCGCAGCCGGTCGCCGGCGACACCCTCCAGCGGACCTTCTCGATGTCCGTTATGGGTTGAAAGCAGACACAAGCTTCGGTCCCGAAAGCGGATCCTGCGAATGCCCGCAAAGAGTCAGAAGCGGACATTGCCGAGCGGCTCGCAGCCGGTCGGGGGCGGTGAAATTTTATTCACTGGCTCGGCGGGTCGGCAGGTTTAGCTTCCGATCCTGACAGCGGCGATCGCGCCGTCCTCCGCTCCTTCCAGCCATGGTGATCCCATGATTGCGCGCGCCGTTCTGCGCCTGGCTTCCCTGTGCCTGTTCGTCTCTTTGGTCGCTTCGGCTGCGGTCCAGGCAGAGCCCTACAACCCCGCGCACCTGCCGCCGCAACGGCTGGACCAGGTCGGCGCGATCTGCCGGACGGTGATCGGCGTGCGGCCGGGCTTCACCCTCTACGACAACTGCGTCGAGGCCCTGTCGCAGTCGGCGGCCGGCCTGGATCGGGCCGGCGCCCTGCAGGCGGCCCGCAGCGCCTGCCTTGCGCGGGGCGAAACCCAAGGTCCGAAGCTCGCGGAATGTGAACTGGCCGAGGCGGGGGCGACCCGCGTGGCGGCCGGCGCGGCGATCGACGCCTCCGAGCCGCGCGCCCCGGCCAAGTCCTGGTTCTATGCGTCGGGGCGCGAAATGCGCCGGCGCGAGGAGCAGGCCTGCGCCCGATTGGGCTATGAACCGGCGCGCGGCGCGTTCTCCTCCTGCGTCGCGGGCCTGGACGCGGCGCTCTACGCGGCGGACCATCCGCACCCCTGAGGCCATGAGGACCTTATCCACGTGATGAACGCCCCCGGTGTTCCCGGCCCTCCACCGGAAGCGCGCGTGACCCGCGTGCTGGTCATCGAGGACGACCGCCAGACCGCCGAGGAGATCGCCGCCTGCCTGACCGCCAGCGGCTTCGAGGCGTCCAAGTGCTTCGACGGCCCGGCGGGCCTCGCGGCGGCCAAGAGCCAGGCTTTCGACGCCATCACGCTCGACCGCATGATGCCGGGCCTGGACGGGCTGGAGCTGGTCAAGGCGCTGCGCGAGGCGGGCTCGCAGGCGCCGGTCTTGATGGTCAGCGCGCTCAGCGACGTGGACGACCGGGTCGACGGCCTGCGGGCCGGCGGCGACGACTACTTGGTCAAGCCCTTCGCGCCCAAGGAGTTGGTGGCTCGTCTGGAGGTGCTGCTGCGCCGCCATCGCCGCAGCGAGGTGGAAACCCGGCTGCAGGTGGCCGACCTGGAGCTGGACCTGGTGAGGCGCGAGGCCTATCGGGCGGGCAAGACCATTGAGCTGCTGCCGATGGAGTTCCAGCTCCTGGAGTTCATGATGCGCAACGCCGGGCAGTTGCTCACCCGCCGGATGATCTTCGAGAGCGTCTGGGAGTACTACTTCGACCCCGGCACCAACCTGATCAACGTCCACGTCGGCAAGCTGCGCCGCAAGATCGACGGACCGGGGTTGCTGCCCCTGATCAGAACGGAGCGCGGCCAGGGTTACATGCTGCATGCGCCTTAGCCCAAATGCGATCTAGTCCAGATGCGGCTTAGCGAGCTCTGGCGAACGACCACCTTCCGGCTGTCGCTGCTCTACGGCCTGCTGTTCACCGTGGGCGCGGTGGCCCTGCTGGCCATGGTCTATGTCCGTTCGGCCGTCTACCTCACCCATCGGGTCGACGACATCCTGGCCGTCGAAGCCGCGGCCCAGATGCGCGTGCCGGCGGAGCGGCTCAAGCCCACCATCGATGACGCGCTGCTGATCAACGGCCGCAACAGCGTCTTCGCCCTGTTCGCCGCCGACCGGACCCGCGAGACCGGCAATCTCACCACCCTGCCCGCCGGCCTGGAACCCGGCGGGCGGCCGATCGAGATGTCACCCACGCCGGACTTTCCAGCCGCGGCGCGGCTGATCGCGCGCCAGTTGCCCTCCGGGGAGATTCTGGTGGTCGGCCGCGACATCAATCAGCTGCGCGAGATCCGCCGGATCATCGCTTCGGCCCTGATCTGGAGCGGGGTGCTGATCGTCCTGGCCGGGCTGGTGTTCGGCGCGGCCCTCAGCCTGGGGCCGATCCGGCGGCTGCGCCAGTTGCAGGAGGCCAACCACGACATCGCCGCCGGCGACCTGAAGCGCCGCATGCCGACGAGCAAACGCGGCGACGAACTCGACATGTTCGCGGGCGCCGTGAACTACATGCTGGGCGAGGTGGAGCGGCTGATGGGCGAGGTGAAAACCTCGTCGGAGACCATCGCCCACGATCTGCGCACCCCGCTCACCCGCGCCCGCGCCCAACTGCACCGGCTGGAACAGGCCCCCAAGGTCCTGCCCGGCGAGATCGCCGGAGTCACCGCCGAGCTGGATGAGGTGCTGGAGCGGTTCATCGCCATCCTGCGCATCTCGGAGCTGGAGACCCGCGCCCGCAGCGCCGGCTTCGCGCCCACGCCGCTCGACCGGATCGTGAGCCAGGTCGGCGACCTCTATCAGCCGCTCGCCGAGGAGGCGGACCTGCGCTTCCAGGTGGTGGCGCCGCCCCTGCCGCCGGTCGACGCCGACCCCAAGCTGATGGTCGAGGCGCTGAGCAATCTGGTGGACAACGCCATCAAGTTCACGCCGCCCGGCGGCGCTGTGCGCCTGGCGCTCGAGCCGGGGCCCGAAGGTCCCAGGATTGTGGTGCAAGACAATGGCCCGGGCGTGCCGCAGGGCGAGCGCACGGCCGTTTTGCAGCGATTTTACCGCGCCGAGCGCGACCGGCTGACGCCCGGCTCCGGGCTTGGCCTTTCCATCGTCGCCGCCATCGTGCGCCTGCACCGCTTCCGCCTCGAACTGCAGGACGCCGGCCCCGGCCTGCGGGTCATCATCGACTGCCATCCCGCACCGATAACTTACTGATCTAGATAGCTAATCTGTATCGCCTGCGGTGAAATTTTATTCACTCGCATGCGCGCGTCAGCCCACTAGGTTCGCGACCGTTCCACCGGGTGCGGAGTCTCGCAACATGCTGGCGATCGTTAGGCTCGCGCTGCGGCGCCCCTACACCTTCGTCGTGCTGGCGATCCTGATCGTCCTGCTGGGGCCGCTCGCCGCGCTGCGGACGCCCACCGACATCTTCCCGGAGATCAGGATTCCGGTGATCGCGGTCGTCTGGACCTACCGAGGCCTGCCGCCGGACGACATGTCGGGGC
>Ga0209166_10000179_pt1 | contig 82390 bp, 76 predicted proteins | sample Coa_R1_3_FD_187151 | JGI IMG/M metagenome (GOLD analysis project Ga0209166, IMG submission 187151) | Surface soil microbial communities from Centralia Pennsylvania, which are recovering from an underground coalmine fire - Coalmine... | ecosystem: Environmental > Terrestrial > Soil >...
CGCGCCCTGGGCAGATCAAACTCAAGCTCATCCACGATCATCGCGCGCCTCAACGAATCAAAGTCGCGACGGAATCACACCCACCTCGTCAATGGCAAATCCGCGTTAACCTGAGTTTTGTGCCGTGCAAGGCTTCTTGTCAAGCTGGGCCAATGCTCCTTAGAAGGCCCCCATGCATAGGATCGCTCAAATCGGCGCAGGGAGGATGGGCGGCGTCCATCTCGCCAACGCCGCCCGCAACCCCAGACTGGACCTGATCTTCCTCGTCGATCCCAGGCCCGACGTAGGCGAGATCGCCGCAGAGGTCGGCGCGGCGACGGCCGAGCTGGACCAGGTGCTGGCTGATCCGACGATCGAGGGCGTCATCGTGGCCAGCTCCACCGACAGCCACCTGAGCTTGGTGCGCGCCTGCCTTGCGGCCGGCAAGGCGGTGTTCTGCGAAAAGCCCCTGGACCTGGAGCTTTCGACGCTAAAGGCCGCCGAGGCCGACTTCACCGCGGCGCGAGCCCCGCTGTTCGTGGCCTTCAACCGGCGCTTTGACCCGCACTTTCGGGCGCTGCGCGATCGCGTCGCGGCCGGCGAGATCGGCGATATCGAAACCTTGCAGATCATCAGCCACGACCCTGCCGCTCCACCTGCCCATTTCATTCCGACCAGCGGGGGGCTCTTCAAGGACTTCACCATCCACGATTTCGACATGGCGCTTTGGCTGGCGCCCGATCCGTTCGTGGAGATTTTTGCCTGGGCGAGCTGTCTGGTCGATCCTGCGATCGCTGAGGCTGGCGATGTGGACACCGCGCGCGTCCTGTTGCGCGACGCCAAGGGGCGCATCTGCGTGATCAGCAACACCCGGCGCAGCGGCTGCGGTTATGACCAGCGGTTGGAGGCGTTCGGATCAAAGGGCATGGCGATGGTCGGCGACACAGTTCAGGACGCCGTTCAGGTGTGGGGCGAGGCAGGCGCGAAATCTGCAGCGCTGCAGCCGGGCTTCATCCGCCGCTACGCCGAAGCCTACCGCGCCGAGATGGACCATTTCGCCGATGTGCTGGACGGCGTCCTTAAGCCGGAGACCGGCTATGCGGCGAGCGTCGCCTCGCTCACCCTCGCCGAAGCCGCCGCCCGCTCGGTCGCCGCTGGCGCGCCGGTCCGGCTTTAGGGGAACTGGCATGCACAAAGTCGCACTCCTCGGCGCCGGCCGGATCGGCCGCATCCACGCCGCCAACGCAGCCGCCCATTCCGACTTAACGCTCAGTCACGTGGTTGATCCGGTAGCCGAGGCGGCTGCGGCTGTCGCCGGAGCCACCGGGGCTCGCGTCGCTGCGCTCGACGAGGTATTGGCGGACCCGGCCGTGGCGGGGGTGATTGTCGCCAGCGCAACCGACACCCACCTCGATTTTGCGCTCGCGGCTCATGCAGCGGGCAAGGCGGTCTTCTGCGAAAAACCGATCGACCTGGACCTGGCCCGGGTCCGCGCGGCGGCGGGCCAGTTCGAAGGCGCGCGCCTACTTCTGGGATTCAACCGCCGCTTCGATCCCAACTTCCAGGCGTTGAAGGCCAAGCTGGACAGCGGCGCAATCGGGCGGCTGGAGACCCTGCAGATCACCAGCAACGATCCCGGTCCGCCGCCCTTGGCCTACGTCAAGGTTTCCGGCGGGCTCTTCAAGGACATGGCCATCCACGACCTCGACATGGCCCGCTGGCTATTGGGTGAGGAGCCGGCGGAGGTGTTCGCCTGGGGAAGCTGCCTGGTGGATCCGCAGATCGGTGCGGCTGGCGACGTCGACACCGCACGCACCGTGCTGAAGACCGCCTCGGGGCGGATGTGCGTCATCGCCAACAGCCGCCGCTCCGGATTTGGCTATGACCAGCGGATCGAGGCCTACGGTTCAGCCGGGATGGCCCGGGCCGGCAACGTCACGGAGAGCACCGCGCGTGTCTGGACCGAGGCCGGCGCCCAGGCCGACGCGTTCCAAAACTTCTTCCTCGAGCGATATAGGGAAGCCTACCGTCGGGAGATGGACCACTTCGCCCAGGTGCTGACTGGAGGCGCAGGGCCTGCCGTGAGCTACGCCGATGGCGTTGCAGCCCTTGCCTTGGCCGAAGCGGCCGCGCAGGCGGTGAGCACGGGGCGTCCGGTCAAGCTCTAAGGGGCTCAGGCGAGCGACGGGGATTTGAAGCCCCGCCGCTCGAAGACCCGAACCGGAGCCGGTGGTTGAACGGTTCGGTTTCGGTCTCAACCCAGCGATAGCCTCAGGTCCGACTGATTCCCCCCTGTGGATTTTACGGATAGGCGGATCGGTGCGTAAAATTGTCGCCGCAGCCGTCTTTCGGGGCGCAGGCGCGTAAACTCTGGGCAGGAACGGCCTGGCGGTGCGAGCGATCGCGGTCTGCCAAAATGATCGCCCGGTCATTCCTTTTGACGCCGTGACCTGCGGCCGGCTTATCGCGGCTGGGCGCCGGCGGTGGCGCCTCATGCGGGGTGCGGATCGAAACCCGCGTGCGGCGCCGATATGATCTACGCCGACGGCTCAGGACCGTCTAAAGAGGCGTTTCCCAGTTCCTGCTGAAAGAATCACCCATCATTGACCGGCCTTTTAGGCGTTGCCCGACCATAACATGGCTGTGCCTAGACCCGCCTGGCGGTGATCTGCGCGTTGCGTCGTGCATAGCTGGCTAGTCACCGGACCGATTTATGCGTTGTGTTCGGTGGGTGTCCGTGCCCAACCATTTTTCCTTTGGACAGAACCCTCATGGCGTCGTTGAAGAACAGTCGTCCCCTCAGTTTGCGCATTCCGGAGCCGCGGTTTCGCCCGGGGGAACATGCCGATTTCTCCGGCCTGAGAATTCCTGAGGCCGGCGACACGCCACGGCCTGAAATCGACACTTTGCCCATGGAGATGCGCGAGCTGGCCTATGGCCTTGTGCGGGTTCTGACTAACGACGGTCAGGCGCTGGGGCCCTGGAACCCCAAGCTCGACGCCGAGACGCTCAAGCGCGGCCTTCGTACAATGATGCTGACGCGCGCCTACGATGACCGGATGTACCGGGCCCAGCGGCAGGGCAAGACCAGCTTCTACATGAAGTGCACCGGGGAAGAGGCGGTCTCCATCGCCCAGGCCATGGTGCTAAACCACGACGACATGTGCTTTCCGACCTATCGCCAGCAGGGAATTCTGCTGGCCCGCGGTTATCCCCTCGTGGACATGATGAACCAGGTCTATTCCAACGGGCTCGATCCGGTGAAAGGCCGCCAGCTGCCGGTCATGTACTCGGCCAAGGCCTTCGGGTTCTTTTCCGTCTCGGGCAATCTCGGCACGCAGTTCACGCAAGGGGTCGGCTGGGCCATGGCCTCGGCCTACAAGGGCGACGACCGCATCGCCTCGGCCTATATCGGCGACGGCTCGACCGCCGAAGGAGACTTTCATCACGCCCTCACGTTCGCATCGGTCTATCGCGCGCCAGTGATCCTCAACATCGTCAACAACCAGTGGGCCATCTCATCGTTCCAGGGCATCGCCGGGGGAGAAGATGCGCCCTTCGCCTCAAGAGCCATCGGCTATAACCTTCCGTCTCTTCGGGTGGACGGGAACGACTTCCTGGCTGTCTATGCCGTAACCCAATGGGCCGCCGAGCGGGCTCGCGCCAATCTGGGCGCGACGGTGATCGAGCACTTCACCTATCGAGCCGAGGGTCACTCGACCTCCGACGACCCGGCGCGTTATCGCCCTTCTGACGAGGCCAAGCTCTGGCCCTTGGGCGATCCCATCGAGCGTCTGAAGCAGCATTTGATCCAGCTCGGCGAATGGTCCGACGAGGCCCAGCAGGCGCTACATGAGGAGCTGGTCGAAATGGTGCGCGCGGCGGGCAAGGAATCGGAGACCCACGGGACGCTGCACGCCGGCGATCGTCCCAGCGTCAAGACCATGTTCGAAGATGTCTACAAGGAGATGGACTGGCGCCTGATCCGGCAACGGCAGGAACTGGGGATCTGAGCATGAACAAGCCAGTCAAAACCCCCGTGGGGTCCGCCCAAACCGACACGCCGCAAACCGCCAAGATGAACATGATCCAGGCCATCAACTCGGCCATGGACGTCATGCTGGGGCGTGATCCGGACGTGCTGATCTTTGGCGAGGATGTCGGCTATTTCGGCGGCGTATTCCGCGCCACCGATGGCCTGCAAAAGAAGTATGGCCTGAACCGCTGCTTCGACACGCCCATTACCGAAGCCGGTTTGATCGGCAGCGCAATCGGCATGGCGGCCTATGGCCTGAGGCCCTGCGTCGAAATCCAATTCGCCGATTACATCTATCCTGGCTACGACCAGATCGTCTCCGAAGCGGCGCGGCTCAGATACCGCTCAGCCGGTGATTTCTGGTGTCCTTTGACGATCCGCACCCCTTATGGCGGCGGGATCTTCGGCGGCCAGACCCACAGCCAAAGCCCGGAGGCGCTTTTCACCCACATCGCGGGCATGAAGACGGTGATCCCGGCCACACCTTACGACGCCAAGGGACTTCTGATCGCCGCCATCGAAGACGACGATCCCATCGTCATCTTTGAACCGAAACGGCTCTACAACGGTCCCTTCGACGGCAATCCCGATGCTCCTGTGACCCCATGGCAGAAGATCGAGGACAACAATGTGCCGATCGGTCACTATAAGGTGCCTCTTGGTCAGGCGCGCATCGCACGCCCTGGCGCGGAGGTCACGGTGCTGGCCTATGGCACCATGGTCCACGTCGCGGTCGCCGCCGCCGAGCAGGTCGGGGTCGACGCCGAGGTGGTGGATCTTCGCACCCTGGTTCCCGTGGATATCGAGACCATTACGGCTTCAGTGAAGAAGACCGGCCGCTGCCTGATCGCTCACGAGGCGACAAGGACGTCCGGGTTCGGAGCCGAGCTTTCCGCCCTCGTCCAGGAAGCCTGCTTCTATCACCTGGAGGCGCCTATCGAGCGGGTCACAGGCTGGGACACGCCTTATCCCCACGCCTTTGAATGGGAATATTTCCCCGGTCAGAAGCGCATCGGCGCCGGCCTCAAGCGCGTCATGGAGGCCTAGGACCATGGGGCGTTTCGTCTTCAAGCTGCCCGATTTGGGCGAAGGCACGGCCGAGGCCGAGATCGTCGCCTGGCACGCCAAGCTCGGTGATACGATCTCCGAGGATGCGCCGCTCGTCGACATGCTGACCGACAAGGCCACCGTCGAGATGACCTCGCCCGTGGCTGGCAAGCTGATCGAGATCAGCGGCGCGCCTGGCGACATGGCCGCGGTCGGGGCGCCGATCGCGATCTTCGAAGTCGAAGGGGCGGGGAACGCCAAGGCGGAAACCAAGCCGCCGCCCGTAGCCGCGCCTGTTCCGGTCCCCGAGGCCCCCGTGGCGGCAGAGGTCTCGGAGCCTAGGTTGGTCGCGGTCTCCGAAGCCGCGACACGCGCGCCGGTGGTCGCGGCGCGCGCAATCCCTGTTCGGTCCGAGGGTGAAAAGCCATTGGCCTCGCCGGCTGTGCGCCGCCGCGCCGAGGACCTGGGCGTCAAGCTCAACCACGTGGTTGGCACAGGACCGGCCGGCCACATAACCCACGAAGACCTCGACGCTTTCATCGCGGGCGGCGGCTCGGGCCTTGGCCACGCGTCGGGGCTCGCCAGGCGCACCGCGATTGAGGAGGTGAAGGTCATCGGCATGCGCCGCGCCATCGCCCGGCAAATGCAGGAAGCCAAGCGCCGCATTCCGCACTTCGCCTACGTCGAGGAAGTCGACATGACGGAGTTGGAGGAGCTTCGCGTCCACCTGAATGCGACCAAGCGCTCTGACCAGCCCAAGTTGACGCTGCTGCCGTTCCTGATGCGCGCCTTGGCGCGCGTGCTGCCAGCCTACCCGCAGATCAACGCCCGTTTCGATGATGAGGCCGGCGTCGTGCATCGCCATGCGGGCGTACATATCGGCATCGCCACCCAGACGACGAATGGCCTGGTCGTGCCTGTGGTGAAGCACGCCGAGACGCTGGACATCTGGAACGCCGCCGTCGAGGTGGCTCGCCTCGCTGAGATCGCCCGTTCCGGCAAGGGTTCAAAGGAAGACCTATCCGGATCGACGATCACCATCACCTCGCTGGGCCCGCTGGGCGGCGTCGCGACGACGCCGGTGATCAACCATCCTGAAGTCGCCATCATCGGCCCAAACAAGGTGGTCGAGCGTCCCGTCGTCCGGCACGGCCAGATCGCTGTACGAAAGATGATGAACCTCTCCTCATCCTTCGATCACCGGGTGGTGGATGGCTATGACGCTGCGGAATTTATCCAGCGGGTCAAAGCGATGCTGGAACATCCTGCAACCCTTTTCATGGACTGACCCTTGGCCGAGACCATCACCACGCGCCTGCTCATCTTGGGCGGCGGACCGGGCGGCTATGTCGCCGCGATTAGGGCAGGCCAGCTCGGCATTGAGACCGTGCTGGTGGAAGGCGATCGGCTGGGCGGCGTTTGCCTGATCCGTGGCTGCATTCCCTCCAAGGCCTTGATCCATGTGGCCTCGAAGTTCGAGGCGATGGCGCAGGCCGCCCATGGCGCCAATGATGGTGTTTCGCTGGCCGAACCCCCCTTGCTGGACCTAGGCAAGACGGTGGCCTGGAAAGAGAGCATCGTTGACAAGCTGAACAGCGGCGTCACAGGCCTCCTCAAACGCGCCAAGACACGTGTGATCTCAGGCTGGGGGACCTTCAGCGACGCCAAGACCTGTCATGTGGAGACCAAGGACGGACAGGTCACCATCAAGGCCGAGACCGTGATCTTGGCGGCAGGCTCGGTCGCAACGGCCCTGCCGCACATCCCGTTCGGCGGCGACGTGATCTCGTCGACCGAAGCGCTGGCGCTTAAAAAGCTCCCCAAGCGGCTGGCGGTGATCGGCGCGGGCTACATAGGTCTCGAGCTCGGCTCGGCTTTTCGCAAATTCGGTTGCGAGGTGAGCGTGGTCGAAGCGCTGGACCGGATCCTGCCGCTCTATGACGAACCTCTGACCAAGCCCGTGAAGGCCTGGCTGGAAAAGGCCGGCGTCAGCCTGCACCTTTCCGCCAAGGCCACGGGCTGGGAGGACGGCGAACTGATTGTCGACAAGGGCGGTGAAGCCTTGCGCATCCCCGCCGATAAGCTCTTGGTCACCGTCGGGCGTCGGCCGCGCACCGAAGGGTGGGGCCTGGAGGCGATGGGCGTCGACATGGCCGGCGGCTTCGTCAAGGTCAATGAGCGGATGCAGACGTCGATGAGCGGCGTCTACGCTATAGGCGACCTGGTCGGTGAGCCGATGCTGGAGCACAAGGCGACCGCTCAGGCGCATGTGGCCGTCGAGGTGATCGCCGGCCAGAACCGCCGGTTTGATCCGGCGACGATCGCGGCGGTCTGTTTCACCGAACCGGAGATCGTGTCGGCGGGCCTCCTGCCGAAAGACGCCGAGGCTCTTGGCCACGATCCGGTGAGCGCGATCTTCCCCTTCCAGGCCAACGGCCGCGCGCTCGCCATGGAGGCTGGCGACACCGGCGGCTTCGTTCGGGTTGTGGCGCGCAAGGCAGATCACCGCGTGGTCGGGTTGCAGGCGGTGGGCGCTCACGTCTCGGAGCTTTCCGGGGAGTTCGCCATGTCGATCGAGATGGGCGCGCGCCTGGAGGACTTGGCGGGGACAATTCACGTTCACCCCACGCTCTCCGAAGCGATCCACGAGGCCTCGCTCCGCGCGCTTGGACATCCGGTCCACATTTGAAGGCTTCAAGGCCAATGAGCGCAGCAGACAGAGCGACGGCCTGTGGTTTTTCGCTGAAGCCGGGTCTGAATTGGACGCCGAGCAGCCAACTGAGGAAGGCTCTCGGGTCCGCGGCGCCGGCTATGACCAGCTGCGGTAGGGCCGATTTCGCCTAGGAAGCCTCCGGCGGGGGTCTGATCATTCCGACCTTCAAATCGCTGGCGACATAGACGCAGACGCCGTCTGCAAAGAGGCGACCGTTCGCGACGCCCAACGCAAGCTGACCGCGCCTTGCCTGAAAGATGTTCACCTCATAGCGAACCATCTGCGTCGTTGGCGTGATATCGCCGCGAAACCTTACTGCGCCTACGCCGAGCGCGCGTCCCTTGCCTGGCGAGCCCGACCAGCCCAGCCAATAGCCGAGCATTTGCCACATGGCGTCAAGACCAAGGCAGCCAGGCATGACGGGGTCGCCAGGAAAGTGACAATCGAAAAACCAGAGGTCCGGGGTGATATCCAATTCCGCGGTGATGTGGCCTTTGCCGAACTCACCCCCGTCAAGGCTTAGCGCCGTGATCCGGTCCATCATCAGCATTGGCGGAGCTGGAAGCTGTGCATTACCGGGACCGAAATAGCCCCCTCGACTGGAGAGGATCAGGTCATCCTTTGTGTAATGGGACTTCGGCGTATGAAACGCGTGCGGCTCGGCCACGGCGGGTGCTTCCTGATCTGAGAACGGATTTGACTGGGTCAGGCGACCCGTTCGTCCATATTTTCGCGCGCATCCTGGGACGACACGCGCAGCGCGCCTGCGACAAAGACCCAAATCTTTTCGGTCAATTCGGTGCGCTCAGGGCAGTGGTGGCCTGTCAGGGCGCCGATGAGCGCCTGACGGACGCCCCCGATAAGGAGGGCTATGGTGAGGCGAGGATCAAGATCTAGGGGAACTACGCCGTCACGCTGACCGGCTCGTAAATTGTACGCTCCCGCGGTCAGTTGCCGTCGGGTGAATGCCTGTTCCACGTCCAGGACTTCCGGCGCTCGGCTTAATGCGCCCACCACCAACGGCGCGAACGGGTGATCATAGTGGAAAGAAATATAGGCGGCGATCCGCTCCTTCTCGCGACCCGCCCAGTTCGATGAGATCAACCGTGATGGACTAAAGGCGGCTTCTTCCAGTTGGTTGTAAAACCTCTCGACCACAGCAGCGATCAATCCGGCCTTCGAGCCGAAGTGGTGGTAGGCCAGCCCAATCGAAACCTTGGCCCGCTTTGCGACGGCCTGCATCTCCAAGAGGCCACGGCTCTGGATGAGTTCCTCCTGTGCGGCGCGGATTAATCGTTCAGGGGCGCCAATTCTCGCTGGGGTCATGGTGGGTCCGCGGATTGAATTGAATTCAATTCAATTCGATTCCGAGGAACTGACAATGGCATGAGGCTAACTCTGGTGACACTGATCCGGCGCAGCCTCACCCCGGCGTTGCCACCATTTGCCCGCAGACCCTCGAGCGTCGGATTGAAGGGTTACCGCCGGAAAGTCCAAATATTGATCCAGCACCTCTTCGCGGCTGTAGTGGTCTGCCTCGTTGAAGGCGTCCATTGCGGTCACAAGGGATGCCAAGAAGGCGACTGCCTGTTTCCTCGGGCGCCGGCAGGGTGCGCGCGCGATGCGACCCCGATGAACTTGCCGTGGGCCTGACGCACCGTCCGCGGCGGCGGTCGCGCAGGAACTGCAGAAGGCCGGCGTGCTGGTCGCCTGGACGCTGAAGGGCTGACGGCAAATCCCGCGGACGCTCGTCTGGCGGCGCATTGACCTGCGGCGGCAATCAGCGACGCTTGCCGCCGGCGGCTGTCTCGGTCCGACCTCGGCGCCGTCATGGCGGCGGTTGAACGCTTTCGGTCCTGATCACCCCTGGGCGCACGTTGTCGAACGGAAACGTCCACTACGACGCCAGCACAAGGTCTATTTTGAGATCTGAAGGCGCTCCAGCGCCGTTTCCAACTCGAGGTCTCGGCCCTTGCACAGGCTATCCCGGGTTGGGGTGACGACCACGTCGGGTGCGACGGCGCGGTCCGAAATCGGTTCGCCGTGTGGGCCCCAAAGCCCAAAAACCGGCAGCGTCACAGCCCAGCCGCCGGCAATCGGAAAGCGTTCCCCGCTCAGAAGAGCGCCAGCCGTCGAGCGCCCGATAAAGACAGCTGACCCTGACCATCGCATGGCCCAGGCAAAGCCTTCGCCGGCGCTCCCGGTGTTGGGTCCGATCAGGACCACGACGGGCTTTCCATAGCGGCGTCCTTGGAGCGGCTCGGTGTAGAAGACTGCTGCGCCGTGATGGTCGGCGACGGCCTTGAAGACGGCGGCGTCGGTATAGGCGCCCGCGACCTTCGGGCCCTGGGCAACGTCGTCCGTCGCCGGCGTGCGGGCGATCTTGCTGAGGTATTCGCGCGAAAACAGGGCGATGGCCGGCGCCTCGCCCGGCGCGGCGAAGTAGCTTGCGAGGCGAAGCGCCGACATGTTGCCGCCAACATTGCCGCGAAGGTCGATGATGAGAGCGTCGGTGTCCCAGAGGTCCGACATGGCTTGGTCTGCCAGGGAAGCCGCGCCATCGTCGAACCGGTCGATCTTGAGGTAGCCCAGCGAATGGCCTGGTCGCGCGGAAAGCCGTTCCCACTGCCATCCTGGGTGTGCAGGCCCCGCGACGTCCTCTCGACGGATGGAGACCTCCTTCACTGCAGCCGCGCAGGTTTCGAACGTCACCTTTGCCGTTTCACCCAAGAGGCCAACGAGCGCCTTGGGATCCCCGATCAGCCGGTCGCCCCTGCTGATCCCTTGGCGCCGGGCATCCGTCAGCGGAGGCACATCGTCAAAGATCCAAGCGCCGTCGATCTGTGCCGGCCTGGCTCCGATATTCGACAGTGGCGTCGGTGAGTCATCCGGCGGCGCCACGTAGAGATGAGAGGATTTCAATTCTCCGAGCATTTGCGCGAGGAGATTGCGAAAGGCGCGCTCGTCTTGGACCGCCGGTAGACGGGCGCGGTAGCGCGCACCGACGGCCGCCCAATCCAGGCCCTGGAATTTGGGATCGTAGAAGTTCTCAGAGACGGCCGTCCAGACCCCCTCGAAGACATCGCGATAGGTCGCAGGCTGCCGCGCCGACGCAGGCGCGGGACACCATAGGCAGGCCGCTAGGCCCATCACCAAAATCACGTTTCGAAGCCACATCGTTCGCCTCCCCAAGGGAGATGCCCGCGCGGCCCCCTGCGGATGCAGCGGGCGCGATTAACAATTTGTCACGCGGTGGCGTCGGACATCGGTGACCGAGTTTTCAAGGGGCGTCCCAAGCAGCGGCGCGCCCAATCCACAGCTTGGGCGAATCGCGATCACGGTAGCCGTTGCGCTGGACCAACCGCTCGGCGCTCTTTTCACCGTGCCCCGCACCCGTCAGGCCGCCAACCTCCAGCTCCATCAGGCGCTGGGCTCCATAACCGATCATCTCGCGCAGCAAATCGGCGTCGGCGCTCTTCTCCATCAGCGCCTTCAAGTTCATCATGTCGTTGGTCATCCTCGTTCCTCGTCTAGGGTTGCGTCTGCAAACCCAAACCTACCGAAGATCGTGGATGACCGCCGCTGCGCCGCTCGCTCGCTACGGCGCCATGTGGAGGGCGCGCGTCGCGAGCGGCTCCGCTACCGCCCGGGAGTTACACCACTGTGGGGCACGACCCCTACCACTTCAAGGTCGCCCCTGGCGTGCTTCGGCCAGGTCAACCGACGATCATCAGTTTCGACCTGCCTGAAGCACGAACTTCGCCCCGCGATCCCAGGCTGCTGGGAATTGCACTGCAACGTGTTTCGATGTCGGTTGATGCGAAAGACATCGCCTACTGATCCAGAGATTTGGAAGCCCAACTCGGCGCCCGGCAGATGGTCGCGGCGCGCGTCGTGAAAGCTAGACCAATGATCCCCTCTGGCTCGATAGAGCTGCGTCGCAATGCCCCCGGCGGTCTAAGCAGCGGATCTGGCCGCCGCTGCGCGCCATTTCGCCTCGTCGACGCCTACGATGAGCAGCCAAAGGGTAAGCGCGCCCTCGCCGAGGAGGCAGGGAAAGAGGATGGCTGGAGAGAGCAGATCGGGCGCCATGAAGTAGGCGTAGCTATTGGCCAGATAACAGGCGCCGGCGAATGCATAGAGTACGCCGAGGAACCGGGGAAAGTAGCCTGAACGAAAGATCAGGCTGCCTTCAATCAGGAGCGCGAACCCGAAGAACGTTAGGCCGATATCGAAACCGACATCATGCCATTTGAGCGCCAGCCGCGCCAAAGCCGCCAGTTCAGCATGTGGTATGGCGGCAAGCTCGGGTGAGCCGCTCAAAAGCGTGAGGGGGGCGAACTGAGTCCAGGCGTTCGCGGCGTTGATGGTGTTCTGCGTCAGGTCCAGCACGACGGCGAGCAACATCAAGGAGCGGCCGGTCGGCGCCAGCAGGCGGTAAAGGATCAGGGTCACAGGCACGGCGATGACGTTGGTCATCATCTCGGCGGCGAAGCCTAAGCGGAAAAGGTGCTCGTGCGCCAGGATCGTGCGTGCAGTGGCCGCGGGATCGCCGGCCGTGACCATCGCCTGGCGGACACCGACCTCAGCGAAGCCGCCAAGGAGGATCACGAGAAGGTACAGGAACCCAGCGACACGAGCCTCAAGACGCGGACGTTCGATAGGCGGTCGCATGGGGCCTGTCTAACACCCCTGGCTTGCCGTGTATCGACCATCGCGATGGTCGGTGCGTCAACGAGCAACGTACATTGAATTTGCTAGCTCCCTGAGTCCTGCTCAGGCTTGCGTAGGTAGTCGCCGCGATCAGGCGAAATGACGCTCGCCAATCTCCGCAGGATAAAGGCGACGCGGGCGCGCGCTCCACGCGGCGGTGGAACAACCTGCTGATCCGCGGGCGCTTCATTCTTCGTGACCGGCTCTTCCGCAATTTTGGCCGGCGTGACAATCGGTTCATCGGTCGGCCGACGCGCAGTTACGAGGTTGACCCAGTGGGCGTCCAACAATGCAAAATTCTGAACAGGTTCACGTTCGCGCTCCGTCGGCACCAAGCTTGCGACAAGATGGTGTCGGGTTACGTCGACAAAGCCATGCTGGCCTAGCAGCCAGACCAGATAGTCGGCCGTAAACGGACTTTCGAGGGTGCCGTATTGCTCCATTTCTGCGCGCCAGGAGGCTTCCTGCTCGCTGTTTCCTGGGATCCAATTTGCATCTCCCAGAATGACCAGCCATCCGCCGGGTCGGAGCGCCTCGAACGTGCTCTTAACGGCGCGATGCTCGTCAACAACATGATGGAAGCTCTCGAAATAAATGACCGCGTCGGCGGATTGCGCCGCAAGTTCGCACTCCTCGATTGTCGCGCAGTGATAAGCGACGTTGTCGGCCAGGCGCTCAACACCGTGATGGGCTAGATGCGCATGCACGCGCTCTTTGGCGACAGCGATCATCTCGGCGGCAGGTTCGATGCAGTCCAGCTTGTAGCAAAGCGAGGCCATGATTTCTGTAGCCCAGCCTGCGCCTGACCCAACCTCGACGATGTGACTTCCGACGGGCAGCTTCATCAGCTGCAAAGCTGTCAGTAGCTGGTAGATGGCGGTGAAGTAGCTTGGATGGCCTGGACGCCAATCGAGCGGTTTCTCGCGTAGACCACGACGATCATCAACCGCGAGGCTCGCGACGTAATTGACCGCGGCGTCCTTGAACTGCGCATAGGTCTCTATGGCGTCAGGCTTGAAACGTGTCGAAGCTGGAGCAGTCATGAGCGCGCGAACCTGGGGGCTGAGGCGTCTTGCAATGCGCACCTATACCGGGCCAGAAGGCTTGCGGAAGCTATGGTCGCCAAATGCCGGCGATTTGCGTGGTCGTCGCGGCGCACGCTAAGCGACCTTAACCGGCGACGAGATGAACAAAAGCCAATTTACAGACGCCTCGGGCTCGAGCGCACGAACCCTCGGCTGGCCGCCGCTAAATCTGATCAGAGCTCTGATCCTGGCTGCGGGAGGGCTCTTGTGGCTCGCCGTCGCGCTTCACAGCGTAACGCCGCTCGTCTTGGCTGACGAGTATGTCTACCTGATGCGCGGCGTCGCCCTCGACGGCCTCAAGCGCCTTGATGCAATCGCCCCATCGGTGCCGCACATCGCAAACTACCTGTTCCTGCGCTTAATCAATGTGATCTCCGGGACCGCCCTTCCTGTCGATGTCACGATGAAGGTGTTCAACGTGGCTTGCCTTGTGGCGGCCCTACATCTCCTTGGCCGTCTGATAGAGACCAAAGACGGCGACTGGCGCTGGGCGGCGGTCTTTGCGCTCGTCGTGCTGCTGCCGGCCGGCTCTTACGTGGCCTACGTCATGCCCGAGAGCCTCTACCTGATGATCTTCGTCGGGCTTTTCGCGGTACTGATGCGATCGACAGGCGTACGTCTCCACGGGTTGTGGGCAAGCGCGGGCGTTCTCATTGCTGCGCTGACGCTGGTCAAAGCCCACGGGCTCTTCGTATTGGCGGCCTTCCTCGGCGCAACCCTGGTTTGGAGCATCGCAACTGGCCGCGTGGGCCTAGCGCGGGCTTTCACCCTCATCCTGACCGCGAGCGCAGCTTTCGCCGTCGCCACCGCCCTTGGCCTCCTAGCCCTTGCGCCCAAGAATGCCGGCGGAGATTTTGTCGGAGCCTATTACTGGAGCATGGTCGGCCGTGGGGCTCCGCATTGGGGACGGATATCGACCGTCGTTAAGTTAGGCATGACGCAGTTGGCGGCGATCCTGCTGCTGCTTGCACCCAGTCTTAGCTTCCTGGCTGCGGGGCTTGTCGCTGAGCGCCGGCGAGGCCTACGCCCTGAAGAGGTTGGGAGCCTATTTTCATTCGCGGCCTGGTTCTTAGTCCTGCTGATCGGCCTTATCGTGATCAGCGTCTCATTCGTGCTCTCCGCAGAACCGACGCGAATTCAACTGCGCTACGTCAACTTTGCGTTTCCGTGCATCCTGGCGCTGGCCTGGATCTGGGGGCGGGCCGATCCGAGGTTGGACACTCGAAAATTCCGCCTTTGGGCGGCGGGGTTGTGGTTGCTTGCGGCGGGTTATTTTCTCGTCCGGCTGCCAGGGTTGTGGCCGTTGCCCGCTGACGCGCCGGAATTGTTCTTCACCTATCACAGCGGAGAATTCGGCGCGTTTGGACTGGGTTCGGCGGTTGGATATGTGACGGCCGCAACGGTTGGCGCCTGCGCATTGGCGATGATCAGTCCGAAGGTCCGGTGGTTTGACGCGCAGCTGGCGGGGCTGCTGGTCCTGGTCTTAGTCGCCGACTTCAACACAGTCAGTTGGCAGAGCGCCTGGTCAAAACTGCAAGCGCCGCTGCGAAGAATTGGCGACGTCGCAAGAGCCGATTGCGGACGCAACGAGGCCGACGTCATGGCGTTCCTGCCGTCGGATGATCCGGGACGCCTCTTTACGGCCCTGACGCGCGTGGGACGCCCTGTCCCCTTGAAGATCGACGCCAAGGGAGGCCTAGCATCCATGGCTGTCGCGCCCGCAGGCTGTGTGATCACCTCGCTGGACCTGACGGCTGCGATGGGGCCTCCTTTGGCGCAGAGCGAGGAATTGGCTCTCTATCGCTCGGTCGCCAAATGGACTGTGGTTGAAGAGACCGCCTTCGATCGCGGGCAGGGCTCGGCTATGGTGGGAAAGGGTTGGTCGCAGCCGGAGGCCGGGGGCGTTTGGTCTGATGGCCGAAAAGCCATTCTCCACCTGGGTCCGCGGGCTGAAATCGGCCGAGAGCCTGAAGTGGTCGAAGTCAACGCCTTCGCGTTCGATCCGCCGCCTGGCCACGGTCAGCACGTCGGGGTCTCCATGAACGGTCGAGCCTTGGGGACATGGCTCGTCCATGATGGTTCCTATGAAGTGAGGCTGCCCCAGGCGCCCCCGACCAGCGGGCCTTTTGATCTGGAGCTTTCCTTCCCAGACGCGAAGACCCCAGCCTCGGTCTTTCCCGGCGTCGCCGACAAACGCCTCCTGGGCATAGCGGTGCGCCGGGTTACGATTCTGCGCGGCGCATCCGGTCGGTGACGGGCGTTCAGCTTGGTTCGGTTCTAAGCGCGACTTGCGGAGCTCATGGAGACTGTCTGCGCAGACTGCCAATTGCTGTTCATCGCCGAATGGCGGGGAGTTGCGCAAAGCTCCATCGTCTCGCGTAGAAAACGCAGCATCGCGTGAGAGTAGATGGCGACGTCAGACTGATTGATATCCATCAGGTAGCCGTAGGCCCGATCGCTCAGTTGCAGGACCTCTGCACTGGGGGCCGCAACAGCTGATGAGGTGTTCTCGCGAGGCAGGTCGAAGTCCGGCGCATCAAGGGCTTTGCGCGCCCAGCGCACGGAGAGTTCGGGTTGCTCGCACATGTAGAACCAGGTCAGGTCATCGATCAGATCAAAAACTTCGTCGATGGAGCGCGATGTGCCGAGCGACCAGCCCGAATTGGCCAGCTGCCTGAAGTGATGGTTTGACGTGTAGGTCGTGATGCGCGGGTCGCGCGACAGGACGAAGGTCTCGAAGTCCACGCGCCGTGATTGGCGCACCGCATAGTAGGTGGGATCGCGCCGCGTGGTTTCGTCGTCGGGGACTGTGTAGCGGAAGTATTTATAGAGGGAGGCGATCCGCTCTGCAGGATGGCGAAAGTTGGTGATCAGGGCGTGGTCACGCACAACCTGGCGACAAATGTCGTAGCCATAATGACCCATATAGAGCCGGTAGCCGGGCAGGGGTGTCTTTGCATGAATCCGGTAGACGTCAGGCGTGATGTCCGAGGTCGGGCACACCTCGTCTGGACTGAAGTATCGCGAAAGCGCGCTGCGGAGCGACGTGCCCCCCGCCTTCGGATTATGAAAGAAAAAACAAGGCTTCATGCAGACCGCAGATTTTGTGCGTATTATGGTGACGTTATATGATGTATATATGCCGTTAACGCGGCGGTTGTGTTTCCACCTGTCACGACGTCGTAACTCCGTGGAAAACGCAGCTACAATTCTACCTAGGGTAGAATTTGATTCTCTGAAGTCACCAAGGACCGAAGTCAGCCGCGTGGCTTTGATTCACCGCGGCGGCGGCGCCATATCTGGCCGCAGGGCGTGCGAGAGCGCGCTTTTCGCGCCTATGTAAATTTACGACCAGTCAGTCGCCTCGGCGTCCGGACCGAAGCCTCCGCGCCAAGTTCGCGATTGTCTTAGGCGGCCATCAGCTCGTCGAGCCGCGAGATATCGACCATTTGCGAGGCGACGCCGTGATGCAGTCGCATGATCTTGTTGCAATAGAGCTTCAGGGTCGATGGATCGTGAGATGCAAGGACGATGATCCCGGCGCTATCCGCCATCTGCTTGAGCCGCTGTTCAGCCTGGCCGCGAAACTCGGCATCGCCAACCGCGAGCCATTCATCCAGCAGGAGAATGTCCGCGCGCGCCGCGGTGGCCGCGGCGAACGCCAGTCGCGCCGTCATGCCGGCGGAATAGGTCTTCACTGGCATAGCGAGGAAGGAGCCAAGGCCGGTGAATTCGCCGATCTCATCGATCATGTTGCTGACCGTGGCGGTCGAAAGGCCCGCGATACGCGCGCGCAGTCGAATATTCTCATAGCCCGTGGCCGAAGGATCGATCCCAAGGCCGATATCCAAAAGCGCTGCGATGCGGCCGTGAACTTCGATCAAGCCGTCGTCGGGTTCGTAGGCTCCGGCGAGCGCGCGCAAGAGCGTGGTCTTGCCTGAGCCGTTGTGACCGATCAGCCCCAACCGGTCCCCTGAATGAAGTTCGAAGCTGACGTCAGAAAGAGCCGTCACCTCGGTGGAGCGCGCCGTCGCCTTCAGGCGTCCGCCTATGGTCAGGGCTGCGAGGTGTTTCTTCAGCGACCGGGCGTCGACCCCATAGATGGGAAACCGCATCGTCAAATTGCGGCAAGAAATTCGGGGACTTACCAAAAGCGATAGCTCCACATACGAATCGCTGCCGGGCGATGGTCGCGAAAGACAAGGGGGCTCGCCTTGCCGCCACGTGCAGGCCTGTAGCGTGATCCCTGACCTATGTCATGTGATCCAGTCGCGCAGATGGTCCACGTCGTATGACCCGGGAATGACTTTTCGCACGTGACGACGCCCTGCCTCGCCAAGCGCCCTGGAGCTGGCGCGATTGTCGGCGAACTCTTGCATTCTGCGCGCGGCTGTCTCGAGGTTTGGGTCCGCCCAGACCTGACCTGGCGCTTCATATTGCAGATAGACGCCATGCGGATCGCGAACCGGAATCAGCTCAAAGTCGACGAGCGCGGCGCCTTGGCTGCAGAAATCCATATTGCCAGACCAGGCCGTGACGATGACGGGCCGTCCCATCGCCATCGCCTGGGCGATCGAAAGTCCAAATCCTTCTGAACGATGTAGCGAGATGAAAGCGTCGGCGCTGCAAAGCAGCCGGTTGGCGTCTTCGTCAGAGAGCATATCGGTGATGATCCGGATGTTTGGCCATCGCGCCGACTGAACGATGAGTTCGTCGAGGCATGCGAGGCTTTCGTCCGCCGCCACCACCTTGACCAGCAAGACGACGTCATTGCGCGTCGGCTCAAAGGCCATCTGAAAGGCCTTGATGGCGCCCAGTGGATTCTTGCGCGTCGCCGAGGAATGCACGTCGTACATGCAAAGGAACGCAAAGACCTCTTCGCCAAGGTCCCAGCGCGCGCGATCGGGTTGGACCTGGTCGATATCCGGCAGCGGATGGGGCACGTGGCGTATGCGGGGCCCGCCGGCTGGCGACGCCTGCTCGATAGCTTCGACGACGAAGCGGCTTGGGGCCCAGATCTCATGAAAAAGCTGCGCTGCGTCGGCCCAGTCGGGAGGAAGGTTTGGGAGCTCCCAGGCCCAGTAGCCAATTCGGTAACAGGCCCGGGCGTCTTCGACGCGAAGCAGGAAGTCGGCGGCCTCCCGCGCATTACAGTGACAAAACCAAACACCTCCGCTTTCCACCTGTCCCCAACCCTCAGGCGCGCCTCGAAGGTCATGCACTCTGGGGGAAAACCCCGCCTGGCGAAGCATCTGCAGCGACACCCGCCCGGCTCGCCCAATGCCGCTCGTGTCGTTGAGGTAAGATGAGTAGATAAGGGGGCCTGTGGCGATCTCGGCGAGGGGGCGCGGGATCAGGCTCTGATAGGGGCCTAGCGCCTGGTCGAGGACGGCGGCGGTGCGCACCTTGCCTGAAAGGCGGTAGAGAACCGCCGTCAGCAAAGTGCGGACAAAGCGCGGCACAGGAAGGGCTTTCCACAGCTTCTGGGCTTTGCGAAACCGCGTGAGGGCCGGGGCGTGCTCTTGCGGATTGAGCACAAGCTTGAGCGTCGTATCCTGCTTCATAGAGGGTTCACCGAATGCTGCGCTGGGATCATCAGGCGCGTGACGCGTCGCATCCGGTTCGAAGTCTCCAAATCATAAAAGGCCGGCTCGCCCAAGATAGCCGCCCGGGGCGATCACAGCCACTGAAAGCGCAGAATAGCTTCGTCGCAGCCGCGCACACCGAAAGGCCCCACCCGCAGAAAGTCGACCAACTTGGGGGCTGTCGGGGTCGCGATTTTGATCGAAGCTCAGAGGCGAGAGGGGGCTTAAGCCACGGCCCAGCCCCGAACATGTCTGCAATATTGCAGTTCAGTCGGAAAACGCGTCAAACTAGTTAACGAAACGATTTCAACAAACGGAATGTATTGACAAAATCGGCTTCATCGAACCTTTTTAGGCGGATGGGGACGCCTCGGGGGCCCGAGTACCGATTATGACTTTACCTACCGAAACCGTTACCCTTGCCGGAAGCGGTCTCGTCTTCATCAACTCGTATACCAGCGCAGTCACGGACGCCTATCGAAGCTCCGTCATTTCGGCTGAGAATTTCCTGCAGAGCCACTTCACCAATCAGGTGACGGTGAGCGCGGATTTCGACTTCGCCAAGCTTGCGACAAATACGAGTGGCGAAAACAATTTCGGCGAGACAGCGGTCAGCTATTCGGCCTTCGCCTCAGCGCTGAAGGCCCACGCCACGACGGCCGACGACTTGATCGCGGTCAATGGATTGCCCTCGATCGACCCGTCAAATGGCGTGGGCTTCGATATTCCCACGACGGAGGCGCGGATACTGGGCCTGGCTCCGCAGACCAACAGCATCGACGACACGATCACGCTCAATAATGCTGCGGGCTTCACGTTCGGCCAAGATGCGATCGGCGTGATCGAGCATGAACTCTCCGAAGGCGTCTTTGGGAGAACCTCGAGCCTGGGCTTTGCTGAGACCAAGTGGAATCCGCTTGATCTATTCCGGTTCACCGCCTCTGGGCAGCGGGACTTCACCGGCGGCTCCGATGGGGTGACGACCTTCTTCGGTCTGGATAGCACCCACGTCTCCAACCTGGCGTTTCACAATTCCATCGACGCCCAAGGGAAGAACGATGGCGAAGACCTGGGTGACTGGAATTCAACATTTGGCGACGCCTTTGGGCCGGGCGGTCCCAATGCGCCTGGCACAATTTCGGCGACCGATCTTCAGGTCCTGGACATACTGGGTTGGAACCCGACCAATCCGGCCGCGCCATTTGCTCCGCCCCCAGACGCGGTGGCCTCAAGCCTCACCGACACCAGCCGTCCATTTGGACAGTTGGCGTCTGGTGGAACAGCCACAGGCGATTTGGAGCAGGCTGGAAACCGCGACTGGTTTCGTGTCGTCCTGATCGGGGGGACGTCCTACACGATCACCGAAACTGGACACACCGGCGGCGGCGGGACACTGGCCGACCCGTTCCTGCGACTGCATGACGCCAGCGGCAATTTGCTAGCCTCCAATGACGACATCGTCAGCGGGACCAATCCGGACTCCAGGATCGTCTTCGTGGCGCCCACGACCGGCACCTATTTTGTCGAGGCCGGATCCTTCCTCGACGGCTATGCGGGAACCTACACCCTAAGCCTGGGAGGTCCTGCGCCCCTTTCGCCAACCCTGACGACCGCCTTCACAAACGTCTTGCGCGCCTCGCCGAGCGCGCAAGCCGATGCGGGTGAAACATCTGATCTTTCGCTAGGCCTTGCGACAGGCGCGTTGAATGCGACCACAGCCGTCACTCAGATCGTCTCGTCGGCCCAGAACACTTCGTCAGTGGCGACGCTCTCTTACGAGTTCTTCACAGGCCAGACGCCCACTGCGGCCGGCATAGACTTCCTGGTCTCACCAACCGGACCCAATCCCAACAACCTGAACTCGGCTTTCTACCAGAGCTTCAGCCTGGAGAACCGCTACATCAATTTTGCGGTGAACCTTGGAAAGTTCGGAGCCGGCGAGGCTAATTTCCAGGCTCAATACGGCTCGCTCAGCCTCACCGACGCAACGGCCCAGGCCTATACCACCATCTTCGGAACAGCGCCCACGGCGGCCAAGGTCGATACTCTGCTTAACTCCCTCGTGACATCGAACGGCATCACCGAGACACGCGCAGAATATCTTTCTTCCTTCGGCGGTGACGGGCTGGACGGACTGGGCACCAAGGCCGCCGTGGTCGGCTGGTTGCTCGCCCAAGCCGCCAAGCAAGATGTCGGCGACTTCGCACTTTCCAACGACGCCTTCCTGACAGCTGTCGCCAATGGAACAGCCACCTTCGGTGTCGACCTGATCGGCCATTTCGACCAGCCGGGTTTTCACTACACCGGCGGGTGAAGCGCCACGGCTGATGGTCCGGCGCATGGGTTGGGCGCTGCGTCAGCGGGCGATGCGTCGGCGTGCGACGCGTCATTGGGCGTAGCTGCGGCCGGTTTGAGCGGCTGAGCCGATGTGGGGTCAAGCACGGAGCCATAGGGATTGGCGGGCCTGCGATGGCGCCCATCGCAGGCGGCAGGCTTGGCCGCACCCGGCGTCGAACAGGCGCCGAGCAGCACGAGGCTCGCCGCCAGCCATGTGCAATGGGTAACGAAAGTCGACATTTTTTAAGGCCCTTCCATGGGTCACGCTAGGCGCCTTGCGGCTTGGAGTTTGTCGAAGCACCCTGGGAGCCTTGGCCTGAAAGGCGTGATCCACCGGCAAGGCCAGCGGCTGCGGCTGCGCCAAAGTCGGAGAGCCCGGCGCTCGCGCCGCCAGCGATCCCGGCTGCGATTGCCGGCGTCTGCAGAAAGAAGATTGCGCCCAAAATTGCGACAGCCAGAAAAAGCAGCCCGCCTGACATTGGGTCTTGGCCGTCGATCGAGGCCCATTGGTCGGCGACCAGTGACAGGATCAGCTGGAAGATCGTCAAAATCAGCGCCAGCAGGATCAGGTAGTTCACCGCCTGCGAAAGCCATCCGAAGAAGAAGCGGCGGCTCGCATCGAAGAGCGCGCAGGCGATAAAAATGGGACCCAGAGCCACGAGCAGCGCCAAGGCGACCTTGGCGATCAGGACGATGCCGAACCCCAGCGCAGCGGCGATGGCGCCGACCACATAGACGGCGCCTGCCATAACCACCGGCGCCCAATCGATCGGTGAGGCGGTGCTTGCGATCTTGTCGCCAAGGTAGGCGGCGCGGCTGAAAAACTGGTCGAAGGCCGCCCCCACATCTGGGGCTGCAGCGCCGCTGATCGCCTGAGTGAGCGCATCGGGCAAGGTGTGGAAGAGCGGACCGGTGACCCAGGTCGAATAGGCGACTGTGGTGGCCAGCAGGTAGATGAAGGCGAGCTTCAGGCTTCGCACCGCAAAGTCGATAATCGGCTCTGAGATCGCGCCGCGCAGGATGGCAAGGCCATAGAGTACGACATAGAGCACCAGAGCTGCGCGCAAGGGGCCTGCGACCTGCGCAATCACGTCGGAGGCCCGCGCGTTCAGGAAGGTGTCGAGCTTGGCGTCAACGAAGGCGTAGGCCGGCTCAAAAATGCTGAACGAAGAAGCCATGGCGATCTCAAAAAGCGATTGGAGAAGAAAGCTTGCGTCGCCGGTCAGGGCCTGAAGCCCCACGGGAGCAGGTCACTGAAAGCCTGATTTATAGATCGCCATGCGTGCGCTTCTGGCCGCTGCGGCGCGTTCCGCAGCCCGCTGTTGTCCGACGCGGTTCTCAGCATCTTGGGTCATGGCCAGGCCCTGCAGACGCATCTGGTCGTTGGCGATCATCGCCTGCTCGCCGCCAATGCGGGCCTGCAGATCGAAGACGGCGCGAGGATTGGCTGTTGCGCCGAGCGCTGCTTGCAACTCCTGCAGCCCCTGCAGGCGTGACGTGCTGGCGGCGATCACAGCCTGACCCGCGGCCAGGTCGCGCGCGGACCTGGCGCCTGCCGCTTCAAGGTCAGCGCCGATCGCATCGCCATCGGGGGGTGTGTAGAGCCTGTTCGCCTGGCGGATCGCCAAGGCCTGTTGGCCGATCTGGTTCAGTGTGGCGAGATCGCCTTGGGCGGCGGCGACGTACTGCTGGGCGTCGGGCAGGAAGCTGCGGAGCCCTGGGGCGCTCAGCTCGCTGGCGATGGCGTTGACATCGGAAAGCTGGTTCAGGCTGACGAAGAGGCGTTCACCTTGGCTCAGTTGCGCTTGAAGCTGCTCAAGCTGACTGATTGCGGTTTGCGCCTGCTGAATGAGCTGGGTCACGGCGGCTGGATCGTAGACCACCACTTGCGCGCGCGCCGAACCGCCGGCGGCCAGCATGAATGCGAAGGCCAGGCCAAGGGTGCAGGTGCGGGGGCTGCGGCAGGTCATGAGAGCCTTCTGCGCTGGGTGTGAAATGGGGTTGACCAAGCCGATGGGTCATCGCCGTGAACGGCGCGGATCTGGTCGAGAAGTTCGACGGTTTCTGTCCGCCCAGAAAGCACCGCCAATTCATCGTCGAGACCGCCAAGGTCGAGTTCAACAACCACGGAATTGAGCCCCTGCTTGATCAGGAACTGGTGTCGCTCCGGGGAGAGCTCTTCACGGACCAGCCGAAACTCCCGCTCCGACAATCCAAAGCCGTCGATATAGTCGCGCCCATTGGCGTTGGGATTTGGCAGGAAGATCTTGGTGGCGCACTGCTCGATGATCGTGTGCGAGATTTCGGAACGCAGCACATCGGCGGGAGACTGCGTGCCAAACACCAGCAAGGCGTTTTGCTTGCGATAGGTTTTAAGGCCGTCTTGGGCCAAGCCACGGAAGGCCTCGTCGCCGAGCGCCTTCCAGAATTCGTCGATATCGATCACCAGCCGGCGTCCGTCCACGAGGGCCGCCAGACGATGAAAAAGGTACATCATGATCGGTGTGCGGATCTCGGGGTTGTCCAGCACATGGGTGATGTCGAAACCGAGAAAGCGCGCGTCCAGGCAAAGCGCATCAGCGCTGTTGTCGAAAACCCAGCCCAGTGCGCCATCGCTGCACCAGCGCTCAAGTCTTGCGCCGATGCCCGCCGCATCGCGTTGACCCAGAAGCGCGCGCAGCGCCGATAGGGTTCTTTGCTCCGGCGCTATCGGCGCCAGCGCCTGGATGGCGCGGTCAATGGCGCTTTCCTCGGCCGCGCTCAAAGCGCGGTCTGCAGGCTGCACGAGCTTTCGCACGAAGCTGGCGAGGAACGCGCGGTTTGCAGGCGATGGTTCAAGCGCCATGAGGGGCGCAAACCCGGTCGGGACGCCGTTTCGAAGGGTCAGGTAGGTCCCTGCGCTGGCGCGCACGAAGATCTCCGCGCCTCGGTCCTTGTCGATAAAGATCTGCTGTGCGCCGTGCTTTTCCAGCTGCGCCAGCATGAAGTTCTGAACCACGGTCTTTCCCGAGCCCGAGGGGCCGCAGATGAAGGTGTGGCCAAGGTCGCCCACGTGGAAATTGAAATAGAACGGCGTGCCGGCGCTCGTGCGCAGGAGCGCCACCGCCTCGCCCCAGTGGTTGGCGTGCGACTTTCCAGCTGGGTGGGTGTGGAAGGGCGCAAGGCCCGCAAAATTGCGCGAGCTGATCGCAGCCGGGCGGGCCCGATGCTTGAAGTTGCCCGGAAACTGCGCCCAGAAGCCGGCTTCCAGGGCCAGGTCTTCGCGCGCTGCGACCATCCCGCAATCGGCCAACAGCGCGCGGGCCTTGGACATATGCTGAGCAAGCTCAGGCGGGCTTGCGCCATAGACCAGGACTGAGGCTTGATGGTCGCCCATGACGAAGCGGTTGGATGATAGATCATCGAGAGCCTCGTCGAGACCTGCGATCTGTGAACTGGCCTTATCGCGCGCGCTCAGCATCTGGTTTTGCTTGCGGCCCATCACCGCGCAGGCCGCGGCCTTTGAAAGGAAGCTGAAGGACTGCGTGGCCACCAGTTCGAAGCGCGCCGAAAGAAGGCCGTCCCAAAGTCCCGGCCGCGTGACCGCCGGATATTCTTTGACGCCAAACATGCCCGCATAACGCTCATCGGCGGCGTCGCGGATCTCTAGAGCCTCGCGGCCAAAAATCAGCCGGCTGTTGTAGATGGCCTCGCTAAGGTGCCCACGGATCAAAGGCACGCGCTGAACCTTGCCGGTCAGGACGAGGCGCAGCATTTCCAAGGGCTGCGAAAACCACAGCCCTTGATCATAGTAGAGTTCGAGAGGGGCCGGGGCATAGCGGGCGAGATACTGAGAAAGATCCCTCCCAGCCTCTTCGAGGCGATTGACGCTATCAGCCTGCGCCAGCGCCGTCTGCGCACGCTCCGCGCCTAGACGGCCCAGGATCGCCTGGGCACGGTCGGCGCTGTCGCGCCCCGGATGCAGCACAAGCGTCACATAGAGCTCGGTCAGGAACATCTGCTGGCCGGCGATCTGAGTGCGGTAAGCCCCATCCAGATCCTTGGCGAAGGGGGAGTAGAACGTTCCCGTCGGATAGCCATCGGCGATACGCCGCACGAGATGATGCCAGACCGCAAGCCGCTCGCAGGCCAGGTTGCGCCAGGCGCTGTTCAGCCTGGCGTGGGCGTCATTCAGGTCCTGGGTGTCAGCTGTCTCGAAGCTCGCGCCTTCCAGGCGAAAGCTCATCATCAAAGCCCCGCTATCAAGCCTGATGATCTGGCTGGTGAGGTGGCGCGCATAGGGAAGCACTGCACGCGGTCCAGCTTCGCGGGCCGCCAGGGCCGCTCTTCGAGGTCGCTGGGCGAATTCAACCATAGCGCACCGCCTTGCCGCGCGGGCCGAGCGGCAAGGGCGTCTGAGAGCTTCCACCCCAATAGGCCCGGTTTCGCGCACGCCCCTTGGTGTCGACAAAGGCCCAGAGCAATCGAAAGGCGTTCGGATCGGAGCGGCAGACGCTTGCAAAGACCAGATGCAGGACCGGTGCGATCAGCAGATAGAGCAGGGCATGGGCGGCCAGGAATACGGTGGCCGAGATGATCAGATTGATCCCCATGGCCTCCATCGGCACGCCCAGCACCATCGCAGGCCGCGTACAGGCCAAGAACAGCGTGTCTTCGGTCAGACGTAGCTGGGACGAAGCCGTCACGCTCTAGCCGCCTGTGCTGGAGCCGGTGATCAGGTCGACGATCGTCGCGGCTCCGAAGATCACGATGATCCCGACAACAACTGTGCTGGCTCGGCGCAGATCGACATGGCCGAACATCCAGCTGACGCCGGTGATGATGATCGCCACGATCGCCAGCCCGCGGATGACATTGTTGTTGAGGATGTCGATGACGTTTTGGATGAAGGTCCCGATGTTGCTGGTCGCAGCCGCCTGGGCGAAAGCCGGGCTTGCCGCGGCCGCTGAGATCAGGATCGCAAGCGTCAGGGTTGCGAGGGGCTTGATGGGCGGGGGCTTGGTCAATGGTCGGATCCTTCAATGGGCTCGGGGGTGATCACGAAGTCGCAGGCGCACGCGCCTGGAGGCAGGTCGGAGATCGGCTGCGCGCGCGCATTGAGATTGTTCGGATTGGAGCGCGGCGACCCGGGCCTGGCTGCGGCCACGACGCGCGCGACGTAGCCGTTGCGAAAGCCGCGATCCTTGTCGCCGGAGTTGTAGAGCGAGAGCGCCGTCAGCAACGCAGACCGGTCGTCCAGGCTGTTTGTTCTGGCCGCGAGGAAGTCCTGATGAAGCAGGTGCGCAGCCGCGCCCAGATTGCGACAAGGATCGAACGCAGCCTCCAGGGTAAGTCCGAGCCGGGCGAGGTTGGTGCTGTTGATCTGCGCCAGCCCGATGTCAGGCGTTTCACCCCGCGCGATTAAGGCGCGCGCCGCAGCGATCGCGGCTTGGCGGGTCTTTGGCTGAGCAAGCGCCGCGCCGTGCAAGCGGCCGATCGCCAAGGGCGCCAGACCACTTTCGACCCGACTTAGCGCCAGCATGGTTTGCGGGTTGGCGACGGGCGCGCATTGAAGGGACAAGGCCAGGACCGCAGACGCCGAGAGGATCATGCGAGCACGCTCGGCGGCGCGCCTGAGACGAGATTGCGGGTGGGGCGGGTCATGCCGCCAGTTGTTCCCGAGGGGGTCGCAATAACGAGGCGTAAGTCTACGTAGCGTCGCCCGGCGCGCCGGGCTTGTCGGCGCCTCAGAAAATAAATTTATCGCGATGCAGATGACTTTGCGGGTCTCCCGCAAGAATCTTGCGGTCCAGAATCTCAATTTCGCCAGTTTGCGTGAGATTCGTATTTATCGCCGACGACAGAGGCGAATTCAATATTCAGTATGGCTGCAGCTCTCATCCAAAGGGGGGCCGGTGAACGTCAGTTGAGTGAAGAGGTGTCTCCAGTCATGCAGATGCAATCAATCTCCGCGCGAGGTCGTAACGAGCGTGCGCGGCCCGTCCTCAGCAGGCGGCAAATCGAGATCCTTTATTGGGTTCAAGAGGGAAAGAGCGGGCCCGATATCGGCACGATCCTTGGTATCTCTGGACGCACCGTCGACAAGCACCTGGAAAAGATATGCGAGGCGTTGGGCGTTCGGCGTCGTCTGCAGGCCGTGCTGCGGGCCAGAGACCTTGGCCTGCTGGGCCCAGACGTCCACGCCTACGAAGCAGAACTGCGAGCGGGTTAAGCCTTAGGCTCGCCTGAAGGCCTTGGCGCCTTTTCGGCCATCCAGCGTTCTACGAAGGCGTCCTGGGCGTTGGCCTGAGACGTCAGTTCGTCAAAACATCGCGTGAACGCTGCGATCAAGGTGCTGGCTGCGAGCCTGGAGATGTCGTCGCCGGCCTGGGCGTCAAAATTCTGCAAGGTCATGATCAGGACGGTCATCAGCTTGTTGTCGGCGCAGCGTGACGCAAAGGCTGAAGAGCCCATGTCGAGCGCTGCGAAGATTGCGAACGGGTCGACGCCAATGGCGTCGGCGAACTGATGGATCCGCTCTGAATTCAAGCGACCAGCGCCGGCTTCGAAATGCTCATAAGAACGAAGCGGCATGCCCATCGCTTGAGCGACATCGACGGCTCGAAGGCCGCGCTTGCGCCGCAGAGACTTCAGTATTTCAGATATCGACGTTTGATCATCGTGGATTTCCTTGCCAACTCTGTCCATTCAACGCGTGTCACTGCTACTTAAGCTTGTGATTGAAGGTGCTACATCTTCGAGGGCTTCGGCAAGGTTCCTGGGCCTAGAGGCGGAAAAGGGCGGCGGGCGGCGATCAGCCAGCTAATGGACAGGCAGCGGGTCGGCGCGGCCGTCGTGGGCCGCAATTCCCAAGGCCTCGAACGAGGCCTGTCTGGCGTTTCGGCAGTCCTGCGTTTCGGATCCGCGACTGATGCAATGATCTGACGTCAGCGCCCGCAGCGCCGGATGGGTGCGGTAGAAATGGACGGTCCTGGGCCGAGAGCAGCCTTGGGTGGTCAACAGCAACATGAGGGTGAGACCGCCTATGCCGAGGGACCAAATTCGTTGGTAAGACACCCGTCGCTGCTCCGATCACATGTTCGCCACGCTAATCTGGACCGAGATCAACGCCATTGCCTAGCCCGCTCAATCGCTGATCACGTCGCGCAGCACGCGATCGAGATCGCCGATCGTAAAGGGCTTGGTGAGCAGCTTTGTCCCCGGATCCAACATGCCGTTGTGGACGATCGCGTTTCGCGTGTAGCCGGTCATATAGATCACCTTCAGGTCCGGGCGCGTGGGTAATACGCAGTCCACCAATTGGCGCCCGGTGGCGCCGGGCATGATCACGTCGGTCAGCAGGACGCGCACGGACTGGTCCTGCTCCAGCGCCTCGAGAGCCTCGGCGGCTGTGTCGGCTTCCAGTACGCGGAAGCCGAGCTCCTTGACGGCGCCTGCGACGAAGGTGCGAACGCCAGGCTCGTCTTCGACCACCAAGACGGTGATGTCGCCCGGCGCGTGCGACGCGGCCCTCTCCGGCGGCGGCTCGATACTGATCACCCCGCTGGTGTCGCGCGGCAGGTAGAGTTTCACCGTCGTGCCGACGCCAGGCTCGCTATAGAGTTTGATATGGCCCCGCGACTGCTTGAGAAAGCCGTGCACCTGACTGAGGCCAAGGCCGGTTCCTTCCCCCACCTTCTTCGTGGTGAAAAAGGGATCAAAAGCCCGGGACATCACCTCTGGGGTCATGCCCGATCCGGTGTCGGTGATCGCCAGCATTATATATTGGCCGGGGATCACCTCCTCGTGGCCATCGGCGTAGGACGCATCCAGCGAGGTGTTGGCGGTCTCAAGCGTGAGGCGGCCTTTCCCGTCCATGGCGTCGCGCGCATTGACGGCCAGATTGAGTATCGCGCTCTCGAGTTGCGGGGCGTCTACGAAAGCATGCCAGGCGCCGCCGCCCAGCACGGTCTCGATGGCGACGTCCTCACCGAGCGATCGCCGAAGAACCTCCGATATGTCGGCGACGCATTTGTTGACGTCGGTCGGCCTGGGTTCGAGCGGCTGCAGGCGCGAGAAGGCCAAGAGCCGCTTGGTCAGGGCGGCGGCGCGGTTGGCGCCGGCCAAGGCGTTTTCCACCAGGCGCACGAGCCTGGGATCGCCATCGGCCAGTCGCCGGCTTGCAAGGTCGAGATTTCCCACGATGATCGCCAACATGTTGTTGAAGTCATGGGCCACGCCGCCGGTAAGTTGCCCCAGAGCCTCCATCTTCTGGGCTTGCCGCAGTAACGATTCCGTCCGCTCGTGCTCGTCCTTTTCGCGCTTCAGAGCCTCGTTGTGACTGACGATCTCGCGGGTATGACGACGGACTTCAGCGGCGACCCCAAGCGCCAAGAGGGCGGCTAACAGCAAGGCCGAGCTGATGACCACCGCCAAGGCGAAGCGTTGGCGGCGCGCCTGTTGCTGGCGATAGACCAGCAATCGCTCTTCGGCGGAATCGAGTTCGGCGATGTCTTGGCGAATGCGGACCATCAGATTTCGGCCCTCATTGGTCTTTACGAGCGCCAGTGCGCGCGCGGGCGCGCCGGCTTGCGTGGCCGACACGATATCATCCAGATCGTGCATCTTGCGGTCGATATCGACCTTGAGCATGGCCAACCGATGGGTCTGATCGGGGTTGTCGCTGACCAGCTTGGCGAGGTCGGAGATGATCCCAGGAAGCCGCTGCTCAGCGGCTTTGAACGGCGCCAGATAGGCCAGGTCCTGGGTGAGCAGATAGCCTCGCTGGCCAGTTTCGGCGTCCTGCACCGCACTGAAGAGCGCGGCTTGCTCACGCAGCACCCTGGAGGAATGGCCTGACAACTGGCCGACCTCGGCGGTCGAAAACGCCATGATCAGAGCCGTTACGCCGGCGATCGCCAGGAGCAAAAAGCCGGTTACGATCGCCAAGCGAAAGTGCAGCTCTGGCCTTGGCTTGGCGTCGTCGGCGCCTACGCTCAAATCAATCGCTCCTACCGCCCTTCGGGCATGCCAGGAAAACCCGCACGCACCTCAACTATTCGCTTTTGGTGGCCTATCAAAGCCCAGGATGCAACTCCCTGTTGAGCCGTGCGCGCGTGCCTGCAACTCAGATTGCACATCTCAAGCCGCACCTGGAGTTGGGCGATCAAGGGCGGCGATAATCCCGGCGATCTGTTCACGGGGGGCCTGAGAGATGTCGTCGACAATGACGGCCTCGTCCGAACCCGGGGCCTCAAGCGCCGCAAACTGGCTGGCCAGCAATGACGCCGGCATGAAATGCCCGCGCCGCTTTTTCACCCGGTCGGCGATCAATTCATAACTTCCCTTGAGAAAAACCAGTCTGACGTTGGTCCGGCCTGCGACCAGCCGATCGCGATAGGCGCGCTTGAGCGCCGAACAGGTGATGACGCCTGAACGCCCATTGTTGAGCTGGCCAGAGATCCAGGCTTCGACCTTAGCGAGCCATGGCGCGCGCTCAGCGTCGCTTAGCGCGACGCCTTGGCGCATCTTTGCAATGTTTGACGCAGGATGGAGTTCGTCGCCTTCCTTGAAGGGCCAGCCGAGCCGCTCGGCTAGCAGCTTTCCGATCGTGCTCTTGCCCGCGCCGGATACGCCCATCACCACCACGACGGTTGGTGCGGCCGCGTTCATTTCAGCCGAGCGACCCATGGGTCAGCGGGAAGGGGGTCTGGGCGTCATCATTGCAATTACGGCCAAGCGGTGGGATCGAGCCGTCGATCATGGCCGCGCGACCCTGGCCAGTAGAAGCTGCTCCACGGCGGCCGCGAAGCCCTCGTCGGTGTTGGCCTTGGTGACAGCGTGGGCCTGGGCCTTCACAGCGTTCGGCGCCTGCCCCATGGCGATAGAAAAGCCCGCAGTGCGAAACATCGCTACGTCATTGGTCATGTCGCCGATCACGGCGGTTTCTTCCGGAGCTACGCCCACAGATCGGCAGATGGCCTCGACAGCATGTCCCTTGTTGGCGAGCAGCGCCGTAAAATCGAGATAATAGGCCTGAGAGCGCTGGACGATGGCGCGGCCGTCAACCCAGCTCTGAGCCTCGGCTTCGATTGCAGAGAGCAGGGCAGGGTCTTCGCTGACGCCGACGATCTTGTCGATCTGGCCGACTACATCCTCAAAGTCCGGCGTAACGACCGGCGCAAAACCAACAGTGCGACGCTCACGCCAGACCTGCGGGCCGCCAGGATCTTTCAGCCGCCAGTTGTCGTCAGCGAACACCCAGGTTGAGATTTCGCGTTCGCCGAGGCGCTGCAGGATGGTGCGCGCGGCGTCGAGCGGCAGGCGCTCAGCTGCGATCAGATTTCCGTCCGAACCTATCAGGCTGCCGCCGTTGAAAGCTGCGTAAGGCAGCTGCAGATCAAGCGCTGCTGCGACTTTCGCCAGGCCGCGAGGCGGCCGGGCGGAGACGATGGAAAACCCGACTCCGGCCGAACTCAAAGCCTTCACCGCCGCCAGGGCGCGCTTCGTTATCAGCTTGTCCGGCGTCACCAATGTGCCATCCACATCGGAGATCAGAAGCTTGATCGGACCTGCCGGGAGGACGCCATCGGTGCGCATCATGAGCCCACCGAACGCCAGGCCCGTCCATCGCGCGCCATGAGCGCCTCAGCCTGCGAGGGCCCGTTGGTTCCGGCCGCATAGCCATGGACCACGCCGCCACTTGACCAGGCTTTCATGAACGGCTCGACGGCGCGCCAGCTGGCTTCAATTTCGTCGGCTTTCTTAAACAGCGTCTGATCGCCGATCATCACATCGTAGATCAGGGTTTCGTATCCAGTCGCAGGCGCGGCCTTGAAATAGTCGGCGTAGAGAAAGTCCATTTGAACGGGGGCCAGTTGAAGATCAGGACCCGGGTGTTTGACATCGAAGGCCAGCGAGACGCCTTCGTTTGGCTGAAGCTGCAAGACGAGCTGATTGGTCGCCGCAGGGCGGCCAAAGGCGCCCTTGAAAAGCCGGCTCGGCGCAGCCTTGAACTGAATGGCGATCTCGGTGTCGCGGCGCGCCATCGCCTTGCCGGTGCGAAGATAGAAGGGCACCCCCGCCCAGCGCCAATTATCGAGCGTGATCTTCAGCGCAACGAAGGTCTCGGTGCGGCTGCGCGCCGTGACATCGTCGGCGTCACGATAGGCCGCGACGGGTTTTCCGCCGACCTGGCCGGCGCGGTACTGTCCGCGTACGGAATTGGCCAAGGCCTGGGCCGGCGTCTGAATCTCTATGGCCTGGATCACCCTGGCCTTTTCGGTGCGAACCGCATCGGCGGCGAGCGAATTGGGCGGCTCCATGGCGACCATGCCGAGGAGCTGGAAGAGGTGGTTGGGCACCATGTCGCAAAGCGCCCCTGTGTGGTCATAGTAGCCGCCGCGGTCCTCGACGCCGACAGTTTCGGCTGCGGTTATCTGCACATGATCGATGGCTTGCCTATTCCAGATCGGCTCGAAGAGCGAATTGGCGAAGCGCATCGCCAAGATGTTGCGGACGGTCTCCTTGCCCAGGAAATGGTCGATCCTATAGACCTGACTTTCGGCCAGATGCTTGAGAATGCGTCGGTTCAGCGCCTTGGCTGAGGCGAGGTCCCGCCCAAAGGGCTTTTCAATGACCACGCGCCGAAAGCCCTTGGCTTGCGACGTCAAACCAGCCTTGCCGAGCCGCTCGACGATGTCGCCGAAAAACCGAGGCGATGTGGCCATATAGAAGACGACATTGTCCGTCTTACGGCCCAGTTCGCCGAGCCTTTCGGCCAATAGGCCATAGGTCGCATCGTCTTCGAAATCGCCCGCCAGATAAGAAAGTCGCGCCTCCAGCCAGGCCCAGCGGGTTGCATCAAGACAAGGCTCAGCCGCCTCGCTCCCAGCATCGCCGACCAGGCTCGCCATAAAACCGGAAAGGCGGTTGCGAAAGGCTGGGTCATCGCCGTCATTATGGTCGACGCCCAGCAGGCGAAAGCCACCCCCAAGCAGCCCCGCGCCGGTCAGGTTGTAGAGCGCCGGCGTCAGCAGACGCTTGGTCAAGTCGCCCCGGGCGCCAAACACCACCAAGGTGCAGTCCGGCGCAGGCGCAGCGCCGGCGTTGGAGGCCGGCTTGTTGTGAACCGCGCGGGGCGCTGAGCGGGCCACGCGACTATTTGGCGGCAGGTTCGAGGTGGCCGCCAAACCCAAAGCGCATGGCCGAAAGCAGCTTCTCGCCGAAGGTATGGTCCTTGCGCGAACGGAAACGTGCAAAGAGCGCGGCGGATAGCACGTCAGCTGGAACAGCTTCCTCGATCGCAGCCTCGATGGTCCAGCGGCCTTCGCCGCTGTCGGACACTTCGCCGGTGTATTTTTCAAGCTTGCCGTCATCGGCCAAGGCCTGGGAGGCGAGGTCCAGCAACCAAGACGAAATCACGCTGCCGCGCCGCCAGACCTCGACGATGTCCGCCAGGTTCAGGTCGAAGCGTTGGTCGGCCGCCAGGTCCGAGGAGTTTTTGCTGCGCAGGATATCGAGGCCCTCGGCATAGGCCTGCATGAGCCCATACTCGATGCCGTTGTGGACCATCTTGACGAAGTGGCCAGCGCCGGCGGGACCTGCGTGGATATAGCCTTCCACGGCGCGTGGGTCGGCTCCTTCCGGACGCCTGGTCCGCGGGATCGTTCCGGCGCCGGGCGCCAAGGTCCGAAGGATCGGATCCAGGCGTTCGACGGCCGCCGCATCGCCGCCGACCATCAAGCAGTAGCCGCGCTCAAGGCCCAAGACGCCGCCGGAGGTGCCGATGTCCAGGTAACTGACGCCACGCCGCTCCAGGGCCTTGGCGCGGCGGATATCGTCCTTATAGAAGCTGTTGCCGCCATCGATGATCGTGTCGCCGCGCGCCAGGAGCTCGCCAAGCGCCATTATGGTCTCCTCGGTCGGATCACCCGCCGGCAGCATCACCCAAACCGCGCGCGGCGCCTCCAGCGCCTGGACCATGGCGTCCAGGGATCTGACGCCCTTGGCGCCGGCCTTCGCCAAGTCGTCCACGGCCTGGGCGTCACGGTCGAAGACCACGCAGCCATGGCCCCCCAGCATCAGTCGCCGCGCGATGTTGCCGCCCATCCGGCCTAGTCCAATCACACCAAGCTGCATGCCGCTCTCCAAGGGATGCTCGCGCGCGCCTCGCGCTAGGGTTTAGCGAGACGCGACACGCCGCTCGCCCAAAAGCCGGAACCGCTTTTCGTCTATCGTCGCCAGGAGGTCGTCGAAGGCTTTGGCGAAGAGCTTGACCCCGTCCGTCACAAGCTGGCGCGTAACGCCCCTAAGGTCGAGCCCCTGGTCTTCGGCGTCGGCGAGGATCTTGCGCGCCGCATCGACGCCTTCGGTCAGGGTCGGGCGGACCAGGCCATGGTCGCGAAAAGCCTCGATGGTCTTGGGCGGCATGGTGTTGACCGTGTCGGGACCGATCAGGTTCTCAACGTAGAGCACGTCTGAGTAGGCGGGGTTCTTGACGCCTGTGGAGGCCCATAAGAGTCGCTGCGGCTGGGCGCCGGCTGCGGCCAGCGCCTTCCATCGCGGGGTCTCGATCATCTGCAGGTAGTCCTGGTAGGCGAGCTTGGCGTTTGCGATCGCAACCTTGCCCTGAAGGCCTTTCAACGACGCGGCCGCCTGGGCGGTCGCGGTCTTGAGCTGCTCATCGATCGTCTTATCGATCGCGGTGTCGATGCGGCTGACGAAGAAGCTCGCGACGCCATGGGTTTTGGTTAGCTCGCCGCCCTTGGCGGCGAGCATCTCCAGCCCTGCCATGTGCGCCTCAGCCACGGCCTGATAGGCGTCGCGCCCGAAGAGCAGGGTGACATTGATGTTGATCCCGTGACCGATCAGTTCACGGATCGCCGGGGCTCCCTCAGGCGTGCCCGGAACCTTGATCATCAGATTGGGACGGGCCACAGCCGCCCAAAGGCGCTTGGCCTCGACGATCGTGCCTTGCGTATCGCCCGCGAGATAAGGCGAAACCTCCAGACTTACGAAACCATCACGCCCATCCAGGCGCTCGAAGGTCGGGAGAAAGATGTCGGCGGCCCTTTGCAGGTCTGCGATGGCCAGCCCTTCGTAAAGCTCCACGGGTTTGGACTTACCGCGCGCCAGGAGTTCGCCCAGGGCCTTGTCGTATTCGTCGGCTTCGGCCACGGCCTTTTCAAAGATCGAGGGATTGGACGTCAGGCCGCGCAGGCCGTCCGCCTTGATCAGGTTGGCAAGCTCCCCCTGAAGGATTTTGCGGTTGAGGTAATCGAGCCAGCAGGCTTGACCGGCGTTGGTGAGTTCGATGAGCGGATTGGTCATCGGTTCGAGCCTTCTAAATTGAGCTGCCGGCGCGCGGCCTCGCAGACCGCTTCAACCGTGAACCCGAAGCGGTCCATCAGGTCCTTTGCGGGCGCTGAGGCGCCAAACGTGCGCATGGCGAGGATCTCGCCGTGCGGGCCGGCGTAGCGGTCCCATCCCTGCGGCGAGGCGGCCTCGACGGTGACGCGGGCGGTAAGAGCCGGCGGCAGCACCTCGTCGCGATAGTCCTGAGGCTGGGCTTCGAAAAGGTCGAAGGACGGCATTGAGACGACGCGTGCGCGCACGCCGGAGTTGGCCAGTCTCTCCCGCGCGGCCATGCAGAGGCTGACCTCGCTTCCCGAACCAATCAGCATGACCTGGGCCTCGCCCCCCTCGGCCTCGGCCAGAATATAGCCGCCGCGTGCGACGCCTGAGGCCGCGCCGAACTTCTCGCGGTCGATAATCGGCAGGGCCTGGCGCGAGAGCACAAGGCAGGCGGGCGCACGCGTCTGGGTCAGGATCACGCGCCAGGCCTCGGCGGTTTCGTTGGCGTCGGCTGGACGCAGCGTGATCAGGCCAGGGATGGCTCGCAACGCGGCCAGTTGCTCGATGGGTTGATGGGTGGGGCCGTCCTGGCCCAGGCCAATGGAGTCGTGGCTGAAGACGAAGATCGCAGGGATCTTCATCAGGGCGGCCAGGCGCGTCGGGGGGCGCATATAGTCGCTGAAAATCAGGAACGTGCCGGTGTAAGGGCGCAGGCCCGAGAGCGCGAGGCCGTTGGCGATGGCCCCCATGACATGTTCGCGCACGCCAAAGCGCAGGTTTCGCCCGCCATAGTTCTGCGATTGAAATTCACCGGCGCCGTAGAAATCCAAATGGGTCTTGGTGGAAGGCGCCAGGTCCGCTGAGCCGCCGACCAACCAAGGTATTTTCGGCGCGACGGCGTTTAGCACCTTTCCGGAGGCCTCCCGGGTGGCGATCCCTTTTTCGTCGGCCGGGAAGGAGGGGAGATCGGCGTCCCAACCCGGCGGCGTCTCACCGGGCAAAAACCGATTTAGCTCTGCAGCAAGGTCTGGATAGGCCTGGCGATAGGCCTCGAGCTGGGTGGTCCAGGCGGCGTATTGCTGCGCACCGCGCGCGCCGAGCGTGTTCTTGAAATCCTCTCTGACCCCGTCGGGAACCAGGAATTGAGCGTCCTGCGGCCAACCGTAGGCCTCTTTTGTGAGCTTCACCTCTTCTGGGCCCAAAGGGTCGCTATGGATCTTGGAGGAGCCCTGCTTGTGGGGCGATCCGCAGCCGATCACGCTCTTCACCAAGATCAAGGTCGGTCGATCCGCTGTGGCTCGAAACCGCTCGATGGCCCTGCCGAACGCTGCGCGATCGTTGGCGTCTTCGAGCGTCACGGTCGACCAGCCATACCCCTTGAACCGGGTTGCGACATCTTCACTGAAGGCCAGCTCCGTCCGGCCTTCGATCGAGACGTTGTTGTCGTCGTAGATCCAGCAAAGGTTGGAGAGTTTCAGGTGTCCGGCGATGGAAGCCGCCTCACCGCTGACGCCCTCCATGAGGTCTCCGTCACTGCAAATCGAATAGACGCGATAGTCGAAAACATCATGGCCGAGGCGATTGAAGCGTGCGCCGAGCCAGCGTTGCGCCATGGCCATGCCGACGCTGTTGCCGACGCCTTGCCCAAGCGGACCCGTGGTGGTTTCGACGCCGATGGTATGGCCAAATTCAGGGTGGCCTGGGCAGACGCTGTCCAATTGGCGGAACGCCTTGATATCATCGAGGCTGACGGCCGGACGGCCATCGGCGCGCTGCACATCGGCCAGGTGAAGAAGCGCGTAAAGCAGCATCGAGCCGTGACCCGCCGACAGGACGAAGCGATCACGATTTGGCCAAGCCGGCGCCTTTGGCGCGTACTGCAGATAGCGCGTCCAAAGGACGTATCCGATCGGCGCCAGGCCCATCGGTGCGCCAGCGTGACCGGATTGAGCCTTTTCGACGGCGTCAATCGCTAAGGTGCGAATTGTGTTGATCGCCAAGGTCGCCACGTCTTCGGTCGTCGAGGCGGGCCTATTGGTGGCGGGAGCTTGCAAATCCATGTGGTTTCTTCCTCGCCCCGCGCGACGTGAAACTCGAAGTCGGACCTGAGGCCGGGAACGTTTCGTGGGGGGCGAAGTTCCGGGGACGAGGCGGGTGTGGGCAAGGATCCGCCCGCCGCAAGTTCACCCAGCTGGAAGGGGGTATTGCTGACGGGGCGCGCGCCCTGATGTGCATCGACGCCCGCGCCAAGGCCCTCGTATAGAGCGAGCACCACATGGCCTCTCCGGCGGCGGCGCCAGCGCCGGGCCTGGGGTCCTGCGGTAGCCGACGTCGAGCGGCGGCGCCAAAGTCACACAGTCGACAAACGCCTATCGCCTGATCCTGCTGCGGACGCGCGAGGGTATTCCCCTGCAGGCTCGGCTATGCTGCGATAGCTCACAGCTTTCTTGTCGCCCCGGATCACTTCCCAGGCTGTCGTCTCTCCGCGACGTACAAAGCGGATGTCGAACGTTCGCTTGCCGACCGTGAGGTTCTGCAACAGCAGATCGGGCATCCATCCAGGCAGGGCCGGGTCAAGGTAAAGCTTGGCGGCCGGAGCGTCGGGTTGGAAGCCGATGATCGCCTGCAGCAGCGAAAAGCACGATCCAGCCGCCCAGGCTTGAGGCACGTTCGCGCCAATATACTGGACAGGAAAATTGGTGGGGTCCCGCTGCAGCCCCGAATAAAGCTCGGGCAGCTGATGCTGCTGGAAGTAGCTGGCCGCGGCGCTGATGTCGCGCGCAATGAGCGCGGCCTCCTTGGCGAAGCCATAGCGGCGAAAGCCTAGTGCGATCAACCCGTTGTCGTGCGGCCAGACCGAGCCGTTCTGGTAGGATCTCGGATTGAAGGCAGGGTGTGTGGACGACAGCGTCCGAATTCCCCAGCCGCTCCACATGTCGTCTTCCATGAGCCGGCTGACGACCCTGGCCGCTCGGTCCGCAGGAACAATCCCTGACCAAAGGCAGTGACCGGGATTGGAGGTGACGCTGAGCACCGGCTTCTTATCGCCATCGAGGCAGAAGGCGTAGAAGCCTGACGCCTCGTCCCAGAAGACGTCGTTGAAGCGCTGATAGAGCTTTGCAGCCTTGGCGCGCAGCTGCATGGCGCGCTCCTCCTCGCCCAAGGCCTCGAAGACCTCGGCCATGCGCCGCCAGGCGTCGTAGACGTACCCCTGCAGCTCGACCAACGCCTTGGGGCCCTTGACCAATGAGCCGTCCGGATAAACCAAGGCTTCGCCTGAATCCTTCCAGCCCTGGTTTTCGTATCCGTCCTTGGATCGCGTCTGATATTCCTGAAAACCGTCGCCATCGCGGTCGCCATATTTGTCGATCCAGGTCAGGCAGCGCTCAGCGGTCGGCAAGTGACGCTCCAGGAGTTCGACGTCTCCTGTGCCACGCCAGGCGGCATGCAGGGCGATCAGATAAAGCGGGGTGGCGTCAGCGGTCCCGTAGTAGGGGGTGTGGGGGATCAGCTTGAAATGTGCGAGCTCGCCGGTTCGCAATTCATGCATGATCTTGCCGGGTTCGGCGTCGCGATAGTCATCGCGTTCGCGGGCCTGGAGCCGACCAAGCACATCCAGCGAACCTCGCGCGAAGTCTGGGTAGACGATGGCGTTCTGCAACGAGACGATCAGGCTGTCGCGTCCGAATAGCCCCACAAACCAAGGAATGCCGGCGGCCGGCACGAAGGCCAGGTGATCGCCGCCATGGACCGGCAGTCGAAGGCTGGCCATGTCATCCATCGACTGGTGATAGAAGCGGTAGAATTCCTCGTTCGAGGTGCTGATCGTCAGGGCGCGCTTGCGCCAGTCCAACTCCCGTTCAGCCAGCTTCGATTCCAGGCAGCGCCCGATGCAGGCCCAAGGCGCTCGTTCCGTGCCCTTGCCGTTGGAAAATTCATAGAGCAGACAAGCGTGCCAGGCCGCGCCGGGTTCTAGGGTGATGTCGAAACTGATCCGGCCATTGGCGTTGACGGCTTTGGAATCGGCCTTGTGGACACGAACATTGATGACCCTGCGGAAGTCTCGGTTCTCGTAGGAAGTCGTCAAGGTTTCGCGCCGCTTCGACCAGCTTGAGACCACCTTTCCTCTTCGCACGATGGCGCCGGATTTCACCTCGAAGAGATCGGCGAAATCGCTGCGCATGGCGATTTCGAGATTGAACTGGGCTGTGGCCGTCCCGTTGTTCACGAGGTCGAAGTCCTCGTGCAATCCGCCTCCCAAGGTTCTGCCGAGCGATAGCCCTAACGTGCCGGCCGGGATAACGCCCTCTTGGGTGACGATGTGCCGATTTGTCAGGAAAATTCGCGCCACGTTCGAGCGGATATTGCCGGAGTTGAGCAGGTCCCAGGGCTCGCCATCGGCATAGATCTGCCAGCTGGAGATCAATCGGGTGTCAAGAAAATAGAGCCCCTTGTCGGTCGGCCAATCGATCTGGCCATCCTGATCGGTGACCAAAAAACCGGACCCCTGATTGATCGCCAGCTTCTGTGGCCCGACCGCAATTTCTAGCGCCATGAAGCTCGACCAGTCCGCTGATGCTATCTTAGCGTTCAGAGGGGCAGGTGAGTTCCGCCAACAAATGGAGGTCGCCCGCTCTGCAGACCTTCCGCATTAGCCTCCGGGCGCGCGGCGGCTGAAATCGTCGGGGACGGGGGTATTTTCGCCCGACAGTCCTGATAAGCCCAGAAGTATAAAGTATAGGGTGAGAGGCGGGCGTTGCTTTTTTAAGCTTCGTCTAGGTCCACGACCTTGCTGCCAGTTGAGGTGCATAGATATATTCGCGAGATGACAATGAGTAAGCCATGACCGTAGCGAACGGTCGGACATTTCGTAGCGGCGGCAGTGAAGCTGTTCGATTGCCGAAGGATGTAGCTTTTGGTCGAGAGGTCGAGCTCACAATTGTGCGTTCTGGGGACGTCCTGACGATCTTCCCTCGGCGTCCGCCGATTGATGAACTCATCAGGCGTCTGGCGAGGCTTCCAGCGCCCCTCGAAATAGAGGTGCGCGACGAAGAGGAGCTTCCCGAACGACCCGCCCCATAGCCGATGCCATTCATACGCGACACGACGTCGTCATCCACCTTCGCGGTGGAGATGCGCGAGGCGTAGAAAGAATTGGGACTGCCTCGACGGAGCAATTCTGCTGTCGATAAGGAGGGAGCCATCGTGACCCGTCGCAAGTCGGCGTCCGAACGCCAAGGCTCGACGCTATCTTGAGCGCGCTCCCGGTCTTGGCTTTTGACGATGCAGCTGCTGACGCATTTCGACGATGGGCCGAAGAATTGTCCGCGCGGCGAACCGCCCGTCCCATAAAATGTCAGCACTTGCCCCGAAGGGGAAATTTCTTCAAACTTTTCATATGGAAAGAATGGTGGGTGCTGGGGGATTCGAACCCACGACCCGCTGATTAAGAGTCAGCTGCTCTACCAACTGAGCTAAGCACCCGCCGTCGCACCGGATCCGTTTCTGAGGCAGTATCGGCCCCGGCGGCGAGGGCGCGGAAAATACGCGAAAACGCGGCCTTGGCAAGGCGTGTAGACGAAGGGGGTCATGTGGCGACGAGCAAGCCTTTCGAGGCGGTTGATTTTGGATACCTCGAGGACTTCGCCGCCGGCGACCTTTCGATCGTGCGCGAGGTGCTGGTGCTCTTCCAAGGCCAGGCTGAACTTTGGGTGCGATCGCTGAACGCCGAGGCGTCAGGTTGGCGCGACACGGTTCATACGATGAAGGGCGCAGCGCGCGGCGTGGGCGCCCGAGCCCTAGGGGAGGTCTGCGCCAGGGCCGAGGAAGCTGGCGAGAACGATCTTGCTGCTGTACGCGCGTCCCTCGACGCAGCTTTGGCCGAAATTGCGATTTATCTGGCGCGCGCCTAGGCGTCCTGTCGAAGCCTGTCCCAGACGCCAAGCTCGTAGGCGATGCATTGCTCGATCAGCGTACGCCAGACGGGCTCAGCGATCGCGACCGAAAGCCCGGCGCTGCGCGCAGACGCGTTCACCTTTGCGACGACATCTTCAATTCGCGCTGCATCCCGCACCGCCAGTCGTTCCACTTTGATGCGCGCGGCGGCGTCCATATAACGCTGTCGTTCAGCTAGGATCGTCACAAGGAGCCGATCAAGGGCGTCGACCCCTTGGCGGACCTCGACCATGGTCGTGCACGCGGCGGGCGCAGGGCGCGGGTCAGTGGAAAATTCCATCAGGGACTGAACTCGTCAGGGTTATATGCCCGCGCCGTTGTCGATCGCGAGCAGAGCAGCTTCGTGGGCCAGGGCTTCGGCCTCGATCCAATTGACGAAGGCCTTCACCTGCGGCAACCGCCCCTTGGCTTTGGGATGCACCAGGTAATAGGCGAAGTCGACGGCGGTTGCGATCTGCAAGGGAGCCACCAGGCGTCCCGCCTCCAGATCGGCCTGGGCCAGGGTGCGCTTGGCGAGCGCTACGCCGCGTCCGTTCACGGCGGCTTCGATCACAAGACTGGACTGGTTGAAGCGCGGGCCGCGCATGCCGTCGACGTTCTTCAGACCCCGAGCGGCGAGCCACATGGACCAGTCTGGACAGCTGTCGTCAAAGTCCGGCGAACCATCGTGGAGCAAAATATGCTTGGCGAGGTCGGCCGGCGTGCTCAACGGCTGATTGGCCAGGTGCTCAGGGCTGGCCACGGGGATCACAGTTTCGGAAAACAGGCGGCGAACCTCGAGCCCGGGATAACGACCGGCCCCGTAGCGGACGGCCACATCCACTTCGCCCGCGGCCAGGTCGACAAGCTCGATGCCGGCCGAGAGCCAGACATCGACCTGCGGGTGGGCCTGCTCGAAAGCGCCAAGCCGCGGGACCAGCCATTTGGTGGCGAAGGAAGGCGGCGCAGTTAACGTCAGACGCCGTCCATCGACCGCGGCGGTGAGTAGGGAAGCCGCTTCCGCCAGCCTGTCAAAGGCCTCGCGCAAGGCAGGAAGGGCCGTCTGAGCCGCGTCGGTGAGGAGCAGGCCCTTTGGCGTGCGTTTGAAGAGAGCGGCGCCGACATAGTCTTCAAGGTTTTGGATTTGCTGGCTGACCGCGCCGGGCGTCACCGAAAGCTCATCGGCGGCGCGACTGAAGTTGAGATGGCGCGCGGCCGCTTCGAAGGCCCTCAAGGCGTTCAACGGCGGCAGGCGGCGGCGATGTTCCGTCGGTCGCTCCATAGAAAACCTGACACCCCCGGCAGAAGTCCTTGGATTGCGAATTGGGGCTGCGGACACCTATTTGCAAGCGTCCGGCGGTGTCTTGGCCCTTTTCATCGCCGGAAATCGGCGGGGCGGGTGCAAGCCCGCCGCGTTCGGACATTGAGTTCATAGGCGTTAGAGAAGCTAATCGATGAGCCAGCGACAAGTAAGGTCAGGGCGTTCAAGCAACCTGGTGGTCCTGGCGAGGGGCGAGAAGGCCTGCGGCGCTGTTTGGCTGGTGGGCGCAGGTCCCGGAGACCCCGAACTTCTCACGATCAAGGCGCTGAAGGCGCTCCAGGCCGCAGACGTGGTCGTGCATGACGGGCTGGTTTCCGATGAGATCCTCGAATTGGCGCCGCGCGCGGCGCGGCGGATCTCTGTGGCCAAGCGCAAATCGCGCCACTCCTATAGCCAAGCCGAGATCAACCGCATGCTTGTGGCCTTCGCGCGCCAAGGCCTGACGGTTGTTCGCCTGAAGGGCGGCGACCCCTTCATCTTCGGTCGTGGAGGCGAAGAGCTGGAAGCTTGCCGCGCCGCGGACGTGCCTTGTCACATAGTCCCCGGCGTCACCGCTGCGCTGGCGGCCAGCGCCAACGCGGGCGCGCCCCTGACCCATCGGGGCTTGGCCCAGGCGGTGACCTTTGTGACCGGTCACGCCTCGAACGGCGCTGAGCCTGATCTGGATTGGGCGAGCCTGGCGCGCCCCAATCAGACCGTGGTCATCTATATGGGGGTTTCACAGGCGGCTCCTATTTCGGCGCGCCTCCTGGCGGCGGGCCGGGCGGCTTCCACGCCGGCCTTGATCGTTGAGAACGCCAGTCGTTCTGACGAGCGCCTTATCGTCACCAACCTGGAGCAATTGGCGCAATCAGCTTCAGGCCTAACGGGTCCGGCGCTGCTGATCGTCGGCGAAGCCATGGCCCTGGCCCAGGCCAGGGAGCCGGCTGTCATCGCAGCGCATCTCCAAGAGGCCTGCGCATGAAAGCGCTCACCGCAAATCGGCTGAACGACGGCGAAGTGGTCTTCTGGCGAAAGGGCCAGTGGGTCGAACAGTTCGCTGATGCGGATCTTTTCGCCGATGAAGATCCGGCCGCCGAAGCCGCCGAAGGCCATGCCAAGAACCAACCCGGCGTGGTGGTCGAACCCTATTTGATCGACCTGGTGGAATCGGCGGGGCTTTGGGCTCCGCTCAGCTATCGCGAACGTATTCGCGCGCTCGGTCCAACCAATCTCGCACATGGCAAACAAACCCGCGGCGGCGCAGCGATCGAGGCTTTGCTGCACGCCCACGGCGCGGCCCGCTCCAGCGGCCGCGTCGACCTGATCAAGCGCAAATAGAGGCGCCGCGATGTATCGCTACGACACGATCGACAAGGATATGTTGGCCGACCGGACCGCTGAGTTTCGCGGCCAGGTGGCGCGACGGCTGGCCGGCGAGTTGACGGAAGATCAGTTCAAGCCCTTGCGCCTGCGCAACGGCCTCTACCTGCAGCTTCACGCCTATATGCTGCGGATCGCTATTCCCTATGGATCGCTGAACCCGGTCCAGTTGCGGAAGCTGGCCTGGATTGGGCGGACCTATGACAAGGGTTACGGCCACTTCACGACCCGCACGAACCTGCAGTTCCACTGGATCAAATTGGCCGATGCGCCGGACATCGTGGACGCACTCGCCAGCGTTGACATGCACGCCATCCAGACCTCGGGAAATTGCATCCGCAACGTCACCGCCGACCCCTATGCCGGAGCGACCGCCGAGGAGATCGATGACCCGCGGGTCTGGGCCGAGGCGATCCGGCAATGGTCGACCGTGCATCCGGAATTCAACTGGCTGCCGCGAAAATTCAAGATCGCGGTCACCGCGGCCGCCCGGGACCGGACGGCGGCCAAGACCCACGACATCGGCCTCAACCTGAAGCGGTCGCGTGACGGGACCTTGGGTTTTGAAGTGATGGTGGGCGGCGGCCTTGGCCGCGCGCCTCATATCGCCCAGACCATCCGGCAGTTCCTGCCTGCAACCCGGCTATTCTCCTACCTGGAAGCCATACTGCGCGTCTATAATCGCCATGGACGGCGCGACAATATCCACAAGGCGCGGATCAAGGTGCTGGTGGCCACACTGGGGCGCGAAGCATTTGCAAGCCAGGTCGAGGCTGAGTGGGAGAAGATCGGTCAGACGCCCGATCTTCCCGACCACGAGCTGGCCCGCATCCGTGGGGCCTTCGCCCCCATGTCATTTGCAACCCTTCCGCCGGTTTCTGAGGCCTTCGAGGCGGCCAAACTGGGTGATCCGGCGCTTGCGCGGTTTGCTCGCAATAATCTGAAGCCGCACAAAGTGGCCGGCTATAGCATTGTCGAGGTTTCCCTGAAGGCGATTGGGGCGACGCCTGGCGATATGACCTCGGACCAGATGGACGTCGTGGCCGACCTGGCCGAGGCGTTTGGGCAAGGCGACATTCGCGTCACCCACGAACAGAACCTGGTCTTGCCGCACATCAAGCTGGACGATGTTGCCGTTGTTTGGGCGCGCCTGGCCAAGGCCGGTCTGGCGACGCCCAACATGAACCTGGTCTCCGATATCATCGCCTGCCCAGGGCTCGACTACTGCGCCTTGGCCAACGCCCGCGCAATTTCTGTCGCCCAGCATATCGCGCGCAAGTTCGCCGAGCCTGACCGGGCCGAGCGGGTGGGGGAGCTGAAAATCAAAATCTCGGGCTGCATCAACGCCTGCGGCCACCACCATGTGGGCCACATCGGCATATTGGGCGTCGATAAGAAGGGCGAGGAGTTCTACCAGCTGACCCTGGGCGGCTCAGGGGCGGAGGACGCTGCAGTCGGCCAGGCGCTGGGGCCTGCGCTTCCTTACGATAAGGTCGCTGACGCCATAGATACGCTGGTCGATGTCTATCTACGCGAGCGCCATGACGGCGAGCGCTTCCTCGACACCTTCCGGCGCACCGGCGTGGCCCCCTTCAAGGAGGCGGTCTATGCCGACGTTGATTAGTCTTGAAGGCGACGCATTTGCGTTGCGCGAAGACCCGTTCACCGCCGTGGCCGATGATCAGCCGATCCCGCCAGGCGACGTGATTATCTCGCTTGCGCGCTTCCAGGCCGAAGGCGAAATGCTGCTGGGAGAACAGCGCAAGATCGGGGTTCGGCTGGAGAGCGACCAGGCCGTCGAAGACCTGGCCTATGACCTGGCTCAGATCGCGGTCGTGGCGCTGATGTTTCCGAAAATGCCCGATGGACGCGCCTATAGCAGCGCGCGGCTGCTTCGCGAGCGGTTCGGCTACAAGGGTCAGGTTCGGGCTTTGGGCGCGGTGTTGCGCGAGCAGGCGGGCAATTTGGTTCGCTGCGGTTTTGACGCCTTTGAACCGGCGGATGGTTCAACCGTGGAAGCGTGGGAAAGGGCCGCCCGCCGCTTCCGTCATGTCTATCAACGCTCTTCCGATGGCCGCGCGCCGGCGTTCGTCGAGCGAGGAGGATGAGCTTGGCCTACGACCACAGTGATTGGCGCCAGACGCTGGGCGCGCGTCTGGATGCGGAGTTACGCCACGCCCACCCGCGTACGATCTTGGAAGCCGCGCTCGCCGAATTTGGCGACAAGCTGGCGCTGGTCTCATCGTTTGGCGCTGAATCAGCTGTGCTCCTTCACCTGGCCTCGAAGGTCGACCCCGCGATCCCCGTGCTCTTCCTGGACACAGGCATGCTTTTCGGCCAAACGCTCGACTATCGGCGCAGCCTGACGGCCAAGCTTGGTCTCAGCGATGTTCGAGACCTGCGCCCGGCCTATAACGACCTTGCGACCGCTGACCCGGAGGCCAAGCTTTGGCAGTCAAACACCGATGCCTGCTGCGAAATCCGCAAAGTGATTCCGCTCAATAAGGCCTTGGTCGCTTTCGACGCCTGGATCACCGGGCGCAAGCGCTTCCATGGCGGCGCTCGGCTTTCCCTGCCCGTGGTCGAGCAGGTCGATCACCAAATCAAATTCAATCCTTTGGCCAACTGGACCAAGGCCGATCTTGAGGCCTACGCTGCAGAATATGATCTTCCGGTCCATCCGTTGGCGCCCCAGGGCTTCGCCTCAGTCGGCTGCTGGCCCTGCACGCAACCCGTCGAGGACGGTCAAGACGTCAGGGCGGGCCGCTGGGCCGGATCGGACAAGACAGAGTGCGGCATTCATGTCGCACGCGCTCCAGGCATCGTGACCAATGTCGGCGGCGATATTTGACGCCGCCCAAGAGAACGTAGACACCCCGATGAATGATATCTCACTGGCCACAGCGTCGCTTCCTGTGAAGGCTACCGGCGCGTTCTTTGTCGAGACCGTGACCTGGGTCCAACACTGGACCGAGAGCCTCTTTTCGTTTCGCACGACACGCGATCGCGCCCTGCGTTTTGCGAGCGGCCAGTTCGTCATGGTCGGATTGATGAAGGACGACGCCAAGCCGCTGGTGCGCGCCTATTCGATCGCTTCGCCCGCATGGCATGACGAGTTGGAATTCTATTCGATCAAGGTGGCCGATGGGCCGCTCACGTCGCGCCTGCAAAAGATCAAGGTCGGCGACGAGGTCCTTGTCGGGCGCAAGCCCACCGGCACGCTGGTTCTAGACGGGCTGAAGCCTGGTCGCCGGCTTTGGATGCTGGGCACCGGGACCGGACTTGCGCCGTGGCTCTCGCTGGCGCGCGATCCTGATGTCTATGAGCGCTTCGAGGAGGTGATCGTCACCCACACGGTCCGCGAGGTCGCCGACCTGAACTACCGCCAACTTCTGGAGCATGACCTGCCAAGCGATGAGGTTTTGGGCGAATTGATCGGCGGCAAGCTGCGCTACTATCCCACCGTCACGCGTGAGCCGTTCAAGACCCAAGGCCGCATCACCGATCTGATCGCCTCTGGCCAGCTCTTCAGGGATCTCAATGTGCCGCCGTTCGATCCGGCCGCAGATCGCGTCATGCTGTGTGGCGGCCCGTCAGTCTTGGCCGACCTAAAACAGCAGCTCCTCGATCGCGGATACGTTGAAGGCTCGATCGCCGCGCCAGGCGATTTCGTGCTGGAACGCGCCTTCGTCGAAACCTAGCCGCGCGGCGCCCTGGGCCCGTTCGCGGGCGATGGGCCGCCTTGGCCGCTGTCGCCGCCTCCCGTTGAAGACTGGGCTGTGAGCGCGCCTTGGGAGACCGCATCGTGGGCTTCGAACGTCTGATGTGCGGTCGCCTCATAAAGCGTCAAGAGCGGGGCGATCCCGAGGTGGAGCTCCATCAGGAATTCGAATGACGCATCGCGATTCCCCCGCACGACTGCGAGCTTCGCAAGTTCGGCCTTATCGCCGCGGGCTCTTTCGACGCCAGCTTCAATGACCTGCGTCGCCTCAAAGACGGCCTCCAGCGTCAGGCCCAGCTGAAGCAGCAGCAGATGGGTTTTTGCCCGAAGCGCAGGATCGCGCAGGTCGAAGAGCGTTTCGCGATTTCGATCATAGACCTGGGTTTCCCGCTGCGCGGCCTTTAGCACCCGCAGCGTGACCGGACCGTAGGGGTCGCCGCGGCCGCGGGTTTCGTTTGCAAACCGCAGGATAAGCTTCAACGCCGCCAGGATTTCACCGAACAGCAAGGCTGCGCCCTGTTCGCGCTCGCGCCGGCGCAGGTGATGGTCGATCTGACCTGCCAGGAGGCCGCCGAGACTGGCCAGCAAGGCGCCCACGACGACGCCCAGCAGCGTTTCCTGTCCAGAGGTGAGATGCAGGCGCCACATCGGCGTTCGTCCCTAGGCGGCCTTTCGCGCTGCGATCCAGTCGGCGCCGACCTGGTTGAGGATGTCGAGCGGCACGCGCCCGCAGGTCAACACTGCATCGTGGAAGTCTTTGATGTCGAACTTTCCGTCGAGCGCTTTTAGAGCCTGGGCCCGCAGATTGACGATGGTGGTGTGGCCAAGCTTATAGCTGCAGGCCTGACCTGGCGTGGCGCAATAGCGCTCCACTTCGCGCGCCGCAAAGCCTGGCGCTTCGCCTTCATTTTCGACAAAGCGCGCGATCGCCTGTTCTCGGCTCCAGCGCATGTGGTGGATGCCCGTATCGACCACGCAGCGATTGGCGCGGAAGAGCTGAAATTTCAGATAGCCGATCCGGCCCAGCGGATCGTCGTCATACATTCCGATCTCATCGGCGAGCTGTTCGGCATAAAGCGCCCAGCCTTCGCCATATCCAGAAAAGCCCGTGCTCTTGCGGATCAGGGGCAGGTCGTTGTTCGAAAGCGCCAATCCGCCCTCCAGCTGATGGCCCGGAAGGCCTTCGTGGAAGATTGTCGTGGAGAGGCAGAACTTCGGCCACTCGGCGCTGTCATGGAGATTGAAATAGACGATCCCAGGACGTGAGCCGTCGATCGCCGGGCCTTGGCTGAAAGCCGAAGCCGCGCCGGCCTCGGTTTGCGGCGGCACGCGACGAACCTCGAACTTATAGGGCGGCACGCGCCTGAAGACGTTTGGCAGGCGCGGCCGGATTTCGTCCAGGCGACGATTGCAATAGGCGATCGCCTCGGCCTTGCCCGCATCGGTGTTGGCGAAGAGCTGTTTTGGGTCGCTGTAGAGGTGCTTGATGCGCTCAGCGACCGAGCCTTGCGTCAGACCTTGGTCGCGCAGGAGATTGTCGAGGCGGGCTGAGATTTCTTTGCCCTGGTCCAGGCCGATCTTGTGCACCTCGTCTGGCGAGTACTGGGTCGTGGTGGTTGAACGCAAAGCGGCTTCATAAAAGGCCGGGCCTTCCTTGAACCGCCAGACGCCGGCATCGTGAACGGCCTTGGGGCGAAGCTTCTTCACCGCCGCCAGCTGACGCTCCAAGGCCGGCAGCACCTTGTCGTTATAGATTTTGGCTGCGTCCTTGCCGTACCGCTGGCCAAGCCCCTTTTCCGCCGCCCGGCGCGCGATCGAGGTGACCACGAGCGCCTTGTCGGAAGGCGCTATGGTCTTGCTCATCTGCTCGATGGTGAGGTCCAAGATGAAGTCGGGAGGGGTGACGCCCATGGCGACGTCGTGGCCCAGCCGCTCGGTGTCCGCCCTGAGCTGATCTCCAAAGGCGCTTAGGCGCGACAGATAGGCCTCGGCGTCTTCGGCCGTGGAGATGGTGTGTTTGGTGTCGAGGAAATCCGGCGTTGACTGGTATGAACCCGTCAACTGGCTGAGGACATAGGTCGAAGGACTGAAAGCCGAGCCGCCGAAGTCGAAGCTTTGGGTGCGCGCCGTCGATTGGCGTGTGTAGAGCACCACATCATAGTTCAAGCGGTCTACGCCGGTGAGTTTCGACCGATCGAAGGCCTGCAGGCGGCGAAGCTGGTCAGCGTTTTGAGCCTTGGCGGCCGCACGTCCGGCGCTGGAGCCATCGTCCAGCCTGGACTTGAGAGCAGCGTTGGCCCCCTTGTCGAGGCCAAGCTGCGTCGCCGTTTCTGGTCGAAGGTTCAGGCCTTCCTTGAAGAACGCATCGAAAAGTGCGCTCAAAGTGGGATCGCCCGCGGCATGGGCGCGCGGAGCAAGACCCAGGACTGTCGCCGCAGCGCCAGTGGTAAGAAGCATGGCGCGGCGGTTCAGCATGGTGATTTTGTGTTCCAAAAATGTCAGGAGGCCGGACCCTATGGCGAACTCGACGCTTGGGGCAAGGCGTGGCTGAACACGAAAGCTGCGCGCGCAGCGATGTCGCCCTTAGGAACGACAAGCCCCTGATAGCCGATCTGCGATAGGACCCGCAGGATCAAGTCAAACGTGCGCTCCGCCTCAGGCCAGTCTTGCCGGCGTTCTGCATCGGTTTGGTAGATCTCGCGCCAGGGCGGAAAGACAAAGACGGTTGGGTTATAACGCCGCGTCCGGACCGCCTCTTGCAGCTCTGGCGAAGGCTGAACCCCGTTCGCGTCGTAGCTGTCGGCGATGCCCCGATCGAAGAAAATGCGATGGTTGAGATGGGCCAGGGCGTCAAATTTCTCGACGTCACGACGCGCGGTAAGATCACAGAAGGCTGCAGCGTCCTTCCAGGGGACGGCCTGGCCGCCCTGTGCGGTTTGCTCGCGAATTACCTCGCGCGCGCTTTCCTCCACGATCGCTTCGCCGAGAGTTTGAAGATAGCGGATCAAGGTGGTCTTTCCGACGCCAGGGCCGCCGGTAAAGACGAAGAAGTTGGGTTTTTGGATCAAAGAGTTCTCCAGGCATGCTGATTTTCGCCGGGGGCGTCGGCGTTCGGGCGGCTTTGGGAGAATGCTAGCCGAGCTGTGGGCTCTAACCTGGGGGGCAGCCCTTGAACTCGCCCACCTTGATAGCCGTCAGGTTTGAAAGGTTCAGGCCGCGGATCGCGCCCATCGAACCTGGGCCGGAGCCTGTAAAGAGATCGATGCGCGAACCCTTGATGCCGCTTCCGACATCTGAGGCGTACCAATATCCGTCGTGGACCGAGCCATCGGGCATTTTCAGACCGACGGTTTCTTTGATGAAGAGCACGCTGCGTTTAGCGATCAGATTGTGGTCGACGGCGACCGTGCGCATCGCCACCACCTTGCAGCCCAGAGCATCCAGCGCCCCTACGCCCCGCGCGCCGGCATGGTAGAGCGTGGCCTTGAGGTTCCAGCCCGGCCCGGACGGCAAAGCCCCGGTGACCACGGACATGATGAGATCGCCCACAGGATCATCGGACGCAGCTTGGGCGCCGGAACCAAGGAAGAGCAGGGGCAAACTTGCCAGGGCGGCGAGGCGGCGTCGTATGACGGCGTCCTCCTTCGTCGTTGAACTGGTGCAGTGGCCTTTCTAACCCGCAGGATCGATCGCTGCCAAGCCCATCAACGTCCAGCTTAGCATGACCTTTCAGCATATCTAACAGGGGGGCGCAGACGAGTTCGCTTGCGCGTCAAGGGAATTCACCACCCTATCAGTCCAACGGCGGTGGGGATGGTTTCATGAAAATCTATGGAGATTCATTCTCGGGAAATTGCCTGAAAGTGAAATGGGTCGCCGACTCGCTAGGGCTTTCCTACAGCTGGATCGAAGTCGACATCATCGCCGGTCAGAGCCGTACGCCGCAGTTTCTGGCGATGAATCCGGCCGGCCAGGTTCCTGTCGTCGTGCTGGGCGATGATCGCTGCCTCGCCCAGTCCAACGCCATTATTCTGCATCTTGCGGAAGGCTCGCCGCTGATCCCATCGGACGCTTATGAGCGCGCTAAAATGCTCGAGTGGATGTTCTGGGAGCAATATAGCCATGAGCCTTACATCGCCGTCGCCCGGTTTCAGGTCCACCAGGGTCGGGCCGTGGCCGATCTGGAGCCGCGCTTGGTGGAGCGTGGCAAGGCGGCGCTGCAGCGTCTTGAAGATGGCCTGGCGACGGGCGCGCCGTTCCTGGTTGGAAGCGCGCTTTGCCTGGCCGACGTCGCCTTGGCGGCCTACACGCGCGTGGCCGACGAGGGCGGGTTCAGTCTCTTGGATTACCCGCGCGTCTCAGCCTGGATCGGGCGCGTTGAGGAGGCTCTGAAGATCGCCGCTTGATCTTGCCCTTGGCCGCAACCGCCAGCAAACCGCCCCGATTCCAGCCTTCGCCCCTCGCCGGCGGTGAATCGGCCTTGGCGCCTCAGAATTTCCCGATCTAATGGTTTTGGACCGGGAGGGATCCGAATAGAAAAATGACTGGCTCAAGCCCCGTCGCGCTCGCCGATATTCCATTCGGCCAGCTCAATCCCCATTCTTCATTCACCGCGGTCGCTTGATGAGCATCCCTCAGTTCGGACACCCGGAGCCTGGAAAGGCCTACCCGGACCGGCCGGCCGCGTTTGTCATTGTCGAGCGCGGCATGAAAATCGCGGTGGTGCGCGTGACGCTCTCGACAGGCGCCTGGCGTCTCGATCTTCCAGGCGGCGGCCTTGACCCGGGCGAAAGCGCAATCGAGGCGGCCAATCGCGAATGTGGCGAAGAGGCCGGCCTGCGGGTCTCGGCGGAGAGGGAGATCGCGCGCGCCGATCATTTCTTCACCGGTGAAGACGGTGAGACCGTCAATACCCGCGGGGTCTTTTTCCAGGCGCGGCTCATTGGGCAGGCTCCTGAACTCAAGATCGAAGATGACCACGCGTTGGAGTGGATGACGCCCTACGAGGCCCTGACGGCGCTCGATCGGGAATCGCACCAATGGGCGTTGGTCGCCTGGCTGCGCTTTCGCGCCGCGCAGGGTTTGCGCTCCAATGCCTGACCGGTTAGTCGGGGCGCCAGTTCCTGGAGACGCAATGCCTGACGCACCCGCAAAGTTGATTGATGGCAAGCTCTACGCTGAGCGCCTGCGCGCCAAGGTCGCCGAGGATGTCGCTGCGCTGAAGGCCAGCCACGCCATTCAGCCAGGTTTGGCCGTGGTCCTGGTCGGCGATGACCCGGCAAGCCAGATCTATGTCCGCTCCAAGGGCGAGCACTCCTTGGCGGTGGGTATGCATTCGGTGACCCATCGGCTGCCGGAAAACACCAGCCAGCACGAGCTGCTGCGCCTGGTTGGCGAGCTCAACGTCGATCCGCTGATCCACGGGATCTTGGTGCAGTTGCCCTTGCCCAAGTCGCTCGACGAGAAAGCCGTTCTGGCGGCGATCAATCCTGACAAGGATGTCGACGGGCTGCATGTGATCAACGCCGGGCGCCTGGCCAGCGGTCTACCGGCGCTGACGCCTTGCACGCCGCTCGGTTGCATGATCCTGCTTCGCGAGACGGTGGGCGACCTTACGGGACTGCGCGCCGTGGTCGTGGGCCGTTCAGTGCTGGTGGGCCGGCCTATCGCTCAATTGCTGCTGCAGGCCGACTGCACCGTAACCATCGCCCACTCCCGCAGCCGCGATCTGGCGGCCATTTGCCGCGAAGCCGATATTCTGGTGGCCGCAGTCGGGCGTGCGCGAATGATCAGGGGAGACTGGATCAAGCCTGGCGCGGCGGTGATCGACGTGGGCATCAATCGCGTACCCTTTGACGACCCGGTTAAGGCCGCAGAAGGACGCACCAAGGTGGTGGGCGATGTGAACTTCAAAGAGGCCAGCCAGGTTGCAGGCTGGATTACGCCCGTGCCCGGCGGCGTTGGCCTTATGACCGTCGCGGTCCTCCTGCAAAACACCTTGACCGCGGCCAAGCGCCAGGCCGGCATTGCGCCGTCCTAGGTGGCGTGGGCCTCGGTCCAGGAGACGATCTTCGCAAGGATTGCGGCCACGGCTGTGTCGTAGGCGCTGACAATGTCGCCAACCCGATTGGCGGTCGCTGGAACCCGGACATCAAAATCTTCTTCACCGACGTTGGAGAGGTCGGACTTGCTGAGCGCGGCGTGGACCCGAACGACAATCAGCGGCGCCGCCTTCGGTCCGGAATCATAGCGGGTTTCGAAATTGCGGACGTCGAGCCTCAGGGCGTAGCTCGACCGACCTTGCTGACCGCGTGCGATCAATCGAACCGAACTGGCGTCGAAGGCCTCGGCGAGCGCCTGGTCAAACAAGACCTCGGCCGGCGCCACCCAGCGACTTTCCGCGATATAGGCCGCCTTGCCTGCGCTGATCGTCAAGATCCGATCGTTGGCGGCTTCCTGGGCGAACTTGCCATTGGTCCTCAGCACCCCCACCGAATTGACGTGGGCGTCGCGATTTGCGCTGGCCTGGGGCTGCGGCCCGAACCGGTAGAGGGTTGCGGGATTGGAGTTCGGAAAGAGCGAGATGCAGCCGCTTAGCGCGAGGCCGCAGACGCCGAGCAGGGCCAGGCGGGGGCGAAAAAGGCTCATGGTTTCACCTTAACTTCTGCGGCGCCGGCCTTGTTGAGCGCGCCAGACGGACTTTGCTGGATCTCATTGACGAGCCGTTGCACGGATTCCGCCGCCCTTTGCAGTTCGACGATCGCAGCGGTGATCTGCGGCAGGCCGTTGGATGCGAAGTCGGCTGTCGGGCCCTGCAGCTTGGCGACCATGACACGAAGGTCGCTGGCGGTGGCCTTGGCTTCGGCTGCAGCGTCGGCGATGTTCTTGATGCTGCGCTTGCCGTCACCGTCGAGGATTTCATGGGTCGACTGCAAGATGCCATCAGCGTGTTGCGTGGCCGTATCGAGGTCCTGGATCAGCTTTTGCGCATCGGCGATGATTTCTTTTCGTTCGCGCAGCTCAGCTGTGACAGCCTGGGTATCCGACAGCGTCGCTGAGAACGTCTTGATGTTCTGGTCGGACAAGACCCGATTGACCCGATCGAGCGCTTCGATGGTTCGGGTCAGCACGGTGCCTCCACCTTCCAGGAGGTCGCTGAGCGCACTTCGCTGGCTCCTCAGGATCGGAATACACTCGTTGAGACCCGTCGATTGGCACTTGGCGCGTTCAACGTCCTTGAGCAACGGCTTTGACGGCGTGCCGGCGGTGATCTGGACGTAATTGACCCCGGTGATGCCCTGCGGCTCGAGCGTGGCGTAGGAATCGACCCGGATCGGTACATCTGAGGTCACCCGCGCGCGTGCGATCACCCGGGCGGGATTGGTGCGATCAAGGGCGATCTTGGTGACTTCCCCCACCTTGATCCCGTTGAAATGGACTTCGCCTCCTTGATTGAGGCCCCGCACAGGTCCTTCGAAGACGATGTCATAGAGGTCGTAGGACTGGGTGAAGGAAACCCGCGCCAGCCAGACGACAAAGATCACCAGACCTACGAAGAGGATCAGGGATGAAAGGCCCACCAGGGCGTAGTTGGCGTTCTTTTCCATTAGGCCTCCGTCTTCGCCTTGGCCGCAGCGGCCCTGCCGCGCGGACCCAGGAAGTATTCTCGTATCCAGGGGTGGTTGGCGTGTTCGAGTTGGCGGACCGGCGCTGTGGCGACCACCTTCTTGTCGGCGATGACCGCAACGCGGTCGGTGATCTCATAGAGCGTGTCGAGATCATGCGTGATCATGAAGACCGTCAGGTCCAGGCTGTCGGAAAGATCCTTGATGAGGATGTCGAAGGCCGCTGCGCTGATCGGGTCGAGACCGGCGGTGGGCTCGTCGAGAAACAGAAGCTCAGGATCGAGCGCAAGCGCGCGCGCCAGACCTGCGCGCTTGCGCATGCCGCCCGATAGTTCAGCCGGCTTCAGCACCCCAGCGCTAGGCGGAAGCCCCACCAAGGCTATTTTCAGGTCGGCTAGCTCGAAGACATCCTTTGTGGCGATCCTGGTGTGTTCGAACATCGGCGCTGCGACGTTTTCGCGGACCGTCAGATTTGAGAAGAGCGCGCCCTGCTGAAAAAGTACGCCCCAGCGCCGCTCGATCGTCGACCAGCGCCGGCGCGAGACGTGTTCGATATCCTGCCCCAGGACCCGGATGACCCCTTTTTGCGGCGCGCGCAGTCCGATGATGGTGTTCAGCAGGACCGACTTGCCCGCTCCAGAACCACCCACCACGCCCAGCACCTCGCCGTGCTTGGCCGTAAGGTTGAGATCTTCGTGGACGATATTGTCGCCGAAAGTCGAGGTGAGCCCTTGGACCTCGATGGCAGGTCCGCGCGTGTCGACCAGTTCGTCGTCGGTGAGGTCGTCTTCCTTGACGACGCGAGGAGGCTTGGCTTGCGTCATACGTTGAAGTGCATAAAGAGCAGCGCAAAGCCGGCGTCGATCATGATGATGGCGAAGATCGCGTGAACCACAGCAGCGGTCACCCTGCGTCCAAGCGATTCCACATCACCGCCCACTTCCAGCCCCTGACGGCAACCAATGCCGGCGATGACAATGGCCATGACCGGCGCCTTGGCCATGCCAACTGCGAAATTGGTCGCTCCGACATTATCGGCGATGCGTTGCAGAAAGAAGGTCGGTCCCAGATGCAGGACCGTCCAAACAACGACCAGCCCGCCAAAAAGTCCCGCCAGCGTCGCAACGAAGGTCAAGAGTGGAATTGTCAGAAGCATCGCCACGAAGCGCGGCAGAACAAGCGCCTCGAACGGGTCGACGCCCATCACCTGCATGGCGTCGATTTCCTGGTTCATTTTCATGGAGCCGAGTTCGGCGGCGAACGATGAGGCCGAGCGGCCCGCCAACAAGACGGCGGTGATGATGATGTTGAATTCGCGCAGCACCGCGATGCCGATCAGTTCGACGGCGAAAACCTCCGCGCCGAACTGGCGCAGCATATTGGCGCCCAATAGACCCACGACCGCGCCGATGAAAAACGAAGTCACCGCAACGATGGGGATTGCATCGAGGCCGGCCCGTTCAGCCAGGGTGAAGATCGGGGCCCAACGGATCCGGCTGGGCTTGGTGAAGAGGTAGGCGATGGCGCGCGCCACCACGACCAGGAGGTGGCCGAGGAAGGCCATGGTGTCGACCCACTCGTAGGCGACGTTCATGACGCTCTTGCCGATGCGCACGGTAAGTTCGTGGAAGCCGCGGGGCTCGCGGCTGGGCACCGTTTCGGCGTGCACCGCCTGGCCGACCAGGTCCAGCAGGCGGGCGTTCGCGGGCCGCGCATTCACCTGCTTGAGATCATATTCGCGCCCGATCGCCTTGATCAGCGCGTAAGCGCCGGCCGTGTCGAGCCGACGCACCCGGTGAAGATCCACGGCCAGGTCGCCGTGCGACTTGACGGTCTGGATCAGGCGCGCTGGCGCGTCGCCGAGGCGATTGGCGGTCCAATCGCCGCTCAGCGCAACGGTTGTGCGTCCGTCAACATTTCTCACGCTGAACTGGGCCGGCTTGTCCACAGTCTTTGCGGTCTCCAATGCCGGGGTCGTCGACTTTCGAGTCGCACTCCCAAGGGAGATGTGACCCTAACAGACATGGCGCACCCGTCCGAACGCTTCATGGCGAAGGTTGTTCCGTTGCCCCCTTTTATCGGTCGCCCGGGTAGGAGACAGTTCTATGGTGAAGCTAGGCCCATTTTTGGCCAAGGCCAGAGTCCACGATCAGAATCGAGCCGGTCATGAGGCCGAATCTCGCGTCAATTCGGGGTGGAGTGTAGCGTTGAGCCGCCAATATGAACTCGCCGGCAAGTCCGGCGCCCGATACCGCTATACCTCCTTCGAGGAGGATAGGTTCCTGCCTCCGGCTGGGGCGAATTTCGTCATCGCCAAGATCACGAAGGATGGTCCGACCGTTTTCTATGTTGGAGAAACCGATAACCTGGCCAATCAATCCTGGCGCACGGCGCTTGAAAAGGCGCGTGCGGCCTATGGCAATGCCACCGTGCTCACCCGGCTCAACGTCACGCGTGCGGTTCGCGAGGCCGAACGGATAGATCTGGTCGCTCAGTTGCAGCCGCCGATGAACCAAGGGGCTTCGGCCAAGGGCTAGCTGCGATGGGTTGCGTGGCGTTGGCGGCTTGGCGATGACATGGAGATATCGGCGCGCAGGGACCAACCGCGATAGGCCGTAACGCCTCCGGGCCTGCTGCGGTTCGCGCCAGCGGCTCGGCCGTCGTCATGGACGTCACGCTTTCCCACCCCGGCAAGGCGCTGTGGCCTGACGCTGACGACGGCCAGCCCGTGACCAAGCTCGACCTCGCCCAATATTACCAGGCGGTCGGGGCGTGGATGATTGCGCATATTCGCGCTCGCCCCTGCTCGATCATCCGCTTTCCTAATGGGGTGAGCGCAAAGGAACGCTTTTTCCAGCGCCATAGCGGCAAGGGGCAGTCCAGTCTGATCGATTCTGTCACAGTGTCGGGGGACCCCAGGCCCTACCTGCAGTTCAACCGGGTGGAGGCGCTGATCGCCGGGGCTCAGCTTGACGCGCTGGAGATGCACCCCTGGAATTGCCAGCCCTTTCACCCGGAGCAGCCCAGCCGGCTGGTTTTCGACCTCGACCCGGCGCCGGACGTGGCGTTTGAACAGGTGATCGCCGGCGCGCATGAAATCCGAGATCGGCTGGAAGACCCTGAGTCTCGTGAGCTTTTGCAAAACCACAGGCGGCAAGGGCTTGCATGTCGTAACGCCGCTGCAAGCCCAGGACGTCGATTGGAAAGCCGCCAAAGCCTTCGCCATGAACGTCTGCAAGGTCATGGCGAAGGACGCGCCTGATCGCTTCTTGCTCAATATGGCCAAGACGCAGCGAACGGGCCGCATCTTCCTCGACTATCTGCGCAATGACCGGATGGCGAGCGCGGTTGCGCCCTTGTCGCCGCAAGGTCCCCCAGGCGCGCCGGTCTCCATGCCGCTCCAGTGGGCGCAGGTGAAGAAAGGCCTGGATCCGCGCAAATATACCGTGCGCACGGTTCCAGGGCTCGTGGCCAAGCTCGCGGCGTGGGAGGACTATTGCGAGGCGGAGCGACCGCTGAGCGAGGCCATCAAGCGACTGGGCCAAGTCTAGCTCGCGCGGCTGGCGATGGATCAAGATCTATCAGCGTAAGACGCCAGCGATTAACCTATGATCTGGCCATCGTCCTGGCGCCACTGAAGCCATCGGGCCAGATGGTCCAATAAACGAGGCTAAGGGCTTGTCGATCGGGGGGACAAATGACGCTGACGTATGATCTCTATTGGTCCTTCAGATCGCCCTATTCCTACATGGTCATGTCCAGGCTGGTCGCGCTCGAACGCGAATTCGATGTGATCTGCAATGTAAGGCCAGTCTATCCTTTGGCGGTCAGGACCCCGGAGTTCTTCGAGCAGCAGGACCCCTTGTGGGTCACCTACTTCATGACGGACGTATTTCGCGAGGCGGCCTTTCGGGGCGTGCCGTTCCGTTGGCCGCGACCTGATCCGGTTCAGCGATCCCCCGAGGAGGGCTACCGTATGAAGCAGCCCTATATCCATCATCTCACCCACCTTGGCGTCGCCGCCGCAGAGCGGGGGCGGGGGTTGAGTTTTCTCGACGAAGTCAGCCGAACCATCTGGAGCGGCGCTGTCGATAACTGGCAGGAGGGCGACCATTTGGCCCGCGCCGCCGAACGGGCGGGTCTTAATCTCGCTGAGATGTCGGCGACGGTGCAAGCCGATCCGCAGCGCTTTGCGACGATCGTAGAGGAAAATCAGGTCGCCCAGCGCAAGGCGGGTCATTGGGGCGTGCCGCTGATGGTGTTCGGCGCCGAAGCGTTTTTCGGCCAAGACCGCTTCGATCAGCTCAAGTGGCGAATGGAGCAGGCCGGCATGATACGCCGATAGAAGATCGCGCACACACGACGGAACCAGCCGGCGCCCGTAGCGTTAATTTTCGGGGGTGCAGGGTGCTGGATGATCGCATGCGCGAGGACGATATCTATCGAGAGCTGCTTGGGCGGATCTTGATCGGGGTTTTTATTGTCGCCTCATTGATGGTTGGGCCCGCACTAGCCATCGTCACGCACCCACATTGACCGGGGCCCAATTGAACGGCCCCCATTGATCAGGCCCCCCATTGATCGGAGCTGATCGTTGGTCGCGAGCTTTGAGATAAGCTCCGTCGCTGCGACGCGGCGCCTCATCTCTCCAGGTGCAGCCTCAGGGAGGTGACATTCACCGGCCCACGATCGCGGTTGTAAGCGGGATGATCGACGACTTGATCATCCAGGCTGAGCGTCAGGAAATCTGTCAGGGCGAAGCTATAATAGGCCTCGACGATCTCTTCGGGGCCTGGATGGGGCAAGCGCCCGTCGCCCACCAAGATGCCCAGGCCCCCGGCGTTCAGATAACGCTCACCGGCGCTGGAAAGGCCGTTCACCGCGAGCGCCGCCCCGATCGTGTCGTTGCGACGTCCCCAGCGTGCGCCGGATATCGAAACGCCAGCCTGCACCGTGCGGTCGATGTCGGTGTATTCGTAGGCTTCATAGGCGCCATCGGTCCAACCGGCGCGGGCGAAAACTCCCACGCCCTGGGCGACCTCCTGCTCGATGTTGAGGTAGGCCCCTGGTCGCGTGCGGTAGTGGCGCACGAGCGCGGTGTCGGCTGGCTGACCAGTTTCCAGCGCCAGGGCCACGGCGTCGTCGTACCTGCCCATATTGCCTCGACTGAAGAACCCTGCGAGGCGCACCGCGCCTGGATGTCCGTCGATCTCAAAGCGACGCTCAACCTCGCTCACCACTTGAAACTGGCCCAGGGCCGGAGTGAGGACGGCGTTGTTTGGAACGATCGACAGATCGAAAAGGCCCGCCCGGAAGGTCCAGTCGCCGCGATACCACTCCGCGGCCGATCCGTAGGTGAAGCCCCAGGGATCTGCGGCATAGTCGAAGCTGCCGGTCGTAATGACGCTCCAATTGAGGAAGTCGGAGCGCGGCTCGTGGGCGTATTTGTTGGCGTCGAATATGTCGGTGGCGTTGAATTTTCCGATCGTCACCACCAGGCGGTCTTTTGTGTGGGGTCCGGCCAGAAAGTTGGCGTCTGGGTCTTGGTTGTCGCCGCCGCCTCCCAGGTCGAAGGTCTGGCGAATGAAGACCCGCGCGATACGCGCATAGGGGTGAGCGCGCCCCAGCTTGTCGCCATCGCCATTGATGAAACCTGCAGCGCCAAGCGTGTTACTGGGAGTATACCCTTGATATAATTCAAGATTACCCCAGATCTCTCCCCCGCTCCAAAGGGTTACGCCGCCATATAGGGTCGCATCAAAAATGTTCCCGGTGGTCGCTTGGGGCTTGAAGCTGTTGGCGCCTTGGAAGGGGCTCTTAAATGCGGGGTAGTATTGCAGGATGTCTGTCGCCTGCAGGTGCAACGCCCAGGTTTGCGGTAAGACGTCGGCCTGCGTCGGCTCAGGCTGAGCGGCCTCCTGCGCAGAGGCTGGGTGAGAGTGGGAAAACGCTGTGACGGCGAGCACAATTGCGCAGGCCATCCTGCGGCTTGGACGCAACACGCCGTAGTCTCCTAGCGAGCGATACTGGACATCAGGCCCCCGACAGGGAGACGAGGTTCGACAGTCCGCAAACCGGCGAGATTGACGACCGCGCGCGCCCAGCGGACTGGCCGGCCGCAAATCCGGGAAACTGAAGGGTGCGTGCGCCCCGTGCTGAGCTATGATCGGCGATATGGTTTCGGCGGCGGCCAACAGCGCCTCCCTTGCTCAAACGGTTACTCAAACCTGGGAGGCCACAGCCAGAAGGATCAGCCTGCGGCTGACATCCCTTCAGCAGTCGCTTTCTCCAGGCGATGACCCGCCCAGCCATGCAGTTGGCGCTCGATGCGAAGCGTCAAATTCCATCTTTGCTGGATGGGCAGCGAGGTCGGGGCGATCTGATCCCTGGCCTCAATTTTTGGCCGCCGCACGCGAAAGCGACAGCCGCGGCCAGCAAAAACGATCGACGTGATTGCATCGGCCGGATGGGGGTTTACCCGAGGGAACTAGATTATCAAGGGCGCCGATCGGAAAATGACGCACGTCGCAAGAGGGGAAAAGCGACGTCGGAGTTCCAGATCAGGCCCGCATGAAGCCAAGGTTGGTGACGGGGAAGCCCGAAAGCCTGGGGAAGATTGTGGACTGTTGGGCCGGCGTCACGCCCATCCAAGTGGCCATGGTGGCCAGGAAGGTTTCAACCGAAGTCGTCGGGATGTAGGCGTTGGCGCTGGCGTCGGGGTTGGTGAACGCCGGCTTTGATCCGCTGGCCGGCGCATCGATGCCGACCGTTGGGAAGGCTCCATAGATGTCGCCCCCGCGTACGGCGCCGCCGGCGACCAGGTGATGGCTTCCCCAGGCGTGATCGGTGCCTGTGCCGTTTGTCGCAAAGGTGCGGTTGAAGTCGGAGGCTGTGAATGCGGTGATCTGATTGGACAGGCCGACAGAGGCGATGGCGCTATCGAAGTAGCTGAGCGCGTGGTCGAGCTGGGCCATCAGCAGGCCTTGGCGGGGATTTTCACTGTCGTGCGTATCGAAGCCGCACAACTGCACGAAAAACACCTGGCGCTGAACGCCGAGACCAGCATGAGCGGCGGCCGTCTCCACGACCGCCTGAATTTGATCGGCCAATGGGTTGTCGACGACCTTGCCGCCGATCGGATCGGTGAAGGGGAGTGGTGCTGCGACCTGAGCATAGACGCCCGCCGTCGTGAGCTCGGTGTCGTAGAGCCCCGAAAGGCTGATCGCGCGGGTGACCGCTGCGGCGTAGTCGGTGACGAAGTCGTGGCTCAAGCCGCCAACGGATGTCTCTGAAAGCGAGGCGCGAAACTCATCCAGGAAGCTGTTGGAGCTATTGAAGCGACCTTGGGTGGCCGCCAAGGTGATGGTCTGGGCCGTAGCCTTGTTGGCCGTATAATTGATCCGGAAAGAGCGGGCTGCGAGGCCCGACAAAAAGACGGTGTTGCCGGCCGTAGTGATGGCCGAGAAGTTTGGCTCGCCGCTCGAAAGCGCCTGGAAAGTATCGGCCATCAGCCCACCCCAACCGGTGGCCGATCCGTCGACCTGGCCTGATTGCCATGCCGATTGTTGGTCGGCGTGGGAGAAGAGGCGCACCGGGACCTGGGTTGTCGGACCGGGATTGACAAAGCCTGCCTTGGTCAACGGCGCAAGCAGGGTGCCGACGTTGGCGATGGCGGCGACCCGGCCAGCGGAGAAAAGTCCTTGCACGCCGCTCAGCATGGGATGAAGCGCGAAGGTCCGCGGGGTCGGGGTTGGGCTGGTGGCGTTGGCTGGCGGCACCATTTGGACTGTCGCGGGTTTGATCGGAAGAACGCCGCCCCAATGTTCTGGCATGTCTGTGGTGGTGATCGTGCGGTTGGTGATGGGCGAGACCTGGCCAATCGCGACGGGTGCAGCCCCCGGCGGCATCAGGTTGATCGGCGCGTTCCCGCTTTGCCGCGCGGCGGTATAACGGGCGAAGCTGTCTGGATCGGTGGCCAGCAAGAGGTTGTGGCCGTCGTTGCCGCCTTGCAGGAAGATACAGACGAGCGCGCGGTAGGGGGCCGACCCGTTCGCCGATTGCGCCGCTGCTCGACCCACGGCGGCCAGGTTCAAGGCCAGCGGAGCTCCAGCGCCGAAGGCGGCCATGGCGCCAAGCAGTTGCCGACGCGAGGGTGTGTGAATGGACATGACCGCTCCTAGCGCTGCACGAGATATTCAGGCGTGGTCATCACGATCAGCAGGCAGTTTCGGACCTTGTCGAGATGGGTTTGGGCGATCTGCGCTACGCTCGGCGTTCGCACCCCAGACGAGGTGGCCGACAAGATCCGTGTCAGCCGCGAAGCAAGCGTCGTGCTCATGGCGCCGCCGAAGTAGAGGAGGTTGAGCCGATCGATGAGCGCCTGGTCCTGATCAGGGCCCCCAGGCGTCGCAGGTGTGAGCGAGGCGATCTCATTTGCATAGGTCGCCGTCACATCGCCGCCTGGCCAACCTTTCAGCTGGATGACCTGGGCCATCAGATTGGCGTAGCTGGCGACCGTCAGGGCGTCGACGGCTTCAAACTCAGGCGCGACCAAGCCTGCCTGTGCGATCGTAGAGCCGGTGGGTGTGAAGTAGGGATCGAAGAAATTGAAGACGGTCGGGGCTTCCAAAGGCGCCTGAGCCAGTTGGTCGGGGTCGCCGAAGTCGGTGAATTGCTGGAAATCGCCGTTGGGAGCCGAAGCCGTAGGTTTGGACGTCGCGCCGCTGGCGCGCAGCCAATGGGCCATACGCATGACCGGTTCGCGAAGCTTTCCGAACGTCGAAGAGGTCAGCGCAGCGGTGCGGTCTTGAGCTTCCGGATCGGTCAGAACCGCCTTGATCGTCGCAAAGAGGTCGCCCCGGGTCGCAGGCTTGGTCGGGTCGCCATTGAACGCCGCCGCCACGCGTCCGACGTAGGCCGGGCTTGGGTTGCTGGTGACGAACCGCTGGATCAATCGCAAAGCCATGAACGGCCCGACGTTCGGATGATTGAAAATCACCCCCAGCGCGGCGTCGAGTTCGCGGGTCTGATAGGCCGTCAGCGCCGCAGCGCCGGCCGGCGTGGTCGGCGCAGGCCCGGTATAGGCCGGCAAGGTCGCGCCGAGGAACGTCTTGGACAGTTGCGAGTGATCGGCTGGATAGGAGATTAGGTTGTGGACGTCTGGCGAGTTCGCATCCGTTCCATCCGGGGGCTGCTTGGTGAACGTTGATGCGTTCGGAGCCTTGGCGAACCAGCTCCACCCAGTGAAAACCTTGGCTAGACCTGCGATGTCGTCGTGGGTGTAGGGCGCAATCGGCGCGCCGGAGGCGTTGGTCAGCACCTGGCCGTTTGGGGCGAGCTGCGCCAGGCCGATCGACATCAGCTGCATGATCTCGCGGGCGTAATTTTCGTCAGGGTGCCGCGTGGGGTCGTTGTCGGCTTGCGCATTGCCGATGATGTTGAGGTAGAGCCCCATCGCTGGGTGCAAGGTCACCGCCTTGATCAGGTCGAAGTAGTTGCCGAGCGCGTTTGCGCTCAGCATGTCGTACCAGGACGCAGCCATGCGCGGTGTGATGGTCGATGAAACAAAGGAGACCACGAATATCTCGGAAAGCGCCAAGGTCATCCGATGGCGCAACTGGTCGTCGCCCAGGACGGCGCGCGCCCAAAAGCTCTCCTGGAACTGCGCGTTCTTGACCTGTTGGTGGGGAACCTTCTTGGGTGGGTTTGGACCGGCCGCGGCCACCGCGGCGGCGAAGGCTGCATCAAAATCGGCTTTGCGCCGCATAACCCAGTCCAGATGAAAGGACGGCGTCGTTCGCCAATATCCGGGTGCGCCTGCGGGGGTGGGAGCTGCATCAAACTGCGTGGCGAACCAGCTCGCCGTATCGCTCAGCGTGAGGGCGGCGACCGAGGCGTCGGTGGCGCCGAAGGTCGCGCGATTGAGAAACCCGGCCGCCAGCTGATTGCTGCTCGGGCTCGACTGCGAACCTTGTGCGCCTGCCGATAGGATCGCTGCGCCCGCAACGAGGGTTCCTGCCGCCACGACGCCAAGCGCAACGACGCCTGTGCTGGACTGGCTGCTGCCCGCCATTTGAATTCCCCCCAAGCCTTAAGTCGAGGCTCAACGCTTGGCCGTGAACGACACATGAATGTCCAGCTTACGACGCGTTAGTTGCGTTGGTTATTCATGTCATCGGTTCGAACGTTGGTCCTGGCGCGGTCGTCGAGCTTACCTGCCTTGCAAGGTGAGATTAGGCCTCAAGGCCAAGTTTTGCGCGAATGATTTCGCGCGCGACGTCTGCAATCTGCGGCGTCGCATCTATGGGCTCGCGACGCACCGGGGCGGAGGCTTCACCCAAAGGCGTCACAAGCCGTTGGCTCAAGAGGCCTTCCAGAAAACGGGTGTGGCGCTGGCCGGCGCCTAGATCGAATATGCGGACCGCGGCGGTGGTGGCGAGCGCTTCGGAGATCATTGAGATGCTGTCGCTGGTGACGACGATGGTCTCGGCGCAGGCCAGAATGGCCAAATAGGGGTTATCGCCACCGCCATCCCAGAGGAAGACCGAGGTGTCGAACCTATAGCGTGCGTCCAGGGCGGCGATCACGCCAGCCGGCGTGCGTCGCGAGGGCGTGATGAGCAAAGAACCGCCGATTTGCGCGCGCATTTGATCTAAACTGACCGCCAGGCGCTGAGCGTCATCGCGGCCAAATCGCGCGTTTCCGTTCGGACCTCCCAGGAGCACCGCCGTCCACGGCCGCGGCATGGCCGCAAATCGCGCGTCGCCCTTCTGAGCAGCCTCCAAGAGCGCCGTCCTGCGTAGCCCGTGCAGAGCGGTGTCGACCTTGATTACGTTTCGACCCTGGACCCGGTCATGCGGCATCACGATGACAAGATCGAAGGCCTCCGGGGCGCTTGGCTGCTGAATATGGATCGCCACCATCGCAGCGCCGCTCCGCCGGCGGATCGCCATGGACGCCAGACCTGCGCGCCGCCCACAGCTCACCAGAACATCTGGCCAAACTGGTCCTAGCTCTCCGTCGATCGCGCGGATCCCGGCCATCGTCCTGGCGAAGAGATTTGGCGGGGTCAGGGCTGCGAGGCGACTTACCTCGACGATGCGTTCTTGGGCGGCGGGCGAAAGCTCTTTGGCGAGACCGCGGGCCTGCTGGCGCAAGCCCGCTTCACCTGTGGTCAGGCTCCAAACGAGGAGGGGTCTCGACGGCGCATCCGAACCCGGCTGCTTCATCAAGCAACGCGTTGCTTGGTGAGGGCTGAGATGCGGTGCCGAAGCCCCCCCACCCAAGAATCGTGCGCCGATTCCAAATAGTTGAGCTGCAAGACCCGCCGTTGACCAACGAATGTCGTGTGCCCATGCCAGGAGGCGTCGGTCCGTCGGAAACCCACAAGCGAGCCGAAGGTCGGCGGCACTTCAGCGGCGAAGTCATTGATGTCGTTTCGATTTCTGAGCAGGCGCAGGCGGCCTTCAGGGCTCTGCCAGCCTTCGTTCAGGTAAAGCAGCAAGGAGAGAATTTTTGAGCGCGAGTCGGTGTGGATCTGCCCGTCGCGTTGGGAGCATTGGCCTCGCAGCGTCACAAGCACCGGTCGGCCCGTCAAATCGACGTCGAATATCCGTTCCATCTGCGCAGTGAAGCGCTCCGACTTCATCTCATCGATCAGGGCGCCAACGGCGGGGCCGGGCGGGGCGTCGGCGAGCGAATAGGATCCTTTGCCGCGGATCGAGGGATAGTCCCGATCGATTGCAGGACCGCTGCCAGGTTCGAGAGCCTGATCGACCAGGAAATAGTCGAAGGGATCGCGAACCAGGGCGGCTGATTCAATTGCAGGCCAATTCAAACTCACCATGACACGACCCTTGTAGCGCGGCCCACAGCTGTGAGACGGCGTGGAAAGTGGAGAACCTCAAATAAATACAGCAAGTCTTGCCCTTCGCGCAGGGACGCGTTGGCGCGGTGGACGCAAAAACGCCTCGCGGCATTACGCCTGGCATGACCTGGCTTGGCCAGGCTAGGCGATATCGGGGGCAGGCAATCGTTTCGGCGTTGCTCGGCGCAGCCCAATTCGACCTCAGCTGGGTTCAGGGCCGTCTCGGGGCGCATCTCAATTTCGTAGGGCGCGATCATGCCTTTTTTGCGCCTGGCCTTTCGTGACGCGCATTGGATTTCAGACGAACTGGTCCCGTACCAATCAGCCGCGGCCACATCAATTGGCAGAATGGAGAGCTTGGGGAAATCCGGCCCTCTGCTTCAAGCAGTAAGCGCCATTTGTGATGTAACGATGGGAAAAGGAAGGGCGCGGGCCGTCGCCGCCCCCTTTTGCTAGTTCCGCATCGTATAGTGGTTTTCTAGCGAAACACACCTGCGCGGCTGCAGATTTTCTGGACCTGTCAGGTGTCCATCGAGGGGCGCGGCCGCGCTGGCGCCGTGCGTCTAACGAGGCCTCTCGTGGGGAACGCCGGATGCAATGAAAAAGAGGCCTGAGCTTGAGATGAGAAGGCTATCGCATTGGCCCGGTTCGGCCTTCGCAGGCGCGTATTCGACGGTTGACGATTGCGCACAACGCTATCTTCCATAAGCGCACAGCCGTGTCGAAATGCCCTGGAGGTGAAATGCGTCGCATTGTGACCGTGACCGGCGCCTTGGCGCTATTCGTCGTCTTCGCGGGGAACGCCAGCGCAGCGCCTCCCACGAGCGAATACGAACGCGATCTCATTTCGGTGATCACGATGGGACGTCACGCCGCCTTTCCGACCGCCAATTGTCTCGTCTGGGCGAACGCCGAGGACCTGGGCGTGGGGCCTAAAGAACTCAACGGTTATCATGGCGTGACCATGAACATAAATCTGCAGCCGCTTCCAAACGAACTCGCCAAGCAACCGACGCCCTTCTCAGCCGGACTTGCTGAGCTGAAGGCCCGCTATCCGACCGCGCCGGCCTGGCTCGTGAAGACAGTTGAGAAGAACAGGCCCGTCATCGAGGCGGCCTGCGCCCAGGACCATGAAACGCCGTTCAAGGTCTACACCATCACTTCACGCGATCGCCAGGGCTAGATCTCACCCGAAGTCGACGGCCCGTGCGTTCCTGGGTCCTTCGGTGAGCGCTGAGCGCGGTTCGGCGGAGCTCTGCTTTTTGGCGTCGCCTTCAAGCTTCCCTCTTTAAGTCATTGCCTCCATAGGGGGCCACCAGGTCAACGAAGGATATGCAATGGCGAGCACGTGCAATGGCGTGGACATGGGGTTTGTCGACCTTGGATACGCCAAGGTCGCCTTTCTCGGCGTGATCCAGGGGATCACTGAGCTGCTTCCAATTTCGTCGACGGCTCACATGCGCATCGTGCCTGCTCTATTGGGTTGGCCTGACCCTGGCGCGGCGTTTTCCGCCGCGATGCAGCTGGCGGCCCTCTTGGCCGTGGTGAGTTATTTTTGGAGCGATGTGTCGGACCTGGTCGGCGGCGGACTTGTGGCTGTTGCAAGCCGCCGGTTTGACGACCCCAGACTTCGGTTGGGATTTTGGATCGTGCTCGCCACGATCCCGATTGTCGTCGCCGGGGTGGTCTTGGCTCCGGTTCTGAACGCCTGCAACTCTCCGCTCAGGAGCATTGGGGCTATCGGCGCTGCATGCCTGGTCATGGCGCTTCTCCTGGGGTTCGCGGAAGTCAAAGCACGTCACGCACGCACGATGAGCCAGGCCGGTCTGGTTGATGCTCTGCTGGTCGGATTGGCCCAGGTTGGTTCGCTGATACCGGGTGTCTCGCGCTCCGGCTCGACGCTGACTGCAGCGCTTGGGCTTGGCCTAAAGCGCGAGGAAGCTGCGCGGTTTTCATTTCTGCTGGGGATCCCAGCGATCGCCGGGGCTGGATTGAAGGAGCTTTGGGAGCTTCACAAGGCTCACTTGCCTGCGCAGGGTTGGAGCGTGCTGGGCGTCGGTATCTTGGTTGGAGCCATTTCAGCGTTTGTCACGATTTGGCTCCTGATGCGCATCCTTGAGCGCGTTTCAGCTTGGCCCTTCGTTGTTTATCGCGCGGCGCTTGGGGTGGCGCTATTGGCCGGCGCTGCTGCAGGACTGCTGCACTAGGGCTTTTCGCGCGGCTTTTTCGCGATCTCAGATTGAATCCAAGGCGAATAATTTCATCCCTAAATTGTGGCGAACTGGCTGCGCAGATCTTGAGATTTATTGACATATTTTGGATTAAAACGCCGTGATTGAAGTTATTATATAGAGGATTATAATTTATGACGATTTGGATATAGAAATAGATTTCCTAAAATACTCATGATTACCATAGTAATTATGAGGTTATCGGTTTATGTAATTTTTATATTCAAAATATAGATCCGATTTTCTCGGTCTTCGAAACTAAAACGTGATGTATGGTGTTTTCCAGCGCCGCTGGATCGATCAGCATCGCTGATGAAAAATACTTTATCTTGCATCGGGTCTCTAAAATTAGTGGACTGAGTTCCTAGATTGGAGTGGATGCCCCATACCCGAACGGCCCACCCGGGGCTTCGAGTTTGACCGACGGCCTCTTGTGACCCTCGGCCTCTGACGGAGGTCATGATGAAGAAGACCATTCTCACCACTCTCGCAGCTGCGGCGCTTTTGCTTGGGCCGCTTACGGCTCAGGCCCAACAGGGCGGCGGATCTCATGGCGGCGGCGGCGGCGGTGGCGGCGGCTCACATGGCGCCGGCGGGTTTCATGGCTCCGGCGGTTTCCGCGGCGGCGGCTTTCGCGGGTTTCATGACGGGCCCGGATTTGGCTTTCGCGGTGGTGGGTTCCGTGGCGGCGACGGGAGGTTTTTTCGTGGCGGTCGCTTCCTGGCTGGGGAGGAGCTTGGCTTCTTCGCCGGGGCGGCCTTCGCAGATCCTTGGTTTGATGATTTTGGCTTCTACGACTACGGCTACGGCGCGCCGATAGGCTACGGCTACTACGCCCCGCCGCCCGCGCCCTACGCTGCTGCGCCTCCCCCGCAGGCTTGCGGCCAATGGGTCTGGAACCCTGGCGCCTCGAGATACGACTGGGCGGGCGCACCGTGCTCGCCAGCGTCTAACTAATCCATTCCGTTCTGAGGTCGGTTGACCTTTTCGGCTGACTGCGCGTCCAGCGCTAAGGCACGATCCTTCCACCCAGGCGTTCTGCCGAAAGGAGAAGCCATGGAGGAAGACCAATGCTGCGGACATTGGGGCTGATAAGCGGCTCCATTCTACTTACCGCCGCTGCTCCGTCGGACAAGGCGCCCGCGGCGCTGCAAAAGGCCTTTACCGAAACCATTGTCTCGACCTACCCGGACGGTCGCACCGCTGAGCTTTGGATGAACCCTTCGGGCACCTATACATCCATGGGCCGCCGCCACGACCGCCATGCCGGCCACTGGGCGTTGAAGGGCGACAAAGTGTGCTTCAGGCGCGGCTTGTTCAGCTACTGCACGCCGATCCCGAGCGAAACCGCCTTCACGACCAAGGCGGTCACTGGCGAGACGATCCAGGTTCGGCTGGCGCCGGGGCGGAAGGACGAGAACGCGGGCTGACGAAAAGTCGCCGCCATCGCGCCATAAGCCGCCGCGCCGCGCCGCCAAACACTACGAAGCGTGCGCCGGTGAAATTAATCGCCCAAGCCACGATCGAGCCGGCGAGCAAGGCCACGTAAGGATCGCCGATCACCGCGCGGTGGGTCGATTCCAAAGTTACGAACACCCAATAGTTGCAGAAATTTCCGACTGCGCTGTTGGCCGCATAGGCGGTCCATTGGGTGAAGATGCGTTTTCGGGTGAGCGCGCCGAAGACAAAGCGGCGGTTGATCAGGAAGGTGACGTTCATTGCGCAAATCAAAGCGATGAGCCGCGCGGCCCAGGGGCGTAGCCCGGCCTCCAGGCCCAGGCGCAATATCCCTGCGCTGATCGTGAAGCCGACCAGGGCCACAGCCGTGAATTTCACCAGGAGCCGCCGCCGGCGAGGCGCGGGGCCTTGAAGGTCTTCCATGGACGCGGAACGTGGCGCACCCAGAACCGGTTGCCCGCCGCGCGTGCAACCGGCGCAGTGGCGCGACGTTGAAGTCGGTGTGCATACGCGGCTCATCGATCAGCCCGGGGTCTCGATCCGGCGGGTTCACGCTGTCGTCAACCCGGCATCGGGCGGAGTGGGGCCGGGGGCGGCCCACGAGCTTGCCGCGGTTTTTGCCGAATTGGGCCTCGACCATCGCGTCAGCGAACTTATTCCTGGCGAGCTTGAGAATAGGGTGAGGGCTGCGATAGACGCCGGCCCCGACGTGATGGTCGTGCTTGGCGGCGACGGCACCGCGCGATTGGTCGCCGAACTTTGCGGGCCTCACGGTCCTCTGGTGGTCCCTCTTTCCGGCGGCACCATGAACAAGCTTGGTCACGCGCTCTATGGCTCGAGACCTTGGCGCGAAGTTCTTTTGGGCGCTCTGACAGCGGGGAAGGCGCGCTGGATGCCTGGCGGCGAAGTCAATGGCCAGGCCTTCTATTGTTCAGCTGTGTTGGGCTCGCCTGCGCTTTGGGCGCGCGCGCGCGAAGCCATACGCAAACACAGGTTCAGCCAGGCCAGGCGTTGGGCGACGATCGCCTCTCGCCGCGCATTCTTGGCCCATCTACGCTATAAGTTTGATGCTGCGGAAATTGGCCGCGGCCTCGTCGTCGGGTTCATCTGCCCGACCATCTCGCGCGCACTCGACGACGACGAGGAAGCCCTGGAGGCGGCCGTGCTCGATCTGCGCGACACCAAGGCTGGCGTTCGCCTGGTCCTGAACAATCTGATCGGCGACTGGCGCAATGATCCGGGGGTGACGGTACGGCCCTGCAGGCGCGCCTGGACATCGGCGCGCGATCCAATTCCGGCGATGCTGGATGGCGAGTTTTTTCGTTTCGGCCGCCGTGTTGAGACGAGCTTTCGGGCTTGCGCCTTTCGCGCTCTAGCTCCGAGCGCCAAAGAGGACGCCGCAGCGTGAACGTGCGTCTGGTTCACCTCAGCGACACCCATTTCGGGTTGGAGGACAAAGGCGCCGTCGAGGCGGCCTTGGCCATGGCCCATGACCTCACGCCCGACCTGACGCTGGTCACCGGCGACCTGACGCTGGCGGGCCGGCCGGCCGAATTCATCGCTGCGCGGGCCTGGCTCGACCGTTTGCCGCGCCCCATGCTGACGACGCCCGGTAATCACGACACGCCCTATTGGAACCTGGCCCTGCGCAGCCTGACGCCGTTCAACCGCTGGCGCCGCTACATCGGCGCTGACAAGAGCGCAGTGTTCGAGGGGCCCGGCGTGGCGGTTTGCGCGCTCAACACCGCGCGAGGGGCCCAGCTGCGCCCAAACTGGGCGTTGGGGGCTATAAATCTTTCCGCCGTTGACGCGGTCGCCGCTCGCCTGACGAAGGCTGTGGGGTGTCTAAATGTTTTTGCCTGCCACCACCCCCTGATCGATGTCGAAGGCGCGCCTGTCAGCGGGGGCGTCCATCGTGGCGATGCGGCCACCCGCACCCTTTGCGAGGCGGGCGTCGACCTGATCCTCACCGGGCATCTGCACAATCCCTTCGCCAGGCCTTTGCCTTACGGCGGCGGCTGCAGCTACATCGCCGGCGCCGGCACTCTGTCATTGCGCACCCGTGGCGCGCCAGCCTCGTTTTCGGTCATCGAAGCCACGGCCGACACCCTTATGGTCACCGCTCACGCCTGGACGGGTTCGCATTTCGAAGCTTTCCGCACCTGGGCTTTTCCCCGTCGCAAAGCGCCAACCCTCAGCGCCCCATCGCCTGGCGAGGCTGGTTCAAAATCACGGGTCTAATCGGCGCTGAACACAGTTTGCACTGCAGCCTTCGCCGGCGATCGATGATGGCATTGCGGGCGCTGTATTTTCACTTGCGCCCTTTCCAAGTTAGAACCTGACATCGCCACAGCCTGGCTGCAGCGCCTTTCCGACTGCGGTGAGCAGCAGTTGGCCAGTCGTGAACCGCCGGAAGCAGGATGCCTGCTTCAGTCAATTATCTATCGATTCGGCAAGACGAATTTAAGCGGTACGGTCATGCGGCCCCCCGGCGTACTGCCGGCGCGCATCTTAAATAGCGGGGCCATGCAGATGGCGGCGCTGCCAAAGTCATATCCAGGGGGGCTTTCATCGATCACATGGCAGTCGCCTAGTTTTCCGGCCTGATCGACCAAACAATTGATGTGCGCAGTGCCAGACGTGTTGGTCCGCTGAGCCTTTATTGGATAATAGCGCGGCGACTTCGAACAATAGACTTTGGCGTCCGCGCTGGCCGCCTGAGTAGGTTCCGGCTGCGCCGCCTGCGCTGCAGGATAGAGCGCATTCCAATTAATCTGAATGGCGATCGGCCCGTTTTCTAATGGCTTATTGTCGATGGTTTTTGGCGGCGCCTTGAATGAATGAAGTAGGTCAATTGCTATCGCCTGGGCTTCAGGCGTCGTCGCCTCGCAGCCGGTTAGGGTCCCACCCGGGCTTACCGCACAGACCAGGAAATCGATGCCGGCGCGCTTGCCAGTTTTGAAGATATCGGCAAATCCGACCATTGCGTCTGGAGCGACCGCCCAGGCGATGGGGTGGAGTCTGCAAGGGGGTTTGACCCCTCTGACAACGCAGTCCATGCCAGACGCGACGCTTGTGACGGTCCCGGCGCCACCGCTTTCCACGAGCCAAGCGTCATCGCCGAACAGCGGTGGTGTCGGCGCAGCCTGGGTCACACCAGCCACAACGGATGCCAAGCTCGCGGCTGCGAGCCATATTTCTGCAAAGCGCATCGATCTCCCCAGGACTGCTCCGGAGCTTGACTGAAGCTCGACCCGCCTTCAACCCAGCGAGATAGGCCGAGCCGATGAAGAGGAGCTTCGCCGGGCTATGGCTGCAGCGTCTTTCCGATGCGGCCACGCGAGCCCGTGACATCTACGTCCCTCAAGACGCAAAGGGAGGCGAGGGTTTCCAGCGCCGCAAGGTCGCATCGCGTACTGATGATTGACAGGCAATGTTATGGATGTAGTCTCAGAATGAGATTACACGGATAACATGATGCAAATTTCCTCTGCTGAAAGCCAAATCATGGAGGCGCTGTGGCGATGCGGTGCGATGACGCCGGACGACATCGTCGCCACGGTTGGACCGGCCAACGGCTGGGCGCGCAACACTGTGCGGGTGTTGATTACGCGCCTGCTGAAGAAGGGCGCTATTCAAGGCGGCAAGGCCGAGGACGGGCGCTACCTCTACCAGCCGCTGCTCGAGCGCAGCGCCTATGTAGAGGCGGAAAGTCAGGGGCTGTTGGACCGGCTGTTCGAGGGCAAGCTCGCGCCGCTCGTTGCTCACTTCGCCCAGCACCGGAACCTGACGCCGGAAGACCTGGCCAAGCTCAACGCCCTGATCGCCGAGATCGACAATGGCCGCCGGTGAGATCCTGAGCCTGCTGGCGCGGGTTAACTTGGCCGCGGCCGCAACGATCGTCTTGGTCGTGGCCCTACGCAAGATTGCGCGGCCATGGTTCGGCGCCAGGCTGGTCTATAGCCTGTGGCTGTTGCCGATGCTTGCGGCGGGCGCGATGCTGGCGCCGGCGCGGGCCGCAAGCGTCGCGGCCGAGACCGCGCGTTCGACGGCGTCTGCGCGGGTGGATGTCTCCCCGCTCTTCGAGGGCGCAAAGCCCTTGGCCGCGCCGAGCGTGGCGGTCACGCCGATGCTGGATCCCAGGATGGTGATCGTGACGCTCTGGCTGATTGGGGTCGCGGCCTGCGCCCTGATCATGATCCTGCTGCAGCGCCGCTTTATCGCCGAGGTTCGCAAGGGCGCCGTCGGCCCCGCGGTCGTGGGGGTCCTCACGCCCCGCATCGTCACGCCGGCGGACTTCGAACAGAAATTCAACAGCGAAGAGCAGGCCTTGGTGCTGGCGCATGAGCGCGCCCACATCGCGCGCCAGGACTCACGTCTCAACGGCCTGTCAGCGGCGCTTCAGTGTCTGTTCTGGTTCAATCCGCTGATCCATTTGGCGGCTCATCTCATGCGCATCGACCAGGAAATGGCGTGCGATGAGGCGGTGGTGACCCGTTTCCCAGACGCTCGGCGCGTCTATGCCCAAGCTCTGGTGAAGGCCCAGCTGGCGATCCGGCCGCTGCCCCTGGGTTGTTATTGGCCACCGGGGGCGGAACATCCCCTGTTGGAGAGAATAGCCATGCTCAAACAGAAGGATCTTAGCTGCCGGCGCCGCGTTGCGGGGGGGTCAGCGTTGGCGGTCCTGTGCGCCGTTACGGGGTTTGCAGCCTGGGCTTCGCAACCACCGCAGCCGCGGATCGCCTCACCGCCTATCGCGCAAATCGCCTACGAACGCGACGCCCAGCTGATTTTCGTTCCGGTTCACCTCGCCGGTTCGCGAACGCTCTGGTTCGTGGTCGACACCGGCGCGCAACACACGGTGATCGATGCAGCAACGGCTAAGGATCTAAAGCTCAGCGTGATTTCCTCCGACCAGGTCGCCGGCGCAGGCCAAGGCACCGTCGGCAGACAGCACGCCGCACCAACCGACGTCTCGTTAGGATCAGTGCGGCTACATGTTGCTGACCCCTGGATCATCGACCTCAATCATCCGCCGCTCGGACGCCACGAAGATGGCTTGATTGGCGCTGATTTCTTCGCAGCCTATGTCGTTCGTATCGATCCGGAGCGCCAAACGATCAGCCTCTACGATCCCAAGACCTTCAAATATCGCGGACGCGGCGCAGCCGTTCCGCTGGATTTCCCTGAGAACCGCATGTTCGTCGACCTGCGGCTGAGCGTGAACACTGATCCGCCCGTGGTGCATCGCGTGCGTGTCGATACGGGCTCCAGCGACGCGGTTTCGGACGACCTCGTGCGACAATCGTCGGAACGGCGTAAGTCGTGGCAGGGTGTCGGTCTGGGGCAGCCCTACATCGACTATTCCGGTATCCTAGATCGTGTCGAGATCGGGCCCTATGTCGTTCGCCGTTCCTGGGGCGCGTCGAACAGCAAGCCGGCCATGGGCATGGAGATCCTACGTCGCTTCATAACGACGTTCGACGCGACGCGGGGGGTTCTTTATCTTGAGCCGAATTCACATTTGGGCGACCCTGTTCCGGAACCAGTCGTGGCCTCAGCGCCTTGAGGCGCGATGGCTGATCCGATTCTGATGCGAGAACCCGGCGGCCGCGTTAACGGGATCGCCAACTTGCTCTGGCTAGCTGGTGGATAGGACATTTTTCGGGAGTAGCTCGCGTCCATGAGCCGAACGTCCGCCCATTCGGCGTTTCACCGCACGATGAGCTTGATGGCGGCCGGCAATCAGCTCGCCGTCGTACTCGAGGCCATCGCCCTTTCCGTCGAGGCCGAGGCGCCGGAGACGCTCTGCAGCATTCTGTTGCTGGACGAGGCTGGGGAGCATCTGACGCTGGGCGCGGGGCCGAGCCTGCCCGACGACTATAATGCGGCGATCGAAGGTATCGCGATCGGGCCGCAGGTCGGCTCCTGCGGCACGGCGGCCTTTCTTAACCGCCGCGTGATCGTCGAAGATATTCAAACCGATCCTCTATGGGCTGACTTCAAAGACCTCGCTGCGGCGGCGGGGTTGCGCGCCTGCTGGTCGCAGCCGATCCGTGGGGCGCGCCGCGAGGTCCTAGGCACCTTCGCCATTTATCACCGCGGGGTTTGTGCGCCGATCGCCGAGGATATCGCCTTTATTGAATCGGCCGCGGAGCTGGCGGCCATCGCGATCCTGCGCCAACGGGAACAGGACGAGCTGGCCCGAAGCGAGGCCCGCGCGCTTCGCGCATTCCAGATCGAAAAGGACGCCGCCCGCAACCTGACGACCTTCTTCGAAGTCTCGCTAGACATGCTCTGCATCCGCGACATGGACCTGCGGTTCGTCAAGGTGAACCAGGCTTGGGAAAAGGCCCTCGGCTATTCAGTCGCCGAGCTGGAAGGCGCGCCAATGCTGGAGCTGATCCACCCAGACGACGTCGCAGTCTCGCAAGGGCAAATGCAGCGCATGTTCGTCGAGACCGAAGTCATGGGCTTCGTCAATCGCTACCGCCATAGGGACGGAAGCTACCGGCATCTGGAGTGGCGGGCGCGGCGGGTCGGCGACATGGTGTTCGGCGTCGCCCGCGACGTTACCGAGCGGATGGCCCTTGAGGCTGAGATGAGCGCCGCCAAGCAGGCGGCTGAGGCGGCTAATCAGGCGAAGACCGACTTCTTGGCCAATATGAGCCACGAGATTCGCACGCCCCTGAACGGCGTCATCGGGGTGGTCGGGGCGCTAAGTCAGACCGAACTTACGCCTGCCCAACGCGAAATGGTGGCCCTGATTGAAACCTCGGGTGCGACCTTGGAGCGGCTGGTCTCCGACATCCTGGATCTGTCGAAAATCGAAGCCGGGCGGCTGGAGATCGAGCAGCGGGTGTTCGACCTGCAACGCGAGTTCGACAGCCTCATCGACCTGCATCAGCTTCGCGCGCAGGAAAAGAACCTTACCTTCAAAGCCAGCTATGGCGTGCGCGCGCGGGGAGAATTCCACGGCGACAGCACGCGCATTAAGCAGGTGCTGGGCAATCTGCTATCCAACGCTGTGAAATTCACGGCCGCAGGCGAGGTCCTGCTGACGATCGAGACGGCGGAGCCTGACGCGCCGGACCAGCCGTGCCAGATGATCTTTGAGGTGGCCGACACTGGGGTGGGGTTCGACGCCGAGACCGGGGCTGGCCTCTTCCAGCGGTTCAGCCAAGCCGACACGACGATTACCCGGCGCTTTGGCGGTACAGGTCTTGGCCTGTCGATCTGCCGATCCCTCGTGGAGATGATGGGCGGCGAAATCACCGTCCAATCGACGCCTGGGTCGGGCAGCGTGTTCCGGGTCGCCATCCCTCTCCTGCGAGAGGGCTCCTTGGAGGCCTATGACGCGGGTTCTATCGGCAGAGGACGGCAAGCGGCGTTGGCGCAGTGCGAGCCCATGGTCGAGCGCGAAACACCCTTGCGCATCCTGCTGGCTGAAGACCATCCCACCAACCAGAAGGTCGTCGAGCTGATCCTTGCGCCCTATGGCGTCGAACTCACAATTGTCGAGAACGGCGAGCTTGCGGCGGAAGCCATGCGGACCGGGTCCTTCGACCTCGTGCTGATGGATATGCAGATGCCTGTCATGGATGGTCTCGCCGCGGCCCGGGCTATCCGGCAAGATGAAATGCGCCACCCAGACCGCGTGCGCACCCCGATCATCATGCTGAGCGCTAACGCGATGTCGCAGCATCGCACGGAAGCGATGGCCGCCGGCTCCGACTTGCACGTGGCGAAACCCGTCACCGCCGCTACTCTCATCGCGGGCATCGGAGAGGTCTTGCAAACCTCTGCCGCTCGTAGTGCGGGCTCCATGGGGTCCAGCTGACGCGCCGGCGCGCTAGGCGTCGATAACTTCCTCACGGTCAAGTTCAGGGCCGAAGCCGCCCATGAGGTTTTGTCGCGTGAGCCGCCGACAAGGGAGGGATCCGCCGCCGACCGCCGCCGTCAGACGTTGCCCAATCGATCGAACCAGAATGAGGATCGCTGATCCTGCTACTTGGGCTGCAGGAAAACCAAACGGCTGACCGACAGTAGTCAAGCGCCCCTGGATCAGCCGGCCATTCGCTGGTCGGCTTCGACGGCGTCGGCGGCGGCGCAGAGCGTGTTGTAAAGCTCCACAGCTTCAATCGGCTTGGCCACGTGGCCATCCATGCCCGCGGCGACATATTCCCTGACCTGGTGGGCCATGGCGTTGGCGGAGAGTGCGATGATGCGCGTGCGGGGCCGGCCGGACGCCTGCTCCTTCTGGCGGATGAGGGAGGTTGCGGTCACGCCGTCCATGACAGGCATCTGGACATCCATCAAAATGACATCCCAGGCCCCGAGCTCCCACGCCTCGACCACGGTCTGGCCGTTGTCCACCACAACCACATCGACGCCCATCTGGTGCAGCAGTGTCTTGAGGACCAACTGGTTGACGGCGTTGTCCTCTGCGGCCAGCACACGCAGGCTCACGGCCTGCAGTTCCTCGACTTCCTCGTCGATCCCCGCGTCACTGCGTCCGTCGCCCAATCGCGGGAGCGGAAGTTGCAGTGTGAAGCATGATCCGGCGCCGAGCTCGCTCTCCACGTCGATCGCACCGCCCATCAACAGCGCCAGCTCATGGCAGATCGCCAATCCCAGCCCGGTCCCGCCGAAGCGGCGTGTGGTGGAGGAATCGAGTTGATCGAACTTCGTAAATAGCTTGTCGCGATTGTCAGGGGCGATGCCGATACCGGTGTCTGCCACGGCGATCGAAAGCACGCCCTGCGCGTAGCGCGCGCTCACGCGGATCTCGCCTGCCTCGGTGAACTTCAAGGCGTTGGAGATCAGATTGCTAAGGATCTGACGCAAGCGCACCGGGTCGCCCAGATAACGGCCGCGGGCGGGCGCGATGTCGAGGGAGAAGGAAAGGCCTTGCTGGTTCGCCAGGGCTGTGAAGGTGGCGTGCGCGCCGCGCGCAATATCAGCGAGGTCGAAGTCCACCAGTTCGAGTTCAAGCTTGCCGGCTTCAATCTTGGAGAGATCGAGAACGTCATTGAGGATCGCCAGCAACGACTCCCCGGACTGCTGGATGACGCCCAGCCGTTCGCGCTGATCGTCTGGAAGCCCTTCCGCCGCCATGGCTTGCGCCATGCCAAGCACCCCGTTCAGCGGCGTGCGGATTTCATGGCTCATGGTCGCCAGGAACGTGGACTTGGCCGCGCTCGCCGCTTCTGCCCGCGCCTGGGCGGCCCGCAGGCGCCTTGCGCCGCGGCGCTGTAGGCCCAGGCCGATCACGGCCCCGCAGCCCAACAGGACGCCCAACAAGATCAGGTCACGCTGGGCGCGAACGGCCTCAGCCTCCAAGGCGGTCTGCCGGCGCGCCGAGGCCAGCTGGGTCTCCAGTGAGCCGGTGATCTGGCGCACGCTGCCGTAGACGTCGCGCGCATCGTGGAACCGCTCCTCGCGGCTGCGCGCGCGCAGGCGTTCGTAGGCCTCCGAACCGCGGCCTTCGGCCGCCAGGAGCTCGATCTCGACGTCCGGGATTCGTTCGAACGAAGCCTTCCCGAGGAAATTGGTTTGGCGAAGAAGCTTCAGGCGGGCGAGGTCCGCATGCGCTGCGCCCAGGTCGCCCAGCCGGGTCTCGGCGATCGCGCGCATCGGCAGCAGCCTTGGGGCGAGGGACTCCAGTCCGGTCATGTTTGCATCCAGGCCGGATAGGCAGCCCAGCACCTGCTGCGGCCCTTCGAAAGCTTCGGCGGCCAGGCCGCAGAGGTTCGCGTCCCACCCCTTAAGGCGCGGCAGGCCCGCGCGTTCAGTCAGGCGATGATGGACGGCCACCAGCTTCTCGGCCGTATCCCTGTCGCCAAGGTTGATGGCCACGTGACCTAGGTTGTAGATCGCGTCGAAGTCGGGGCGTGGGTATCTGGAGTCGGCGAACTCGAAGTCGGAGCGCTCGAACGCGCGCGTGGCGCCCTCCATGTCATTGAGGTTCATCAGGGCCAGGCCAATCGCCCGCCAGATGGTGGACTCGGCGGAAGCCGCGTCAGGGTCGCCCTGCGGGATCAAGGTCTCGGCGTGGCTCAGCAGCTTCAGGGCGTCGCCTGTGCGGCCTTGAGTCAGAAGCACCCGCGACCACAGGGTCTGCGCGAAGGCGCGGGCATACCAATCCGGCTCGGTGGCCTGGGCCTTCTCGAGCTCAGCGACGACGCTGGCGTCGCCAGCCCGTGAGCGAGCAGCAAAGCCGTCCAAACGAGCCACGGCTGTGTAGCGTGCGTCATTCTGTAACGCCGCATTTCGCGTCATCGCCTGGATATAGCGGCTGGAAAGCTCGAATTCGGACTGGCTTCGAAAAACTGTCGCGACGTAGTGCAGCCGGCGCAGGGCCTCGCGGTCACGCCCGCCGATCGCAGCATCGCCGAACCGCTGTAGCTGATCAAAGTTGACGCGCTGGGCTCGCTTTTCGACCGCCGTTGCGAAGGCCGAGGGGCTCATTGCGGCTGACGCGGCCCGAGCGTCGGCTAGCGCGACCGAGAGCGCGCCGAGGAGGACGAGACCTACGTTTCTCCAGATCGCCATTTGTTCAACCCGCCGCAGACATCTACGTCTTAGGCGAGAGTTCTTAACACTACACGTACTCCGGGCGCTGGTGTTGTGCCCCGTCGACGGGGTCCGCAAAGCGGTGAATGACCTTTTGGTGGTCGAGAGTGAGCGCTTGGATTGGGCTGACTGGCGGGTGCGGCGGCTCAACGCCTTCCACGCCTTCAAAGGAGCGGAGACCTGACCGGGTTAGGGATCGTAGCGTTCAAGTGAGCGAGGTTCGGTATCGCCTGTCATCGACCGGCGTTCGGTTCCACGGACGAAGCCTACAAGCTTGATCTGGTCCTGCAGATCGCGGCTACTCGCGTTGTCTAAGCGCCCCACCGCCAGGCGGAGCGCGCCCTCATATGGGGGTTAGGGGTGTCAACAGTCGATCATCGCATTTTCTGATCTCCAGTGTTTAGCGGATCGACGGGTAGAGCCTGTTGCGTGACGCGGTCTGTTCCCAGACCTGTCCACCTCATATCC
>Ga0209166_10000181_pt1 | contig 81043 bp, 77 predicted proteins | sample Coa_R1_3_FD_187151 | JGI IMG/M metagenome (GOLD analysis project Ga0209166, IMG submission 187151) | Surface soil microbial communities from Centralia Pennsylvania, which are recovering from an underground coalmine fire - Coalmine... | ecosystem: Environmental > Terrestrial > Soil >...
CTCCCCTGGCTCCATCAGTACAACTGGCATCGCCCCCATGCTAGTCTGAACCACGCTCCACCCATCAGCCGATCCGGTCTCGACCGGAACAACCTGTTGATACACCACACCTAGCCCCTGATCCCTGACCCCTAGCCCTGACCCCTGACCCCTGACCCCTGACCCCTGACCCCTAGCCCCTAGCCCCTGGCCGGCACCATCAACGCACCGGATCGCTGATTCGCACAGGGCCTTATCGTGCTAGGCTAGCGCTTACCGCCGTAACAATTTAGAAGCAAAACCTCTGTGGAGGCGACATGTCTGCCAAACGGCTTTGCGTTGGGTTGCTGTCGGTGGCTCTGCTGCTGACCGCGGCGATGGCACAGGATGAGAAGAACGAACTCGGCGGAGATTTCGGGCACACCTTCATCAGCAACCAGGGCATCACCAGCGCCAGCACTCCTTCCGTGATCGCGTTCGGCAAAGGCTGGACCTTCGATGTGAATTATTCGCGGCGCTTCCTGGTGACTCCATTATTCGCGCTCGCGGGAGAAGTGGTGTTCGCCTATAACCCCGATGAGGACATCAACGGCGGCAGCTTCGGGAATGCGGTTGTGCCCCCGAACATGAAGCAGTTGTTCATCACGCCGGCTGTGCGACTGAACCTGTTTCCGGAAACTGCGGTGTCTCCCTGGGTGAGCCTCGGCGGCGGCATTGGACATATCGGCCAGCCCAGCACGTTGATTTATGGCGGCAGCAATCCAGGGAAGTCGTCGACCACGGCGGTGTTCGAGGGCGGACTGGGGCTGGATGTGAAACTTACGAGAAAGGTTTACATCCGCGGCCAGGTTCGCGACTTCTGGTCGGGTGAACCCGATTTTCCCCTGGCGCCCACCGGCAAGACTCGCGAGCATAATTTTTTTGTGAGCGCCGGGGCCTATTTCAGGTTCTAGGCAAGATTTTTGTTTCGGCGAGACTGATCACGGGGCAAAGAGCCACATTGTGTACCCGGCTGCTCTTCCATGGTGCGCTCCGTTGGCCCACCCTTGATGTAAATTCCTAGTCTGACCGATCTAGAGGATGAGCACTTTCGAGCATGATTCAACTCTCTGACATCCAGGCGGCATTGGCGAGGATTCGCGGCGACATACGAGTTTCCGCCTGTACGCGCTCAGAGACATTTTCCACGCTTACCCACAATTCCATTTTTCTCAAGCTCGATAACCAGCAGCGCACGGGAGCGTTCAAGGAACGCGGCGCGCTCAACAAGTTGCTCACCATGAGTGCGGACGAGCGCGGGCGCGGCGTGATTGCCGCCTCGGCGGGCAATCACGCCCAGGGCGTCAGCTATCACGCCGGCAGGCATGGAGTGAAGGCGCGCATCGTCATGCCGCTGCCCACGCCCTTGACCAAGGTTTCCGCCACCCGGGGATACGGCGCGGAAGTTTTGCTGTACGGCACAAACTACGACGAAGCCTACGAAAAGGCCGTCGAGCAGAGCCGCGACGAGCGCCTCACCTTGATTCATGCCTTCGACGACGACGCGGTCATTGCCGGGCAGGGCACGCTGGGGCTGGAAATTTTAGAGCAGCATCCCGAGATCGATGCCATCGTCTCGCCCATCGGCGGCGGCGGCCTGATCGGCGGCATTGCCTGCGCCGTCAAGGAGAGCCGTCCGGCGATAAAGGTATATGGCGTGCAGCCGGCGAAAATTCCTTCGATGAAGGCGGCCGTCGAGGCGGGCAAGCCGGTGACTCTGGATTCCGCCAAGACGATTGCCGACGGCATTGCGGTGCGGCGCGCCGGGGAGCGCACTCTGCCGCTGGTGCAGAAATATGTCGACGACATCGTGACCGTCGAGGAAGAAGAGATTGCCAACGCCATCCTGCTGCTGCTGGAACGCGAGAAGACGCTGGCCGAAGGAGCGGGCGCGGCGGCGATCGCGGCCGTGCTCAATCGCAAGGTCCGGCTGGAAGGGAAGCGGGTCGCCGTGCTGGTGTGCGGAGGCAATATTGACGTCACGCTGCTGGCGCGCATCATCGAGCGCGGCCTGGTGAAAGATGGCCGGCTGGTGCGGCTGCGCGTGCATCTGCCCGACTATCCCGGCGCGCTGCACCGCTTGACCGGAATTCTCGCGGAGCATCGCGCCAACATCGTGGAGACGGCTTACGATCGCGCCTATCACGGCGTGAATCTGGGAGACACGGCCATCGACATCACCATGGAAACGCGCGGGCCCGAGCACATCGCCGATTTGCTCGCCGCGCTGGTGGCGGCGGGCTATACGCACGAGAGAATTTTGTGAACGAACGATTTGCGTTACTGCGTCTAGGTCTGTGCCTGCCTGCCGCTACTTCGAGGTATTTGCCACGTGTAAGGGTCGCAACACAAGAATGTTATCGATGTACCCGTTGAAATCTCCATGTGGAGGTGGCGCGTGATACAAACCGGAGACGATCACATAATTCCCGTACATGCCTCGAATCGAGTTGCTGTCGCGCACGGTGAGGTCAACTGCATTCGAGAGAATGCCATTAAGCGCATCTCGATCGGACACGAATATGCCTGGGGCACCATCCAACCCGGCGTCTCCTAGACATCCAGCCACTTGTACGTGTTCGCCATCAAAGTCGCCGGGGTTCGCTATAACTCTGATGAGGCTCACTCTGTGAAGACGTCGCTCGTCCGAGCGTGATCCTTTCTCCTGCGGATACAGACTTGGTACAAAATGCGACATTCCTATAACTAGCGCAAACGTGAGCATGCGTTTCATGAAACCCTCGGTAATCTCAGCAATGGAAGCAAAAAGGACTGCGCGGCGAATTGGATGGTGCTTTCCGCAGGATTAGAAAGTCAAGGCCCGTCTCCGGCACGATTGCACTGAGAACCGTGCAATGACTTTGTAAGTAGCTGATTCAATGCTTACTTCTGGCGTGAAGTGCTGTGTAAAATATTCCTTGTATCTATCTGATTACAAGCCACATAAATATCGCAGCTAAATCGATTTAACTCCCCGCAGGGCTGGTCCGATGGCTCACGATGCTCAGCATCAAGGATCATCCCGATCGGCGCTCTGGCGCCTCCGGACGAGTCGCAGCGCGCATTTCTTAAGGTGAGCAGCACAGCAGAGAATCCTCCATTGGGCCGATTGCCAACTCTCGCAGAATTCCCTTTGCCCGCTCCCTCTGTGTACCTCTGTGACCTCTGTGGTGAAGATTTTAATTCTCACCACGGAGGTCACAAAGGCTCACGGAGGAATTCCATCTAAGCACTTTTCGATCATCGCTGCGCTTTAGAATTACGGATGATCCCTTTGTAATGTTCTGACGCATTGGGTAAAACTTTGTAAATCACCGAGTTGCAATCGTTCCAGCAGGGTAGATTAGAGGTGAAGACATGAAGCAACTGAGTTTAATCATGATGGCAGTCTTGTGGGCTGCCCTTGCCGGGGCGGCGGCGCAGGAGCCGGCGCAGTCGTCCATCGCCAAGCAGATTGGCACGATCAAGGCCGTGAACGGGAACGCGATCACGTTAACGCTCGAGTCGGGCGCGGACGTTCCGGTCACCGTGGAGGAGAGCGCGCGCATTCTGCGCTTGAACCCCGGCGACAAGGATTTGAAGAACGCCACGCCGATCCAGTTGCAGGATCTCAAGGCCGGCGACAAGGTGCGGGTGCGCGGGCATGCGGCCGGGGCGGGGATCGATGCGCTGGAGGTGCTGGTCATTACCAGTTCTGCCGTGGATGCGGTGCGCGACCAGATTCGCCAGGACTGGCAGAAGCGCGGCGTCGGCGGGCTGGTCAGCAGCGTGGATCCGGCGAATGGCACAGTCACTATCTCGGTTACAAGTTTGAGCGGCAAAAAAGAAGTTACGGTGAAGACGGCGAAGAACACTGTGATTCGGCGTTACGCGCCCGAGTCGATCAAGTTTGACGATGCCAAGCCGAGCACGCTGGCCGAAATTCATCCGGGAGATCAGTTGCGCGCGCGCGGCGAGCGCAGCGCCGATGGTTCGGAGCTGACGGCCGAAGAAATTGTCAGCGGCAGCTTTAAGAATGTTGCCGGAGTCGTCAATTCTGTGGATGCAAGCGCAGGCACCCTCACCGTTCAGGATTTGTTGACCAAGAAGCCGGTAGTGGTGAAGGTCACGGCGGAGTCGCAATTGCACAAGCTTCCGCCGGAGATGGCGCAGATGATCGCGATGCGCTTGAAAAGCACCCTGCCTGCCGGGACGCCGGGCGCCAGCGGGGCAAAGCCGGAGGCGAAGGCCGACGAAGCGTCGCGTCCCGCCGGCGGTGTCCCCAACGGAGGCGCGGCGGGCGGGGCAGGCGGCGGCATGGGCGGAGGAATGCGTGCGGGCGGCGCGCGCGATTTTCAGCAGATGTTGAATCGCATGCCTGCGGTCACGCTCAGCGATCTGCACAAAGGCGATGCGGTTCTGATCGTGGCCACCGAAGGATCGGCGGGAGGCGGTGGAACCGCCATCACGCTGCTAAGCGGCGTCGAGCCCATTCTGCAGGCGGCGCCCAGCCAGGCCATGATGCTTACGCCCTGGAGTTTGGGTGGCGCGCCCGGCGGAGACGCTATGCAGTAACGCAAAAGCCTTCACCACAGAGGTCACAGAGGGGCACAGAGGAACGCTGGGAAACTTTTTATAGAAATGGAAGACGTGTCAGAAATGAAGTCTTGGAAAAACACAATCAATTTTATTATCTTGCTCTTCTTATTGTTGCCGGCGAGTTCATTACTCGCGCAGAACGGCACGGCGGCATTGCGCGGGGAGGTGACCGATCCCTCGGGAGCGGCCATTTCTGGAGCCAGCGTGGTCATGACGCCAGCGACGGGATCCCCGATTGTCATTCAGAGCAACGGGCAGGGCCAGTACGAGTTCAAGAACCTGCCCCCCGGCAAGTACACGCTCACGGTAGCAGCACAGGGATTCACACTTTACGAGAATGACAGTGTCGTCGTGGCCGATCAACCCCTGCGGCTCAACGTGACCCTGAACATTGAGGTCGAGACGCAGAAGGTCCAAGTCTCAGACACGGCGCCGACGATCGATGTGAATCCCACGAATAATGCCGGGGCGATCGTGATCTCGGGCAAAGCGCTGGAGGCGCTGCCCGACGATCCCGACGAGTTGCAGTCGGACCTGGAGGCGCTGGCCGGGCCGTCGGCGGGGCCCAGCGGCGGCCAAATGTACATTGATGGATTCACGGCGGGGCAGTTGCCGCCGAAATCGTCGATCCGCGAAATCCGCATCAATCAGAACCCGTTTTCGTCCGAGTACGACAAGCTGGGCTACGGCCGCATCGAGATTTTCACCAAGCCGGGAACCGATAAATTCCACGGGCAGGCCTTCATCATCGGCAACGATTCTTCGTTTAACTCTCCCAGCCCGTTTGCCGGAAGCGAGCCGCCGTATTATTCGACGCAGTACAACGGGAACGTGGGCGGGCCGATCGGGAAGAAAGCTTCATTTTTCTTCAACCTTGAGCGCAGGAACATCAACGAACTGGCTGCTGTGAATGCCTATGAACTCGACCCGACGCACACCCAGCCCCAAGCGGTGGTCGAATCGATTCCCAATCCGCGGCAGCGCACTAATATCAGCCCGCGCCTCGACTGGGCGCTCACCAAAAACAACACTCTCACTGCGCGCTACCAGTACTGGCGCAACACCGAGACCAACAACGGCGTGGGCGTGCTGAATCTTCCGTCGCAGGCTTACTCGTCGAAAGAGGTGGAACACACGTTTCAGGTCAGCGACACCCAGGTCTTCGGGTCGAACATCATCAATGAGCTGCGCTTCCAGTACGTGCGCGACACCGACGGGCAGAATCCGAATGACCTGAATCCGACCGTCAACGTGCTGGGGAACTTCGTAGGCGGCGGCAGCGGTGGCGGGACGGAGACCGACCAGCAGAACCGCTATGAAGTGCAGAACTACACGTCTCTGATTCACGGCAACCACATGCTGAAGTTCGGCGCGCGGGTGCGGGCCACACAGGATACGAACCTGACGACCTCCGGATTCAACGGTTCGTTCACGTTCTCGTCGCTGAACTCGCCGGGCGATGTGCCGGGAAACAATTGCACGGTGGGCGGCAGCGCGCCGTGCCCGATCTCGCTATCTTACGCAGAGTTGCATCCCTTGAGCTCCGGCGGCACGCCTTATGCGACGCAATTGACCTACACCACCGGGCTGCCGACCGCACAAGTGAACTACTACGACGCCGGATTGTACGTACAGGACGACTGGAAGCTGCGGCCGAACTTTACCTTGAGTACAGGGCTGCGCTTCGAAACCCAGAATGCGATTCACGATCATGGCGACCTGGCGCCGAGGCTGGGGTTTGCCTGGGCGGTGGGAGGGAAAAGCGGACCTCCGAAAGTTGTGATTCGCGGCGGCTACGGAATTTTCTACGACCGCTTCCAGACCGGACCGTTGCTGCAGGCCGAGCGTTTGAATGGAGTAATCCAGCAGCAGTTCATCGTGAATAATCCTACGTGTTTCCCCGGAACTGACGTGGCCATGCCGGCCAGCGGCTTCGCCAATTGCGGGCCGGTGGCGAACTCGGTGTCGAACATTTACGAGGTCAGCCCGCGGCTGCATGCGCCGTACACGCTACAAGGGGCGCTCAGCGTCGAAAAGCAGCTAACGAAATCGGCAACGGTCACGGCGACGTACCTGAATTCGCGCGGCTTCGACCAGTTCCTTACGATCAATGCGAGTGCGCCCTATCCGGGGACTCCGTGCTATCCCAATTGCCAGACGATCAGCGGAGGCAACGTGTACCGCTATGTCTCGGAGGGGAACTTCAAGCAGAACCAGCTGATCGTGAATACGAACATCAAAGTGCGCTCGACGGTGCAGTTGTTCGGGTTCTACACCTTCGGGTACGCGAACAGCGATACGTCGGGGGTGAACAGTTTTCCGACGAACTCGTACAACATCAGCCAGGACTACGGGCGCGCTTCGTTCGACGTGAGGCACCGGCTGTTTCTGGGCGGGAGCATCGCCTTGCCGTACCTGATCCGGCTGAATCCGTTCATGGTGGTGCAGTCGGGGTTGCCGTACAACATACTGTCACCAATCGATTTTAATGGCGACCAGATCTACAACAACCGGCCGAGCCTGGTGTCGAGCGCGACCTGTGCGACGTCGACCATCACCAGCGGGACGAACATTTATTGCACGCCATTGGGAACGTTCGACGCGTCGGGAGCGACGGGCACGGCGCTGCCCATCAATTACGAAACCGGTCCCGGGCATTTTGTGCTGAACCTCCGCTTGAGCAAGACGATTGGGCTGGGAAGCAAAACCAAAGGTCGCCAAGGCGGCGCGGGAGGAGGCGATGGCGGTCATCGGCACGGCGGGCCGCTGTATGGCGGGGGCGGGCCGATGATGATGTCTTCGAACTCCGACCGGCGCTACAACCTCACCCTTGGCCTGGGTGTGCGCAACGTCTTCAATAATGTGAACGTGGCCAATCCCAATGGAGTGCTGGGATCTAGGCTGTTTGGTGTTTCGAACTCGCTGCAGGGCGGACCGTTCTCGCCCAGCAACGCAATCAATCGCCGGGTGGAGTTGCAGGCGACGTTCAGCTTCTAGACGTAGCGCCGGGATCTTGCCCGCGCTCCTGGGAGCTAGCAGCGGCGTGGGCGGGGACGCCCACGCGACAGCCGCCGGGACGGCGGCGCTACGTGAACATTTAGGTTCATAGGCTGCGGCCATCGGCTCGCGGTATGCTGGAGTGTGGGTTGCCGCCGATGCGGCCAGGGCTCGAGAACGATTGGCTCTTTCTCCGATTAACCGCCGAAAGTTTATTGGATTAGCTACCGGTGCGGGCGTGGTGGCGCTAGCCGCCGACAGCATCCTGCTGGACCCGAATTTCCCGGTCGTGATCCGCCGCGAGATTTCGCTGGCGCGCTGGCCGGAGAAGCTCGATGGCTTCACGATTGCGCTGCTCAGCGATTTTCACTACGACCGGATTTTTTCCGTCCATCCCATTGCAGCGGCCGTCCGCATGGTCAACGATCTGCGGCCGGATCTGATCGCGTTGACCGGGGATTTCGTTTCCGTGCCTTGGGCCGGGAGTCACGCCAAGGCAGCGGCCGCGGCAGAGCCGTGTGCGCGCCTGCTGGGGCAATTGCATGCGCCGCATGGAGTGTGGTCCGTGCTGGGCAATCATGATTGCTTCACCGATCCGGATCGCGTGACCGCCGCCCTACAGGCGGAAAAGATTCCTGTCATGGTGAACCAGTCCGTGGCCATCGAGCGCGATGGGGCGCGATTCTGGCTGAGCGGAGTGGACGATGTGCTGGCCAAGGGCGCGAGTCTCGATCGAACTCTGCACGGGGTTCCGAAGGATGAGGCCGTGGTGTTAATGGTTCACGAGCCCGATTTTGCCGACAAGGTGGCGCGTTATCCGGTAGACCTGCAGATTTCGGGGCACTCGCATGGCGGGCAGGTCCGCATGCCGCTGGTGGGTCCGCTGTATTTGCCGGAACTAGCTCGCAAATACGTTTGGGGGCTCTACCGCATCGGAGAGCTGACCTTATACACGAATGCGGGTTTGGGGACGGTGGAGATTCCGGTGCGGTTCCGTTGCGCTCCGGAGATTACGATGCTGACGATTCGAAGAGGGAAGTCGTAGTCCTCCGTCATCGGCCCCGGTGTTATCCTGCTTCGATTATGGAAGCCCACGGTTTGACTCCGATATTGAACGTGTCTGACATCGCCAGCACGGTCGCATGGTTTGAGAAGTGGGGATGGAATAAGTTGTGGGACTGGGGAACCCCTCCGACGTTTGCCGCGGTGGGATCGGGCAAGGAAGCGTGCATCTTTCTTTGTCAGGGGGCGCAGGGAGGCCGTGGCCGCGGCACCAACACTACCACGTTTCAGCGGGACGGAGACGAGCAGGGCGACAAGGGCGTGTGGATGTCGGTGTGGGTCGACGACGTGGATGAAATGCACAAGCAATGCGTCGCCGCCGGGCTGGAGATCACATTTCCGCCCACCGATATGCCCTGGAACGTTCGCGAGATGCACCTTCGCCATCCGGATGGCCACGTGTTCCGGGTTGGCCGGGGATCGGAGCCGACAAAGTAGAAATCGGTTCATCCATGCCCAGCTGCTGATGAGTTACTGGCCGCAGCAAGGAAGTCGAATTCACATTACGCACCGATAGAGGATTATCGGGATTGCTGCCGTCAGCGGTGATTCAGCTATCGAGCGCCCACAGTGTCAATCCAACGCATCCGTAGACGCCAGCATCCAGCGGCGCGATCAGCAGGCCTCCTCGGCGCACAAGAGTCCAAGAATGCCGTTGAAGTGACTCCAGTAATTAGCTGCACGGCGGGGTGTGTCGGTAGAGTTCACAAAAGAGGCAAAGTATGAAGCGAGTCCTGATTCTGATTTTGGCACTAACGACCTTGGCGGCGGCGCGAGATAAGAAATCAAAAGCTCAGCCCGGACCGTATGTGTTCACCAGCAAGGCGTCTGCGCAAACGCTCAAGGGGTTGATCGTCCAACAGAATCTGAGAGGCGGCTACACGCTCGATGCCGACCAGCAGCTCCAGTTCCGCTTCTCGAAGCCAGCGCAGATGCCGCTCATCGAATCGGTTTTTGTGGCCTCAAGTGCCTGCCCGGGGATGACCACGAAAAAAGTATGGTCGTACACATTGGCGGAACTCAACGGCACCACGACGGTGACGGTAGAGCCGGTCTGGGAATATCCAGACGATTACTGCCACACGCAGACTCAGGCGCTGATATGGAGCCAGCGGGATGAGATTGCGGCATTTCAAGCCATGCTGGACAAGGCTTCCACTTCAACGGCTGCGCAATGATTGGGGAAAGATTGATTGCGCGTCTGGGTCGCAAGAAAAATTCTGTCTTACTGTCCATTTCACAATGCTGAGCATTCATCGGACGGCCGGAAGTAATCTTGTAACCCGCTGACCAGTCCTCCTAGGATGAAACTCAACCATGTTTACTCGGCTTCCTTTGCTGGCTTGCGCTATCGTTCTCGCCATGGTCCCTATTTCGTCAGGCCAGGGGAAAGACAGTTGTCCAATGGCGAGCTTGCCCTCTGGGGCACAAGCGGTTCTGGGCCGGCAATATGGGGAGTGGCGGCCCAAGCGGGTGTCAGACCTTGGCGCGGATGACAAGAAAATCTGGGCGGAGACACATCCGAAGGACTGTCCGGGAATTGCGATTGGCCATTTCGAGAAGCCGGATCAGCTGGCATACGCCGTGTTGCTGGTCCCCAAGTCGCAATCAAGCCACGGCTATAGGATCGTTGTGCTGAGCAAGGTTGCAACCGGCGACAGCTATGCCGCGACAGTTCTGGATCAGGGCGACGCGCAGGATGCCGATTCTGGAATGGTCATCTCCACAGCACCGCGCGGTTCATATTCCGACTTCGAGGGGACTGCATCGGTGCAAGTGAAGCTGGATGCCGTAAACGTCGAGTGGATCGAAAAGGCGGCAGTTCTCTACTACTGGGCGCATGGTAAGTACCAGACCCTTCAAACCGAGGACTAGACCTCAACGGTGCAGGCAGCGGTTATACGCAGAAGACCCACTCGGGGACGATGGAGTGAAAATGGGGATCTTTACGAGAGTCTAGTCGCGTCTCCCTAAATTCTTGCTTACCGGTATATCGAAACACCGTCTAACCGCACGTGGCCAATAGATTGTTGTTTGGTCCACTGTTGTCGGATGCAATATTTCCTCTCATTTCGCGCCTCCTGATAAGCGCCATCTCTGTACAAGCAGCCCTTGGCAAGATTATGGAATGGAGCGGCCAGGCTTCGTACATGCAATCCCATCAATTGCCAGCGCAGTTGATCCCCGCAATGCTCGGAGTGGGCGCTATTGATCGAGGTGGGAGGAGTGCTGTGCTTGCTTCTTGGCTGGAAAGCCCGGGCTGCAGCATTCATCATGTTCCTTTATTTGGCGATGGTGAGCGTGCTGTTGCACAACTCTGGGCCCTGCACGGCGCGAGCGCAGGTGGCATGCAGACTCAGTTCCTGAAAAGTGTCGGCGTCATGGGCGGTTTGCTGATGATCGCCGCCAGCGGTCCGGGCAAGTGGTCTTTGGATCGCTAGCGATGGAGGGGAGGTCGCGCCAACTGCTGCTTCAGGCCGATTACTCTCAGAACACCCACTCGGAGGATGACGAGTGGAATGGCGATATTTCGCCAACTACCGGACAGAAATTGGTGTTGGTATCATTTTCGGGTGCTGGTGAGGTGAATCATGCCCGTCGCAACGAACACGACTACGAACGTTAAGCAGGCAGTGCCGTTTTTCGGCGTCACCAACATGGAATCTTCACTGCGGTTCTATGTTGATGGGCTTGGATTCAAGATTAAGCACCAGTGGATTCCAGATCGTACCGAGGACAATCCCGACGGAAGAATTCGTTGGTGCTGGCTTGAACTTGGCGAAGCCGCCATCATGCTTCAGGAGTTCTTGCCCGAACACCGCTCAAAGGAAACGCTGGGGACTGGAGTAAATGTCTGTTTTCAGTGCGAAGACGCGCCGGCTCTTTATCGCGAGTTCAAATCACGTGGAATTCAGACGCGGGGACGTCCGTCTGTAGGAAACCGCTTGTGGGTCGTGCCGGTTACCGATCCCGACGGCTATCGCATGGAGTTTTCGAGCCCAACCGACGCGCCCGAGGAAAGCGAGCTAGCGGAATAGTTTTGGCCAAGCCCAACAACTGTCGTTATCAGGACGCTACACTCAAGTGCCCAGCGCAGGCCATGATGAGTGTTATGACGATCTTTCAAAAACTGAGGGCCAACCCTTTATAGTCATGACATGCGAATCTCACCGATTGGCAACGGCTTTCGGCACGCGATCACTGCCATCGGGCTATTTCTGGTTTTCGGCAGCAGCATGGCCGCTCTTGCAGGAACCATGCTGATCTGGCCTGGAACGACGCTCGACAGATTGTGGTCGCTAAATGAGACCGCTCATGCAGAGCTTCGGAAAGCAGGAAGCTATCTTGGCCCACTCTTCTGGTCGCTAAGCATAACACTGCTAGGAAATGCTGTAGGTTGGTTCAGGCAACGGGTGTGGGCATTCCGCCTGACTGTTGCTATCGTCTGCAGGCAGGTCGCCGGGGATTTGGTGAATATGGCGAGAGGCGACCTCGTGCGTGGCGGGGTGGGCGTCCTCATCGCTGGTGCATTGCTTCTGTATCTTCTACGCTCCGATATTCGGACAGCATTCCAGTCGGGCGGCACATAGTTGGCTCTTACAGAACGATTGCGGCGACTTCGATCGCGCCGAGTACTGCCCAGCAAATGGCCCTTCGATGTTCCCCCGCACCCACATAACCAGCCGCAGCACTGAAACAAAGGATTGCACTGGTCCATCCGCTTGCCCAAGCCGTGGGTTTGGCAAGCATTTGAAGGATTCTCACAAGCCTCACCTGTCACCTCGAGGTTCCTTGACCTGAGATCTTATTCTGTCAGAACTGTGTGCGTCTGTGGGTTTTTTCGGAAGCCAAAAATCCATTGGCACGAATCCGCGTAAGGGATCGTTGGCGAGAACAGGCGATTGCGGAAGCGTGCGCTTTTGCTTCGCCTTTTCGGTGTGAATGACGCTATGGCGATCTTTCGCCAGTTGGCTGCGTGCTACGCTTGCAAGCTGCATGAAGAGGAGTTTATGACTTCCTACAGGCTCACAGCAGCTGCTGTCTTTCTGTTTCTCACGGTCTGCGCTAGCCAAGCCGGAGATGGTTTCGAAGCAGTGGTAGACCTGCAACTGATTCATCGAATCCTAGATTCAGCGCGCGTCCCCGGATCGCTTGCATATTCAAGCTGTGGTTTTCGCAAGCGCGTCCCCGACGATCTGCCACCGATGCGGGTTTTGCATGACTATTCTGGTCCGCCGAGGGAAGTTCTGCAGAAAGTTTTTGCTGCCGATCCACGCATGCGCGTGAGGACAGAGAAAGGGGGCGTGATTCGAATGATGGAGACAGACGTGCCGACGGACCTTCTGAATTTTAAGATTCGCCACTTGTCATTCTTTCCTTCCGGCGCCGCAGAGTCCGATGCAGTTCATGGCCCACAGATGGCTGTCTTTGCCATTATGGAGAATCCCGAAGTAAAGGCTTTTAAGAAGGCGAACAACATCGGGCCGTTCGGCGACAGATTCATGTTGCCGGGCAATTGCTGCGGCGGTGGACGCGTTATTCACGGGGAATTGGACGACGTAACGGTCTCTCAGGCGCTGGATTATGTGCTGCAGACGTTCCCCGGATTTTGGGTCTACGAGAACTGTGTGAGCAAAGAAGGAGAACGGTTCGTCTACTTCAACGTTCATTGACGGTCTCCGACTCCGTCGCTAACCGTTGCTAATAGGCGATTAGACTCAAGAGGAGTCGTGGATGCGCTTATTCGCGGGGCATCACGCGTGACGAGCATCACTGACAGTGCCTGAATCCAGAGGGAACATCCCGGGAGCGGCATCTTCGCGCTGCCGGGGTGATGTGAGATGTTGATGACTCTCTGGACGCGAATAAAGGAGAAACTGAATGATGCGCCAGGCGCTCGTGATATTCATCTTCCTTGGAATGACCTGTCTCGGCAGTAAGCCGGCTCAAGCGCAAATCAATCAAAATGTGCGGGCGTGGTGGGTCGGAGGCGAATTTGGGGAGGGGCAACTCAGCCTTTCGTCCGACCAAATTCACCGCGACCGGACGCCAACCTTCGCGCTTGGCTTTGTCGGCGGTCACACATTGGGCAACCAGGCCCGCGTTGGGCTGGAGGTGAACGGCTGGCTGCTGCAAGCGTCCAACCTGAACGATCCGACTGTCGGCGAAGGTGTGAGCAATGTGTTGGGCGTGATTGACGTCTTCCCAACACGCAAGATTCCCGTGTTTCTCCGCGGCGGTGGCGGTCTGGCGATGTATCAAAACAATCGTCCCGCAGAATCGGGCGGCACAGGATGGGCCTGGACAGGTGGTGCGGGATACGAGTTTCGTTTGGGCGAGAGACTAGGGCTCGCTCCGATTGTCGATTATGCGTACGGCAGGTTTGGCGACGTTCGCAACCCGATCACGGTCGAGACGGGCCGCCACTATTCGGTAGTCGAGTTCAAACTCGCGGCGATCTGGCACTTTGGCAAGAGAGAGTAGCGCCACTTGACGCAGCTTTCGCACGGAAGCTAAGGGCTGTCCGGGCACGGTGAACAATTCCCGAGCGACCGAAATTGTTCTCTATGCGGATCATGGTCGTTAGCGGGGTATTGCGCTCGGAATCGGGGGTTCGGCGGTTTGAGTGAAATAGAGATATTTCAACAGCTAGGGTTTTGCGGGCCGGTCGGATCGAACGATTTACGAGCTTTACACCGTGCTAGAGTGGCACCCCTTCTGGGCGCTCGGCACAGCTGTTTTTGAGCACATTTGAGCGCGAGTACACGGTGAAGCAGTATAGAGCCGCGCCAAGCAAGGGGAATAGCATTACCAAGAACCAAACAAACTGTTTCAATGGGTGCGAGTCATCGAACCGGAACAAGAAGAACTCCATTCCGACAAATGTTATTCCGGCACCCAGGACACCAGCTAATAGGAGCAGTCTCACCGTGGATGCAATAGTCGACGGAATGCCACCGACAAACAATATCGCCCACCAGCCGAAAAACAGAGCGACCGACAAGGCTGCTGAGGCGCGGTAGACGCGCCGTGCCGTTGGGGACACAATCCATTCCTTGTTGATGTATTCGTACTTCAGCATGAGTGCCGGGTCATTGTATGCCCGTCATGTGCCGCGATCCAGCAGTATCCACCGGATGCTCCGTCCGGATTAATGAGTGAAATGACGAGATTTTTCATCAATCAAGACAAAAGCCGGACGTCCTACTCGCCAGCAGCAGCGGTCGGGTGCTGGAAGCGAAACACATTGCCCGAGTCCAAAAGTGCGCCGATTGCATACGACAGTGTCGTGTAGAACGGGATGGTGACGTTGCCTTCGGGATAGTGCGGAGGCGTTCCTACGAAGAAGTGCGCCAATGCCGTGTGCCAGTTCTGGTCTGCGAGAACAGTTGTTGAGGTCCACAGAATGATTTTCATCGCTAAATAGAGAGTTGGCAGAACCCACACCCAAAAGCGATGATTGCCCCTGAGTACCCCATAGCCGAAATAGCCCGCCACCGCAGCCAAAACTATCTCCAGTGGGTAGTAAGGTCCGGTCCCAATCGAGATTAACTTAGCCTCACCGATTGCCCGCCCTAAGACTGGTTTCAGGATCGCTTCCAACAACATCGCAGTGGCCAATCCTACGCCGAGGGTCGCAATCAAGAGGTGCAACAGATACAGGCCGATCCATCGCACAGAAGTTTTCATTGCTGTAAATGTACAACTTTCGGGGCCGACAGGAATATGGTTGTCGCTATCAGATGGGATGAGAAGGCCGGTCTCCGGACGGGATGCGGTGTACGCTCCCAAGTTATCGACGTGCTCAAGGCACAGATAAAAAGGAGACCGGCAATGAAGAAGGTTAGCACCACAACGGCAAAGCTGAGAAAAAAAATCTGGGCAGCAGAAGTTAACCATCGGATTGGACCTGGGGAAGATCGCTCGAGCTGAATTGAAGATCTGTGCCTTCTCGCGGCCAGCGTCAAAACGGTAATTCTAGCGGTCGATTCAGCCCCATGTAGTAGTCAAAGCCCTTGAACAACGCACGACCACAATCAGTAGACAGGTTGGCATTGCACAACGAAACATTAAGCGAATCTCCGTCGATAATGGAGCTGCATTCTTTGCTGCTCTTACATTTCGCAATCCCATATTGAGTTGCTACCGAACTAATGTCATTGTTTTCCACGCAGGTCATGTGGATCGTGTGAACCAAATCAAGTTTGCCTTCATCATCTAAAGTTGAAACCAATCGGTACTTGCCCGAGGTGCTAATAGATTCTTTGAGCGAAGCAAGCACGATAGAGGATAGGTTGTTATCACACCGGGGAGCCGCTCTTATAAAAACGGGTTGACTGTTGTCGGCGAGATTCGACATGGGCATCTGGCGTGGGGCTTGCTGAAGGTCCTGTGGGTGAGCCTGTGGTTGATCCTGCGGTACGCTTGGCAAGGAATTTAATGAGGCGGTCTGCGTGGCCGGATGTGCCTCTATCCACTTGCGAATGCGTTCCTGCACATCAGCAAGCTGAGCTGGTGTGAGCACTGCTTCGACCTTATCGCGATAGTCTTTGACAAATCCTTGTTCGAGGGTCGACGCGGCAAGCGCGATCCAGAAATACGCTTGCAAGTTGTCCTTTTCTACGCCTGCACCGGCGCGATATGCCAGCCCGAGGTTGTATTGAGCCTTTGCAAGGCCTTGTTCGGCGGCCTTCTGCCACCAGCGAGCCGCCTCGACGGGATCCTTTTCGACGCCGTTTCCTAAGTAGTAAGCCTGTCCGAGGTTGTATTGGGCCGCTGCGTTGCCGTGGTCGCCTGCCTTGCGATACCAGCGCAGAGCTTCGGCGGTGTCCTTTGCGACGCCGGTGCCAGAGTAATACGCGGCTCCAAGCCAGAACTCGGCCTCAGCATTGCCCTGATCGGCGGATTTGCGCAGCAACTTGATTCCTTCTGCCTCGTCCTTCGGGACCCCGACGCCCTGGAGATTGAACATTCCCAGCGTGAACTGGGAAGCTGCGTTGCCATTTTCGGCAGCCTTGGTGTGCCATCGCAGACTTTCAGCATTATCTTTCGGAACACCCGTTCCTAACCCATACGCCGTTCCGAGATTGCCTTGGGCTGTTACATCGCCTTGCTCGGCGGCTTTCTTCCACCAGCGCACAGCGGCGGCGTCGTCTTGCGGAACACCCTGTCCGCCTAAATGATAAAGTGCTGCAAGATCTGATTGAGCTTGTACGTTGCCCTGATCGGCGGCTCTGGTATACCAGCGCACAGCTTCGGCATCGTCTTTTAGAACACCCTGTCCCGTGTGATAAACGAGTGCGAGTGCCCGCTGGCCTTCTGAGTTGCCCTGATCGGCGGCTTTGGTATACCAGCGGACAGCGGCCGCGTAGTTCTTTGGAACGCCCGCCCCAAGTGAATAAGCAGTTCCGAGGTTGACCTCCGCTGTCGTGTCCCCATGCTCTGCAGCCTTCTCCCACCACCGGACGGCTTGTGCCTCATCCTTCTCGATGCCTTCACCCAAGTGATACGCCCTCGCAAGTGCCAATTGTGCTTGTACATCACCGTCCTCAGCCTTGCCCTTGAGTTCGGTAATGCTTTGCGAGTACCCGAGGGGCAGTATCGCGAATAAGCACCAAAGGGCGCACAAAAAGATATGCCACCAAGCAGTGTGTGTGGGGCGCGCTGCTTTCATGCACAGCAGATTACTCTTGAATTTGCAACACTTCCAGAGTCGACTACCTTCTACCTGGGGCGGCCGAAGAACAAGACGTAGCCGTTGGGGTCGGTGATTTCGAAGCCGCGAAGGCGGTCGTGGGTGTCCTGGAGCGGCACGCTGAAGGCTGCTGCACCATCGGCAAATCGGTCCGCAAATTCCGCGGCGAGCGCATCCGGGTCGGGAGCGTAAACGAAGGCATCCCAACGCATCGAGGGATTGCGCTTTGGGTTCGGGAGCGGCGGCGTGTTTTTATCGGACTTGATGAAGATCTGGGCTCCGTCGCGCCCGATGATGGCGAAAAATGGATTTCGGTCGGGCTGCTGGAATCTGGTCTCAAAGCCCAGCTTGTCACGGTAGAAAGCGATGGTTTGATCGACGTTGGTGACGATGAAGAACGGTGAAATTGCCTGCGTCGTTGGTCGGGTCATAAGCGTGGAGCCTCTCGCGCCGGCACTCCTATTTACTAGTCTGGGCAAAAATGCGATTGTCCTGGGCAGCGCTCGACGATTGAGTTTATTCCTGGACTGCTGGATCCAGCGATTAGACTCGGAATCCTCCGGCTCGGTATCCGTACCCGGCATCGTTGTGCAAGTTGCTGCACAAGGAGTGCACCTGCTGGATGAGGCATCGGTTGTAAGTTGCTGTATTGTAAGGAAGAATTCTGGGCGCAGGCTGGTCCAAAACGTGCCGCGTTGTCGCGGGGAATGAGGATTAGGAGACGGGATGCGCTGCATCTGGCCTGTGATTGTGTTGTGCGGAATGCCGTGGCTAGCCATGGCGGCGAACACAGGCAGTAATCAGCCGAGTTTGCTGGCGCAACGCGAGTACCAGGCGTCGAGAAGGTTGAGGCGCGCCGCGCAATTTGCCTATGTGCCGCACGTGAGCGCGCGCGCGCAGTGCCAGGATGTGCAACCACCGGAGGCGTTGACGACGCCCGATCCGTTGTTCGCGGCGGGGGCGCGCGGGGCCAAGATAAAGGTGAGCTTTATCATCGGCACGGATGGCCGGGTGCACAGTCCGCTGATTCTGGTGAGCGCCGGGCTGGCCGGAGACCGGCACGTGCTGCAGACCGTGCGCACCTGGAGATATCGTCCGGCCATGTGCAACGGAGTTCCCACCGAAACCGAAGGCAAGGTCGAGTTTTCCAGCCGATAGCACCTCTCCCCATGGCTGGGCTAGAATCCTCACAGGCAGTGGGGGACGTGACTCGTGGACAAAGAGAATAAGGGATCGAAGACCTTCGGCGCTCCGCTGGATACGCCGGTGGGCAGTTCGGAGTTGAAGGAACTGTATCGGCGGCTGGAGCCTTCGATGCGGCGCCAGAAGCCGGGCCCGGATGCGGTGGCGGCGGCGCTGGAGTCGGCGCAACGCCTGGCGGCGGAAGCGGAGGCCGAAGAAGCGGCGGCGGACACGGCGCACGATGTGGCGGCCGAGGCCGGGACCGTGGTGTGCGCAGTCTGCGGATATCGCAATCGCGAGGGCAACAAATTCTGCGGCATGTGCGGCGCGGCTGCAGGCGCGAAGGCGTCGCAACCGGCGCAGGAGAGTGAACGGCCGGCAACGGCTATGATGGTCGCTCCGAACGCGGCTCCGGAACATCTAGGGCGCCCGGCGGCGACGCAGCCCACCGGGTACGAAACTCACCATTATCACCACCACTATCACCACCATTATTTTCCCGGTGGAATGGAAGCGGGCTATCCGCGGGCGGGCGCGGAGGCGGTGCGCGACGAGAAGCTGCGTCCGAACGCCGCCCAGCGCGGCGACATGAGCCGTGCCGAAGCCGCGGTGCGGCAGGTGACGCATGAGTGGGTGCTGGCCTGCAACACCAAGCATCTGGATGACCTGCTCGAGTTGTATGTTTCAGATGCGCTGGTGCTGCGGTCGAATTACGCGCCGATCCGCGGGGCAGCGGCGGTGCGGGAATTTTTCTTTGGCGCGCTCGATGCCGGGCTGGGCGAGGTCGAACTGGAGCCGCTGCGGGTGGAGATTGTCGGAGACCTCGCGTATGAGGCGGGACGTTGCAAGGCGTTGATTCCGAGTTCGACGGGGAAGCGGCGGGAAGAGCGCGGAAAATATTTGTGGGTGTGCGCGCGGCAGAGCAATGGGGAATGGAAATTGGCGGCGGATTGCTGGTCGAGCGATTTGACGCTGGCGGTGATTGAGGCGGACGTGCCGGCGAATATTGCGGTGAAGACTAGCTCGCAGAGGAAGTAGGAGTGGGTTCACCACGGAGGCACGGAGGAAGGCTAAGTTGCTGTGCTGATTTCAGGGCACCTCGAACCTACGCTCTTCAAATCGTTCGAGTTCTTTTTTTAAACTTTCTGATGTGTGCTGGGCGTCGGGTGCGCGGGCAAGATGCCCGCGCTACAGCCGGCAGGATGCCGGCGCTACGGGGTTACTTCCAACTTTTTCAGGGCTGATTTCAGCTGATCGGGCGATTGCATTTGAATGGTGTGCATGCCCAGTTGGGCGGCGCATTCCAGATTTAATGGGCGGTCGTCGATGAAGCAGCATCGCTCTGCTGGAAACTGCGTTAGGTCGAGGGCGAGGCGGTAAATCTCGCAATCGGGCTTGCGCAGGCCTACGAAGCAGGAACTCACGAAGAGCTCAAAAATCCTCCGCAAGCCGAATTTTTCAATCCGAAAATCGTTGAGCTCGCGCGATTCGTTGTTGATCGTGCCCATGAAGTATTTGCCCGAGTTGGCGAGCGACTGGGCGAATGCGAGATTCTCGGGAAAGGCCTGCGAGAGCGAGAACATGCAGTCGCGGAAGGCTTCGCGGGTGAAGGGGCGGGGCTGATAGAAGATGGTCTGGTCGAGGTACTGGTCGAGGGTGATCTTGCCGCGTTCGAACGAGGAGACCACAAGTTCATGGCGCGACTGGAATTCGCCGGGGTCGAGTTGAAATTGCTGCAGGGCTTTGGCGCGCTCGTGATGGTCCCAGGCGTTGGTGAGCAGCACGCCGCCGACGTCCCAAAAAATGGCGCGAATCGCTGGCAAAGTGTTTCTCCGTGCAACGAGGGGCTGAGAAAGAGTGTAGAAGAAATTGCGTCAGGCGTGGGCCGGTTCGGCGACCGTACTGGTGCGGAGCTGCCAGAGCGCGATGATGCCGAGGATCATCAGGTTGGGAAACAGCAGAGGGGCCATCGGCGGCGCGCCATAGATGAAATTGTCGAAGGCGTGAACGGACGGGCCGCGGAGATTCGCCGAGGCGTGCAGCACGAAGCCCCAGAGTCCGACGCCAGCTTCGAGCACGAGGACAGCGGCGCAGAGGTCGATGAACTGGCGCGAGACTCGCATGACGAGCGGCACGAACAGAAAGCCGACCGCGATGGCGCTGGCCACGACCGGGACCCACTCCAGCGGATTGAAGAATCCATTGCCGGCGTGATCGGCGAGGCTGAAGACGAAGTTGCCGACGAATCCGCCGAGCGCGAGCAGCAGCACCCATTGCGCCCATTCCTCACTCTCGGGGTCCACCATGCGGTTCATGATCACCAGAAGTCCGAGGCCGGTATAGGCGAGCGGTGCCGCAAAGGGTGCGGAGTAGGTGAGGCTGCCGAGGGTGCGCTCGTAGAAGAAGCGGCTTTCTAGATGAAGAATCACTCCGGTGAGTCCGACAAGAACCGCCACCCAGGCGACGAGATAGCCGAGATCTTTCCAAACCTCGGGCCAGCGGTAGCGCAGCGCGAGCGCAAGAATCAGAACGAGCGGGGCGATCGCGGAGAAGAACAGCGGAATGTATTCGGCGTGATTGCGGAATTGATTGACCGAGTGCGCCAGGTAGATGTCGAAGGTGAGAAAGCCGACGTTAAGGATGGCAAAGAGTTCGATCCAGATTTGCGGGCGGAGGAGCCAGCGGCGGGTAAATGGAGCGTTTACGAGCAGGAGATCCTTTGGTTCGCCGGAAAGGCGGCTCCGCTCAGGATGACGCCCGCTCTCTTTATTCTCGTGACTCTCGTGGGGCCCGCTCTGGGGATTCGGTGGAAGTTGGTTCATAAGCGCCCGCAGTCACTTCGTCTTGCCATGCTGTCTCTTGAGTTCGGCGGCCAGGGCGCGGAGTTCAACAGATTTCTGGAGCATAGGATAGTTGCCGTGCCACTGGACGAAGTCGGCACCGCCCATGAACGCGCCGTGCTTGCTGGTGCGGCCGTCATAGTGCCAAAGATCGAAATAGACGAAGTCAATCGGCTGCGAGAACGGCGGGCCACTCAATGTGCCGTCTTTGCGCAGACTATTGACCAAGTCCTGCGCGGATTTCACGCGAACATTCGTGGACTGTACGACTTGTTCGGCCTGGCTGTAGACGCGGTCGATGAGCGCAGGGGTATGGCATTGCGAGCAGACCTGCTTCATCTTGGCCTGGGCGGCGGCGTAGTTGGGGCGCCTATCGGTAATGGCGTTGGCGAGATAGTAAGAAAGGCGCTCGGAGGGATCGTGAGTGATCCCAACGCCATTGATGCCGCTCATGTGGCAGGTGGCGCAGGTGGGCACGAACATGTCGCGGGTGGTCAGAGTTTTGGGTGGGGCATCGAGATTCAGCAGATTTTCCTGGGCCTGGAAGACAATACCGTGCTTGGACTCTTCATAGATCTCGATCTGCGAGTGGTCGGGCCCCATGTGGCACTGGGCGCAAGTGCTGGGCAGGCGGGCGATGCGGACGGAGCTGGTGTGACGGGTGTGGCAGTCGGTGCAGTTGCCGATGGTGCCATCGGGGTTGGGCCTGCCAACGCTGTGACACTGCTCGCAGCCGCTGGTCATGGCCGATCCGCCCTCGAGCGTGACGAACGGATGCGGCGGACGGCGGGTGCCTCCTGGCTGATAGGTTTCGGAAAAATTCACCTGCTCGGGGGTGAGTCCTTTTTCGCCATAGATGGCGGCCCAGGCGGGAGCGGCATGGCGGCTGCGGAGGAACTGCTGGTAGATGCCTTCGTGGCAGCTGCGGCAATTTCCCGCGGTGAGCTTGGTGGCGATGACGAAGCCGTGGTGGTCTTTCTTGTCCTGTCCGGGCGCGGGCTGGTGGCACTCAAGGCAGTTGATGCCTTTGCGGGCGTGCGCGCTCATCTCGTATTCGTGCACGACGGAGTACTGGGTGCGCTCGTGGCACTCGGCGCATTTTCCGGTGGCGCGGACCAGAGCGGCCGTGGGCTGTTCGGTTTCCACCTTGGGACGGGAGCGATTGAGGAGAAACGCAGCAAGGATCAGCGAGAAGGCGATGACGAGGGCGAGGAAGACAGAACGAAAAGACATTGGCTACCTCTTGGAATGAGCGCGCCTCGACCGCGGACGCGAATTCATTTTAGTGGAAGCGATGGGCCAGACACCCGGCACGCGGGTTATCGAACATGATGCAGATACCAGACCACGCCTACGGCGCCGAGGCGGACGACGATGACGAGACCGCCGATTGCGAGGGCTGTCCAGAACAGAGCGCGCTCGAAGCGATTTAGTTCGGCAGGAGTAGCGGACATCCGTAGCACCTTTGCTGAAAACAGCATGTTCCGGATGGATTTTTTCGGCAGTGCGTGGGATCACCGGCGAGTGTGAGTGGGGCTGGGGTGCGGTGCGGGGGACGGGAGGCCGGCGCTACCTGGATTCGCCATTTCACCACGACCCACTGCCTCTCGTGCAACAGGAATTGCCGAACACTGCTTCCTACTAGGAGGGGTGCCGGTTCCGCGATACACTGCGGTGCATGCGCGTACTGGGCATCGACTGTGGCGGAGAATGCACCGGGTACGGCGTCGTCGAAATGGATGCGCGCGGCAGACTCTGTTGCCTGGCTTGCGGCGCGATCAAGCTGTCTCCGCGTGAACAACTGCCCCGACGGCTCTCGCGCATCTACACGCAACTCGGCGTCATCATCTCCGAGCACCAGCCGGATGAAGTGGCCATCGAAGACGTCTTCTATGCGCTCAACGTAAAGTCCGCGCTCAAACTCGGTCAGGTGCGTGGCGTGGCCATGCTGGCCGCCGCCTCGGCGGGACTCGAAGTCGCCGAATACTCGCCCTTGACCATCAAGTCTTCTGTGGTCGGGTACGGCCGGGCCGAAAAACAGCAGGTCCAGCACATGGTGATCCGCCTGCTCGATCTCGTCGAACCTCCGGAGCCCATGGATGTCTCCGACGCCCTTGCCATCGCCATCTGCCACCTCCATACCGCCGGAACCCTCAACCGGCAGCGCGCCGTGGCTCGTTAGTGCTCCAATCGCGACCGCATCTTTGGCATAATTTACAAGACAGCGTCGGCGTCTGGCCGGCTGACCGCCGAGCTCCACAACCGGAGTTCGCGAGTGTAGCCACAGCATCGACGTTGCAGCTGCAGGTGAGCACTACGAAAGCCGATCAACTCCAGATCATTGCGCAGGGAAGAGCGGGGTCGCGAAATTTACGATTGCCGCTGTGCAGCGCGATCGTGCACTCGTTATTACTGCTCGGCTTCACGCTTTTGTGTGCGCCGCTGATTTTCGCCGCAGATTCGGCCAGCGTCGGCTTCTCGCTGGATTTTCCCAACTCCGCGCCAGAGCACTATTCGTTCACGGTGCAATCCGATGGCCAGGCGCATTACGAATCCTCCGGCAGAATTTCCGCCGATTCCGACGAGCGCCTCGATTATCAAACCGACTTCGCTTTTTCCGATGCCACCCGCGCCCGCATCTTTGCTCTTGCCGCCCGTGCCCAATATTTCTCGGGCAAGATCGATTCCGGCAACAAGAAGCTGGCCTTCACGGGCGCCAAGAAGCTGACGTACAAAGACGGTCAGCGGAGCAATGTGGCCGATTACAATTTCTCTTCGGTTCCCGCGGTCCAGCAGTTGACCGCGATTTTTCAAGGTGTGGCGGCCACTTTGGAATATGGACGTCGCCTCACCTTCTATCACCAATATCAGAAGCTCGCCCTCGACGGCGAATTGAAGCGCATGGAGGATCAGGCCGTCCACGGCGAACTCGCCGAGATCCAGGCGATAAAGCCAGTGCTGCAGCAGATTTACGAGGATGGCTCGGTGATCAATGTGGTGCGCGCCCGCGCCCAGCGCATTATGGAAATGAAGCTCGCGCCCGTTCCAGGCGGCTGAGTGCAGCGCAGAATTCTCGCGGGTCAGAGTGCGCGAGACCTAACTTTTACAACTCCCCGCTCAAAAGCGTGTTCTAATAGGACAGAAGATCCGGGGGTTTCTATGTTTAAGCCTTCTGCGACCAGATGCAGCCTTGCCCTCCTCGCCGTTGCCAGCATGCTCGTCGCGCTGCCTGTATTCGCCGACTCGCAAGCCCGCATCGTCCGCCTGAGCGATGTTCAAGGTTCCGTTCAAATCGACAAAAACACCGGCCTGGGATTCGAGAAAGCTTTCGTCAATCTCCCGGTCACGCAAGGGGCGAAGTTGCGCACCGGCGCCAATGGACGGGCGGAGATTGAGTTTGAAGATGGCAGCTCGGTCCGCCTCGCCCCCAACACGTCGGTTGAATTCACCACGTTGGCTCTGAACGACGCCGGCAAGCGCATGTCGCAGGTCAATCTGGTGGACGGCGAAGCCTACATCAACTGGTTGGGCAAGGATGACGTCACACTCAACTTCGCAAAAGAGACCGTGTCTCTGGATCGCCCTGCCCACTTCCGCGCTGAGACCTCTGCGGAGATCGCCAGCCTCGCGGTTTTCAAGGGCGATGTCGAAGTCGAGACTCCTTCCGGCAAGGTCACCGTCCAAAAGAAAAAGACCGCGACCTTCGATCCCGATAACGACAAGTACACGCTGGCCAACAAGATTACCGAAGAGCCGCTGGATTCCTGGGACAAGGAATCGATCGACTATCACAATGAGTACGCGAAGAATAACCATGCGGACTCGCCTTACGGCTATGGCCTGGCCGATCTCAACTATTACGGTGCCTACTCCAACGTTCCGGGCTACGGAATGATGTGGCAACCATACTTTACGGGCATGGGGTGGGATCCGTTCATGGATGGCGCGTGGGGCTTTTATCCGGGATTCGGCTACATGTTCGCCTCGGCCTATCCTTGGGGATGGATGCCGTACCGCTACGGCAACTGGATCTTTGTTCCGAGCATGGGGTGGATGTGGCAGCCCGGCGGATGGAACACCTGGCTCGCGGTGCCGCATTACACTGCAACACCGATGGCTCATGTAAATCTGGCAGCACCGGCAACCGGTACGGTTAGAACGGTGGTGGTTGGCCGCGCGGCAATCAACTCCGCGTTTTCTTCTCGAGCAGTCGTGAACGCCGGTTCAGCCGGTTTTGGGATTCCCCGCGGCTCGCTGAACAATCTGGGCCATCTGAATCATCAGGTCGCAAAGACCGGATTCGTTGAGGTGCGGCCCGCGCCGCAGTTCTCGGCCACCTCTCCGAACCGCTCTTCTGCCGGCTTTGGAGGCAGCGCACGCGGTTCCGCGGAAGGCCGCAGCGCGGGACGTTCTTCGATGGCAGCGCCGTCGATGAGCGCTCCCCACGCATCCTCCGCCGGACACGCCTCGAGCGCCGGTTCCCATAAATAAAGTTGCAGCTATGTGAAAAAGGGCTTCACTCGAGTGAAGCCCTTTGTATTTAGCGGCGGCCGCGCCTGGCTTATCTCCGCAGAGTCACCGACCCGATCACCTTCTCGCAGAGCTTCTGCAGTTCTTCCGATCGCGTACGGTCTGTACTGCGACTCACCGGAACCACCTTCCCCCACGGCGTGAGCATTAATCCCAACATGCCATGAATGTTCGTCAGATCGGGTTGCGTCGCGTCGAAATCTGTAATCAGCCCCGGATATCCCATCAAGCGTCGCGCTCCCCGGTCACAGCGAACCTTCAGTTTGAATCCCGCGTCACGCTCGCGGGCTGCACGGCCGCATCCGGCAGATCGATTTGGATGGCGCTGTTGTAATCGGAAAAGGTAGTGCGCGAGTTGTCGAAATCCACGTCCAGTTCGTAGGGAAGATGATCGTCCAAGCCGATACAGATCGTGTCGTGCTCCAGGCCGCTAAAGCCGCCCTTCAGTGTGACCAGCCACTCGCGGCAGCGCACGCTATTGACCGTCTTCTTATCGCCCTTCTGAAGAATGCCGCGCTTAATCATGGTGGCGACGCGGGGAAGCAGGTTGCTGTCACTGCCCTGCGCCAGGTCGCGGCAGAAGGCCTTGGCAGATCGATATCCCCCGGGATAACGCGGCGGCGCCCATGATCCATCGCTCTGATGATCGTATTGGTGCCCGGCGGCATAGAGCTGATCCTCATTCAACTCGTTCGCCGGATCCACACTGGTGTCCACCAGGTGCCGCTGAAAGTGAAGGACGTCGTGCTGGCAGTCAAGTTCCCAGGATAATTCCATGTGCTGCGTAGGACGCGGACTGGCGGTTGTGGCAATCCGGACGCTCTGCACCTGCTTCATTGCATCCAGCGTCTTCTGAAATTCCTTTTCGGCGCCTCCGCCCTTGACATAGCTGAACGCCCAGGCAAACATCACCACCGCGACCGTCAGACGCGCGATCAGCCAAGTCCAATACCGCCCGCCCATAGACACCCCCGAGTAGCGTCTCTGGCAAGGTTAATAGGGTCACAAAGGAGGATAAAGTTACCGAGGGGTGGAAACGAGTGCCGGTTCTCTGCCGAAATCACCTGGTTTTGCGCCGGTTTTCTGGAGAGAAGCGCCGGTGTCCTGGCCGGCTGTCTTAGAGCCTGACTTGAACGAAATGAGGGGTCTCTTCGCCGCGACGACGGTTGCTACTGGGGTGCCCACTTCTCGCCGTCTTTGCGAGAAGCGGGATTGTCGACAGAGCGATGAGAAGGCGCTCGTGCCCGTCAGAGTTGTTCTTTAACCATTTCTTATCGCTCACCGCTCAAAACACATCCGCCGATCCCTTCTCCAACCTCGACGCAGGCGCTCCCGCAACAACCGTACTGCCGTCAATCGATACCGACCATCCCAGCTGATCGTTCTTCGCACCGTCCGAAGCAATCAGCTTCGAGTTGAAGTGCGATGTCGTCTGCCACCCCGATGTTGGCCGCACATATACATACGCCGCACCCTGCGTAGTATTCGAACCGATCGTCGCGAACGGCGCTCCCGCCACAATCCGGTTGCCGCTGATGCCTACGCCATAGCCGAACCAGTCCCCCGCCGCGCCATCGGACGCCGTCAGCGTCGCCGTCTGGTTCATGTCAATCCACCCATTGACCGGTTTGACGAACACATACGCGGCACCCTGCTCAGAATTAGTTCCGACCGTTGCGGATGGCGATCCGGTCACCACCGTATTCCCGCTGATGGCCACCGAGAATCCGCCCGCCGATCCTCCACTCACGATAAGTCGCGCCGTCTGCGTCATCTTTTTCCAGCCGGTCGCCGGCTTCACGAATACATATACCTTTCCTTGACCGTTCGGCTCACCGACGACAGCCGTGTTTCCGTTGATGCCGACGCACGTTCCAAACGCCTCGTACGCCTGGCCGTCGGAGGGGAACAGTTGCGCGTCGGCAGTCATGTTCGTCCATCCGCTCGCCGGCTCCACAAAAACAAAGGCAGAGCCTGCCGTTCCGTTGTTGTTGGGTGCTCCAGCGATAATTGTGCTGCCGCTGATCCCCACCGAATTTCCCATCAAACCGTATGTGCCGGACCCGCTCAGTTCCGCCGTCTCCGTTCCGTTGGCCCAACCGCTAGCCGGCTTCACAAACACATACGCCGCTCCCAGGTATCCGTGCGAATTCGGCGCGCCCGCGACCACGGTGTCTCCGCTGATCGACACGGAATAACCGAGGTAGTCGTTGGCAGCGCCATCGGAGGCCACGAGCTTCGCGGTCTGCGTCATGTTGCTCCAACCGGTAGCGGCCTTCTCGAAGATGTAAACCGCGCCCGGCAGGCTCGTGTCCGCCATACCTACGGCGATCGTGTTTCCGCTGATTGCCACGGAAACGCCAAAAAATCCGAGATGTACTCCATCCGATGGGGTCAGCTTCGCTACCTGCACGATAGGATCGATCACAATCGGATAGCGCGCCCCCGCATCTCGCACCTTCAGCAAGAACTCCGTGCCCTGCACTTCCATCTGCGACGGTAATTCTTTGCCGGACGCGTCGCGTGCCCACAGTGCTCCGTATCGAAACACCGGCTCACCCGCGGTGCTCAAAATTAAACCTGCGCCGCTACCATCCATCGAGGCACTCAGATTTCCGGACATGGCTATCGTGAGCACTAACGGTTCGCTCGCGTTTCCGCCCGGGCGTTCTGTAAGCGTGAATCCCTGCTCAAGCCCCAGCGGCCCGTTTACGTACCACTCCGACACCGGCCCGCGCCGGTATTCAACCCGGTTCTCGCGGCCCACGGGAGCGACATTCCTGGGGAAATGATTGGCTCGTTGTCCCTCAGTGGTTCGTTGTGACCCGCGCCCAAGTCCCCGCAACTTCAGTCTCAAGTTGTGGCCCGGCCTCAGTATCTCAGGGCCTGCCGAAGTGAAATTTGCCGTGAATCCCTGCCGGAAATTCTCAATCTCGAATCCCACTGCAAGCTCGCGCACGCGATAGACACCCAGGGCCCGGCCCAGAGCCGCAGAAATCCCAGCCTCCACCTGAATCGGTAGCAGGGAACTGGCATTTGCAGTCGTGACGGACCTCTCCCCGTGCCCCCCAGTCGGCGCAATCAACATTGCCAAGAGCACCGCGAAACAGACCCACACTGCTGGACCCGTCTTTTGCATAACGCCTCCCGTTTTTCAGCCCGAATAGCTTACTCGCATTCACCACTGGTCGGTAGAAGAAGAAAGACCCGGGTTTACATTGCGCGCACCGCGGAGACTGCGGCATTGCTGGTAGAGGTTGCGTCATTTGGATATACTGCTCCGGCGATTCCACACGATTGAGTGATCCGTCCCAACAGGTGAATTGCGTTTGTACCCAGGCTCTTGAAGCAGCTATGACACTCGATGCCGTTCCAGCGCGAGGACGAAGACTAGCCGCCTGTTTTTTCGCGCTGTTAGCCGCGTTGCTCAGTTTCGGAATGCCTGGCGGCGCGCAGACCGCTTCCGTTCCGAATCAGGCTGCTCCTGCGCAGGATTATCTGGTCTACGTAGTGTGCGAATCTGCCGATAAGGTCGTGCTGGTGCGCTTCGGGGCGGGTGGCGCCCGCATCGAGAGCGAAACCCGGGTCGGGGTCATGCCCATCGACATCAACGGCCCCCATGGCATCGCCGTCTCTCCGGACAAGCAATATTTCTACGTTGCCCTGGGCCACGGTCTCCCGAATGGCTCGGCCTGGAAATACCGCGCCGGCTCGAATGACGTCATCAAATACACCAGCCTCGGTCTTTTCCCCGCGACCACCGACATCAGCCCCGACGGCAACTTCATTTACATCGCGAATGCTAATTTTCATGGGGACATGGTGCCGTCATCGGTCTCCGTGGTGGCCACCGATCAGATGATCGAGGTCAAGCGCATTCCGACCTGCACCATGCCGCACGGATCGCGGCTCAACCAGGCGGGCACCAAACATTATTCGGTCTGCATGATGGACGACATGCTGGTCGAAATTGACACCGCCAAGTTCGCCGTCGACCGCTACTTCATGGTGGCGGCCGGAAAAGAAATGGGGATGACGGGCGCTCCTGCCGCGCACTCGATGTCCGAACACAAGCCATCGTGTACCCCGACGTGGGCCCAGCCTTCGAACGATGGATCGATCATCTACGTGGCCTGCAATCAATCGAACGACATCGTGGCGATCCGCACCGATAGCTGGACGATGGCGCGCCGTTTTCCCGCGGGGACCGGCGTCTATAACCTGGCCATGACCAAAGACGGACGCCTGATCGCCACCAACAAGCGCGGGCAGTCGGTGTCGATTTTCGATCCGGTCAGTGGCAAGGAACTGGCCCGGATTCCGACGAAGAGAAAGATCGTTCACGGCGCGGTAGTTTCGCCGGACGACCGTTACGCCTTCATCTCGGTGGAAGGTATCGGCGCAGAGCCGGGAACGGTGGAAGTGATCGATCTACAGAGTTTGAAAACTGTCGCCACGGTCGATGTGGGATCGCAAGCGGCAGGAATCGACTTCTGGAAGATGGAAGCCAGCAAGCCTTAGTATCTGCAGCTACCGCGAACGAGAGCGATCGCGAACGAAGCCGCGAGAGATTACAGCCCACGGCTGAAGCCGTGGGTGAAGCGGAAGGAATGAGGCGAGTCCCGGAGGGAAGAAAAAATTCCCCCTCGCGTCGAAAAGGAAACCGAATGTTCAAACGCATCGTCGTAACCATTGCATTCCTGACACTCTCACTATCAGCGCAAGATGCCACCAAGCCGCAGGAAACAACTCCGACGTCGGTTGCCCCCGCGGTAGTGGAGATCACTCCCAAGACACTCGACGCGCAAGTCGGGGAGAAGGTGAAATTCGCGGCCGCCGCGAAAGACGCGGCCGGCAATCCCATCGACGCGAAGCCATCTACCTGGTTCGCCGCTCCCTTCGATCTCGCGGGCGCGGATGAATCCGGCGAAGTCACCTTTCACGCGCCCGGCATCGTCACTGTGGGCGCCGTCATAGCCGGCAAGGCCGGCTACGCCACCGTCAACGTGGCCAACTCCAAAATTAAAACGCTCGAACTCGAAGCGCTGCCGCAGGCGATCGCCGCCGGCAGCTCGGAGAAACTCAATGCCATCGCCCGCGCAGAAAACGGCAATCCCCGCGCCGGGGCGAAGATTCAGTGGACTTCCGACAAACCTTCCATCGCCACCGTGGACGCCGCCGGACTGGTCACGGCTCTCGCTCCGGGCACGGCCACCATTAAAGCCACGTCGGATGCGGCCAGTGGAACCGTGAAAGTTCAGGTGGTGCGCGACAGCATTCGCAAGCTCACCGTGAAGCCCGCGACAGCCGACGCCCGCACCGGCGACGTTGTTCACTTCACCGCCGCGGCCGACGGTTCGAAGAGTCCCGCCGTGCACTGGTCAATCACCGGTACCGGCGCCGCGGTTTATCCCGATGGCGCTTTCGTCGCTGAAAAGGCCGGTACCTACGTCATCACTGCTTCGAGTGGCCAGCACACCGCCTCCGCCTCGGTAGTCGTGCGCCCGCGGAACGTCGAGCGCGAAGTCGAAGTCGTCGCTCACGTCCCCACGCCCGACCTGCAGATGTCGGAAGAGTGGATCATCGGCCACCATGCCTACCTCTCCACTATCGCCGACAAAGTCTTCGTCTACGACATTGCCGATCCCGCCAATCCCAAACTACTCGACTCGCTCAAGGTCGACGCCCGCATCATCAACGACATCAGCACTACGCCTGACGAGAAGATCGGGGTCTTCACGCGCGAAGGCGCTTCCAATCGCAAGAACGGAATTGTCTTTCTGGATACCTCCGATCCGTCGCACTTAAAAGTTCTTTCCGAATACACTGCGACCGTCACGGGCGGCGTGCACAGCGCCTACATTGACGGCCATTATGTCTACATCACCGACGATGCCACGGGCTCGCTGCGGATCATCGATTTTCAGGATGTGAAGCATCCCAAGGAAGTCGCGCGCTGGCAAACCGAGAATCCTACGGTCGTCACCATCAGCACCGAAATCGGATCGATGTCGAGCGGACGTTACCTCCACGACCTGCAGGTGAAAGACGGGCTCGCGTATCTCGCCTACTGGCGCGATGGTCTCGTAATTCTCGATGTCGGCAATGGGATGGCGGGCGGCACGCCGGAGAATCCTAAGCTCGTCACGCAATATCACTTCAATCATTACGAACTCTACGGGGACGGCTGGCTCGCCGGAACGCACAGCGTTTTCCGCTACAAGAATTATCTTTTCGTCGGCGATGAAGTTTTTCCCGCAATCTTCAACATCGAAGACCGCGACCGCATCCCCGTGCGCGCCATCCTGCACGTGATGGACATCTCTGATATCAAGCATCCGCGCGAAGTCGCGCAGTACGAAGTTCCGGAAGGCGGCTCGCACAATTTCTGGGCCGCTAACGACATGCTGTACGAGGGCTATTACAGCGGCGGCGCCCGCGTGCTTGATATCTCCGGCGAACTGCGGGGCGATCTCTACCGCCAGGGCCGCGAGATTGCCCGCTTCTGGACCGCGGACGGCAAAGGCTACCGCCCGAATCTCCCTTTCACCTGGGGAGGCCAGCCCTGCTCGATCCAGTGCGACTCGCCACTGTTGAACAGCCTGATGTACTTCAACGATATTCACTCCGGCCTGTGGATCACAAAACTAGGCGAGCCCAAATTCCAGGGCTCCACGACGGCTCCGCCCGTGCGCAAGACGGAGCAGATGATTCACTAACGGCAGAGGAGTGATATAGGAACAGTGATATCGAGAGGGAAAGAGCCTGCGGTGGCGTTGCGGGATGAGGGCGTCCGAGATTGCAACTTCGCGGGGAATAAGTGTCCTTCTGTCCTACTTTTCCCCTAATCCTTATAAAACGATTTGCCAGTTTCCTGCGTCTAACGACGGAGCGCCGCGTTTCGTTCTAGTAAACGTGTAGGTCCGGTCGCATCACGTAAATGGGTATACTATAAAGGTTTGTAAGATCCGGGAGGAAAGTAGCATATGGATGCGCGCGCAATGTGGATGCGCCTGAAGGCTCATGGTTGGGCCTACACGCTCAGTATATTGGCAACGCTGACCTTAGGAATTCTGATCGGTACCGTCATTTCCCAGGGCGTGAAGGGAAAAGAGGGCCAGAAGAGCGATGCGACGCCGTTAACGTTGCCCTCGCCCCAGCAGATGTCGAACACATTTTCGCAGATTGCGAAACAGCTGGAGCCGAGCGTGGTCAACATCAACACCGAATCTACGATCAAGAATGTGCGCCGGCGGCGTGGCGGGAACCAGGGCGGCGGTGAGGACGACGAAGATGGCGGTGGCGGCATGGAAGATTTCTTTAACCACTTCTTTGGCGCTCCCGGGCAAGGTCCCGGTGCTGGCCCAGGTGGACCGGGAGAAGGACCGATCCGCGAGCGCTCTCTGGGATCGGGAGTGGTGGTCGATCCAAAGGGTTACATTCTGACGAACCGTCACGTGGTGGAGAAAGCGGATCGCATACGCGTTCGATTTCAGGATGATCCGCCCGGGGTACAGCACGACGCTAAAGTTATCGGTACGGACCAGGAGACCGATCTGGCGGTGATTAAGGTCGAAGTGGACCGTCCATTGCCCTCAGCCAAGATGGGTAACTCCGACGGCGCGCAGGTCGGTGATTGGGTGCTTGCGATCGGCAGTCCTTTTGGCCAGGCAGGAACGGTGACGGCAGGAATCGTATCCGCCAAGGGGCGCGACATCGTTCCCGGACGGCAATTCCAGACTTTCATCCAAACCGATGCGGCGATCAATCCTGGCAATTCGGGTGGGCCGCTGGTTAACATGGCCGGGGAAGTGATCGGCATTAATACCGCCATCCTGAGCGAAACCAACGCTTATGCAGGCATTGGGTTTGCTCTTCCTTCGAAAACGGTTGTTGAGGTCTACAACCAGCTGACCGGGCCGGAGCACAAGGTTTCGCGCGGCTCGATTGGCATCATGTTTGACGCAGTGGAGAATCCCGCGATTGCCCGCGTCTACGGCTCGGGAAGCGGCGTGACCGTGTCCAGCGTGGTAGCTGGCAGCCCGGCCGATCAAGCCGGACTGAAAGTCGGCGACACCATCACCACCGTAGACGGCAAGAAGGTCTCCAAAGGATCGGAACTGGTTGCCGATATCGCGTCGCGCAAACCGGGATCGAAGGTCACTTTGGGCTTCTTGCGCAACGGCAAGCAGCAGGATGCCACGGTTACTATCGCCGATCGCGCGAAACTGTTTGCAGCGCGCCTGGGCGAAGATCAGGACAATGAGGACGAGAACACTCCCAAGCAGAGCAAGTTCGGAGTCACGGTCCGGAAGCTCACGCCAGAGATGGCGGACCGGCTCGATGTTCCGTCAGGCAAGGGCGTGATCGTGCAGGACGTCAAGCCGAATTCGTTTGCCGAAGACATCAATCTCGGACGCGGCGACGTGATCCTCGAAGTCAACAAACAGCCGGTGAACAATGAGGATGAGTTCGCCAAAATTGAATCGAGCTTGAAGAGCGGCCAGGACGTGGTCTTCCTGGTGCGCCAGCGCGGCACCACCCGGCAGGACGGCACCATCTTCCTGGCCGGTACACTTCCGTAACCTGAATTTGCCCAACCAGGGCTGGCACTGTAGTCAGAGATGCAGCATGATTACAGTGCCAGCGAGCAGGTTGGGCATTTTCTTTTGGACGGAAAGGTTCGGGAATCGACGCCGATGTTCATGGATCGAATTCCAATCCGAAACGCACGAATGGGCGTCATAGGCACGCTGGTATTGGGTTGCTCGCTGATCTCAGTCGCAGGAGCGCAGGACAGTTCTGTGAAAACCGCAACTGCAAGACCGGCTACGCACAAGCACACAGCTGCGACAAAAGTCTCTGCCTCATCGAAAAAGCATTCGCGCCGGAAGAAATCGTCCCGCGTGCGCGGCCAGCAGAAGATCGACTCGGAACGCGCCCTCGCCATTCAGGAAGCTCTGATTCGCGAGCATTACCTGAAGGGCACTCCTACGGGCACGTGGAACGAGGCCAGCCAGGAAGCGATGCGGCGCTATCAAGCGGATAACGGTTGGCAGAGTAAAACGGTGCCCGACTCGCGGGCATTGATCAAGCTGGGTCTCGGGCCGAGTAAAGATCACTTGCTGAATCCCGAGAGTGCGATGACTACAGTGCCCGACCCACCGAAAGCGGAGCCGGTGACGCCGGCATCCCACAGCGCATCGCCCGCAGCGGACCCCGTAGCTCCTGCCGCCACGCCCTCGACCCCTGGGACAGCGAATCCTTCCGGCCCGCAAGGGAATTCCAGCAATTAGGGTGATGCCGAGCGGACAGATGACGCCGGCGAATTTACGTCTCTATGCGGGGGCGAGACGCCCCCGCGCAGCCGGCGGGACGCCGGCGTTACGCTTAATCACTTGTACACGATCCTGCTGTAATAGACTCGACCTATGCCCGTGACCGTCGAAATGCACAATACCGGCAGCGCCGACTCGCAACGCGACGTGGTCGCCCTCATCGAGCACGTCCTGGCGGACCGCACCGGAGACTGGCGCGTTGTAATCCTGGGGTCGCAGGGCAGCGACCGCTGGGAGATGAAAATCACCGGCCCGAACGCCTTCGAACGTTCGTACACGTTGGAGGGCGAACTGGGACAGCACGAGCCCTCCAGCGTAGCCGCAATCGTTTCCAAGATGCTCCCGCCCAAGCCATAATCACGGCGAGATCTCAAGGTGCAGACGCGTGGTGCTGCTATTTACACCACCACCACTCCCGCGTATCCCACCACCATGTCGCGGTCGCCCGACACATCGCCGGACGTGGCGTACTTCACCAACTCGGCTGACTTCGCGCCGAGTTGCCGCGCCGCGGTGAGCATTGCGACGGCGGGGCCAAAGCCGCACATGGAAATGTCCTGCTGCGTGACCACGTCAAACAGTCCGCGCGCATCGAGCGACAGGATGCGCTCGATCGCGCGATGATCCTTGGCGCGCGTGACCGCGTCTGACTCGTAATGATTCATGTCGCTGGAGGCCACAATCAACACGGACTCGGCTTGCAAGGCGATTACTTCGGCCAAAGCGTGTCCCAGTCCGGCCAGCGCCTCAAACTGCGCCGTCCCCAGCGCAATGGGCAGGAAGCGCAGCCGGGGTTGGCGCAATTGCAGGAAGGGAAGCTCGACCTCGGCGCCATGCTCGGCGCGATGCGCTGCGGAATCCTCCTGGAGAGCAGGGAACTGCTGCTGCAACGCTTGCGCTAGCTGCGTGTCAATTGGAACTTCGCCGAGCGGAGTCTCCCACCCGCCCTCGCTCATCATGGCCAACGGTCGTCCCATGCCGGTATGGTTGGGGCAGAGGAGCACGCACAGCTCGGGAATTTCAATGTGCGCAAAAACTGCCCCGGCCACCTGCCCGGAATACATATATCCAGCGTGGGGAGCGATGCATCCGATGGCCTTTACTGGAGGCTGGCTGGTCTGGGAAAGGTAAGCGCGCGCTTCCGCACGCAAGTCGTTGGGATCTGAAGGATAAAATCGTCCCGCAACTGCGGGATGTCGCAGGGGTGTGCCGGCCATGGCCCCTCCTTTCGTTCACCGATAGCGGAGAGCGGCCTAAGATTGCCGATTACAGATTTCAGAGTCGGAGACGGTCGTCAGTTTCAAGCAGTCCACATCCATCTGCGGTCTTCCATCTTCCATCTGAAATCGCCACCAGCCTATGCTACGAGCCTTTCTCCCGGCTATGCAAGGCGCGATATACAGCGGCGCTCTGTTGCAGAGACAACGTCTCGGCCCGCGCGCTCGGCTTCACCTTGGCGTGGGCGAGGGCGTCTTTCAGTTCAGCTTCCTGATATTTTAGTTTTAGGTTGTTCCACAACGTCTTGCGCTTTTGTCCGAAGGAGAGGCGGAGAAAGTCAATGAAGCCGTCGCCGGCTACGCCCAGTTTCTCCTGCTGTGGAGCAATCGTCAGCCGCAGCACGCTGGAATGAACTTTGGGCGGAGGCGTGAAAGCTTCCGGCGGCAAGGTAAACAGATTCTCGACCCGCGAGTAAAGTTGGGCTGTGGCCGAGAGCACGCCATAGTCGCGGCTTCCGGGCTCGGCGGCGATGCGGTCAGCGACTTCCTTTTGCACCATAATGATGATGCTCTCAAAGTATTTCGAAAATTCGAACAGGCGCAGCAGAATGTCGGAGGTTATGTAGTAGGGAAGATTGCCCACCACCTTCACGGGCTGAAGGGTGAGTTCGATGCCCGGGCGGCCCAATCCCGGCTTGGGCCCAAACAGCGAATCGAAATCAATGGCGAGCACATCGGCCTCAATGATCTCCACATTGCGGGCCATGCCGAACTTCAGCCGAAGCTGCGCGGCCAGCACGCGGTCGAGCTCCACCGCAATCAGGCGTCGCGTGTTTTTTGCCAGCAGCGAGGTCAAAATTCCGCGGCCAGGGCCAATCTCGAGCACCGTATGTTGCGAAGTATCGGCGAGCGCTTGCACGATGCGTTCAGCCGCCTGTTGGTCGGCTAAAAAGTGTTGTCCCAGTTTGGGCTTGGTTCGCGGTCTATGAGCGGATGCTACCTTTGGCACGTTGCTTCTCAACCCCTCGGGAAGTAGACTTTCAAGTCGGTCCTCGCATCTTAGGATGTCGGACCGGGAACCCCTGGTTACATTCATCATAACGTGGGCCGCCCAATTGCGCCCGCCGTGGAGGCTCCGTACTCATGAACATCGCTTTCGTCGCTTCCGAAGGAGTCCCTTTTTCCAAGACTGGCGGCCTGGCGGACGTGGTCGGCGCCTTGCCGCGCGCGCTGGCCGCTTTAGGGCACCACGTCAGCGTATATCTGCCGCGCTACCGCCAGACCAGACTTAACGATTCCGCCGCAGTGGTCCGGAGTATCACCGTTCCGTTCGATGACCAATATCGCTTCTCTTCGGTTGTCTCCGGAGGGAGCCAGCACGGGGTGGGATTCTACTTTGTCGAGTATCCGCCCTACTTCGACCGCGAGGCGCTCTACGGCACGCCGGCGGGCGACTATCCGGATAATGCGGAGCGCTTTGCGCTGTTCTGCCGCTCGGTTCTGGAGGCTTCGAAGATCATTGGAGCGCCCCACATCTTTCATTGCCACGACTGGCAATCGGCGTTGGTGCCCGTGCTTTTGCGCACGGTTTATGCCGAGGACCCCGCCTTCAAAGAGGTCGGGACGGTCTTCACCATTCACAACATGGGGTACCAGGGCCTGTTCCCGCCGGATACGCTTCCGCTGCTGATGTTGCCGTGGGATTTATTCACCATGTCGAAGATGGAATTTTTCGGACAAGTGAATTTTCTCAAGGGCGCGCTGACCTACTCCGACTACATCACCACCGTGAGCCGCAAATATAGCCAGGAAATTCAGACGGCCGAATATGGCTTCGGCCTCGAAGGCGTGCTGCGGGACCGGGCCGCCACGGTGACTGGAATTCTCAATGGCGTGGACTACGACGAATGGAGCCCCCAAACGGACAAGTTCACCGTCGCCAAGTATTCGCCGCAAGACCTCTCGGGGAAAGCTAAAGACAAGCAGGATCTGCTGGCCGCTTTTGGCGTGAAAGATGCCGACCCCAAATTGCCGGTGATCGGCATTGTTTCCCGCTTCGCCGCGCAAAAAGGTTTCGACCTGATTTCGCAGATTGCCGACCGGTTGGCCCGCGAAGAAATGATTATTGTGGCGCTTGGGGCCGGGGATAAAGCCTACGAAGAAATGTTCCTGCGCCTGAACAAACAATTTCCGAACAAGATCGCGGTCAAGGTCGCCTACGACAACGCTATCGCCCACAAGATCGAAGCCGGGGCCGACATGTTCCTGATGCCCTCGCGCTACGAACCCTGCGGGCTGAACCAGATTTACAGCCTTAAGTACGGCACAGTGCCCATCGTCCGGGCTACCGGCGGACTTGACGATACCATCGAGCCCTGGGATGCCCGCACCGGCAAAGGCACGGGGTTCAAGTTCACTGAATACAATGGGGAGTCGCTGCTGCTGACCATCCGGCAAGCGCTGATCGCGTACCGCGACCAGACCTCGTGGCAGTTGCTGATGCGCAATGGGATGAACAAGGATTTTTCCTGGAACGCTTCCGCCCGCGAGTACGGCAAGATCTACGAACGCGTGAAGCAGATGCGCGCCTCGGGCGGAGTTCAGGAAAAGTCTCTGGTAGGCATCTCGTCCTGAAAGAGAAACGTAGCGCAGGCATCCAGTAGCCGGATTTTTAAGCAGCCGACCAGCAAACCACCAACTGCTGCCCGGCGCTGCTCAGTGAGCCGTGCGGCCCGCTGAACCTCTGCTTCCCACCCCTCGCCGAAATTCTCCTATCGAATCGCCGGCAAACATGAGACCATAAGGGTGGCAGTGGCGGTGACCAGCCACCGCCACCAAGGAGAAAGCAATGTATCAAAAGCGGCCGGGAGTGTTCATGGCGGACTGGTGGGATGCCGACGGGCGGCGGCACCGCAAGCAATTCTCAACTTCTGCGGCAGCGCGCGAACACGAGCACCGCGAGACCGCTCTGGCACATGCCGAGCGCGCCAGCCGCGAAATGAAGCTCGCGGCGCGGACGTCCAGCGTGAAACGCTCCCGCCCGAAGACCGATAGCGGCACCATCGAGCCCGCGAAAGGAAAGCTGGGCGTGATGATTCCAGGCATGGGGGCGGTGGCCACGACTTTTGTCGCGGGGGTGGAAGCCGTTCGCAAAGGGATCGCCAAGCCGATCGGTTCGCTCACCCAGATGGGCACCGTGCGGCTCGGCAAGCGCACCGACGGCCGTTCTCCGAAAGTGAAGGAGTTTGTTCCCCTGGCCGCTCTCGATGACATGGTGTTCACCGGCTGGGACATCTTCGAAGACAACATGTACGAATCTGCGTCGAACGCCGGCGTGCTTGACTACCGGTTGCTCGAGCAGTTGAAGCCGTTCCTCTCGTCGATCACACCGCGCGCGGCCGTCTTCGATCACAATTATGTGAAGAAAATCGAGGGGCCAAACGTGAAGAAAGGCAAGACAAAGATGGATCTTGCCGAGCAGTTGCGCGACGACATTCGCGAGTTCAAGAAGACCAGCGGCGCCACCCGCCTGATCACCATGTGGTGCGGTTCGACCGAGTCGTATATCGAGCCGACCGAGGCGCATCAGTCGCTGAAATCGTTCGAGAAGGCGCTGCGTACCAATGACGAGATGATCGCGCCCTCGATGATCTATGCCTACGCCTCTCTGATGGAAGGGGTACCCTTCGCCAACGGTGCACCGAACCTTACGGTCGATCTGCCGGTGATGCTGGAGCTTTCTCGCAAGAACGAAGCTCCGATCTGCGGTAAAGATTTTAAAACCGGCCAGACGCTGATGAAAACCGTTTTGGCGCCTGCATTCAAGGCGCGCCTGCTCGGCCTGAGCGGATGGTACTCGACCAATATCCTGGGCAATCGCGATGGCGAAGTACTCGACGATCCGGGGTCTTTTAAAACCAAGGAGGAATCGAAGCTCGGCGTGCTCGAACATATTTTGCAGCCTGGGCTTTATCCCGAGCTCTACGGCAACATATTCCACAAAGTGCGGATCAACTATTACCCCCCGCGCGGCGACAACAAAGAAGGCTGGGACAACATCGATATCTTCGGATGGCTGGGCTATCCCATGCAGATCAAGGTTGATTTCCTGTGCCGCGATTCGATACTGGCTGCTCCCATCGTCCTCGACCTGGTTTTGCTGCTCGACCTGGCGCAGCGCTCCTCCGAGTTGCGCGGCCTGGGCATTCAGGAATGGTTGAGCTTCTATTTCAAATCGCCGATGACGGTGCCAGGCCTGTACCCCGAGCACGATCTTTTCATCCAGCTGATGAAATTGAAGAACACCCTGCGCCACCTGAAAGGCGAAGAGCTGATCACGCACCTGGGGCTGGAATATTACGATTAGGCTACGGGCAAAGCCGTTCTAAGATGTTATAATGACCATGGTCATGATGGAGTGACCAGTCATGAAAACCATGGCGGCCGGCGAGTTTAAGGCTCGTTGTTTGCAGGTGATGGATCAGGTAAGTTCGACGCGCACTTCCGTCGTAATTACAAAGCGCGGTAAACCCGTCGCCAAGTTGGTACCTGTGGACCAGTCCCGGTCCGAGGTCTTCGACTCGCTCAAGGGAAAAATCGAAATTCTGGGTGACATCGTTTCGCCCCTCGTACCTCCTGAGGACTGGGACGCGCTGAAGTGATTCTCCTGGACACTCACGTATTAGTCTGGATGGTCTCCGACTCCAGCCGGCTTTCGCGAGCTGCCGCTCGTGAGCTGCGTAAGGCAGAGCAGCATGGGGAAATGGCGATCGCTTCCATCACGCTTTGGGAACTCGCCCTCCTTTATCACCACGGACGTTTGAGGACATCCGGCAGTATCGAGTCCGCCATTCGAGCGATCCTCGAGAAATCGCGCGTTCAGGTAATCGAAGTGACTCCCGAGATCGCAGCCCTGACAACAACCTTTCCTGAGACATATCCGAAAGACCCCGGCGACCGCTTGATTGGCGCAACCGCACGCGCGTATGGCCTGACCTTAGTCACTCAGGACGATCGCATTCTCAACAGCCCACTCATCCGTTCGATTTGGTGAGGCGGACCTTGTACTCGTCGAACTTCGCCAGGAATCTGTCGATGTCTTTCTTCTGCAGATAATAGGGCGTTGAGAGCCGCAACTTGTTGGGGTCTCCGCCGCGGATACGGATCTTGTGCGCTTTCCACATCCAGTTCTCAAGGTCCATACGCGGGACTGGCGGAACATTCACGGTAACGATCGCGCAACGCAGCGCCGGGTCGGGCGAGGTCCACGATTCGGCGCCGCGCTTTTTCATTTCGTCCAACGTATAGTCGGCAAGCTGGCGATGCCGCCGCTCGATGCGCTCCAGCCCAATGTCGTTGGCCAGTTGGATGGATGCGCGCAACCCCCACAGCGACGGCACGTTCGAACTGCCGATGCGCTGAAAGCGCTCGGCGCGAATCTTCGGATCATCCCAGCCCTCGGTGGCGATGGTGTTCCATAGGCGATCAATCACTTCGTCGCGCACGTAGAGAAATCCTGTGCCCTTCGGCGCCATCAGCCACTTGTGGGGGCTCGACGAATACATGTCGCAGCCCAGTTCGCGCACGTTGAGCCGCATCATGCCGGTCACGTGCGCCCCGTCCACCGCAGAAAGAATGCCTTTGGTCCGCGCCAGTGCCGAGAGATCTTTGGCGGGCAGAACGACTCCGGTCACCGTGGTGATATGGCTGAAGAAGATCACGCGCGTGCGCGGCGTGATGGCGTCGTTGAACAGGTTGAGCACCTCGGCCGCATCCTTTGGCGGCATGGGCAGCTTTACCTTCTTGATCACGATTCCATAGCGCTTGGCCTTCAAGTCCCAGGGATGCTGGCCACCGGGATGCTCCTGATCGGTCATCAGCACTTCGTCGCCCGCCTGCATATCCACTCCGTTGGCGATGTAGCTGTTGGCCTCGGTGGCATTGCGCAGCAGGGCCAATTCGTCACGCGTGCATCCGATGAACGCGGCCAGGGGATCGCGGAACTCGTTCCATGCCGCGTATCCCCAGATGGGATAGTCCTCAGGATCGGCCTGGTCCATCTTCTCGGTGGAGTTGTATCCGTCAAAGACCGCGCGCAGGACGGGCGCAGGACTCGATCCCACGGTGCCGTTGTTCAGGTAGATTTCGTTCTCGGGAATGAGAAACTGCCGCCGCATTCCGGCCCAGTAAGCGTCTTGGTTCTGATCGAGCAGGGAATGGTCGGGCAGCGGCGGGATCTTCTGGAGTTGTGCGAAAAGATTCCGCGAAGAAGCGGAGAGCGCAGCCAGCCCGCCCGCGCCCGCCGAAAGAGCGGACAAAAAATGACGCCGGTCCGCATGAAGTCACCTCAAAGCAGCGCAGCCATCGTACGACTGCAAGGAGGCGGAGGCAATAGGCGCAGGGCAGCGCGCACACTGGCGCACCTGGATCTCACGGCGATCTGGCGTGGGAAGTGGGCGAGCCTTGTGTCAGGCGATTTTGGGCAGGTTCGCTTGCGACCTGCAATCGCATGCGGGCAAGTGCAAGGTGCGTGTCAGTTCCGTCCCGCATAGCGAAAATGTCGCGGGAATCACGCGCATCGCTTTCCCGCAATGCGGACAGAACTGGGAGTTGGTACTTTCCACACAATGCGCTTCGAGGAATTTCAGAATGGATTCCCGGATCTCTTGTTGCCTTTCAGAAACAGAACTCATCGTGGCACATCCCTTGTTTTCGGCTGGCGTTTGCACTGCTTCTCCGTTTGGCGGAGCGCAGGATCACGGCTTATTTCCAGCTAAACAGACGGCGATCTTCCCGTCTGCACGGAGTGCGACATTATTGTGTCCGATATGCGACATTGGTTCCTGCGCGCGTTTTTGCGCATATTGGGACACATTTTCCCTGTCGACGGTTTTTCTATCGGTTTTGTTTGCACGTAACCGCAGAGTTATAATCGGGGAGTCGTCCATTGGGGGTTTTGGACAGAAACATTCTTCGTTCTCTTTCAGACTAGTAGCAGATCGTTTGCGGAGGCGGGATCATGACCGTTCTTCCCTCGCTGAACTGTGCGATTTGCGGAAGATCCGTAGCGCCCGAAACGTGCACGCTGGACAAACTGAGCGCCCCGGTTCACAAAAGCTGTTACGCAAAGAAAATCCTCATGGGCGAGCGCACAGCTTCGGCGAATCCGCCCGAGACTGATCGAGGTGATCGTCGTGAACCCAATTGAGTGAAGCCGATCGCATGGCGAACTCCTCGCGGCGCACTGTCAAACTTGCGGCCTTGTCCCCATCTCCCGCCTCTGGAGGCCAAAAGGTCAGCAACCTGATTCTGAAAAACATCGGCCGCAAGGAATGCGGCGACATCTTTCCCTCTCTGGAGTTCGTACGCCTACGTCTTCACCAGATCCTGCACGAGCCTGGGGGAGTGATCCACTCCGTCTACTTTCTCAATGACGGAATGGCCTCGGTCTTGACCGTGCAACCTGACGGCAAAAGCGTGGAAGTCGGTCTCATCGGCAAAGAGGGTTTCGTTGGCGTCCCCGTGGTCTTCGGGTTCAAGACCAGCGCCACCCGGGTCATCACGCAAGGAGACGCCACCGCCTACCGGCTCTCGGCCGACGTGTTGCGCCGCTTTCTGCCCACATGCCCCCGATTCAAGCTAGAACTTCAGCGCTTCTCGCAGATGCTGGCGTTCCAGTCGACACAGCTCGCCGCCTGCAACCGCCTGCACGGTGTCGAGGAGCGCCTAGCTCGGTGGCTGCTGATGAGCTACGACCGCATCGGCAACACGACCATGCCACTCACGCAGGAGTTCCTGGCGCAGATGCTTGGCGCTCGTCGCACCAGCGTCAGTGTAGCGGCCAGCATTCTCCAGAAAGCCGGCATGATCACTTACACGCGCGGTAATGTCACCATCTCGAATCTGGCGAAGCTCCGGCAAGCGGCCTGCGACTGCTACGATGTAATCCAGAACCAAACCCAAAGCTGGCAGAACGAAGCGCAGTAAGCATTTTTCGCGCTCTACTTGCCGAAGCCCGCCGCCTGCATCCACCAATAAAACTCCTCGATCCAGTGATCGCTGGTTGTCCCCTGCTTCTTCATGCCGAACCCGTGGCCGCCGGCGCTGTAAATGTGCACCTCGGGCTTATTTCCCGCGGCCTTCAGCGCGTCATAAAATTTCGCCACCGGGGAGGCTGCCAGAGAATCATCCTGGGCCCAGGCCAAAAAGACGGGAGGCAGGTTCGCAGTGATCGGAGGCATGGCTCCAAACGGGCCGCCATAGATTGGGGCCGCAAAATTTGGACGGCCGACCGCATCCGCTTGCAACAGCACTCCGCTGGTTACCATCGCGCCCGCAGAAAACCCCATGAACCCGATGTGGTCGGGCGCGACGCCCCACTCTGCCGCATGTTGCCGCACCACTTTCAGCGCCTGAATTCCATCCGCGATCCCCCACTGGCATGCCACATCCAAATTCAAGTCCGCCGGCATGCCCTCACCCTTCTTCTCCTGCAGGCGATACTTTAGCAAGAAAACTGCAATGCCTCGCTCCTTCAGCCAGAGCGCCACCTGCGTGCCTTCATACGTCATCGCCAGCCGGATGCACGCTCCTCCGGGCGCCACGATCACTCCCGTTCCCGTCGCTTTGTTTTTGTCGGGCAAGTAAATAGTGAGAGTCGGTGTGACGACGTTTGCGAGAATCGTCCCTACACCCGGGACTTCCACGGATGTTTCCTTCTGCGTCCACTTCTCCGAACCTGGCGCAATGCCTGGCCAGATATTTAGCGTCTGACCTTGCGCAGCGGCCCAGCCCACAGCCAGAAAAAGGAATGCAGTCAGTCCTGCCTGGAATTTCATTAGTCGCATGATCTCTCCGCACGAGCGTTCATTCTGGAATGTCAGTGCCCATTGAAAGCCCTTGCCGCGACAATTTTCAACCCAGTATCGCGAATCGGCAAATTATGGCGATTTTGTGGCCCTCGTGTGCAGAAGGTCGCTAGGCATTCGCCTTTCATTCGCAGTACCTTGGTCATTTTTGTCGGCGTCTTCCATGTACGAAACTCATGCGCGGGGGGAAAAATGAAAAAATCCGTATTTGCCATCATCCTGCTGACCAGTCTGGCCGTCGCGCAGGACAAGCCAAGGGTCTTTGTTCAGGGCAAGGGATCGGAAGATGTGCAGAGTTCCGGCTCTGGGGGCGGGGGACGTCATTGGGGAGCCTGGGGTTCCAAGTCCACCATCGATTCTCACGACGAAGGAATGGAAGTCAGCAAAGATCTGCAGAAGAATTGTCCTGACGTGACCGTCACGTTGAATCAGCAGAACGCAGATTATACGGTCATGCTGAACCGCGAGTCGAAGAAGAATCGCGGCCTATTGCGCTCGAACAGCCAGGTTGAGGTTGCCAACCGCCAGGGAGACGTGCTGGGCACCAACGCCACGCACACCGTCGGGAACGCCGCCAAGGACGCTTGCCAGCTCATTACAGCCGACTGGGCACAGCACGGGCCGGTAGCCTCTCCGAATGCATCGTCGGGTTCACCTACTGCTGGAAAGCTCCAGACGGTCTCGACTGTGCAGAGCCAGGAGCCGGCTCCGGAATCAGAAGCGCCCGCTCCCACAGCCAGCGACAACACAACCAGCGTGGGCGCGGCTGCCAAGCGGCAGCAGCAGCTCAAAGCATGCCAGGCGCTCGCCAAGGACAATCCCAGCATCGTCTGCAAGTAACGTCGTAGAGCCATCCATCCGACGCCCATCTTTGCCTTTGCAAAGATGGGCTTTTTTGTCCTCGGCGAAGCCACCAGCCAGCACCGTCCCGCGTCCCTGATGCTCGGAGAATCTGACAAGAAGTTCAGCGGATTAGGCAAGCGCTCGAAGCACCGGCAAACTACACTTTCTTCATATCGTGAAGCTGCCCTCACGGTCTGTGGAAGGAGAAATAATGCAAAAGCGCAAACTTGGAAGAAGCCATCTGGAAGTCTCGGCTCTCGGTCTGGGCTGTATGGGGCTGAGCTTTGGGCTGGGCCCAGCGGTGGACAAGCAGCAGGGAATCTCATTGATCCGGGCGGCCGTCGAACGCGGCGTAACTTTCTTCGACACGGCCGAAGTCTACGGCCCATTCGCCAACGAAGAACTCGTGGGCGAAGCTTTGGCTCCCTTCCGCTCGAAAGTGGCGATCGCCACAAAATTCGGATTCAAGATCGAAAACGGGAAGCAGGCTGGCCTCGATAGCCGCCCGCAGCACATCAAAGAAGTCGCCGAGGCTTCGCTCAAGCGTCTCAAGACCGACGTGATCGACCTGTTCTACCAACATCGCGTCGATCCCGATGTCCCCATTGAAGACGTCGCGGGAGCGGTGAAGGACCTGATCCAGCAAGGCAAGGTGAAACACTTCGGCCTTTCCGAAGCAGGCGTAAAGACCATTCGTCGTGCTCACGCGGTTCAGCCCGTCACTGCGCTGCAGAGCGAGTATTCGCTGTGGTGGAGAGAGCCTGAGGCGGAGGTGATCCCGACACTCGAGGAACTCGGCATCGGATTTGTTCCGTTCAGCCCGCTGGGAAAAGGTTTCCTGACCGGCGCCATCAACCAGGACACGAAATTCGACAAATCCGACTTCCGCAACATCGTTCCACGCTTCTCAGAAGAGAACCGCAAAGCGAATCAGGCTGTAGTCGATCTGATTGGCAAGTTCGCGCAACAGAAGAAGGCGACACCCGCGCAGATCGCTCTTGCCTGGCTGCTCGCGCAGAAGCCCTGGATCGTTCCCATCCCCGGCACGACCAAACTCCATCGGCTGGAAGAAAACATTGGAGCGGTTGACGTGCAGCTCTCGCCCGCCGACCTCCGCGACCTGGAAGCCGCCGCGTCGAAAATCCCGGTACAAGGCGCTCGCTATCCGGAGGAGTTGCAGAAGCTGGTGGGCCGATGAATTTACGTAGCATGACCACGCTTATCTCCCGACCATTAGGGAAGAACAGAAGATGCGGGTAACAAGGAACTGGACATGAGGAGACTGCATTCGATCGGCGCAGTGGCCTGCTGTATCGGTATTACCGCGATGACGCTTTCCGGCACCGGGAATCGTAGTGCGGATGAATCTGTCCAGAACCGGTTCATCGGGGCATGGCGGCTGGCTTGGCTCGAGGAGGAAGGTGCGGACGGAAAAGTTCACCGGGCTGACTGTTCCGGGCTGCTCGTCTACACCCGGGATGGCCATATGTCGGTCCAGGTGATGTATCGGAATCCGCAGCCCGCGACCAATGCGGCGTCAGCGCAATACGCGCAGGGCGGCTACGAAGCCTCCTTCGGCAAATATGCGATCGACGAGCACGCTCACACGTTCACCTTTCACGTTGAGGGCGCACTGGTGCGGACGCTTGTCGGCAAAGAGTTGACGCGCGTCTACGAGTTCTCGGGCACGCACCTGATCGTGAAGTCGTCGAACCCAGATGAACACTGGAGAGTGGCGTGGGAGCACGATTAGATCACCTCGCGCTACCTGCAAAGGAGTCACTATGAGCAAAGAACCTTCTGTCGCCCAGAAAATGATCGGCGATATCGCGCCTAAGCTCGCGGATCTCACCGACAGCGTGCTTTTTGGCGATGTCTGGGAACGCAAGGATCTTTCCAAGCGTGACCGCAGTCTTGCAACGGTCGCCGCCCTGGTTGCCATGAATCGTCCGGATCAGTTGCGCTTCCACCTCGGCTACGCTGTGCAAAACGGCGTAACAAAAGAAGAGCTGATTGAGGTAATCACACATCTGGCTTTCTATGCCGGTTGGCCTAGTGCCATGAGCGCCACGATGGTGGCAAAAGAGGTGCTCTCCAAAGACTGAACGTTGAGAGCTTTCAAGGTAAACATTGGATAAAGGACTGAACATGCCCGCGCAAAACGATACGCTGAAAAAACACCTAGTCCACGCGAGCGAAATTACGATTACCGTCAAGGGAAGAAAGTCGGGGCGGTCGATCTCGAACCCGATCTGGTTCGTGTTTGAGCAGGACACGCTCTGTCTCCTCCCGGTACATGGCTCTGAGACGCAGTGGTACAAGAACGTGCTGAAGAACCCATCGATACACATCGATGCAGGAGGTACGACGGCGGCATTGAAAGCTCAACCAGTCGGCGACGCCGCGCAGGTGAAGTCCGTGGTGGAGAAATTCCGCGCCAAGTATGGCCCCGGCGATGTGAAGAAGTATTATTCCAAGCTCGACGTTGCCATCGTCGTCCAGATACACTGACTGCCACTGTGGCCGCAAATAAGGTATCTTCGAACCCGTGAAAACGAACCACAAAGTGATCCCGTTGCGCCGCCCGGCCCAGGAATCCGCCTCTTCGGAAGAAGATATCTCCAGACTGGCCCGCCTGATCGCCGCCTACGCTCCCTATGACGGGGCTTTTGAACTCCGCATTCCCGGCCTGCACGCCAGCCGCTCCTCACGGACCAACCAATGCTTTCACAGCCTGCGCTTGCCCTGCCTGTGCCTGGTTGCGCGAGGGGCCAAGAGCGTCATCGTCGGATCTGACATCTACGAATACGACGCTTCACGGATGATTGTCTTCTCCGTGGCCTTGCCGGTCGCTTCTCAGATTACGCAAGCCAGCCACTCCGACCCGTACCTCGCTCTGCGCCTCGACCTCGATCCACACAAGATCGCCGATCTCGTATTTAAGGTGTATCCGCAGGGTCTGCCGCCGGTCCAGGAGAAAGAGAGGCGCGCCGTTTACGTTGCACCGGTAGACGCCAGCATCGTCAATGCCGCAACCAGATTGATGGGATGCCTCGCGCAACCAGGCGAGGCCGAACTGCTTGCGCCGCTCATCCGGGACGAAATTTTGATTCGCCTTCTTCGCAGCCCGATTGGCGTTCGCGTCGCGCAAATGGGCTTCGCCGAATCCAGCGTGCACCGCGTCGAAAAAGCAATTTCCTGGCTCCGCGCCAACTTCTCGCAACCCATCAAGATCGAAGAACTCGCCGGCCTGGTGCACATGAGCGTCTCCTCGTTCCACGAGCACTTCAAGTCGGTGACTTCGATGAGCCCGCTGCAATATCAGAAAGCGTTGCGCCTGCAAGAAGCCCGGCGCCTTATGTTGTCCACCATGATGGATGCCGGCGTCGCGAGTCAGCGCGTCGGGTATCTGAGCGCCTCGCAGTTCAGCCGCGAATACAGCCGCTTTTTCGGCAGCGCTCCAACGAAAGATATCGCCCGCCTGCGTCAAGACAATCGCCTCTGGGCGTGACCACCCATGAACGCACTTGCCGGATGGGAGAACTTCTACGTTATCGTCGGCTCTTCAGCCGGGGCCCTGATCGGTCTGCAATTTGTGGTGCTGACCTTAATCGCCGACCTGCCTCATGCTGCGGACGCCAAAGCGGGAGACGCCTTCGCCACGCCCACGATCGTTCACTTCGGAAGCGTCCTGCTGCTTTCGGCGATCATCAGCGCTCCGTGGCGGACGTTCACGGGCCCCGTGGTGCTCTGGGGATTACTCGGGTTCACCGGATTCGTATACGAAATCATCGTCGTCCGCCGCATGCGAAGCCAAACGGTCTACAAGCCGCAATTTGAGGACTGGCTGTTTCACTTCTTTGCGCCCTTCGTCGCCTACGCCATCCTGGGTGCTTCCGCGTACGCCGCTCGCGCCAATTCGTATGGAGCCATGCTGGCCGCCGGAGCCGCCGCCCTCCTGCTGCTGTTCACCGGCATTCACAACGCGTGGGATGCCGTCACCTACCACATCTTTTTTGTTGGAAGACGTAAAAACGAGAAAAGGAACGACGATAAAACGAACGGCCCCGTCAGTTAGCCGTCTCACGGCGCACCCTGTACCCGGGCTGTCATTGCTTTTTCATGGATTCGGTACTAACATTCGCGGCCAGGAGGATCCCAGATGATCCCCTTCACCCCGATTCGCCAGTGCATCGTGCAGTTTGCTGTACTCGGCTTGCTAGCCGTCCCCGCGTTCTCCCAGGCCCCGCCCAAGTACGATCGGACCACGGAAACGACCATCAAAGGAACCGTGGAGGAATTAAAGTTCGTTCCGCCATCCGGCACCAAGCCCGTCGCGTATATCGTCGAGCAAACCGGGCCCGATAAAGATAAGGACACCGTTCAGATTTTTCTGTGTCCCAAGAAATTTCTTGACGACATCGGCGTAGCCTTCAAAGCCGACGAAGCCATTCAAGTGACTGGCTCCAAGGTAAAGCAGGACGGCGCCGAGATTATCCTGGCCCGCGAAGTAGTCAAAGGCGGGGAAACGCTGACCTTCCGCTTCCAGGATGGCAAGCCCGCGTGGTAGGGTCCGGTGGTGGAAGGCTTCGCAAAGCTGCCATCATTAATCAGCGCTAACTGAAGCGCTCGAGGATCCGAGCGTAAACTTGAATACCGCTCCCTGCTCGACCGCTGCCTGCGCCCACACCTCACCTCCATGGCGCTGGATAATCCGCCGCACGGTCGCCAGGCCAACTCCGCTGCCCGGAAACTCTGCCGTGGAATGAAGGCGCTGAAAGGGCTGAAACAGGCGTGCCGCTGAGCGTTGCTCGAAGCCGCTGCCATCGTCCTTCACAAAGTAAACGGTTCGCCCATTCTCGTGGGAAATTCCGAATTCAATGCGCGCGCTCTCGTGGTGCGAAGTGTACTTCCAGGCGTTTCTCAACAGGTTGTCCATCACGATTTGCAGGAGATGAGCGTCTCCGACGACCTCGGCCTTGGGAGCGATCACAAATTCCACCTTCCGGTCGGGCGCGCTGCGGCGCAAGTCTTCGGTGATGGCGCGGGCGATCGCGCTCAGGTCGACGTTCTCGGATCGCATGGCGCTGCTGGTAAGCCGGGAGAGGTTCAGCAGATCGTCGATGAGGACTCCCATGCGCCTTCCGCTCGCACGGATGCTCTCGACCGCCTCGCGGGTCTGCGGCTCAAGCGGCTGTTTCAGCAGCACGTAGCTGAAGCCATTGATCGCATCCAGAGGGCCCCGCAGGTCATGAGAGACCGAGTACGAGAATGCCTCCAGTTCCTGGTTGGCCGAAACCAGTTCGCGAGTGCGCTCCGCCACGCGCTGCTCAAGTTCATCGTGGCTGGCCTGCAACTGCCGCAACATTTCGTTGAACGAATCCACCAGGACCGTCAGTTCATTCTGCCCCGCCAAGGCCGGGACGCGAATCGCATAGTTCTTGTCCCGAGAAATCTCCTGCGCCGTTTCGGCCAGCTGAGTGATGGGGCCTGCGACAGACTTGCCGAAAGTAGAGGAGGCCAGCGCCGCTCCCAGAAGGGAAATGATCAGCACCGCCAGAGCGATGAGGGCGTAGCGCCTCAGCCGGCGATCGATTTCCCCCAGGCTGGCTCGCAGGAAAACAAAACCGATCGGCTTTCCTTCCGACAAAATCTCGCGCACCAGTTCCACGTGTGCACCGCCGAACCAGTGCGATTCCACTCGATTCGGGGGCAGCGCCGGAATGTTATCTATTGCACCCGAACCGTTCCGCACAAACTGCGACAAAGGCTGGCGCTGGATCGTAAAAATGCCCGCCGCCGTGATGTTTTGAGAACTCCGCAACGCCGATAGAGTGTTCGCCGCAGATTTCGGGTCATCGAAGAGAATGGCCGACACGCTGTTCGATCCCACGATCTCCGCCTGTGCCGAAAGAGTCCGCACCAGACCCTGGCGGAAGGTGATCTGGTCGTAGGTGAAAAATCCCGCACAGGCCAGCAGCAAGGCTACGCCACTCACGAGCATGTTCATCATCATGAGCCGCATCGAGATCGATCGTCTGCGAAGCCTCGCCATGTTTATCTTTCTGCTTTGCTTGCAATAACGCGCACAGCCACCTTCAGCAATTCCGAACTCAGCGCGAGATGGCTCTGTTCGGCTGCCTGGCGGTTCACTTCAAAGCGCACCCGATCCTGCTGCGTGACCAGGCCGATGACTCCTCCGCGCTCGGCGAAGTGAGTCATATCGCTCACGGTCAGCAGATGCATCCTCTGCGCATCGGCAAGGATCTGCCCAAGACGGCTTTGTTCCGAAGAACTGATGAAGAGAATGTTGCAACCCGCCGCGTCTGGCATACGCGAGAGTCTTCGCACCGTAATCTGCTTTTTGCCTATGCTCTCGCCCCGCACGGTCGCGTCGAGAACCTCGCGGAATGGATCTTTTCCCAGAATGCAAATGACGAACAGGTCCTGGTTCGTGGCCTGACCGGGAGGCCAGGTCACGAACTTACCGAAGTTGTAGAGGTACGCTGCCTTGATCTGGGATTCACTGGGCTGTTGCTGTGCCGCTAGATCATGGGACCCAGCCGCCAGCGGGGCCAGGACGATCAGCGAGCGAACGCATTTCCAGAACAGCCGCCGCCGTGAAAGCGGCCTGCATTGCGAATCAGCCGCGATGCTTACTGTTGCCACGCAAGTTGTCCGTACACACTGCGTTTCACAGCGACATTGGGCCCGGGGTCACTGGCTGATTCGTAGTGATAGGGTTGGAAAAGATTTTGACCGACAACCGAAACGTTCCAGTGGGGTCGCACATGCCAGGTAAACTGCGCATCGGCCGTTGAATACGCGCGAATCTTCTGTGCCGTCAGGTGGCTTACATAGCGATAGCTCAGGTCCAGGCTGAACTTCTTGCTCAGATCGAGCCCCGAAAGGGCGCTCACCTCATGTCGTGGGCTTGATCCTTCGGTAATCGGCGCCGTTCCCACATCCAGCGAATTGGTGCCCCGTCTCAATTCCATTTGCAGGAAAGAGTAGGAAGCTTCCAAACGCCATTGCGGCATCGGCTTCCATTGCGGAGCGATCTCAATGCCTCTCGTCGAGCCCACTAATCCGTTGCCGAAGCGCGCCGGCAGCAGGTAGTGCGGCGGCGCCGGATTATTTTCCAAAAGAATGGGGAGGAGCAGGTCCTCACTGAAGAAGTCTCCGTAATGGTTGTAAAATGCCGCCACGTCTACGAAGACGTTCTCGTGCATTAATTGCCGGTATCCCAGTTCGTATCCATTCAGCTCCTCCGAGTGAAAATCCGGATTCGCATTGAAACGCGCAAAAAAGGGCAAGCCGTTGATCAAGCTTCCCGTGAACCCGGTGAGGTAGAAAGCCCTCTCGGCATCGGACGGCGTGCGCAGTGCATGGGTGAAGGCGGCCCAGAAAGTTTGGTTCTTTGAAGGCGTGACCAGCAACCGAATGTCGGGTTGCCACTGCGCCCCGGTGTAGTTGGTCTTCAGCAGTTTTGTTCCGAACGACAACGACACGCGGTTGTCCATGAATGCAATCTCGTCCTGCAGGAAACCGGTAAAGAGTTCGTCCGTTCTGCTGCCCGGAAGGAAGTACAGCCCGGATACAATCGTGGGATTGGTGCCGCGACTGAAGCGCGCACCGAAACCCCAGGAGATTTGCTGCTCACCGGGCAACCGGAAGCGGTCCAGAAAATCCACATCGAACGTATCGCGCAGGTCCGCAAAATTCAGCTCATGGCGGTTCGTCCGGTCATAGTACGCTTGCACCTGGATGTCCTTGCCTTCACCCTGAATTCGCTGCCAGTGCGCCAGAATATTGCCGCCCGACAGGCGCGATGTGCCGTCCAGCACCTGGGAGTAGGGTGGCGCGTAAGTAGTCGCCGTAACGCTTTCGCCTGCGCCCTCGTCGTAGATATCGCCTTGCAGCGTGAAGTTGTCGCGCTCGTTCCGGGCGAAATCCATCCGAAATCCGCCCTGTATATTCCGCCAGCTGTCGTACTCCGCGTCGGCCGTATGGTACTCAGGGCCGCGATCGAACGCCATTCCGTACACTCGATAGTTGAGCCCGTGCTGGTTCCCGCCGCCGTAGCGGGCATTTATGAATCCCTCGTCCACATTCCCGCCGCCCAGGCTCACGTACGTTCCATGCGTATCCTTACTGCTCCTGGTGATAATGTTTATGACGCCGTTGACCGCGTTTGGCCCCCAGATGATCCCTCCCGGGCCGCGAATCACCTCGATCCGGTCCACATCCGCCAGCATCAGGTTTTGCACCTCCCAATATGTGCCCGCCAGCAGGGTTGTATAGACGGTTCGGCCATCAATGAGGACCAGCACATCGCGAGTGAGCCGGCTGCCAAAGCCGCGGATGCCTATTGACCAGCGATTGCTGTTAATCCGCGCAACTTCCACTCCGGGGACGAGCCGCAGAGCGTCCGGGATCGTGGTTGCCCCCGAACGCCGGATATCGTCGTTGGTCAGAACGAACGTTGCCGCTGAGGTCTTCCAAATCTGCTCCGGCGCCTTGGAAGCGCTTGTCACTTTCACATTGCCCAATTGCTCCAAGGTCAACGTCTTCAGCTGGGTGTTCTGATCGAGGTCGGAGCTCGCCGCAATAGCCATGCCGGCGAAAAGCAACGAGACAAGGATGTGGAAGCTCACGCCTGACGCCACAAGGCGGCGAGCGCAGTTCTGTTTACTCCAGAATGGAACTTCAGCTTTTGCTGGTTTCATTCCGCTTTCTTACCTTGAGCGTGGAAATTGCGAAGCTTGATCAGCCGGTCGACTTCGTTGACCAGATTCTCCGGATCAAGACCCGCCTTGCGCATCCAGGCATCGACCATCGCGGATTCTCCCGGCAAGGCGCTGAAGCCCGAAAACATTACGATGGGAGTCCGGGGACGCAGCCGTTTCATCTGTTCAGCAGCGGCAGTGCCATGTCCCCCTTCGCCGGAGAGCCAGTAGTCCATTACCACGGCATCGACCGGGTGTGCCTTGAACATTTCTACCGCTGCCTTAGCCGAACGGGCTTCCAGCACGTGGTATCCCGCCGCTTCGAACAACATCTTTCGGGCTTTCAGTTGCAGCTCTTCGTCTTCCACGCAGAGCACGATTCTCTTTGCTGCCGATTCGTGCTCTCTTGCCCGTTGAGACCGGTCGAGCGTCTCACTCACCGTGCCGAGCAGCAGCTCGGGATCCGCTCCTTTGGGAACGCTCGCATCCACGGACTGGCGGAAGGCGCTGGGCAATTCAGCTCCGGAGACCACCACCAGCGGCAGCTGTGGATACCGCTGCCGCAGCGTATTGGCCAGTTCATCTCCATCCATGCTGGGCATCTGGTAATCGAGCACCACGAGATCGGGATTCGCTCCGTGCTCCAAAACTCGTAGCGCCTCCAGACCTGAGGCAGCGGTCAATACCGAGTAGCCATGGCTCTCGAATAAGATTTGTCGGGTTTTCAACGTGTCGGAATCGTCATCGACACACAAAAGCCGTACCGGGTGCCCATTGTCTGACATAGCTTTATAAAAGCTTTCGATGATTTCAGATCGCGAGGACCGTTCGGTATACAGGCTTTCCCTTATATCTGCTTCGTTAATAACGGTACAGTTATAACTCCCGCATCGGCGGTTTGCTCGGGTTGGGGGTGGTCTGCGCGTCGGCTACAGAATGTTCCCGAAATTAATCGCAGCGGACGGCAAAGAAGGCACGGCTTCGCCGCCATAGATCACTCGCGTATCATGTGGCAAGAGCCTGCGCCTGTGGAGCAGGCCGGATGGCATCTGCAAGATCCTGCGCCTGTGGAGCAGGCCGGATGGCATCTGCAAGATCCTGGGAAAGAATCGTTCTCACCATGGACAAGAAAATTCGTGTGTTCGCCACCTGCGATATCGGGGAAGCGATTGATGTGTTGCGCACGCGAGGGTACGAAGTGGAGGTATATCCGCATCCAGAAGCGCCGGCAAAGAGCGTGATTCTCGACCGCGTGCGCTCCGGTGTGGACGGCCTGATCACGACGCTGCGCGATCCGATTGACGCGGAGGTGTTCGAGGCCGGAAAAGGGAAGTTGAAGGTGGTGGCGCAGATTGCGGTCGGGTTCGACAACATCAACCGGGCGGATGCAAACCGGTACAAGGTGCCATTCACGCACACGGCGGATGTGCTGACGGAGGCGACGGCGGAGTTTGCGTTCTTCATGATGGGAGCGCTGGCGCGAAAGATGTGGACGGCCGAACATCTGACGCGGGAGAACAAGTGGGGATACTGGCATCCGTACCTGCCGTTTCTGGGAGACGAAGTTACCGGCAAGACCGTGGCGGTGATCGGGACCGGCAGAATTGGGCTGGCGTTCATCAAGAAATGCGTCGGCTTTGACATGAACGTATTTTGTTACGACCCGGCGTATCAGAATCATGCATTCGTGAAGACGATTCAGGAGATTCACGATCTGCGGCACGCGCGGGGGCTGACCAGGGAGAAAGCGTGGATCAAATATGTCGCACTTGAGGAAGCGCTGCGCCATGCGGATTTTGTGAGCGTCCATGTCCCTCTGCTACGCAAGGGAGAGAGCGATACGCCAACGTTTCATCTGTTCAATGAAGAGACGCTGGGAATGATGAAGTCCACGGCGTATCTGATCAACACGTCGCGGGGGCCGGTCGTGGATGAAGCAGCGCTGGCGCGGGCCTTGCGCGAGAACTGGATTGCGGGGGCGGCGCTGGATGTTTACGAGAAAGAGCCTCTGCCGATGAGTTCGCCTCTGAGGGATCCGGCGATTGCGGATCGCTGCCGGTTGATGCCGCACTTTGCCAGTGCGGCGCGGATCACACGGCTCTCGACCGATCCGGAGAAGGGAATGGCGGGACGGTGCGCGCAGGGATTGATCGATGTGCTGGAAGGAAATTATGGCGGGGATATCAGCAAAATGCCCTATGTAGTGAACAAGGAAGCATTTGCGAAGTGAAACATTTCATGACAATAACGAGTGAAACATTTCATGACAATAAAATGACAGAACAATTACAGACGCTAGGGGTTAAAACAGCTGGGAACGTATATTCTTTGGCGTATTGACGGAGGCGCTCAGCGGGTACAATAGGGGCGTGGGTTTCGTCTCCGGATTGATGCAGGTAAGGGGTTCCATGAAAAAGCGGCTTTTAGGAATATTGGCGTTTGCGCTAGCGTGCGTGCCAGCGGTAATGGCACTGGATTCGCCGAGCGGACCGGGCTTGAAATTAGAGCCTGCGCCGAAGGAAGTACAGCTGCGCACGGGCGGCTTCGAGCTGGGGCCGCGAACGAGGATCTTCGTGTTGCTGGGGCACCAGGCCGAAGACCGTATTGCGGCGGAGACGCTCGCGGAAGAGGTGGAAGATCAATCGGGCATGAAGCTCGACATTGTCGGGATGAAGTCTGCGGGCAAAGCTGAAGAAGGGGCGATTGTGCTGGCACGGCTGCAGGATGCCCGGGTGCGGCGGTTCCTGGCGCGGAATGGGTTACGGGCGGATCAGGCCATCGGAGAGGATGGATACCTGCTGTTCTCGGATAAGTCGCACGTGATTGTAGCGGCAAATTCAGGGCAGGGATTGTTTTACGGAGTCCAGACGCTGCGGCAATTGTTACGCCCCGCGGGCCGTGGATTGATTTGTCCGGCGGTAGGAATTCGCGATTGGCCGAGCATGCAGCAGAACACCGCGCAAGATCGCGCGAACCGGCAGCCGGAAGTGGCACGCAGCGAGGTGCGGCCGCCTCGGGGGTAGAGTATTGTTCGTTGTTACGAGGGCGTCCAGGAAGGGACGCCTTTTTATTTTGTCCGCAGCGAATATGGAAAAGCCTTAATCGACGCTCTTGCTGCTGAGCTTATTGGGCCGGATTTATTGATATGGGGCGGTGGGCGCGGACGCCCACCGCCACAGCCGACGGGACGTCGGCGCTACGATTGATTCCCTCGTGAAATGACTCTTGTTGCCCCGTTCACATCGCATAGAATCCAAGGCATGTTTTCGGAACGAACGAATTGGCGGTTGGCGCAGAACCCTTTTACCAAAGCGGTGGAAGAGGCGCGCGCTCGCGGGACCGCGTTGCTGGATTTGACCGCTTCCAATCCGACGCGCGTCGGTTTGGAATATGACTCCGAGGCCATTCTGCGGGGATTGGGATCGAAGAAGGCCTTAGATTACGATCCCCAGGCGAAGGGATTGCGCGAGGCCCGGAACGCAGTGGCGGAATATTACGGCCGAGAGCACGGAATTCGCGGCTTGGATGCAGAGCGGATCGTGCTGACTACAAGTACGAGCGAAGGATACTCGTTTGTGTTCCGGCTCCTGTGCAATGCCGGGGATGAGTTGCTGGTGCCGAAACCGAGCTATCCCTTGTTCGAGTTTTTGGCGGATCTGCAGGACGTCAAGCTGGTGCCATATCCGATGATCTATGACCACGGGTGGCAGATGGATTTTCACTCGATGGAGCAGGCCGTGACGGAACGGACGCGGGGCGTGGTGGTAGTGCATCCGAACAATCCCACGGGGTCGTATGTGCATGCGGAGGAAATCAAGCTGCTGAATCAATTTTGTCGCGCGCATGGATTGGCTGTGATTGCCGACGAAGTTTTTCTCGATTACCAGTTAGAAGAGATCGTCGATGGCAAGGGCGTCGATCTTCGCTCGACCGGACAGGCGGAGGCGGCTGGCCCAAGATGTTCGTATCCGAGTTTTGCGGGAAACCAGGATGTGTTGACGTTTACTCTCAGCGGGCTCTCGAAAATTTCGGCGCTGCCGCAAATGAAGGTGGCCTGGGTCGTGACTAGCGGGCCGGGGTCTGAGGTTGGCGAGGCTATGGGAAGGCTCGAGGTGATTGCCGATACATATCTTTCGATGAATGCTCCGGTGCAGTGGGCGACGGCGGAGTTGCTCTCGCAGCGGCAGGGTATTCAGAAGCAGCTGTTGAGGCGGGTTCGCAATAATCTTGCGGAGCTGGATCGCGCTCTGGCGGGGCAAACGGCTTGTCAACGTCTGATCGTGGAAGGCGGATGGTATACGGTTCTGAGGATTCCGGTGACGCAGTCGGATGAAGACCTGGCGATTGCGTTGGTGCGGGAGAAAGGGGTGGTCGTTCATCCCGGGCATTTTTTTGATTTTCCGAAGGATGGATATTTGGTATTGAGCTTGATCACGCGGGAGAAGGAGTTTGGGGAAGGGACTGAGAGAGTCGTGGCCTTCCTGAACTCTTAGTGCGAAATTGGCCGTACGCTTCGAGAGTTTACTTTTAAAAACAAAAGCTTTTAAACGCTGAGTTCGCTGAGAAAGGCCACGGAGAACGCTGAGAAAAGCCTTGCTCAGGGCTCCAAAAAAACTTTATCCGCCACTTACGGCTGGGACTATGGATATTTGAGCACCGTCAGGTACTCGTGTGGCCAGACCGCCGGTGTAGCGGATGTGTTCGTTGCCGAGGAAGAGGTTGATGTGCTGGCGGATTTGACCTTGCTCGTCGGTGATGCGGTCGCGAACGCCGGGATAGAGCGTCCAGAGCGCAGTCAGGGCGTCGGCAATGGTGGCGGGGGAGGCGTCAATCTTGACTGTGCTGCGTCCGGCGGTGAATTCGCGGAGCGCGGCGGGAATGTGAAAGGTGACGGGCACGTTATTTCCTGTTTTTAGTCTTGGGGGCGCGGGTTTTCTTTCTGGCTGATTTGTGCCGCGGCGATTTCGACGACGAACGCTGCGGACGCGATTCTTTGGCGGAGGGCTGCACGGCCATAAGCGATCCCTCGTCGACGACCGCGGTTCGCAGGCACACGATAGCCGGCAGGCCTTCCAGGATCTTGTGCCAGGTTTTGCCCTCATCGCGCGAACTGAACAATTGTCCGCTGCGAGTGCCGAGATAAAGCCCGTGGGGATCGTACGAATCGGCGGTCAGGGACTCCCGCAGAACAGTTTCATACGCATTCTTCTGTGGTAGCCCGCGCTGGAGGGGCTCCCACGAGGCTCCAGCGTTGCGAGTGCGATAGACGCGCAGGCGGCCATCGCAAGAGCACCGAAATCCTTCCGATTCGACTGGAACGACATAGGCGCAATCCGGATTGTGGGGATGCATGACCATCGGGAAGCCGAAATCTGAAGGGACGCCATTGGCGATGTCGGTCCAGCTCTCCGCCGAGTTGTCGGTGCGATAGATGCCCCAGTGATTTTGCAGGAAAAGGCGCTCCGGACGGCTGGGATGCATTGCGATCTTGTGGACGCACTGGCCAAATTCGGGATATTTATCGGGCATGAACAGGGCGCGAATGCCGCGGTTTTGAGCGGTCCAGGTGGCCCCCCCGTCATCGGTGCGGTAAACACCGCCAGCGGAAATTCCGATATAGATGCGCTGCTTGTTCGCGGGATCGAGCACGATGGAGTGCAAGGCGAGCCCGCCGTTGGAAGGCATCCAGCGAGGGCGGTGGGGATGATCGAAGAGGCCACGAATGAGAGACCAGGATGCCCCGGCATCGCGAGTCTCAAAGAGGGCAGCCGGTTCCACGCCGCAATACAGATGGTCGGGCTCATCGGGCTGGCCGAGCGCAATCTGCCAGATATTTTTCAGAGAGACGCCGGTGTCGGCGGGAAAGCGAACAGGGCATTGTTGCGGGTTAGTCCAGCTCTTGCCGAAGTCATCGCTGGAGCGGAGCAGCGTTCCCCAAAAACTTGACGTGGAAGCCCAGATGCGGCGCTGACCTGCGCGTCCGTCGTACGCAATCGTATAGATTGCGTTCCCGTGAAAATAAGGGCCGCCGACCTCCCAGCGGGTGCGCTGGGCGTTGGAGCGAAGGACGAACGCTCCCTTGGTCGTGCCCACCAGAAGGAGGAAGTCTCCCTTCTTACAGCGCACATTGTGCACCGTATGCATGATCGCCATTGGGGGCGGGCCGGTAGCCTGGGCAGGCTCGGCAAAAACTGTTGCGCCAGACTGGACGGCTTCGAGAGCGGCTTGCACTTCCCCGGCGCGTTGATAGCGCTGCGCGGGTTCCTTCACGAGACAGCGCTGGATAATTGCCCAAAGGCCGGGTGGAACGGGAGGTCCGAGGGGCTTGGGAGTCTCCCGCATGATGGCGGAGCTTATTTCGAAACCAGTGCGTCCTTCAAAGGGCAGGCGTCCGGAGGCGAGTTCGTAGAGCACGACGCCGAGAGCCCACAGATCGCCGCGAGAGTCGGGGGCTTCTCCACGAAGAATTTCAGGCGCCATGTAGGGCAGGGTGCCGCTCATGCTGGAAGCGGTATTGACCGTGGAAAACGACATCGTCGGAGCGTCGAGCAGCCCACCGCCTACGCGCTTGGCAAGGCCGAAATCGAGGACTTTGACCAGACCATCCGGAGTGACAACGATGTTCGAAGTCTTGAGATCGCGGTGAATGATGCCGCGGTCGTGAGCGCGCGCGAGCGCTCCGGCAATCTGCACTCCGTAGCGAAGAATGGACTCGGGGGGCAATCCGTTGCCTGCGGTCATGGCGTGGAGAGACTTGCCTTCGACCAACTCCATGACGATGTAGAGTTCGCCTTCGGTCTCGCCAACGTCGTGGATGGTGCAAATATTGGGGTGAGACAGGGAGGACGAGGCACGGGCTTCGTGAAGCAGGTTCTGGCTCGAAGAGACGTCGAAGCCGGCGCCTTTTCTCACGACCTTGACAGCGACGTCGCGATGCAGGAGTTCATCATGGGCGCGATAAACCACGCCCATTCCTCCTTCCCCGATTTTCGCGGTTATGCGGCAGTGGCCGAGGGTCTGGCCGATCACGAGTTCACTCCTTTTCAGTTCATGGTAGGCTGCACTGCGGAAAATCGTCAACGAAACAGAGCGGTGCACGAACCGTGCATCGTACAGGAATATTGTTGATTGTTGATTTTTGATTGTTGATTGAAAAACTCGTAGCGCAAGGTGCGGAGATGAAGCCCTCTTTTTGAGGGGAAGAAGGTTGCCCTTTATTTTCAGTGGCAAACGGGGTTCCAACCGCACGTTGCCATGTGGCATCCATACAAGGCTAACCAATCAGTTGCTTCGGGAGGACGAATTATGCGTCGTAGGGACCAAGTTCTGGCTTCACTATTTGTGTCGGCTGCGCTGATGGCGCCGATCGGGGCTATGGCGATGCCAGGGCCGCAAGATGATCACGAAAGGCACGAGCAGGAAGAGCGGGAGCACAGAGACAGAGTATATGATCCCTATCACAAGGATTACCACAACTGGGACCAGCGCGAAGATCAAGCCTACCGGCGCTGGCTGGACGATCGGCACGAATCCTATGTCGATTACAACCGCCTCAACCGCAAAAGGCAACGGGAATACTGGAGGTGGCGTCATGAACACCGGGAACATGAAGGGCACGACCGGCAGTAGGTCGATGATGGGCTAGTTTGAACGGAGCGGCGGGAGCATCGGCTTCCGCCGCTTCTTTGAGTAATGAGGCTCGAACTACCAGCTTTGGTTGAAGAGCCAAAAGTTACCGAGTAGAGGCGCGAGAGGCTAAGATCGGCGGGCATTTTGAGGTATAATCCGACGCATGCCTGCTGCGCCCGGAGCGACCAAGGCCGTCGGGATGGTGCCCGACGAGCTGAAATTTGAGCCCAAGTCCAAAGGACTTGCCACCCCTCGCAAGAAGAAGCCTAAAGAACTAGCGGTGATCACGGAGTGCTGCACGGGATGCGCAGGATCCCCTGCCTGCGTCGAATATTGTCCCGTGGAGGACTGCATGTTCTGGGTGCCGGACGAGGATAATCCGCCGTTCGGGCGCATCCAAATCGATCCGATCCTCTGCATCGGATGCAAGAAGTGCGTCAGCAAGGGGCCGGATGGATGCTTTCTCGACGGCTGTCCGTGGGACGCCATTGCCATGGTGGATACCGCGGAAGTGGAGAAGGAAGTCGGAGTGATGGCCATTTGAGGATAGCTATTAGCTCTTAGCTTTAGTATTCGTCTTCTGATTGGGGGCGTCAGCATTTTCTCTAGTTTTCAGCTGCAATAGATCCCACCTGTTTCCGTAGAGATCTTCAAACACTGCAACTGTTCCATACGGCTCCGTGCGCGGGGCCTCGCGGAAAGTTACACCTCTGGACCGCATCGCTCGGTAGTCTCGCCAGAAATCATCGGTATGAAGGAAGAGGAAGACGCGGCCTCCGGTCTGGTTGCCGATGCGGCTGGCTTCCTCCGGGCTCGAGGCCTTTGCGAGGAGCAGCTTGGTGCCTTGAGAGCCGGGCGGCGCTACCAGGACCTATCGTTTGTCGCGGCCTTGGCGATCTGTCGAGGGGGAGTCTTCTACGAGAACGAATCCCAAGAATTGAGTGAAGAAGACAATGGCTTCGTCGTAGTCGCGGACTACCAGGGCTGTGTAGTCTAGATTTTGGGACATGCTGACCTCTTAGCCGCTCGAATGATTGTGGCAGAAAACTGGGGGCTGTTGGGCGCTGCCCGCGGCGAAGGCGAGGACGCCCTCGCTACTGTGCTGACGCTCGCTTCTGGATTGCCTTCTCGGCCTCGATCGCTTGCTGGCGGACGTCGTTGGAGATGTCGGGGAGGTCGCGCTCGAAGGGGCGAATGGCCGCGAGATCGTCAGGTTGGCCGATCAAATATAACGCCCGCAGAGCTTCCCAGACTTGTTCGCTGCTGGGATCGACTATTGCCAGTTCGGAGCCGGCTGTCACCGTGACGCCGGGCAGAGGCGCCGAGCGGATTCTTCCGGGGATCGGAGAGCGGACGTCAATCGGCTGAGATGCGCCGCCGGGCGCAAGTTTCGCGATCAATCCCCCTTGATGGATTGCGGTGCCGGGGCGATCGGCGTCGACAATCTTGCCTGCCGCGGGAGCGGTGATGTGTGCGGGTTGCAGAAGCAGGGCGATCTGCGGGCGTCCAGTAGCGTCGCCGAATCTCACCAGTGAGAGCGCGGCATTGCCGCGAACCATCGGCGAAGAATCCTGAAGCATTTTCAGAAGAGTCTCGTGAAACGTGGAGACCGACGCGTCCTGCCCCATGACCCACGCGTCGGTGTTACGAACTTCTTCCACGGGATTAGCGGCGAGGCGAATCAGGTCGGGATACCACTGCCTGGCACTGGCATCGTTGTGGGTCATGCGATCGCCCAATTGAACCAGAGCGTGCTGAATGTGGCGCGGCTTCTTGTCGTCGTGAAGATATTCGGTCATTTGCTGGTCGGAGAGATGGCGGCCGAACCAGGTGTTCCACCAGAATAAAAACGGCATCAGCACGATCAGCCATCCGGTGACGAAGAAGAGAATTTTTTGCGTGGGCGAGATGCTGCGCTTGGGCTTGGGAACGAGTTGGTCGGGTGTGGAGATGGAGTTTTCGGATTGAACAGACATTGGGAGACGATTGAGAAAATATAGCAGATTTAGTAGCAATACTCAGTACGCAGTACTCGGTACTCAGTACTCGGTACTCAGTACTTCCAGCTTTGAGTACGAATCTGACAAGAACAATTAACATCCTCACTCAACATCTGCGTCCAGGACGCGTTCTTGTTCGAGGTAGTGCGACATGGCGTATTGGGCCAGAAGCGGCGTCTGTAGGCGGATTTCGGCGCCAATCCATTCGCCCTTGGCGTGTGCAGCGTCGGGCGGATGATTACAGCGGCCCCCGCTGCCAAATTGCGGTCCGAAGTCCGCGGATTGGATTTGCTCGAACTGACGGATCTCGCGCCAGGCCGCGTCGCCTATCGTGCCGGACACGTCGATTTTTAGCTTCAGGACTGACATGAACAGAAAAACATTTTTGAATTTTGATTGTTGATTGTTGAATGAAAACCTTGCGGCACCGATGCTTCTGTTGTTTATTCAACAATCAACAATCAAACTTCAAAAATTCTTCTAGCGCCCCGTGGTGAGTCAGCTGTGCGGGAACCATTGGTAGAGCATGAAGTAGACGATCACGCCGGTGATGGAGACGTACATCCAGAGCGGCCAGGTCCAGCGCGCGATGGTGCGGTGCTTGTCGTAGCGGGCGCGAAGGCCGCGGTTCAGAGTCACAATCGCGAGCGGAACGATCACCATCGCGAGAATTACGTGCGATATCAGAATTGCGAAATAGACGGGACGCGCCCAGCCCTGACCCAGGAAAAGAATATTTCCAACTTTGAAGTGAAAGAATAAATAACAGGCCAGAAACAGCGCCGACGCGACTACGGCTGCGATCATGCAGACGCGGTGGGCGGCCATGCGGCGCTTGGCGATCAGGACGCGTCCCGTAAGCAGCAGCGCGGCGCTCGCCCCGTTGAGCGAGGCGTTCAGAGCGGGGAAGAACGCGTACTGCTCGGCGATCGAGTTTCCGGCGATCAAGCGGCGGGCCTTGTGCTGCGGCGGTTGGCCATCAGAAATGCGAGGCCGAACATCACCAATGAAAACAGTAGCAAGGTCGCCATCGCGGATGACAAGGGGAACAGTGTGCTCATGCCGGGATAGAGCAAGCTGCGGAGCGCTTCGACCCCGTAGGTCAGCGGGTTCAATCGCATGATGACTTGCAGCCATTTGGAGGCGCCGGTGAGCGGAAAGAGCGCTCCTGAGACGAGCCACAAAGGAATCAGGAACAGGTTCACAATGCCGTGAAAGGCCTGGGAGGAATCCATCGGCCAGGCGATCGCGAATCCCAGAGCCGTGAGCGCGAATGAAACCAGGAATACGACTACGAAGACCAGCAGGATCTGCACGGGATCAAGGTGTATGCCGGCGAAGGGAGCGAAGATCAGGAAAATCATCCCTTGGATGGCCGAGAGCGTGGTTCCCCCCATCACTTTGCCTAGGACGATGGCGGTGCGCGGGACGGGAGCGACGAGCACGGACAGCAGGAAACCCTCTTTGCGGTCCTCGATTACCGACATCATCGTAAAGATCGACGTGAAGAGCACGATCATGATGAGCGCGCCGGGATAGAAGTAATCGAGGTAGTGTTGCTGGCCGGGGCCTCCGCCGGAACGGAAGGAGGTGCCGAATCCCGAGCCGATGACCAGCCAGAAAACCAGAGGCGAGGCGAGCACGCCGATGACACGGCTGGTCTGGCGATAGAAGCGGACGATCTCGCGCCACCAGAGCGTGAAGGCGGGCAGTAGAACGCCGGCCGATGACGAGCGGCTAACCGGGCGCGCGAGGGTTGCGGCAGTTGCCATTATGGATTGGCCTTCGCTACGGGAGTCGACGCCGGAGTCTGGGCCGCAGCTTTGGGCGCGGGTGCGGCCTTGGCCGGCGCGGCCGCCACTTTCTTCTTGCCAATGAATCCGCTATCGCGCGCTTCCCAGTACGCATTCAACAAGAAGCACAACGAGAGCGCCAGCAGGATCAGAGTGGTGAACAGCCCGTCGACGGTGGCGGAGAAGGGCGAGATCGTGATCATTCCGCTGACGAAAATCCAGACCACCCCTACGAGAGGAACGATACCGAGCACGAGAGACAGCACCAGGATCAGGGAACGCAAAGTTAGCTCCTCCTTTTCGGCTTCTGCTTTTTCTTGTCGTCTTTACTGGCTGGAGAATCGGCTTCGTAATTTTCGGTCCAGAATTTGTGTCCGGTGCGGTGGATGAAAACATCTTCCAGAGCAGGCTTGCTCACCGAGATGGCCTGAATCTCGCCCGGGAAAGCCTCGACCAGGTCAGGGACGAATCGATGACCGCCCTCGCGCTCGATGCGGACTTGATTGCCCAGAACAACGGCGTCAACCTGGAAGCGCGAACGAATGTGTTCCGCTAAAGTGGCGGCATCGTGGGCAGCGTCGAGCAGGATGATATCTCCACCGATTTCGCTTTTCAATTCCGCAGGAGTACCCAGCGCGACGAGATTGCCTTCGTTCATGATCGCGAGGCGGTCGCAACGCTCTGCCTCTTCCATGAGGTGCGTAGTGACAAGAACGGAAACGTGCTCTTCGTCGCGCAAGATCTGCAGGTACTGCCACAAATCGCGCCGGGCGCCGGGGTCGAGGCCGGTGGTGGGTTCGTCGAGTAGCAGGACTTCCGGATGATGGAGGAGTCCTTTGGCGAGTTCGATGCGGCGCTGCATGCCGCCGGAAAAAGTCTCGACGCGCTCTTTGGCGCGATCGGCAAGGCCGACGCGAGTGAGGATTTCTTCGATGCGTGTCTTCAGCGCGGCTCCGCGCAATCCGTAAAGATGCCCCTGATGCCAGAGGTTCTCGTAGGCGGTAAGCTTCGGGTCGACACTCTGTGCCTGGAATACCACGCCGATCTGACGCCGCAGGGTGGCGGGATCTTGCGCGGCATCATAGCCCATCACGAGGGCGCGGCCGGAGGTAGGGATCATCAAGGTTGAGAGAATTCGGAACAGGGTGGTCTTGCCGCTGCCGTTGGGTCCGAGCAGGCCGAAGAGTTCGGCTGGGCGGACGTCGAACGAGACGCCGTTCAGGGCGGTGCGGCTTTCGTAGCGGTGAACGAGATTTTGGATGGAGATGACCGGCGCGGAGGCGTGCTCCACCTCTGGACCGGCATCGGCGAAAGCGGCGGCTCTTGTGACCAAAGAAAGGACCCCGAAGACTACAACCAGTTTACGACATCCCGCGGCAAATCAGACGCAGGGAAACCTATTCACCACGCAGGCACGGAGCCACGGGAGGAAAATCCCTCATTTTTCTCCAGGGCTCGGTGCCTTCATGGTGGAAAGAATCTGAGCTCATCAGGCGACGGAGGGATTCTGCTCGGCCTCGGGCAGGCGTTCCTCGAAGGCTACGGGCACATGACGCCAAACTTGAATGGCGAGTACGACCGTAGTTGCCAATAGAAGTGCTCCTACCGCCACGTGGGCGACCGTCGAGATGATCATGGGAATTTCGGGCTGGACAGCGTCGCGTCCCCAAGCTACGCGGGTCAGAAAAGCCGTGAAGCCCAAACACAATTGGGCGATCACCAGCGACAGCATCAGAATGGCCGGACGGCGGACTGCTTCGATGTGCGAATACACGCTAAGGGCGCGAATGACGGTCCAGGCCAGTACGAAAGAAACGACACCCGCGTGCACTACGTGCGGCCACCAACTCAGGCCGTGATGGCGGAACATGGCTCCCAGAATCAGCTGGACGTAGAGCACGAAGATGGACAGCAGAGTGAGCGTGAACAGGCTGGGGCGGCGCTGGTCGAATTCGACCCGCGGCTGTTCTTCAATCCATTTTTGACCCGTGAAGACCGCCATAGCGACGGCAATGCAAAAGAATGTCTGCGCGAGGGCGGCGTGGGCAGACGACACGGCGGGAGGCAGATAGAACAGGACCGTGATGCCGCCGAGAATGCCTTGTGCGATTACCGCTCCGAGCGCAGAAAGGCCGAGAATGCGCATCCAGCGGCGCTTTTCCGAGCGCCACGTCCAGACCGCAAGAATGATTGTCAATAGCCCGGCGCCTTGCGCAATCATGCGATGAGTGTGCTCGAATTTCACGCCGCCGACGAGTTTCGGAATCTTGTACCAGGAACCAAACGAGGTGGGCCAGTCGGGAACCGAGAGTCCGGCGTCGTTGCTGGTTACGAGCGCGCCGGCAATGATCAGCAAGAAAGTCCAACAGGCAAGAATGACGGCGAAGCGGTGGAGACCGCGGTTATACCTTGTGGCGATGGCTTTCAGAGCGATGCCCCTTGGGTCATAAAGCTTGGCAGAGAGTTATCGTAGCGCCGCATCATGCAGAAATGGCGGCGCTACGATAACCCGATATTTTCTCAAAACAAAATAGCTATTCGCCGGCTGCGGCTTTGAAGCTCTGGTCGACGGTCTTGGTTTCTTTCGGAGCGACGGTCACCTTCTGGTCCTGTTCGCCCAGTTTTTCCTGCACGAAGGCGAGGGTGTAATCGCCCGGTGGCAGGCCTTTGATTTCATATTTTCCATCTTTATCCGTGACGGCGAAGAACGGGCTCTTCACCACGTTGATGTACATTTTCATCCACGGATGCTGGTTGCACTTGACTGGCAGCATGATCTCTTCGCGGGCGAAGGTCTTCTCGAGCGCGGGAGAAGATGGCGGCTGCGACTCGTTCCACTCGCGGTTGTCTTTCGGCGTAGGGTGGATGTTGTGCGTGGTGGGATCATCGTTCTTGATGGTGACGGTTTGGCCCGTCATCACACCGAGCACGTGCGGATGATACTGGCAGCCCTTCTGGTCGAGCACGACGGGATCCTTGGGAACGTCGAAGGTGCGGTTGCCCAGGCCGTCTTTCACGTAGACGAAAACGTTGGCGAGATCACCGCCGTTGACGACGATGTTCTCGGCCTGGTTCGTGCCCTTGCAGCCGGGGTCCTGGCTCATATCGATTTTCGCTGGCTTGGGAGCGGTGCCGTCGAATTTCACGGTGCCGTTGATCGTCGCTACCGTGGCAGGATCAATCGGAGTGGCGGCGGGGGCCGAGGTCTCGGGTGCGTTGTTGGATTGCTCGGTGTTCTCTTTCTTGCTGCACGCGCCGAGCGCGAGCAGTGCGGACAAGCAGGCTATCAGTATCCAACTGTTTTTTTTATTCATAATGTCGCCTTTCCATAGGTTGAGTATTCGCTGCATACATCTGTGCGGGCGGGACGCCGGCGCTACGAAAACCAAACTGGCTATTCTAACGCGAACCGCCACCGGCTGTATGATGCGATTCCACGGCAGCCTGTTTGCGATTGCTTGAAGGCTGAAGAGCCGCCTTGGCGCGCGGCATGGAAGCGGCGACGCGCCGCTGCTCTTCCGGTGTCAGCTGGAAAATGTAATCAGTTAATAGTTTGCGGTGATCTCCGGTATAGCCGTTGAAGGTCGGCGGCGTCGGCCCGGCGAAAACCCACTGGTTGCTCTGCTGCTTGAACAGGCCTGACGGCATGGACGTGCCGGGGCTCACCGCCTGCGGATCGGTGATCCAGCGTTCCACCCAGTCCGGCTTCAGGCGTTCTTTGGCGAGCAAGAAGTTGGGTGCGGTGGCGATCTTGTCGTGCGCAGGATCACCCGTCGCATGGCACTTTAAACAGGGTGCTGCCGTGCTGGAGAACAGGCTGCGCGCCATGTCGGTTTCTTTTGTCGTCAGAACGGGCACCTGCTCGGGAATATAAGGCAGCGGCTGTTGCGAGAGCGCCTGGAAGAAGCGAACCAGTTTGCGCAGTTCGTTGTCAGAGAACGAAAACGTGGGCATGCGGACTTTCAAGTACGGGCGCACGCCGTTGCGGTTCGTGTCCGTGGTGCTCAGCGAGGGATTCGATAGGAACTTGCGCAGCCATTCAGGATCGACGCGAGCGCCTTCGGTGAGGAGCTTGGGTGGCAGCTGTTCCTGCGCGTCCTGATATTGCTTGAGTCCCATGAGAATAGTTTGCTGGCCGGGGATGAACTGATGGCAGCCCATGCAGTTGTATTTTTTGACGACCCACCAGCCTTCCTGGATGTCGTGGCGCGCGTCGCCAGGCTTGTATTGATAGCTGGCGGGCAGCGAAGTTTCTGAACTGCCCATCAGGAATGTGGTGAGGTCGAGCACCTGATCCTTCGTCAGGTGCACGTTGGGCATGCGCAGGGCTTCAGTCTCGCCCTTGACCATGCCTTCGTCATAGACATTGGGCTCGGCAAGCTTGTGCTCGAAGAATCCCTTGTGGTCGTACCAGGGCTTGGTGGCGGGACCGTCAGGCAGGCGGGCCAGATCGTCTTTATCTTTGATCGGCTCGGAACCCTTGCCTCCGCGCTGCGCAGGTTCGGTAGAGAGAGCGAAGTCGAGACGCTCGATCGGCTTGCTGCCTTCAAACGTTAGCTCGGTACCGATACGGCCTTCGTCTTCGAAGCCGGCAATCTCGTGGCATCCGGCGCAGCCGTAGTGGCGGACCCACTCCTTGCCTTCTTCTTTCAGATTGGGATCGTCCATGAACGAGGCGTCCGCGTAGGCAGAGGGCTCCTGTTTCTTCTGCGTGATCAGGTAGCTGGCGATGTCCTCGGCGTCTTCCGGAGCCAGGCGCAGGCTGGGCATCACGGTCATGTTCTGCACTTGCAGTTCGTGGCCGTCGTTGGGGCAGCGGCTGTGCTCAAGATCGAACTGGTAGGGAAGACCCTTCTTGGCGTAATCCTCGGGGCCGATATCTTTCTTCTCGTAGGGGCAGTAGGGGCGCGTGCGTTCGCGGGCGTTGTGAATCCAGCGCACGAGGTAATCGTAGTTGGCCTTCTCGCCAACGCGCGTGAGGTTCGCGGCAAAGGTCCCGCCCATCATCTGATCGCCTTCGCCGATGGAGTGGCAGGCAAGACAGCCGCGAGTCTCGAAGAGTTCTTTGCCGTGGGCGGCATTGCCCGGCTTGTGCTTGGGGAGAGTGTCTGTGAAACCAGACTGCCAGATGAATGCAGAGATCGCCTGAATCTGATGATCGGTCAGCCGGAAATTCGGCATCTTGGTCGTGGGGCGAAAGTCAGTCGGCTTCTTCAACCAGACGGGAATCCAGTTCTTGTTCAGCTTAAGGCGGACGTCTTTTAAATTCGGACCGATCTTCTTCATGTCCTGCATCAGGCTGTGCGATTGAAAATCGAGCTGCTGCAGGCGGCCATCGAGCTTGCTGTTGGAAACCCGAAGATCAACGGCCTGGGTGTTGAGCTTGTTGGCCTCTTCGTTGGATTCGGCGGAGTCGGCCTGCTTCATCAAGTAAGCGGACTGCTTCAGATTGTTCTTCTTCTCGGTTTCGATCTGCTTGATCTGCTGGCTGATCGAGTTAAGGTCTTCAGGTTCCTTGTCATAGCCTTCGTAGCGATGGCAGCCGTTGCAACCGCGCTGGCGGAAGAGATCTTTGCCGGCGTTGATGGTTTCAAACTGCACGTCGCCGGAGGCGAGCACCATGTCAGCGGAGTGGCAGCTCTGGCATCCCGCCTGGGCGTTCTCTTTCGGAAAGAGCGGCCACAGCCAGTGCTCGTAATTGCCGTGCGCTTTCTCGACGCTGGTGGTGGCGCGGCCATTGCCCTGGTGGCAGGGCGAGCAGCCGAATTTTTCGGGATCGTGAATCTGCAAAAGTTCCGGTTCAGGATGGCTCGTGAAGGCGCGCGCATATTTATCCGGCTTCTTCTCGCCCTTGGTAGTCATCGAAGCCGCGGTGATTTTCAGCGGCTCGCGCGTATTCATGTGGCACGACTCGCAGCGATCCACGATGTTCGCTTCGGCCACATTGATCTGCACGATAGCGGGATCCCAGTCGACCGCGCGCTTCTTCAGGCCATCGATCTGCTGCGGGGTCAGGTCGACCAGGTGGTCGGAGACGTATTCGTCGAGCTTGGCGCGAGCATCGGTGACGGGTTTGAGAACTTCGCCGAGTTGAAGGCTTAGCTTGGTGCGCTCGTCGCGAATCTCGTTATAGGTCTTTTCGAGCTCCTCGAAATTGAATTTCTTTTTTGTGCCGTCGGGAAATTCGACGGTGGCTTGTTCCGCCTTGTATTCGTCGATTTTCTTCTGCTTGCTGGCCTTGGCCGATGCGCTGTCGCTGGTTTCGAGTTCGTAGGTGAGGGCATTGACGTAGGCGCGGCGATCGGTGAAGACGCTCTGCACGGCCAACAGGCGGGCGCTGGCATCATCCAATTTCTTGCGGATCTCGGCGCTCTCAGGCGCGGAATCCTGACTCGCTTTCTTCCATGCGGCATTCAGGGCGGCGTAGTCGGGACTGCCTTCGACGTCCTTTTCCGAGGTCTGAGATTTGGAGCGCGCGGTATTCAGGAAGGCAGTGTAGCGCTGCTTCCACTGATCCTGGAAAGCCTTCCACGGGCGCTGTCCCCAGGCCTCGTCCCACAACGCCCAGAACAGCGTGGCCATGAGTAGGAGCGTCGCGATGACGTAGTGCGCGGCGTACGACTTGCTGGTTATCGGATCCAGCTCGGGGATGGGTTTATCGGGCACCGAATTTTCCCTTCCATACAACGATTTCAGATTTTCGATTGCAGATTTCAGATTGCACTGGATTCAATCTGCAATCCGAAATCTGAATTCTGCGATCGTCTTCAAATGTTGAACCACGGCGTAATCCACACGTACTTGATATGCCACAGCAGGCGCAGCCCCATCTTCAGCGGCAGGGCGACCATGGTCAGAAGCAAGAACTGCATGATGGAAAATTGCAGCAGGCTCATGCGCTGAAAATCTTTGCCCATGCGGCGCCGGAACAGCGAATAGACCAGACCGCCGCCCAGCAGGTAATAGCCGACGACGATGATCCCGCCGAAAATTGCCTTGGCGAGGTTCGACGTGATGCCGAAAATATCGGGCAAGTCGCGGTTTACCTCATAAATCAAGCGATTGTGGTCCCATGTCTGCCCAGGCCAGAACCATTGCCATCCGGGGCCGCGAATGAATGTCCCAATGATGATCATGGCGACCCAAAGAATGACGAAGCCGAACAGGAAAGTGGAAATCGAAAATTTGCGCTGCTTCCAGGTGTAATAGCCGCTGCCCAGCGGGTTCGTATCAATGTAAGGGATCACCATCAGGCCGACGATGATCATGGTCGGCATGACTACGCCGGCGATCCACGGATCGAAATAGACAAGCATCTCCTGCAGCCCGAGAAAATACCAGGGCGCCTTGGCAGGATTCATGGTGAGGTTGGGATTGGCGGGCTCTTCCAGCGGGGCGTTTAGCGTGATCGACCAGACCATCAGAATGATGGTGACGATGATGGCCGCCAGAAATTCGATGCGCAGCAGGAACGGCCATACATGGACTTCTTTTTGCCAGCCGGGTTTGAAGGGCCAGGTCTTGCGATGATGAGTCTTGGCGAGCGCGGGATCGCCCTCGAGCTGGGCGATCAACTGATCGTTGGCGTGCGCCTGCCTCCATGCCAGATAAATGAAGAAGGCCAACAGTGGAATCAGTCCCACGATAGGGACGTTGTCGGGGGCAGAGCAAATTTCCCAAAGTTGTCGCCAATCCATAAGGTCTCCAGGAAGTCAGAAGTGAGAAGTCAGAATGAAGAAGTTTCTTACTTCCGCATTCCGCATTCTTCCTTCCGATTTCACGAACTCACTCTCCGGCCGCTTTCGGACCGCGGCGCGGTTTATCGGCTTCCTCGGTAAGCATCACCGGAGCCGGTCCGGAAATGCCGCCATCTTTTCGAACGCGCCAGAAGTGCACAATCATCAAGACTGACGCCACAATGGGAATGCCGATGCAATGCCAGATATACGAGCGCAGCAAGGCGTTGGCGTCGACGATAGAGCCGCCGAGCAATCCGAAGCGGACGTCGTTATACGGAGTCATGCCGAGCTGCGCGCCGAAGGGGCCTTCGTGCCCCAGCAGCGGCGTGGCGCGCGCCATGTTCGTTCCTACGGTGACGGCCCAGAATCCCAGTTGATCGTCGGGCAGCAGATATCCGGTGAACGAGAGCAGCAGGGTGAATACCAGCAACAGCACGCCGATATTCCAATTGAATTCGCGCGGCTTTTTATACGATCCGGTGAGGAACACACGGAACATATGCAGCCACACGGCAATCACCATCAGGTGGGCGGCCCAGCGATGCATGTTCCGCAGAATCTTGCCGAATGGAACATCATGCTCGAGGTAGAGCACGTCGCGGAAAGCCTGCACCTTGCTGGGGTGGTAATAGAACATCAGCAGCACGCCGGTGTAGGTCAGGATGATGAATAGGTAGAAAGTGATCCCGCCCATCCCCCAGGTGTAGCTATAGCGCACGGCATCGCGATTAATCTTCGCCGGATGCAGGTGCAGGAACACGTTGGAGAGCACGCCCAGCGCGCGGTTGCGGGGCGTGTCGTCGTGTTTGTGGCGGAAGATAGACGTATAGACCTGCGTCTTGGTCGGATCTTTCAAGCCCTCGATCTGTTCCTTCGCCTTGGTAGGGATGTCAGTCTTGAGGGCTTGAATGTCGTCTTTGACTCCGGTGGTTACCTTTTCGAGGAGTCCGACTTTGCCGCCGTTTTTTCCGTTGCTGCTTCCGCTGCTGCCGTTTCCACTGGTCGGGTTATTTGAGTCAGCCATGAGAGTCCTGAATTGTCAGTCAAATGTCAGTTGTTCTACGCAGGCAAAAATGCTCCGGGATCGTTGAAGTGCGATGGTTGGCCTTTGGGCCAGGAATAAAGCTTTGAGGTGTCGACGATGATCTGGCCATCGGGCGCGAGTTCGAGGTGTGCGCGATCCATGGGACGCGGCGCTGGACCCTCGAAGTTGATGCCTTCGCTGTCATAACCGCTGCCGTGGCACGGGCACTTGAATTTGTTTTCGCTGGGCTTCCAGTCGGGGGTGCATCCCAGGTGCGTGCAGCGAGCGTAAATCACGAAGAGCCGGTCGGGCGTTCGGTCAACCCAGATGCGGTATTTCTGCTGGAACTTGGTATCGACGCCCAGAGCAAATTCTGAGGGATAGCCGATTTTGAAGACCGAGTTAGGTTCGAAAAGCGTGCGCGGCAGAAAGAAACGGAAGAAGGCCAGGAACCAGGCCACGAGGAAGCCGGTGACCATGGTCCAGACAAAGCGACGGCGATGGCGATCAATCTCGGTGAAGGGCGCGGTGCCAGCGATGCCGCCCGCTGCGGCCGCTTTCGACGTCCCGACCGCGGGGGTGCCAACGTACTTGGTGGCATCAGCCGCGGGCTTGGCCGGCTGCTTGGCCGCTTCCGGATTCGGATTGACCTTATTGGTCTCCAACTCCGCCATGAGTCCCTCCTCTGACTGAACTGCTTTTACACTGTGTTTAGTCGAGCCCGGCAGCGGCCGCGTACTCCGGCGCCGCTAGCTTCCCAAACGTGCCAATCGGAATTGCGGGCGAAACTTTATTTTGCAATGCGTTCAGAACGATATGACTGAGCGCCTGAATGAACTTTGGAGAATCATTCAGGCCGCCGCTCATTTCAAATTGCGTAAACCCCAGGTGCTGCGCCTCATGCCGGGCTTCATGATCGATTTCGGCAAGCGTTTCCACGTGATCGGAAACGAACGCGACGGGGACGACACAAATCTCGCGCACTCGCTCTTGTGAAAGCTGCCTCAACGTGTGATGCAGCGAAGGTTGCAGCCATTTGCTTGCGCCGACTTTGCTCTGGTAGCAGAGACGGTGGGCATTCAGCCATCCCCCGCGATCCATCAATAGGCGGACGGTCTCTTCAATCTGGCGCTGATAGGGGTCGCCCTTGTCGATCACCGACAGCGGAACGCTGTGCGCGCTGAAAACAATCTCGGGCCGCTCGGGGTCAGGGAAGCGCGAGAGCGCCTGGTTGACCTTTTCGATCACGGCATCGAGATACATCGGGTCGCGATAGAAAGTCTCCACGCGGGAGACAGGTAAATCGTCGCCGAACAGACGATTCCATTCGTTCAGGCTCGATCCGGTCGTGGTGGAGGAATACTGCGGGTACAAGGGCAGGAGAACAACTTCATCACACTGAGCGGCGCGGAGTTGCTCGATAGCCTCGCTGGTGAACGGATGCCAGTAGCGCATGGCGACGAAGCAGTGTGCGTCCATACCCTGATTTCGCAGTTCGGTCTCGAGAGCCCGCGCCTGGCGCTCGGTATGGCGGCGAATGGGAGAGCCTCCGCCGATGGTCGAATAGTGATGCTGTACCTTGCGCGCTCGCGTGGTGGAGATCAGCTTGGCGAGCGGCTTGCGGCCGATGCGGGCAAAGGGAAAATCAATGATATCGGGATCGCAGAAGAGGTTGTAAAGGAACGGTTCGATCGCTTCCAGCGTGTCGGGTCCACCGAGCTGAAAGAGAACTATCCCCACACGCCGAGCTGTGCGCGTCATTTTCCCCAGAATCCCCAGAACGCAGGCAGAGTACTCCGAACCGAGCGCGGGAGTCAATGGGGAGGCCTTGGAAAAGTCACGCGCGAAGGCAATTGCAAAATGTCGAAGCGCGATGCAAGCTGATCGGATATGCCCGAACTGCCCGATATTGCCGCGTACATCACTGCTCTGGAAGCGCGAATCGTCGGACAGCGGTTGGAACGAATTCGGTTGGGGAGTCCGTTCTTGTTGCGCAGCGTGCAGCCCCCGCTCGGCAGTGTGGACGGGCGAGTCGTCGAGAGTCTGCGCCGGGTCGGCAAACGTATCGCCATCGGCGTGGAAGGCGATCTGTGGCTGGTGCTGCACCTGATGATCGCCGGGCGGCTGCACTGGAAGAAACCGGGAGCCAAGCTGGGCGGGCGGCAGAATCTGGCTTCCTTTGACTTTCCTGACGGCTCTCTGTTGCTGACAGAGGCGGGCAGCAAGCATCGCGCATCGTTGCATCTGGTCAGCGGAGAGGTGAACCTGGCGTCATTCGACGCGGGAGGCATCGATGTATTCGAGGCCGATCTGGAGTCGTTTCGCGCCGCGCTGACTGCGGAGAATCACACGCTGAAGAGGGCGCTGACCGATCCGCGGTTGCTGAGCGGGATTGGCAATGCGTATTCCGACGAGATTCTGCACGCGGCGCAGCTCTCGCCCATCGCGCTCACGCAAAAACTTACGCCGACGGAATGGGGCCGGCTGTTTGGGGCCACGCGGCAGACGTTGCAGCTTTGGCTTACGAAGCTTCGGGCACAGGCGGAGAAAGGATTTCCCGAGAAGGTCACGGCATTTCGTCCAGATATGGCAGTGCATGGGCGCTACGGCATGCCGTGCCCGCGATGTGGCGACAAGGTTTTGCGGATTCGCTATGCCGATAAGGAAACGAATTATTGCGCGCGCTGTCAGACGGGAGGAAAAGTGTTGGCGGATCGCAGTTTGTCGCGGCTGCTGGGATCGGACTGGCCGCGGACGTTGGAAGAGTTGGAAGCGTTGAGGAAGCGGTGAAAAAATTGTTGATTGTTGAATAAAAAAAGCTTCCGGAACTCGACATCCCGGTTTTCATTCAACCATCGACAATCACAAATCAACAAATGTTTAGGCAGGTGCGGGTTCGACCCTGGTCTTTTCCATCTCTTCGATCACCGCATCGGCGAATTGCGAGGTTCCTGCCTGGCCGCCGATGTCGCGGGTCAATTTTTCCCGGTGCCGGTAGACGCGTTCGAGCGCATTGCGAATCTGGGTGGAGGCGGCGTGCTCGCCTAAATGCCTCACCATTAACAGAGCCGATCGCAATAACGCCGTGGGATTGGCAAGATTCTTTCCCGCGATGTCGGGGGCCGATCCGTGCACGGCTTCGAATATGGCGCAGTCTTCGCCCAGGTTGGCGCTGGGCACGAATCCCAGGCCGCCCACGAACGCAGCGCACAAATCCGACAAAATGTCGCCGTAGAGATTTTCCATCACCAGCATGTCGTACTGATAAGGATTCATGACCAGTTGCATGCAAGTGTTGTCGACAATGTGCTCGCCGTAGGTGATCTCGGGATAATCCTTGGCGACGTTGCGGGCACAGCGCAAGAACAGGCCATCAGACATCTTCATGATGTTCGCTTTGTGGATGGCGTGAATCTTTTTGCGCTGATTCTTGCGGGCATATTCGAAGGCGAACTTCGAAATGCGCGTACAGGCCTTCTCGGTCATGATCTTCAGGCTCTCCACTACGCCGGGGACAACTTCGTGTTCGAGTCCAGAGTAGAGGCCTTCGGTGTTCTCGCGCACGATGATCAGGTCGACGTCGGGATAGCGCGTAGGAATGTGGGGCAGATTGCGGATGGGGCGGAAGTTCGCGTAGAGCTCGAACTTCTTGCGCAAGGCGACGTTGATGCTGGGAAAGCCTCCGCCCACGGGCGTAGTGACTGGACCCTTAAGCCCAACGTGAGTGCGCTCCAGCGACTCGATGAGATCTTTGGGAATGTATTCGCCGGATTTTTCATAAGCCTCAGCACCGACGGCGAAGGTTTCCCACTCAAACTTCACTCCCGTGGCTTCCAGAATGCGCACGGTGGCGTTGGTCACTTCAGGGCCTATGCCGTCGCCGGGGATGAGGGTTACTTTATGAGTCATGATGATGATTCCAGGAGTTCAGTACTCAGTACCTAGTACTCAGTACTCAGAACTGAAGTTGCTGCGTACCGAGTACTGGGTACTGAGTACTAGCCTCAGACCGTTTTCACTTTCACCAGATCCTTCAACTCGTTCATGAATTCTTTAACGTCCTTGAAATCGAGATAGACCGAGGCGAAGCGCACGTAGGCAACTTTGTCGTAGCGGCGTAGGCGGTTCATGATCAGTTCGCCGAGTTCACTGGTCTTGCGCTCGCGCTCGGGGGATTCGATGACGAACGATTCGGCCTCGTTCACGATTTGTTCCAGTTTGCTGATCGGCACGGGGCGCTTTTCGCAGGCGCGCAGCAGGCCATTGAGCACCTTCTGGCGGTCGAATTTTTCGCGGCGACCGTCCTTCTTGACCACCATATAGGGGATCTCGTCGATCCGCTCATAGGTGGTGAAGCGCTTGCCGCACTTCAGGCACTCGCGGCGGCGCCGGATGGATTCGGCTTCCTTGCTCTCGCGCGAGTCGACTACCTTGTCATTGGCAAAACCGCAAAAGGGACATTTCATGGCGCTGGGGCGATATTCGAAATTGTAACAGTTGATGCGGTAGCCAAAGGCGGAAGCGTCTGATGTGGGTGACGGGCACGCGGGCGAGACGCCCTCGCGACAGCCGGCGGGGACGCCGGCGCTACGAGAACATTGCGCTACGAACAAAACGGCGCTCGCACCCCCTGCGGTACGAGCGCCTGTTTTTCCTCACTCCCTCCCGGTGACGGAGGGCCTGAAGCTTGCGATCCGCGGTGAGGGAGGGCTGTCCATTACCGAGGATCTGGCGATGAGTTTGCCCGAACGGCAGTTTCGTTTTGTCAACGGGATGTCTGTTTGTTGTAAAAAATCAGAGGTTCTGGCTGCAATCGTTGGTAACCCAAGCAGCGTCTGGCGCACTGTTATCATGAGGGTTCCCCCCTCTAAGAATCCCGTGTGGCTGCTGAAGAATCTCGGAATCTTCCTGCTGGCTTTGCCTGCCATGGGGCAAGGCAACATGGGCGAACTCCGTGTCAAAGTGACGGATCCGCATGGGTTCGGGGTGAAGACCGCTGTCGAATTGGTCTGCGAAGTCAATGAATACCAAAACACGTTCGCGACCGACGACTCGGGCGGAATCGTCGCCAAGCGGCTGCCGTTTGGGTTGTACCGTGTTCAGATCAGACAATCGGGTTTCGCGGAGGTGTCGGTTCCGATCGAAATCCGGTCGGCGGCGCCTGTCGAGTACACAATCTCGCTCGGCCTGCCTACGGTGACCGCATCGGTTACGGTGCAGGCTATGGATACCTTGATCGACCCGCACCGCGCGGGCTCGGTGAATGAAATCGGATCGCAGGCAATCGAGACGCGGACAACTTCACTGCCGGGGCGCTCGCTGCAGGATCTCGTCAATTCGCAGCCGGGTTGGCTGTATGAAGGCAATGCGGTACTGCATCCGCGCGGGGCGGAATATCAGACGCAATTTGTCGTGGATGGAATCCCGCTCATTGACAACCGCTCGCCCAGCTTCGGCCCGGAGATCGAGGCCGACGACGTGGACTCGATGAGCATCTACACGGCGGGAATTCCTGCTGAGTTTGGACGGAAGATGGGCGGCGTGGTCGAGGTCAATACGCTCAAAGAAGCCAAGCCGGGATTTCATGGCCAGGTGGATCTCTCTGGCGGCAGTTTCGATACTGCCGGGGCCTTCGCTCAAGGGCAATATGCGTGGAAGGGAAACACGCTCGGGGCCAGCGCATCCGGCTCGATGACCAGCCATTACCTGAATCCAGTGGTTCCCGAGAACTATACAAACAACGGCACGACGGGAGATTTCTCTCTTCATTACGAGCGGGATATTACGACTAAGGATCGCCTGGGCCTGATCGCGCGGCACGATTTTTCGCGCTTTCAGATTCCCAACGAATTGGTGCAGCAGGAGGCCGGCCAGCGGCAGTATGGGGACAACTTCGAGACCATGGGCATCGTGTCGTACCAGCATGTGTTCTCGGAGAATACGCTGGGGGCAGTGCGCGGGA